>OIJX01000002.1_pt1 | contig 373328 bp, 301 predicted proteins | sample 1583661 | NCBI WGS metagenome assembly OIJX01 (sample SAMN02674605, study PRJEB24791) | human gut metagenome, SKBSTL067 | isolation source: stool | host: Homo sapiens | place: USA
ATGGATGGAGCTCTTTTCAATTAGAATACAGCGCACTTTTCAATTAGTATCTACAATATAGTTACACTCCTTTAATAATGATAAAAGGCTTCGGTTCAGTTCTGTGTCGGGTATAATTGGGTGTTTTCCGTTCTCCTTCATCTTGCTGTAGGGTAATGGCAACAATGCCAATAGCTCATCAATCACATCATGGTTATCCTGGTTTTGTCTGATAGTATGATAAATGACTGTTATTGCTTTCTCTAATACGGATGCCTTGACAAGAACCTTTTTCAGCAGGTCATAATCTATTTCTGTTTCATAATCTGTTAATATTTCACAGATAATATTGGCGAGTTTCTGACTGACATCTATGGAAGTTGCTTTCAGTTGTTGGAGCACAACTGATTTTTCTTTGCCGGATAACTTGTAGCTACCAAGCAAACAGAGAGCCAGGTCTTTGTTATAAGCTATTTTATCTTTGTCCTTTAAAAACTCATTTTTATGATGCAACAGAAAATTGCCATAGAGTATATCACTATGACGGCTGAGGTATCGGATATTATCCTCCGTATACTCAATGCTATTCTGATCTATTAAATAGCTGATTCGCTCATCTTCCAAATTTAAAAGTTCCTCATTCAGATCCATTTTACACAGGAAGGCTGAGAATATCTGCTTGTAGGAATTAATACTAATCCGGTTACTACCCATAATATTATTAAATAGCGAATGCTTATGTGGCTCACTTCCTGCAAATCTTCTTGTTCCCAGTATTTCCGCATGTTTATCTAAATATGCCCATAAGACATCGTCTATATTACAGTCGTTTTGTACATAGTAATTGGTTATATTATCCCAGTTAGGTACTAGTAAATCCAGTCCAAATGCTAAACCTTTCATGTCATCTTTCACCTTAGATACATCATTGATAGGATTAATATGGGTCTTGAGATATTTCTGTTTAACCTCCATTTTAACCTCCTTGTTATTTAAAATCTCCAGCATGGATTCTTCATCTTCATCGCATATATTCTGGAAGACATTTTGAATGCATTCTTCCATATTTTCTTGTATCCTTTCAATGACGTCTTTCCGTCCGACTCTTTTGATGCGCGTTAGGGTGATATTGTTTTCATTTGCACCTGCTCTATCGCTGATATGATTCAGTAATAAGCTTATGTTGTGTCTCGTCAAAGTATAGCTGTCACCTTTAATAATAAGTTCCAACAAGGGTTTGGAAGTATTTGTCAATTCCTCATAACAGCATACACTGGCAATAAAGTTGATTTTCTTATCGTCAAAGCAATCGTATCTGTTTGCTAAGTAATCATAATTATCTTTCAACCATGTTTTTTGAAACTCACCTATATGGCTGTTCTCACAAAACTTTAACCATGCTTCGATCAGAATGTCTCTGTACTCACAGTTCAATACCGAAGTCCAGCTATCATTGACGTTCCAATTGATATAGTGATTAAACACATTATAATTTTGTTTTCCCTCTTTGTAATATTGGGCCAGAAAATCCATTTTAGCTACGGGTTGTTCCAATCGTGCCATGAATAGAAGGAACCGTTCTCGTTCGATGTTCGTATGTTTGCCCAAATAATCCAACAGATTAATATTAAGCACGCTATCACTGAGATAAGCATAGGTTGGTAATTGTGCAACAAAACTTTGTATCTTGTCTATCTTGGCATTATATTCGGGACTTTTGTCCAGCTTCATGGCTATAAGCAGAAGACGGTCATTCTGAGAAATCGTGTTCGGATAGAAATAAGAAATGTAGTCATAATAGTCTTCATCAATATAACCACGCCGGATAAAGAGATCCATCATTGGAGCCAATTTGATTTTCTGGAAAGCTTCACATTCATTCATCTTAAACTGCATAAACAGTTGCTTCAAAGAAAAACTGTTGATACGATATTCTTCCTTTTTCAGTTCCTCCTCTTCCCTGGCTAAATCTTTGTCTTTTGTTGTAATAGCGGCTAACCGTTGGGCATAAGATGTTTTTGGATCAATCTTTTTCTCTATTTCGCTAAAGCGGATGTTTGTATGGGATGTATAAATACTATATGAATTAAAATATTTGTATTCTATTCTCTCTTTTTGGATGAGCTCATTAAATAAATCCTCATCCTTCCATATAGCACTCGTTTCATAATAGTTATCATTAATCTTTATAGAAATTAGATTGCCGTTGATATGGGTAACATATCCGTTTACATAAATCATTCGCAATTCACCTGCCTTCAGGTGTCGGTTCCTTTCCTTTGTTTCGCGACGTTTGGCCATCTCCTCCTTCCGTTTGTTCAATATCTGGAGCGCAAACTTGGTGAGTTCCTGTTTGGTTTCATGACATACGCATTGATAAACCTTTCCACGTCTGTTGTGTAGTGCTGAGAAATCATCAGGATAATAGTTCTTATACACAATCATGGCCAGTAGTTTTGAGTGGCTTAATTCCGTACCGTTGACAAAAAGCCGCTTGTGGTATTGGTGATACTCGTTTGCAATATTCTTCAACAAGCGCATATCATCTATGAAAAAGGCTATATCTTCCAAATCATCAGCTTTGATCTCCTCCTTATGCCCTCTCTTTTCCAATTCTTCTTTCAGTTTGTCTTTCGAGTTGGAAGGGTTGATAACCGGAATGACAGTGGTTATATAATCAAAGAACTTTGTCCGGGAGGAATCCTTGAACATATCATCTTTCACTGCATAGATGAATTTTATCTTTCGTCCTACGACAGCCGAATTGTTTAGTAAGAAGTTGAGTTCCCTCAATTTCAGAAAGATATCGGGGGTATCAAAGCGATCTAGGTCCTCAATGACCACTACGTCATAATCAGTTGCCTGGAAGAAATACAGAATCTCGTCTAGATGGCGGTTGAAAATGGAGTTTTCGTCTTTAATCTCAATCTCGCCGTCTTTAAAGTTGAGCTTATTCAGTTTGGTACTGCCATATATCCGGATAACATATTGTGCTATTGTATATAAGACAAATAACAGATATAGCAGAGCCACAATATCCCCTATTAGGTTAAAAACAAATCCTTGACTGAAAACACGATAAAACGAGTCAATTCTCATCCAACTAGGTTCGAAAAGGATTGCAAATGCAAGAATCGTTCCGATAAAACCACATGCTAATTTCGATATATGTTTTGGGGTAATGTGTGTGATCCGTTTGAAGCGTGAATTGGGTAGAGTATCAATCGTTTCTCGGTAAATTAATTGCTGGAGAATGCTGTATTCTATTCTTCGGTTCAGTATTTCTTTATAGTTTTCATTATCCCGGTCATCGAAGTTATCTTTACCTGTAGATTTTTCACTGGTTTGGTTATCCAGAAGTTCTTGTTGGTCTTCCGTTTCTTCATCCTTTGTTTTTTGATGTTTGTCGTCATCCAATGTTGCTAAGGATATGGGCAGATAGTTCCATTTTTCATCTTTCAAATACATCAGAGTGTGTAATACAGAACTTTTTCCTGACCCATAAGGACCGGTCAGGGCAATATTCAAAACATCCTCAGCCTTGAGTGCTTCCCGTAAATCACGGACAGACTCATAAGCGGACTCATTCTCCTTCAGCAAGGTCGGAGTTAAGGATTCTTGAAATTGTGATACCTGCTCAATTTGCGCCGAAGGCACTTGAGTGGATTCTTGTGTATTCTCCATAATGTTTTCTCAATAAAAATTATATAATTCTATATAATTCAATACTTCGCCCATTTTGTTTTTATAAGTAAAGGCTGTCCATTTATTCTGTGTTAAAATCAGTTCTTTAATATAGATATTAATTCTTTATGCAAATATAAAGTTTAAAATAGTGACAAACAAATGAATCTGCTGAATATATCATCTGGATAACCACTTATTTAATAAAAGAATATTCTAATTTTCAATCATTTTAGTAACTTCATATAGTGATAATCATTATTGGTTCGTATTTTATTCGTTTGTTCAACTATTTGCGGACATGAAGATTTTGGATGTCTTAAGATTGATTTTGAGCAAACATAATCCTCATTTTTATCGTTATAGCCTATGAATTAAGTAGGTATAATATGAAAAGATTATTATTTGTTTTGACTTTTATGTCTCTCACTTTTCCTGTTATATGGGGACAAACTAAGATACAGAAGTATGCAGGGACGGCCATGCCCTATCCTAATAGGACAGACTCGTCCATTACTTTTCGGGATGGTATGACCCCATTTTATATAAATCATCTGGGAAGACATGGAGCCCGCTTCCCAACTTCAAGAAAAGCCCTAGACAAAGTGGAGAAGGTATTGGTATCAGCCCAACAAGAGAATGGACTGACCTCAGAAGGCATGGCTTTACTCTCTATGATACGACGTTTATCCAGATTATTTGACGGTCAATGGGGAAAATTGTCAAAGTTGGGCGAGACGGAACAAGAAGGAATTGCCGGACGTATGATAAGGAACTATCCTCAACTATTCAGCAATTCTGCCAAGATTGAAGCAATAGCAACCTATGTTCCCCGCAGCATAAATAGTATGGACGCTTTTCTTTCTTGCATGATAAGGCATAATCCAGCTTTACAGGTACAGCGAAGTGAAGGAAAACAATATAATCATATCCTTCGTTTTTTTGATCTGAATAAATCTTATGTCAATTATAAAGAGAAAGGTGACTGGCTTCCTATATACAAAGCTTTTGTACACAAGAAAATATCTCCAGTTCCTATAATGAAGAAGTTTCTTCTTAATCCGGAACAATATCTGGATAAAGAGGCAGAGGAATTTGTCATGGCTTTATTTTCTGTTGCGGCTATTCTTCCTGATACAAGCATCCCATTAAATTTGGAAGACCTTTTTACACTTGATGAATGGCATCGTTATTGGCAAACCCAGAATTTGCGACAATATATGAGTAAGAGCTCTGCACCTGTCGGTAAGATGTTACCGGTTGCAATCGCTTGGCCTTTGCTTTCTGAATTCATTCGTTCTGCTCAAGAGGTGATAAGTGGGAAATCCGATTATCAGGCTAACTTTCGTTTTGCTCATGCAGAAACAGTTATACCTTTTGTGTCGTTGATGGGCATAGAAAAAACTGATGTACAGGTTTGCCGGCCCGATTCCGTTTCAGTCTATTGGAAGGATTATGAAATATCTCCAATGGCCGCTAATGTACAGTGGCTTTTCTATCGTGACAGAGACCAAAGAATTTGGGTTAAGATTCTGTTAAATGAAGAAGCAGCAGCGCTTCCTATATCAACCTCTTGTTTCCCATATTACTCTTGGGAAAAAACTCGTATATTCTTTAATCAGCGAATCGAAATGGCTAAAAAAACACTTTCAGTTTTCAATGAATAGAATAAGCCATTTTTTAGTTTTGATTATATTTGAAAAAAACATTTTTTCTATTTACCAATGAATGACAGATACATAGATAGTGGTGGTTACAGTTAAATAAGGTTGCCTAGGTGAGGTATAAATTGATGTAAGAATGAGGTTAAAGCTAAAAATAAGTATTATACTTACCCTAATATGTACCATGAGCCAATTTTATAACGCCTATCTTTAAATACAATAATCGAATCACATAAAATTCTCTTAAGGTTTCAACGGTAAGCGGTGAGGCAGACGGATGTGTTATCTTATGTTTGTGTAGTAAGTCAATCTGTTCCCATCACTTCTTCCCAAACTGAAAATGTAGTAAATGACCATTTTAATATAACTTGTGGATGAAATAGTGTATTCTTCTAAAACACAAGGACAATAATAATTTCATGATTGTAGAATATCTTCCAACTTGTAAAAGTAATAACAGTACATTGTTGAGTTGTCATAGGGGTGAGTGTTTCACTTTTGTATATCACTCTGATGACAATTTGGAATACCTGAGCTATCACTCCGAACAGCACCACCAACTCCATTTCTGACATCCATACATTACCCTTCGGGATATTCACTCTGCCGTTTTCTCTGATTGTTATAATTGTTCGTTCCATGAGTAATATAGCCACTGAGATTTCAGTAGATGACTGGTTAAGTCTGTTGCCAAACGTTATCAAATCCAGGTCTATTTTTCAGATGGTTATCATAACATACTTCTATGCAGTGATAATTTCGTATGCCGCAATACTCGGCTTATACTCTCAACGAGAATACGCCTACTGGGAGTAAGGGTCGCAAATCCATGACGTGCGCAATAAGACATTACTGCCCATGCGTGACCGGGCAATGTCCTTAAGTTTCGACAGAAAATTATGGATGCGGTGTTACAGGTACAGACAGATCTTGTCACGAAAGAGCACCTGGAGCTTACCATGACGAGAGCAACCTCATCCGTCAGCTTCGCCCTGCGCAATGACGCTGAAAACAAAGAGAGGATTTTCCGTACCTTGAAACAGGCAAACAGAAAATGAAAGGTTACCACCGAACTGCTCGGAATCGAACGTACAACACTGTATAGCAAACTGGAAGAAGTATGGATTGAAGTATAAATTCCAGCAATAATAGTCGGTAATTCACTAAGAATTGATATTACGCTTAAACCGGATTTATTTGGTGATGGCAAAAAGACCTCCACGTAAAAAACACAGGACGGGGTGATGTGCTTCTGATTTTTATTCGTAATTTTGTACTAAAGAGAGTGATATTGACAGCAATGCACAACAAAGCCCAGAAACGATTGCCAATCTGTTACTCTATTTAACCCTTCTTTCAAACTTCCTAAGACAAAGAAGATTAAAAAAAATCTTCCAGAAATACAACGAAAAGGTTTAGTATTGAAGAAGGTAAAAACAACAAACAAATCGTTATTATTTTACAATTTATGGTTACAATATATTTGGATAAACAAGTTTTCAGTCATCTATTTAATGCAAAAGAAGAAAAGTATTCTCTTTTGCGTGAAAAGATATTATCTCACAAAGATGAGTTTATTTTCTTCTACTCAAATGCTCATTTATTTGATTTGCAAGATGATAAAACGGATATTAAATATACTGAAATGGAATATATGCAATCGATAGTAAGTGGATATCATTTAATATACGAAAACCATAAACAGGAAGTTATAAAGCAATCCCCACGCAATGCTTTCGAAACTATAGGCAAAATAGAGGATTTCTCTTGGCTTGAAAATTTTGATTTTTCACAAATAACAGAAGAACAGCGGAATGTTATCAATAACATTGTTGATATTAGCATTAAGGATTTAAAAGGTGAATTAGATTTTGATTGGCTAAAAAAAAGAGCCCCAATTTCAGTCGATGAACTCCAAATGGACATATCAACTTTTACATCATTAATGAAATTCGTCTCCCACTATTTTTATGAGAATAAGGAGTCATACAAAATTATGAGAGACAATACTATTGCTAGATATAATCCGACATCAATTAAAGCGGAAGGTGAAAATATTTTTAACGAGCAGTTAGCCTCATCTCCATTAGGATTATCCTTTCTAGATATTATTCAAGCCTCTTTAACTCAAACAGGATTATCATACACTGATTTTGCAACGGTATATTATATGTCATATATACTTCTTGATCTATTTGGAGTTAATAAAGAAACCCGGAAGAAGGTTAAGTTTAGAAATATGCAAGTCGACTGTTACCACAGTTTCTTCGGCTCATACTGCGATTGCATGGTTAGTGATGACGAAGGTATGCGCCTCAAGAGCAAAACATTATACAAACTTTTCAATTTCAACACTAAAGTATATTCAATAGATGAGTTTATAGAAAAATTTGATGAAGCAATAAATAACAATAAAAAATCTGCGCGTGAATATTTTGATGAAGTTCTTAGCGATTATATTACAAGGCAAGTAACTAGAGTCGAAACAAAATCTGGGCAATTTTTAACTTACCTGAGTACTTCTTATAAATACTTCGGATATTTTAACTGCATGATAGAAAGAAAATCAAAAGATGAGACGGTTATTATACTCCATAAGAACAACGACTTGAAGCAACCTATTCTGGCGAAAGAATTAGAGATTATAACTAATAGGATTGTTAGAGTGTTTAATGATATGGGAGCTACCTTTACTTTATTCGATGAAGCAGTAGAAATCCCTCTATTAAAAGCTGACAATTGGAATAGATTTCTAACGTTAAATGATGCTGATGTGTGTTTAACTAAATTCAAAGATACACCTATGTTGTGTTTATGGATTAAGTTAAAGCAGCCAATATTACAAAATAAAAATTGAAGAAATTAAAGATTCCTGCAACAAGCCACTGACGAGGATATAGTGGTTTCCGATTTGTGTCTGCTCGCTAGTATGTATCAACTTGTTGCGTTGAATACGCAAGGAGAGCAAAAGTTTATTTTTCATCAGATTAGGATATATGACATCCAAAAATAGCGAGCCATCAGCTACGGATCCTATCAAAATAGTTTTTTATGCATTATTCTACAGTAAAAGCCAGTATTTACTTTTTTCACTGCTAGAAAGAACAAGAACTATAGAATAAGAAAACACAAACATCATATACTAAAAATATCATACATCCTCTCGAAAAAACAACAATCTTTGATTATAATTTTTTCCAGTGCTCGCATCTTACAGACCTATAGAACTCACTAAAAGAGTTTTCCAACAAAACACATATTAACAGCGATGTAGTCATATAGCTCAAAGAGCGAAGGCTATTGTATTTCCTCCATTCTAAAGAGAGGTTGTGCCAGAGTTTTGACACAACCTCCTACTAGATAATTCTAAATAGAGATATGAAAATCCATCTTTATCTGTGACATCTCACGTATCACTGTACGATCCAGCACACGTGCATAATGACGGGTCATCTGGACATTGGTATGCCCTAACATCTTAGCAACGCTCTCTATCGAGACACCATTGGCCAGAGCAAATGTGGCAAAAGTATGACGCCCAACATGGGTGGTCAATGTTTTTTTAATACCACAAATATCAGCCAGTTCCTTGAGGTATGCATTCATTTTTTGATTACAAAGCACCGGAAAAAGCACACCATGTTTCTTACAATATTCATTGGTGGAATACTTTTCCAAAATCTTCAATGGTATTTCCATTAATGGAATATTACACATGATTTTGGTCTTCTGTCTCCCCTTTCGTATCCACCTGACACCGTTCGAGTCCTCCACGATATGTTCCTTTCTCAAACCATGAATATCCGAGAAAGCCAAACCGGTGAAACAACAGAACACAAAAATATCCCGTACCTGACTTAACCGTGGAATATCAATTTCCTTCGATATCAGCTTCTGGATTTCTGAATCTTCCAAAAAGTCCGGTTCCACCTTATCCAATGAGAATCTAATTTCTAAAAACGGATCGTTCTTCATCCATCCCTTAGCCAAAGCAATACGGATAATCTTCTTAAAATTCTTCAAATATTTGGTGGCTGTGTTATGACAACACTTTTTCTCTGTCTTAAGCCAAAACTCGTAATCCTCAATAAACTGGCGGGAAACTTCATCCAAAAGAACATCTTTCTTATGATATGTCTCCCAGACAAAATCCCGGGTATGCTTCAAGGATGTCTCATAACGCTGCACGGTTGCAGGCGCCATGTCCGTACCGGACAATTGGACACATTTATCATTATGCTCACGGAAAACCTCAAACAGAGTACGTTGTACGGGGGCATCCTTACCCTGGAAACGATCCAGAACACTGTTGGCAGAAACGGATACCTCCTCTATTTCCAGTTCACGTTGAATCTTCATTATCCTCAAACGGATAGAGTCAAGATACAGATTCAGTTCCTTGTACTCACGCTTCTTTTCCAGGGCCTTTCCTTTTGCCGCACTCCAGAACTCCGGAAGAATTGTTTTCTTCACTGAAGCATCAACCCGGACTCCATTCACTGTAATTCTCATCATTATCGGAGCCTCACCGTTCCGATTCAATTTCGTCCTACGAATGTAGAACAATAGACAAAATGTTGTTCTTTCCATCTTACTTGTTTTTTAATCACAAAACTAAATTTCCAAGAGCAACAAGTCAAGATGCAAAGCACTGATAAACAATGAATTATTTACTTAATAGGTGTACCTGGCATTGAAGGCAATCAGGTACACCGAATAGTACACCGAAAGAATGCTTTGATATGCTTATTTTTGCTATGTACCAAAAACAAAAAATCCCCGTAAAGTATTAATTTACAGGGATTTTCTTTGTTTTGCAATTCTTTCCAGCGGAGAGACAGGGATTCGAACCCCGGGTACCTCGCAGTACAACGGTTTTCAAGACCGCCGCAATCGACCACTCTGCCACCTCTCCAAGACTTCTTTTTTCAAAAGTACTTTCTGTTGAAAGCGCTGCAAAGGTACGACTTTATTTTAAATAAGCAAATAGTTTACCAGTTTTTTTGCTATAAAATTTTCAAATCGTATTTTTGCATACGAATAATAAACGAAAGAAATAAATCATGATATACCCTCAGAATTTCGAACAGAAAATAGGTTTCGATTCCATCCGTCATTTACTAAAAGAGAAATGTCTCAGCACATTAGGTCAAGAAAGAGTAGATGAAATGAACTTCTCAGAATCCTTTAAGGATATTAATGAATGGCTGGAACAGGTGATGGAATTCATGCGCATCATACAAGAGGAAGACAGTTTTCCCGACCAATATTTTTTTGATGTACGACCATCACTAAAACGTATCCGCGTAGAAGGTATGTATTTGGATGAGCAAGAACTGTTTGATTTACGCCGTTCTTTAGAAACAATTCGTGATATCATCCATTTTCTGACACTGACCTCGAATGACGAAGAACAAGAAAAAGAAAACTCCCCCTACCCTGCCCTACAAAAACTGGCAGGAGATATTATCGTGTTTCCTCAACTCATTACGCGTATAAACAACATCTTAGACAAATTCGGAAAAATCAAAGACAACGCTTCTTCCGAATTATTACGCATCCGCAGAGAGTTGGCCTCGACAGCCGGAAGCATATCACGCAGTTTGAATGCAATTCTACGCAACGCTCAAGCAGAAGGTTATGTTGATAAAGATGTAACTCCTACCATGCGTGACGGAAGACTCGTCATCCCTGTCGCACCGGGATTAAAACGGAAAATCAAGGGAATTGTACACGATGAATCATCCACCGGCAAAACAGTTTTCATAGAACCGGCCGAAGTAGTGGAAGCAAACAATAGAATACGGGAATTGGAAGGAGAAGAACGCCGGGAAATCATCCGTATCCTGACAGATTTCTCTATCATAATCCGCCCACAGGTCCCCGCCATCCTCCAGTCATACGAGTTTTTGGCAGAAATTGATTTCATCCGTGCCAAAGCCCATTTTTCCATTCAGACGAACGCCACCAAACCATCATTGGAAGACAAACAGATTTTGGACTGGACCATGGCCATACACCCACTATTGCAACTCTCGCTGGCCAAGCATAATAAAAAGGTTGTTCCTCTAGATATAGAACTAACTAAAAATCAACGCATTCTAATTATATCCGGACCGAATGCCGGAGGTAAATCCGTTTGTCTGAAGACTGTGGGATTACTACAATATATGTTACAATGTGGTATGCCGGTTCCGATGCATGAACGTAGCCATGCCGGATTATTCGGCAGTATCTTTATAGACATAGGTGACGAACAAAGTATCGAAGACGATCTGAGTACCTACTCCTCACACCTTACCAACATGAAAACAATGATGAAAAGCTGTAACGAACGCAGCCTTATCCTCATTGATGAATTCGGCGGAGGTACAGAACCACAAATTGGAGGAGCCATAGCTGAAGCTGTGTTGAAACGTTTCAATGAAAAGGGCACATTCGGCGTTATCACCACTCATTATCAAAATTTGAAACATTTTGCCGAAGATCACGAAGGAGTGGTTAATGGTGCCATGTTATATGACAGGCATTTAATGCAAGCTTTATTCCAATTACAAATAGGAAATCCGGGAAGTTCATTTGCAGTAGAAATAGCTAGGAAAATAGGTTTACCGGAAGAAGTTATAGCCGACGCATCCGAAATTGTAGGGAGTGAATATATCAATGCTGATAAATATCTACAAGATATCGTACGTGACAAACGTTATTGGGAAACCAAGCGTCAGAACATCCGCAAACGAGAAAAACAGATGGAAGAAACCATCGCCAAATACGAAGAAGAACTACAGGAACTGGAGAAAAGTCGTAAAGAGATTTTGCGAAAGGCCAAAGAAGATGCGGAAAGATTGATACAGGAATCAAATGCCCGAATTGAAAATACCATCCGTATCATCAAGGAAGCACAAGCCGACAAAGAACGTACACAATCGGCACGTCAGGAACTGACTGATTTTAAAAATCAGATAGAAGATATCGAGAAAAAGAACAAGGAAGATGAAATCATCCGGAAAATGGAAAAACTCCGTGAAAAACAAGAGCGGAAAAAAAACAAAAAGGATAAAGCCAAGACGGAATCTTCCCAACTGTCAATACCCAAAGAACAGCCTATCACTGTAGGTAGCACTGTAAAGATCAAAGGTCAATCCAGTGTCGGAGAAGTACTAGGAATTAATGGCAAAAATGCAATAGTTATGTTCGGAATGATAAAAACCAATGTAAAACTGGATAAGCTGGAACGTAGCACACCAATACAGCCCACCCAGAAAACAATGGTAAAAAGTACCTTCGTCAGCAGTGAAACACAAGATCGGGTATATGAAAAGAAACTAAATTTCAAACAAGATATTGATGTACGCGGTATGCGTGGCGATGAAGCGATACAGGCAGTAACTTATTTTATCGATGATGCCATACTATTGGGAATAGACCGTGTACGTATCCTTCACGGAACAGGTACAGGCATACTGCGCACCCTGATTCGCAGCTATTTGGGAAGTGTTCCAGGAGTAGCACACTATCAAGACGAACACGTACAATTTGGTGGGGCGGGTATTACTGTAGTAGACTTAAAATAATATTTTAATAGAATAAGAGGCTGTTTTTAATTAATTTTCTCTATATTCGCACTAAAATTAGAGAAAATTAAAAGCAAAGGTGGCAGCGGGAACTTCTCATACAACTATAAGTATTAAGCTTAATGAGCAAGGGTTTCATGATATTTTCAATAAATATTATGTAACTCTATGCTTATTTGCCAATCAATATACAGAAAACCAAGAAACTTCAGCAGATATTGTACAAGATTCATTTGCCAAACTATGGCAAATAAGAGAAGATTTTTTTTATCTGCATCAGGTAAAAGCATTTTTATATACAGCTGTACGCAATAAAGCACTCAACGAACTGGAGCATTCAAAAGTAGTATATGAATACGCTCAAAATGTCATCGAAAAGAAAAAGGATTCCTTTTTTCACGATGCAATCGTTGAAGAGGAAACTTATCGTATCGTTTCTGAAGCCATAAATAAATTACCTGACCAAATGAAAGCCATTATGCAACTATCTCTGGAAGGGAAAAAAAACGCAGAAATAGCAGACAGACTAAACATATCTACAGAAACAGTCCATACATTAAAGAAAATAGCCTACAAGAAACTCAGAGAGAATTTGAAAGACTACTATTACTTCCTCTTGTTCTTTATATAAAAAGACATTAATTTGTTTTTTTTCAAAAAAGTCGTTTTACTATTCACCCAAATTTCAAACAGACCTGTTTTATTATAAAAGAGATAAAAAACAGGTCAAAATATGATAAAACAAGATTTCTATATAGCCAACCTCATAGCAAGGTATCTGTCGGAAGAAATAACCCCGGAAGAAACAATAAAACTAACTGCTTGGAGAGAAGAATCTACAGCGCACGAGATTTTATTCAAGAAAATTTGTGATGAAGAAAACCAAAAGCAACATTTCCGGAAAAATACGGCATTCAATCCTTCATCCGGATGGAAAGAAGTGGAAAAGCGAATCAAAAGAAATAATAACAGAAGCAGATATATCAAAATAGTAAGTTATGCCGCAATCATTCTGTTACCTGTCCTTTTTGTAAGTATTTCCATGAAATTCACCTCGCCCGTTTCTCTTTCGGACAAACAGTTCATCGCACAATCCATTCTACCTGGGGAATCCAAAGCTATTCTGACATTGGAGGACGGCCAGACAATCCATATAAATAAAGAAACAGAGAGTCTGCTTGAGAAAATAGACGGAGCCCGAGTCCACATGGACTCTACAATGCTGAATTACCAAGTAACATCAAAAACAGCCCCAAAAAACAAGCCTGTATATAATAAAGTGGAAACTCCACGAGGTGGAGAATATGCTCTATTGTTAAGTGATGGAACAAAAGTGCATCTGAACGCAATGACCAGTCTCCGCTTTCCTGTGACATTTGATAACGGTCCACGCAAAGTGGAACTGGAAGGCGAGGCCTATTTTGAAGTCTGCAAAACAGGGCAACCATTTATAGTATGCACTCAAGGCATGCAAGTAGAAGTGTTGGGAACCACATTCAACATCTCTGCTTATCCACAGGAAGAGTATCAGACAACTTTGGTAAACGGTTCTGTCAAAGTAAATACAGAAACTGGAGAAAGCTGTATTTTAAAGCCTTCCCAGCAAGCTACCATCAGCCTCGGAAACAGCAGCATACAGATACGCATGGTAGATGCCGGATTTTATACTTCATGGATAAAAGGAAAAATTCATTTCAAAGACCAGCGATTGGAAGATATCATGAAAATACTATCACGCTGGTATGACATGGAAGTAATTTTTGCCAATGAGAAAATAAAAGACCTACGCTTCGGATGCAATGTAGATCGGTATTCGGAAATCACTCCATTTGTACGTTTGTTGGAAGAGACTCAAAAAGTACACGTAAAAGTCAATAACAAAACAATCACATTCTATAACTAATAAAAATGATGTATTATGGACAAAAAACACAACTACACCAATCACGGTAAAAGTAGTAAACGTTTGTGGATTACGTTCCTATTTTTCTGTATCATTACCACAGGTTTTATGCAGGCTGCCAACAAAGTGTTTGCACAAGCCACTGTCACAGCCTCATTCAAGAATGCCACGTTGAGTGAAATTCTTTGGGAAATCCAAAGACAAACCGACTTTACTTTTGTATACAGCACCAATGATGTAAAACAAATAAAAGTCCAAAACCTAAATGTAAATAACGAAAAAATAGCCAATGTGCTTGATAAATGTCTTATGAATAGCGGTTTGACCTATTCAGTTCACAACGGCGTTATTGCTATCAAGCAAATTGAAGAAAAAGAGTCTGCTGTTCCTCAACAGAAAACAACATTAACCGGTACAGTACTGGATGAGACGGGAGAACCTATTATTGGAGCGAATATCTTAGTCAAAGGTACTACGAATGGAACTACTACAGATTTGGACGGGCACTTCTCATTAGATGTAGACCGTATACCTGCCACTTTGATTATCTCCTATATAGGTTATGGCAAGCAGGAAATAAAAGCCACTGCCGGAAAGATACTGAAAGTAGTCATGGCTCCTGATAATAATGTTATGGAAGAAGTGGTTGTTACCGGTTATGGTACTTTCAAGAAATCGGCATACGCAGGTTCTGCTTCTACTGTGAAGACAGGAGAATTAAAAGATTTACCCGTAGTTTCATTCTCCAGTTTGCTAGAAGGTAATGCTCCCGGAGTACAAGTCACTTCCAGTTCAGGTCAGCCTGGTGCCTCCACTTCTATCCGTATTCGTGGTATGGGTTCTTTCAATGCAAGCAATTCTCCACTATACGTAATCGATGGTGTTCCCGTCCAATCCGGTTCTGTTGCTGCTACCAGCTCCGACTCCGGATTTGACATAATGTCTACATTAAACAACTCGGATATTGAAAATATTACAGTAATAAAAGATGCTGCAGCAGCCTCCCTTTATGGTTCACGTGCTGCAAATGGAGTTATTTTAATCTCCACCAAGAAAGGAAAAAGCGGAAAAGCACAAATTTCATTAAAAGCAGACTGGGGTAGCAATGATTTCGCAATGGATTATCGCCCAGTTATGGGGGGAGAAGAACGACGTGAATATATTTACAATGGATTGATATTATATCAACAACGTAAACTAGCTGATAAAAATCCTAATATATCAGAGGAAGAACTAATGTCACAAAGTAAAACTTATGCAGATGGGCAAATCGATAAATATGCTCCAATTCCATGGTGTGGTTTCACAGACTGGAATAAAGAGCTTTTCCAAAAGGGACATCATTCTACCTATGAAGCATCACTAGCCGGTGGCAGCGATAAATTTAAATATTACTCTTCTTTATCATATATGAAGCAGAACGGTATTGTACAAGGTTCCGGTTTGGAACGTGTAACAGGGCGTTTGAACGCAGATTTCAGTGCAACAGACAAATTGACTGTAGGCGCCAAGATACTTTTCTCAAATGTAAATCAGAGTGTTTATGACGAAGGATTCACTTATACATCTCCTTTCTATTCCTCACGTAATTGGGCTACTCCTTCAGATCCGGTTTACAATGAAGATGGTAGTTGGAATCGTAAATTTATTCGTAAAGCCAATGACCGCAACCCCAAATTATCAGCTGAATACGATTATAAACATGAAAAAATGCTACGCGCATTCAATACGCTTTATGCCGAATACGAAATCATAAAAAATCTGAAATTCAAAACAACATTCAGTTATGATTACACTACTGTAAAAGGTGAGAAATGGTATGACCCACGTACTTCCAACGGTGAAGATGAAAATGGAGAAATAGTAAAACGCATAAGAGAATATAAAAAAATGGTATGGAGTAACACCTTAAGCTATTTAACTACTTTCAACAACATTCATCATTTGGACTTTCTTGCCGGATATGAAATTGATGATACCTACAATGACTATTTATCAGGGGAAGCTTACAATTTTACAACTCCCGACAAACATGCCATTAGTAATGGAATGAAAACAGTATCTGTAGGGGGAAGTGATTCAAGGTACAGACTGGTATCCTATTTAAGCCGTTTGAATTACGATTACAAAAATAAATATTATCTAGGAGCTAGTTTTCGTGTTGATGGCAGTTCACGTTTGCACCGTGACAATCGTTGGGGAACATTTTGGTCTGTATCCGGAGCATGGCGTACTATTGAAGAAGAATTTATGCAACCTGTAAAAGATTGGTTGACAGACTTGCGTATAAGAGCATCATACGGTGTAAACGGTACTCTTCCTTCTGATTATTTCGGCTATATGGGATTAAGCTCCATTAGTGGTGGTTACTTGGAGCAACCCGGTATTCAAATGTCCCAAATTGCAAATCCTAATCTGAAATGGGAAACCAATTATAAATATTGGCTTGGATTTTGGTTTTTGGGATCGTCTGAACTTCACGATTGAATATTATACCCGTACAACTAAAAACTTATTAATGGACTGTCCTGTATCCATGACAACAGGATTTAGTAGTTATTTAATGAATATAGGTGAAGTGAAAAATAAAGGTATTGAATTAACTATTAATTCCACTAATATTAAAATAAAAGACTTTAGCTGGAATACAACTTTCAATTTAGGTCATAACTCCAATAAAGTTGTAAAATTAGATGGCGAACAGACACAAATTGTCAGTGGAACCCAAATACACAAAGTAGGAAGTTCTTATCGTACATTCTATGTACAAGAATTTGCGGGCATCAATCCTGAAACAGGAAATCCTCTATTCTATACCAATGAATTGGATGAGAACGGAAATTATATAAAAGAAATTACCGAGAACTCTAAAAATGCACAATTCATTCCTTATAAACATGCAGAACCAACTGTTAACGGAGGTATCTCTAATTCATTGCGTTATAAATGGCTTGATTTAAATTTCTTATTCTCCTATCAATTCGGAGGATATTCTTATGATACTTGGGCACAAAAGACAGAACATGGCGGTTACGATTCCTATGCAAACATTCCGACTTATTATCGTGATAGCTGGAAAAAGCCAGGTGATCAAACCAATATAGAAGTATATATGCCGGGTAAATCATCTTCTGTATCAATGCATAAAATAACAAGTAGCCGCCGTATCCACAGTACTGATTATTTCCGCTTAAAAAATATCACATTCGGCATTACGTTACCTAAAGAATGGACAAATAAAATCAATATAGGAAATGTTCGTTTTTATGCATCAGCAAGCAATTTATGGACATGGGCGGCCTATGACAATTATGATCCTGAAGCTGTTAGTGCCGGTAGTGCAACTCAAACCACACCGCCTTTAAAAACCGTTACTTTTGGTCTCAACATCAATTTTTAACCACTAAAAAACAACAATATGAGAACATTACATAATTTTTTATCAATAGTCTTATCCATCGGATTGTTTACTTCATGTGGAAACGATTGGTTGGATTTAGAACCGTCCACACAAATTCCAACAGAAACGAGTATCAAATCTCTCTCCGACATTGATTATTCACTAAACGCCATTTATGCGACAATGCGTAATGCCTATGCGTATTCCGGGCGTTTAATCTACTACGGAGATGTAACAGGAGATGACATGCAAGCTGTACAATCAACTTGTAGAACAGCTCACTATTACCAAATGGATTGGTTACCTGCAAATGGACCAAGTACACACTGGTCATATCTTTATTCCATCATTCAAAACTGTAATGTAATTTTAGACGGCATTGACAATATCGAAATTCTTCCAAACGATGAAGATGAGCATATCTTCCGCAATGATTTGGAAGGACAAGCATTAGCAATACGTGGTCTGGCCCTTTTTGACCTTACGCGCTTCTTCGGATATACTTATTTAAAAGATAACGGAGCCTCTTTAGGAGTACCTATCATCACTTCAGCATCAGCCACTGCCGACAGTAAGCCTTCACGTAACACTGTAGCTGAATGTTATGATCAAATAATCAAAGACTTAAAGAATGCGGCTAGTTTAATGATACCCACATATTCATGGTCAGGTACTAGTTTGAATCAAAAAGATTTATCCTTAAATAAGAAAGGTAAAATCAGTAAATGGGCCACATTAACTTTGTTAAGTCGGGCATATCTGTATATGGGGAAGAACAGTGAAGCTTTACAAGCTGCAGAAGAAGCAATAAAAGGATCGGAAGCCAATAAATACCAATTATGGAATACCGAAGAATATCCCACTGTATGGGGTACGGAAGCCTCCGAAGCAAATCCGGGAGAAATTCTCTTCGAAATAGTCAATACTACTACCGAAAGCCCCGGCAATGAAAGTATGGGATATCTAACTTCTCCAAAAGGATATCAAGATATGTGCATTACAGTCAGTTTTTATCACCATCTGTTAGAAACGCCTAATGATGTACGCATTAAGTTATTAGTTAATCAAGACAAAAAAGTAATGTATTTGAATAAGTATCAACCACAACCTGGAGAAAATATTATGGATGCCAATATTCCTATAGTACGTCTTTCCGAAACTTACTTAAATGCAGCCGAAGCAGCCGTGAAAAACGGAGATGCAACAAAAGCTGCAAAATACCTGAAAGCCATTGCACTCCGAGGAAATCCGGACTATACGATGCCCGCAAAGGTTACCCTTGATGATGTTCTAGAAGAACGCAGGAAAGAACTCATTGGTGAAGGGCACCGCATGTTTGACTTATTACGTAATAACTTACGAGTAACTCGTATTAACGAAACAGACGATATGATGAAAGAGGTAGTGCATTTCGCTGACGAAAAAACATCTATGGATTTCGACAGAAACTATTATCGTACAATATTACCTATTCCTCAAAAAGAAATTAATGCTAATTCTAATATTGTACAAACACCAGAATATCTGAAATAATAGTCAACACAAATTGATAAAATCTAACTGAATTATAAATCAAATCGATGACAAGCAAGACTAATTTTATCAACTACTTTCTTCTTGCATTTACCCTCGCATTCATCAGTTCCGGCCTTAGTGCCGGAACTCTTGATTTCAAAGACAAGAAGAAAGACAAAGAGAAAAAAGAAGAATTAACAGCCGACGGTCCATACGTATTGTATCAGCCTGACGGCCAAATCAGAGTAATCAATGTAGATAAGAAAGGGAATATCATTGATACCACTTATACCACATTACCTCAAAACTTTACCCTGCATGTGACAGACCACAAAGGCAGGTTTCCATTTGATGTAAAACTACACCCGGTAAAACGTCCCGGATGGAATTATCCCCAGGCAGACAAAGTTTTTGTCATGTCCGACCCTCATGGAAGGCTGGACTGTGTAATCAGCCTGTTACAAGGCAATCATATCATTGATAAAGACTACAAATGGAGCTTCGGGAAAAACCATCTGATGATTATCGGTGATATTTTTGACAGAGGAAAAGATGTACCGCAAATCTTCTGGCTATTTTACAAACTGGAAGAGGAAGCAGCCAAAGCCGGAGGACACGTATCGTTCATACTGGGAAATCATGAACCGATGGTGCTGGCCAATGACCTCCGATACACCAAAGAAAAATATAAAATATTAGCAGAAAAACTAAAGATGGAGTACCCCCGGCTATTCGGTCCCGATACCGAACTGGGCAGATGGTTGGGAACCCGTAACACCATGCAAATGATAGGTAACGACCTATATGTACATGCCGGACTGGGCAAAGACTTCTATGACAAGAACTTGAGCATTCCCACTGTCAATGAAGAAATGAGTAAAGGACTATTTATGACGAAAAAAGAACGCAAAGCGCTTTCTCCACTCACAGCCTTCCTGTATGGAAACAGCGGTCCCATCTGGTATCGCGGACTAGTACGCACCGATGGCAAATACAATCCGCTGGCAAAAGACTCCCTAGAAATGATTATGGACCGTTATAAGGCAAAACATATTATTGTGGGACATACCATTTTCAAAGATATTTCCACTTTCTATAACGGCAAGGTTATCGGAGTAAATGTGGACAATAAAGAAAACCGGAAAAAAAAGCGCGGACGTGCCATGCTGATTAAAAATAATCAGTATTTTGTCGTCGGTGACAAAGGTATACAAAGACAATTAGAATAAAGACAATACACCAAATCCTACCGGTGGTTTTCCAAACTCTCCTGACAACTTTCCTATTTGTCAAGAGAGTTTTTCTTTTCCTTTTTTGCTACTTTCCCCCTTTTATTTTATACCTTTGTTCCTCATAATAACTAACCTTATAAAACGAAATGAAATCTATCCGAGAACTATACCGCATCGGCACCGGTCCGTCCAGCAGTCATACTATGGGACCGCGCAAGGCTGCTGAAATCTTCTTAGGAAAACATCCCGAAGCCAAAGCTTTTCAAGTTACTCTTTATGGAAGCCTCGCCGCTACCGGTAAAGGACACATGACCGATGTAGCCATTTTAGATACATTGCAACCGCATGCGCCTACAGAAATTATCTGGAAAGCCCATGTCTTCTATCCGTTTCATCCCAATGGAATGACTTTCAAATCTTTGAATGAAAAAGGAAAGGTGACAGATGAATGGACTGTTTTCAGTGTAGGCGGAGGTGCTCTAGCCGAAGAAGGGCACGACAAAGGCTCAACTCCGGAAATCTATGATATGAACCGTATGAGTGAAATCCTCTACTGGTGTGAACGTACCGGACGCAATTACTGGGAATACGTCCAGCAATGTGAAGACGAAGACATTTGGGATTATCTGGCAGAAGTATGGAAAACCATGAGAGAAGCCATTGAGCGTGGTTTGGATCAAGAAGGCGTATTACCCGGGCCACTCAATCTGCGCAGAAAAGCCTCCACTTACTATATTAAGGCAAAAGGTTATAAGGACAATCTGCGTTCCCGCGGGTTAGTATTCTCATACGCTCTAGCAGTCAGTGAAGAAAACGCCTCAGGTGGCAAAATCGTCACAGCCCCTACTTGCGGATCATGCGGAGTGGTTCCGGCTGTACTTTATCACTTGCAAAAAAGCCGTGACTTCAGCGATATGCGGATTTTAAGAGCACTGGCTACTGCCGGATTGATAGGAAATATAGTAAAACACAACGCCTCCATTTCCGGAGCCGAAGCCGGTTGCCAGGCAGAAGTAGGAGTGGCCTGTTCAATGGCATCCGCCGCTGCCAGCCAATTATTCGGAGGTAGCCCGGCCCAGATAGAGTATGCAGCCGAAATGGGCTTGGAGCATCACTTGGGAATGACTTGCGATCCGGTATGCGGATTGGTACAAATCCCTTGTATCGAAAGAAATGCCTATGCAGCGGCCCGAGCTCTTGATGCCAATATCTATTCTGCCTTTACAGACGGTAATCACCGTGTATCCTTTGACAAAGTGGTGGAAGTAATGAAACAGACCGGTCATGACCTTCCTTCCTTATATAAGGAAACCAGCGAAGGCGGTCTGGCAAAAGATTACGAGCCGATGGATTAATAACAGGGCAAAGACCGAGAACTGTATTTATAATACATAAGAGGGTGAATCAAAATTCGTTGCGACTATCTTTTTCAACGCTGATAATAAAAAGATAGTTCAATTTATTTCTGATACACCCTCTTATGGCATCATTACTATAAGGAGAGATAGTTCCCCTATTACAGAAAAAATCTTTTTAATCGCTCAACTTCAAGAATCCTCCAAACTGATCGAAGTCTACTTCCAATCCATTTTCCAATGTCAGTTCATATCCCTTGCGGTTACGTTCTATCTTCACCGTTTTATGCCCGTTATAATTAGCTTTCATATACTTGGAAATAGCCTGAGGGATAAAAGTAGAAGGAACCGACTTGTTCTTGCAATCTATCTCAAGCCACTCTCCCTTTGAATTGAACTCCAATTCAATGCCATCGGCCAATTTTACATCATAGGAAGTGGTCTGAAACAAGTCCTTTTCAATCTTGATATACGCAACTTTAGTCTGGGAGAAATGTTTGCCGATCATTTCACGTGCGGCAACAGGAAGCTTATTCACATCGCGGGTCACAACATCGCCTGCCATGGCGAACTGAAGAGAGCATACCAGCATAGCCATTAAAAATAAAATCTTTCTCATAATCTAATTTATTCTTTAGTTAGTTAATGCCATACCAACAACTAACCGCCTAAAAAGATTATGACGCGAAAAATTATTCCTGTATTTTAGATTTAATTAAGGCTGTCTCCCAACATGGGAGGAAGCTCCTCCATATCCTCATTTTTAGATATGCTCATTTTTCCTTCAGGAGTAATAGTGATGGAGAAAGGAATATACAAATCTGTCTGAGGATAACTCACACTGGCAGCCAATATGATATTTTTTCCCTCACGGGTCTTCTCTTCATCAAATACCACGCCCTCCAATATAAAATGACGGAGATGATCAGCACTTACGAATCCAGAGAAACTTTGCTTGGTAAAAGTTTTGGCAAAGACCCGGCTCCCATTTTCACGGGAAATTCTAACGATGATACGATTGTCGGCAAAAATTCCCAAGTCACTTTTGACTGAAGGCAGAGAATCACTGGGAGCACGCTCTATAAACAAATTATATTTTTTTCCGCCACTGACAATATGCTGGTCAATACGTGAAACCTGCATACGCTGCAAACCTGTCACATGATCCACACTGTCTATTTGGAACATCAATTGTTCTGCATCAACGGAAGCCTCTTTCTTACCTCCGCAAGCGGTCATTACAACCAGCAAAACGACAAATAAAAAATATATCTGTTTCATCTAAATCTCGATTTCTAGGTGACAAAGTAACAAAAAGTAACGGACACTCACAAGAAAACCTCCATAAAAAGCGAAAACCGGGCAATATCACATTGGCCGGCCTTCAGAGAAAACTAAAAACTAAACTAAATTATTTATTAAGTTAGACTAAACCCAAAAGAAAAGGTTTAATCTCACTTAGAAAAAAATATTCTTTCTTTGAAAGGCATTCCTGCTACAACGCCTTCCAAAAATCCATAAAATTCTTATAAAGCCCATAGCAGACCAACTGATCTTCCTCCTCCAACTCATAATTTTCCTCAAAATGATTCTCCACCTGATGCTCCAATATCGAAATACCCAAACCGTTCAGCACTTTCTCCCCTTTTATCAATGCAATGATTTTTATATTGAATTCCGTTTCTAATGACAGATCACTCACCTTATAGCCTACAAAACAAGAAGGAAGTTTGAACTTCATCACATAATGTTCCTCGTCAATCTGAAAAGACTCCACATTGACGTGTAAATCCAACAACTGAACCAAGCTCCGTGCCGCTTCTTTCTCCGGTGTCAGAATACTATCTAAATTAAAAGCCTCAAGCACGGTCTTATGCACATCATCTACCGCACGGGCATAGATATGTTTCACTCCTTTCTTTTTCAGCAGTGCCACCACACGCACAGAAGCACCAAAATTCTCGCCGATAGCAACAATAACCACATCCACATCTTTCAGTGGCAGCACACTGAGCGATTGTTCGTCCGTAGCATCAATAATAAAAGAAGTCGCGATTTTGTCCTTCAACACATCCACACGATGCTCGTTTGTATCCACTCCTATCACCTCATGTCCCAATACGGAAAGCTCTTCGGCCAACACTCCGCCGTAATTTCCTAAACCAATAATAATGTATTTCATAACTAGTTGATTATGATGTTATCACTCGGATATTTATATTTTGTTATTTTTTTCTGTTTAATAAGGCTGGATATCAAAGTAAGCACCCCTACTCGTCCGATAAACATCAGAACAATGACAATCAGTTTGCTGTCACTTCCCAAAGTAGGTGTCAGATCCAGGCTTGAACCTACCGTACTGAGTGCCGAAGTACACTCAAAAACCAACGCCATCACTGAAGCCTGCGGCTCTAGAATGCTTAAACCGAAGATACCCGCGAAAACAATCAGCAGATAAAGAATCAATGTGGCATTAGAACGCCGGATGGAATCATGAGATAACTCCCTGTTGAAAATATTGACTTTATCGGCACCTATAAGAATAGCACGCAAGTTCAACATGACTACAGCAAACACATTCACCTTCACACCACCGGCCGTAGACTGCGTACCGCCGCCAATCATCATCAGCACCACCATCAGCAGCAACGTCTGCACACTGAAAGTAGTCATGCCCACACTTGAAAATCCTGCCGTACGGGGACAAGTTGCGTTAAAGAAGCCCTGCACCCATTTCTCTGTAGCCGTCATTCCCGCAAAAGCATGATTCCATTCGAAAACAACAATGGCCACAGTACCCGTCACTAGCAAGATAGCCGTCATAATCAATACGATACGGGTATTCAGGTTATATAAATGTATTTTACGGATTGTCCTCTTATTCTTTTTGACATAACGGTGATACAAGCGCTTGCTTTCATAAGAAACCGTTTCATACAGATTTACCAGAATCGGGAAACCTATACCTCCCAAAATAACCAGGAAAGAGATAGTGATATATAGCAAGTTATGATTATGAAGTACCAGTTCGTTACCTAAGTTTCCATACAAAGTAGAGAATCCGGCATTGCAAAAGGCAGAGATGGAATGGAAAGCAGAAAAAGCCAGTTCCTCCTCAATATCCATGCCCATAGTGCCATGTATACTTAAAAAAATAACCCCCATCCCAGCAGCCTCTATCACCAAGGTAAACCCTAATATATATAATAAGGTGGAAAGCAGCGAACTGAGTGACTGCGAGCTTACCATATCACGGACCACCAACTGATTGTAGAGCGAAGTATTCCCCATAAAAAACATGGCAAAGAAACTGGTCAGGGTCATGACTCCCAAACCGCCGATTTGTATCAGCATGATAATGATGAACAACCCCTCGGACGTGAATGTAGAAGAGACATCGACCGAAACCAACCCCGTGACACAAATGGCACTGGTAGCGGTAAACAGAGCATCAATAAAGGAAATGCCATGATAAGTGGCACGCGGAAGCATCAGTAACGCTGCCCCTATCAGAATAAATATGAGAAAACTGGATGCAAAGATCAAAGACGGGTTGGTGCGCCTGCCCAGCAGCCGGACTATCCCATTAGACAATTGCAGCAGCGAAAGCAAAGTGAGCAGCACCACATGATATAAACGACTGTGGAAAAAAGACCAGAAATCATGAATTCCCCCTTGCACCTCCGGTTCATGGAAAATAACCGGAATCAAAGTCAGATAAAGCATCAGACTCAGTATCCATGCCAGTCCCCGGTACTTCCGCTTGGTATCCGAGTAATTTAATAAAAGATGCAGGGAAATATCAACCAGAAAAACAATCCAGACAAAATGATACAGCGTGTTTATCATCTCCATTTCTTCAAAAGAAATAAGAAATCCATGCTCATAAACCAATGTAAGGATGAACAAGGCCGACATCATATAAGTTATCCCGTCCATCCATTTCAGCAATCGCTCTATGTACGGTTTTACTAACTTCTTACGATAGATAAATAGTTTGTGTAAAGGTTCCATGTCGATATCATCTTGCATTAACAGAAAACAAACTTAATCAAAATATTCACATCTCTGCCTATAATAACAAATAACTTCGCATTTTTACTCTGACATCCCTTTTTTTATTGTTCCCGACAAAAAAGCAGTTGAAAATTAGTAAGGAATACTTTTTTTACCTAATTTTGACCGCAAAACTATTAAATTGAAAGATTATGAGCACAAAACAGAAACGTTTTATCTTACCAGAGGATGAAATTCCTAAATACTGGTACAACATACAGGCAGACATGAAGACCAAACCCATGCCGCCGTTGAACCCTAAAACCAAAGAAGCGCTGAAACCGGAAGACCTCTACCCCATTTTTGCCAAAGAACTTTGCAAACAGGAATTAAACCAGACAGACGCATGGATTGAAATTCCCGAAGCAGTGCGTGAAATGTACAAATACTATCGCAGCACACCATTGGTACGTGCCTACGGACTGGAAAAAGCACTAGGGACTCCCGCACATATTTATTTCAAAAATGAAAGTGTCAGCCCCATCGGCTCCCACAAACTGAACTCGGCTCTGGCCCAGGCATATTATTGCAAGGAAGAAGGCGTAACCAATGTCACTACAGAAACCGGTGCCGGACAATGGGGCGCCGCTCTATCGTATGCCGCAAAGGTATTCGGGCTGGAAGCTGCCGTTTATCAAGTAAAGATCAGCTATAATCAGAAGCCCTATCGCCGCAGCATCATGCAGACATTCGGAGCAACGGTCACCGCCTCTCCATCCATGTCTACCCGTGCCGGCAAGGATATCATTACCCGTAATCCCAATTATCAAGGTTCACTGGGAACAGCCATCTCCGAAGCTATCGAACTGGCAATGAGCACTCCCAACTGTAAATATACACTAGGGTCGGTATTAAGCCATGTCACACTGCATCAAACGGTTATCGGTCTGGAAGCCGAAAAGCAAATGGAAATGGCAGGCGAATATCCCGACATGATTATCGGTTGCTTTGGTGGCGGTTCCAATTTTGGAGGAATCTGCTTCCCCTTTATGCGCCACACTATCCTGAATGGGAAACAAACCCGATACATTGCTGCCGAACCGGCTTCGTGCCCGAAACTGACCCGTGGTAAATTCCAGTATGACTTTGGCGACGAAGCCGGATATACCCCGTTGCTGCCCATGTTTACACTGGGGCATAATTTCTCTCCGGCCAATATCCATGCGGGAGGTCTCCGTTATCACGGTGCAGGTGTCATCGTTTCACAATTATTGAAAGACAATCTGATGGAAGCGGTTGATATCCAGCAATTAGAATCCTTCCAGGCTGGTTGTTTGTTCGCACAAGCAGAAGGAATCATTCCGGCTCCCGAATCGTGCCATGCCATCGCCGCCGCTGTACGCGAGGCGAACAAGTGCAAGGAATCCGGTGAAGAGAAAGTGATCCTGTTCAACCTTTCAGGTCACGGGCTGATTGATATGGCCTCATACGACCAATACCTGGCAGGTAACTTGATGAATTATGAGTTAAAAGACGAAGATATCCAGAAGAACTTGGATGAAATAAAAGACATGTAATCAGGACATAAAATAAACGAAGGATACGGAAAGGATATATTATCCTATAAACTACGGCAAGCTAAGCGGTTGTATCCTTCAGGTTAAGGGTTCTTTTACTGACAACTTCTATCTCCCAAACTTGCGGAGTTAACTCCATAGCCTTTGGAGTTATCTCCATAAGCTTGGGAGTTAACTCCAAAGGCTATGGAGATAGAAAGGATACGTTCGTTTAAGCTTAGGGATAGGATAGAAAAGGCTTAACCATACGCATGAAAACACACATCATTCCCACCTACAGGTTTACTGTTAAAAGCAACTCACTCAAAGCACAGGCTATAATTCAAAGCTGCGAAGCATTTTAATCTCGTCCCGCCAAATGGTGTCATCGGGAGTTTCAAGAATAACGGGCATATCGTCAAAACGGGAATCCTGCATAAAGCGGCGGAAGAAATCAATACCAATCAGCCCCTTTCCGATACTGTCATGACGGTCTACCCGGCTACCCAATGGTTTCTTTGAGTCATTCAAGTGAATGGCACACAAATAGTTTCTCCCCACTACCTCATCAAACTCGGTAAAGACCCGGTCATATTCATTCACAATATCATAACCGGCGGTATAGGTATGGCAAGTATCCAGGCAAACTCCCACACGAGATTTATCCTCCACCTTATCTATAATATATCTCAAATGCCAGAATTCATTTCCCACATTACTTCCCTGTCCGGCTGTATTCTCAATCACAGCAGTCACACCGGTCGTTTTATCCAAAGTCATATTGACAGACTCGGCAATCCTGTCCAGACACTTCTCTATGGATATCTTATTCAAATGACTTCCGGGATGAAAATTCAGCATTTTCAATCCTAAAAGCTCGCAACGCTGCATTTCGTCCAAAAATGCTGCACGACTCTTCTCCAGCCCTTCCTCGTCAGGATGTCCCAAATTTATCAGATAACTGTCATGAGGAAGAACATACCGGGCATCAAAACCTTCTTTCTCGCAGTTTTCTTTAAACAGAGTAACACTCTCGACAGACAAAGGTTTTGCAACCCATTGCCTCTGATTCTTTGTAAAAAGAGCGAATGCGTCCGCTCCTATCCCTAATGCATTAACGGGGGCCATTTCCACGCCCCCGCTTACGGATACATGTGCACCTATTTTTTTCATTCTCTTTCCATTATTGATAGACACAAAGATAGGAAAAATAAGTTAGAAATTATATTGCGCACTCAAGTTTATACGGTTTGCTTCACGGTTCACATCATTAAAATTCTCTCTCCAACCATGAAGATATTCCGCACCTACCTGCAAGTTATGACTTACATTCCAGAATACATTTGCAACCAGGTACTGACCTTTTTTATACTGAGTTTCATTAAAGTGAGCATAGCAATCTTCTGTAAACAGACGTGACTGGCTATACGTAGCCGATGCGAATACCCGTTTCGAGAAATTATACTGTAATCCGGCATACCATCCTTTCATGGGCAGTACCTGCATACGTCCGGACTCATCGGCCAAAGGAACGATATCTACATTCAAGTTGCTGATATCATTCAAATATTGAGCAATACCTCTACCATAAGTATATTGTCCGTAAAGCTGGAAACTACCCAGTCTTGCTGTTCCCGATGCTTGTATCCCCCAACCGGTCAATGACTTTGCCTTATTATTCACTTGATCCTCATAAGTCATACTTCTCAAGATTCCTCCCACACGTATATGACTAGCCTTTGCCCAAGAATACTGTACATAGGCAGGAATATCCGGCATCCGCTGCTTACCGATTCTCACATCTTGTGCCGGAGTACCGTCTACTGACGGCATTTCCACACCAATGCCTACTTTCAAGCCTTTCATCACATTGGCTTCATAACGCAACTGGGTAGCGCGATAGAAAGTCATCCCGTCAGGTCCTTGAAAATCAATAGTCGGAGGAGCTGCAGCAAGATCCATAAACAATCCGGTATCATACCCCATAGTAAAACCCAAGAAAGATAAATAAGCATTCTGCAATTCAAAAGTCTTTCCACTTCCACGGAAGTTTCCGGCTGTATAAACGATGAAGTTACCCAAATGCTTGGTTCTCCCCACCAACTTTAAAAAGATAGTGGAAGTGCTTGCATCCATCTGGAACTGATTACGGACAGACGTGGATCCCGGTTGCGGAATGAGTGCAGGGATAAAGTCAACATCATCCACTATTCCATTAAAATCATATTCCATTGTAGTTTTCAAATAACCACCGATACCCAATGCAAACTTTCCCTGTTGGTCAGTAAGTAAAAAACGAGGAGCACGGGGATCATGGAAATGCGGACGTTGCGTTTCTTCAAATACATTGATTAATTCTTCCTTGCCATTTTTATCTTTTGAGATAATAACAACAGGTCCCGGTCCTTCCAGCTCCGGATAAAGTTTTTTTTGTTGCGCAAACATCGGCGTAACAATCATTGCGCCCAATACAAGGCAACTCATTGATTTAAAGATACTTTTCATAAAAGTTAAGTTTAGGTAAATAGTCAATTCAATGGACTATGAACAAAAAGTTTAGAAAAAAGTTTGGGAAATGTTTGCAAATTCAAAAAAAGTCACTACCTTTGCACCCGCAATCGAGAGAGAAATCCTCGATAAAAAGGATGGCCCGTTCGTCTATCGGTTAGGACGCAAGATTTTCATTCTTGAAAGGGGGGTTCGATTCCCCCACGGGCTACCAAATAAAAAAGCCATCGATAAATCGATGGCTTTTTTATTTTTACCCTGCTTTGTGCAGGGTATCCAGTATAGCCGGGATCCAGTATAGCCGGGATCAAGGCTCAGTTTGAAAACGGCAGTGACTCAACTGACCCGGAAAATTTGGGAGAATCACTTACTCCGATAGATATTTGTCTATACTCCTGCCTGCAGACATACTCGCTTACTTTGATTTAAATCTTCCTACTCTTTTATTTTAATATTATATCCATATTTTCCAATATACTAAATAATAACAAGCTATATATACAAAATAAACAAACAAGAGCACGTATTAAAATAAATAATCTGATATATCACAGAATAAAACAATATTCTTTTAAAGAAATAACTGTTTTTAATAAATTATTTTATTAAAAATGTTTGATGCTTTTAAAAAAATAGTATATTTGCGGTTAATATAATATTTAAAATTCTAATACTAATATGAAAAAGAAATCACTATTATTTATTGTGCTATTAATCTTTATCAAAATTAATGCTCAAAACAATATCTACCAACCAACATGGGAATCGCTCGATACTCGCCCTACCCCTGCATGGTTCAAAAATGCAAAATTTGGAATCTTTATCCATTGGGGAATCTATTCTGTACCCATGTGGTCACCTAAAGGCACTTACGAAGAATGGTATAAATATTGGCTGGATAATAAAAAGTTAATGGGGAACGGTGAATTTACCGGAACCGAAATTTATGATTATCATACAAAAATGTATGGAGAAGACTTTAATTATGCAGATTTTGCTGCCAAATTTAAAGCACATGATTACGATGCAAACGCTTGGGCCAAACTATTCGAAAAATCAGGTGCCAAGTATGTAGTTTTAACAACTAAACACCATGACGGTTATGCATTATGGCCAAGTATGGAAGCGTCTAGAGATTACGGCAGACCTTGGAACAGTATGGAAATAGGTCCTAAACGCGATTTGGTAGGTGAATATACCACAGCTCTTAGAAAAACAGACATTAAGGTGGGATTCTACATTTCATGCAGAGAATGGGGAAGTCCGTTATATTGCCCGGAGTTACTTAATATATATGTATCCCGTCATTTTATACCGCAAGTTAAAGATCTGGTAAATCGGTATGAACCCGATATTCTTTGGTCAGACGGTCCCGATAATTACAGTGACTCTATTTGGCAAACAAAAAAACTTTTCCAATGGCTCTATTCTGAATCCCCAGTAAAGAACAAAATTGTACTGAATGACAGATGGGCAAAATTTACTGATGGGAAAAAGCATGGCGATTATTACACCCGTGAATATAGCAATCGCAATATGCCAGAGGATAAACCTTGGGAAGAATGTCGTGGCATGGGATTCTCTTTCTCTTATAATCAAAATGAAGATATAGAAGATTATTCCAGCCCACAAGGATTAATACTTACCTTAGTTAATATTGTAAGCAAAGGTGGGAACTTACTCTTGGGCATAGGTCCGAATGGAAATGGCAAAATTCCCCCTATCATGCAGGAACGCTTATTGCAAATGGGAGAATGGCTAAAAGTAAATGGAGAAGCAATCTATGATACTTACAAATGGAAACAATCTGAACAATGGTCTGAAGGTGACAGAAATTGGAAAGATAAAGGAAAACATTATGTAGGAGGAAACTCTATTTTAAAACAAACAGTAGATCCCGATCCCGGCTTTGCCGTAAAAGAAGCCTTTTTCACAGCTAAAAATAATGCAGTATATGCCATTCTGCCTAAATTTCCGGAAAATCAAGTCATACTGAAAGACATTAGAACAAGTTCCAAAACAAAAATAACTTTATTAGGATATGACAAAACATTGAAATGGAAACAGAATGGAAATAATATAGTAATAGAAATTCCCACTATTCCTTACAGCAAAGTTCCTTGTCAGTATGCATGGACACTTAAATTAGAATATGTTGAATAATTCATACTTCAAATTCAAAATCTTTATTAATCACTAATTTTTAACTCTATGAAAAAGAACCTTTTTTTGTTATTAGGTCTTTTAATGTCATTCAATGTAATGGCACAGACGAAAACAATTACAGGTACAGTAGTGGATGCTACCAATGAACCGGTGATAGGCGCCAGTGTGGTAGAAGCAGGAACTACAAATGGTACCATTACAGACCTTGATGGAAAGTTTTCTCTAAACGTATCCCAAGGAGCTAAAATTAATGTCAGTTACATCGGTTATAAAACACAGACCATTACAACCGGTGTTCAAAACTCCTACCAAATTGTCTTAAAAGAAGATACAGAAGTTTTGGATGAAGTAGTGGTAACTGGTTACGGTGGCTCGCAAAAACGTGCGACTTTAACAACCGCTATTTCAAAAATGGACAATTCGGTACTTGAAAAAGCAGCCTATAGTAACGCTGCACAAGCCCTACAGGGTTCTGTCACAGGTTTACGTGTCGTTACCGTCAGTGGTCAACCTGGCTCTGAACCTAGTATAACTCTTCGCGGTGGAGCTACTATCACCGGAGCCAACAATAAAGCTTTAATTATTGTAGACGGTGTTGTACGTGATAGTATGGGCGATATTAACTCTTCAGACATTGAATCCATTCAAGTGCTGAAAGATGCCGCTTCTACTGCCATCTATGGTGCCCGAGCAAACGGTGGTGTTATTTTAATTGAAACTAAAAGTGGAAAAGCCGGAAAAGCTTCAGTTAATTACAAATTCAAAATGGGTGTGAATTTTGCCCGTAAAGGATATGATTACCTAAACGCTGAAGACTATATTTATTACAACCGTATCGGATATAAAAAAGTAAAAGGCTATGATGGTCTGGATGCTCAGCAAGGATATGGCATCGGCAATAATATGTATGATATTCGCTACTTGAATGATGAAACAGCTCATTTGCAAAATGAAGGCTGGCAAACGATGGACGACCCCGTAAATCCAGGTAAAAAAATAATATTTAAAGATTATGGAGGACTATTAGATAATGACGTATTCGATGACAATGCTTTTATGCAAGAACATTATATAAGTATCACCGGAGGTAATGATAAAGGAACTTTTGCTACAAGCTTGGGATATTACAATGAAGACGGTCAGATTATAGGTACCGGATATAAGAGATTTAACGGTTCTGTAAATGGTTCTTATAAAGTTTTCCCATTCTTAAACGTAAAAGCCGGAGCAACTTATACCTGGGCCAGCAAACCTTCTCTATGGATTAGTGAAGACCAAATGTTTTACCGAACCCGTTCTCAACGCCCCACATGGAACCCCTATGATGAAGAGGGTAATCCAGCATCAGGAGGTGGTACTTCCGACGGTAATCCTGCCTATTTCAGGGACAAACTGACACAACATAACGGAGAGCGCCGACAATCCTATAACATTGGATTTGATCTTGACATTCTCCCTAAAAAACTCGTATTAAGCGGAAACGCTTCACTTTTACATTATGACTACCAGAGGGAAAAGTTCAATAAAAGTTATAAATTACAGTCCTCTTCTACAGCTACAAATACTCGTCAAGCTGAAGCTTGGATCAAGAGATATAACCAAATGCAATTCAATAGTACACTAACATATACGGATAGATTTGCAGAAAAGCATAATGTAGATGTCATGTTGGGTGGTGAATATTATAATTATGATGAATTCCAGTTTGAAGCCAAGACTCAAAATTCACCAATTGATGACATACCTACTTTAAATGTTGGTGCCAAGCAGACTTATACTTCCACCACAAGAACTGCCTACCGCATTCTTTCCGGTTTCGGACGTATCAATTACAACTATGACATGAAATATTTATTTTCATTCGTAGCCCGCTATGATGGTATTTCTCGTCTGAAAGACAATCGTTGGGGATTCTTCCCTGGCATTTCGGTAGGTTGGAATGTGATGGAAGAAAATTTCTGGAAAGATTCAAAAATTTCAGAAGTGATTTCAAACTTGAAACCCCGTATCAGTTATGGTGTAAACGGTAATGTAAATGGAATTGGCAACTTCGATGTATATGGTGCCTATGGTCTTGTAGATGCTAAAAACTATGGGGGATCTTCCGCATTCTATAATTCGGCATTGGTAAATACCGGTTTACGCTGGGAACAGAGCAAGACCTTGGAAGTAGGGTTGGATATCGGTTTTTTCAATAACAAATTAAGTTTTATTATCGATTACTTCAACAGAAGAACAAATGACTTGCTGACTAAACAAGCTCTACCGGGTTATTTGGGTTTTTCCGATATTATGACCAACATGGGAACTTTACGTAACTCAGGTATAGAATTGGAGGTAAAAGCCAATATATTAAATAATGTAGGTGGTTTTACCTGGGACCTTTCCGCTAATTTATCTTCGGTAGCAAACAAAATTATCTCATTACCCTATAACGGTATAGAAAACAACCGAGTAGGAGGTTATGAAGTTGCCGTAGGTAAAGGAACAAATGCCACCAAGTGGATTGCCGGACGTCAGGAAGGCGGAAAATTGGGCGAAATGGTAGCTTACAAGCAAAATCATATTTTCAAAAGCTGGGATGATGTTAAAGAGCACGCTAATATGATGATTGATGAAGTTGCTAACCTGTACGGTCCGGGACTAGCTAGTGAATATGCAGGAAAAGAAGGATGGAAACCTATAGAACCTGGAGATGTATGCTGGGAAGACATCAACGGTGATAATAAAATCAATGGACTTGACCGCGAAGTAGTAGGCAATATTTTCCCAAAAGTAACCGGCGGTTTCTCTTCAACTCTTTCTTGGAAAGGTATATCCCTCTATGCACGTTTTGACTATGCATTAGGACATACTCTTTATAATGACTTGGCCGCACGTACTTTAGGCCAATACCAAGGTGCATTCAATATAATTACTGAAGTAAAAGATATGTGGAGTGAAGATAATCCGAATTCAGACTTACCAGCATTCTATTATGCAGACCAATTGGCCAAAAAGAATATCACCCGTTCCAATAATGCCTCAGCCAGCCGTCATAACAACAGTTCACGCCTCTATGAAAAAGCTGACTATCTAGCCTTACGAGAATTAACACTAAGTTGGGACTTGCCCAAAGCATGGACTAGCAAAGCATTTATACAAAACGCATCTGTCTATGTCACCGGACAAAATCTGTTCTATGTCACCGGATATACCGGCACTTCTCCAGAGCCTGTCTTGACAAATAGTGATAATAATGAAAATCTATACGGCGTTGATCAAGGTCGATATCCTACTCCTAGAACCGTATTATTTGGTTTATCTGTAACATTTTAAATTGAACACAACTATAAAAGAATAAAATCATGAAAAAGATATTTACATACCTGTTGGCAGGACTTTCTCTGCTATCATTTTCAAGATGTGATTCCTTGGATATTGAGCCTACCAGTTCACTGGCAGGAACCGCATATTGGAAAAACCCGGACCAATTCACTGCGTTCAATACAGGACTGCATGCTTTACTTCGCGAAAAAAGTTATAATTTCTTCTTACTGGGTGAACCTCGTGCAGACATTTACGGAGACAATCCTATTGGTGGCGAAGCAAGCCAAGGCATGGAACGTTTACCTTTCAATACCATAAATAAAGAAAATGTAGGTATCAGCAATTATGGTGACATGTATAAAATCATCAATCAAATAAACCAGATGATTGCCAAGACCACAGAAACGACAATTCTGACAGAAGCCACCCAAAATTATTATTTAGGTGAAGCCTACGGAATGCGTGCCTACCTTTATTTCCACTTGCTACGTTCCTGGGGAGATGTCGTTTTATACTTAGATTACACGGAAGGGCAGAACCTTGATTTAAGTAACATTACCAAAGGAGTATCACCTGCAACAGAAGTTATGGAACAAATAAAGAAAGACATTCAGGCATCAGAAAATGCCTTTGGCTCTGACTATTCTTTCAAATTGGGACGTCACTTTTGGTCTGCCGCAGCAACTCAAATGTTAAAAGGAGAAGCTTATCTGTGGAGCGGACGCCAGATGAATGGAGGCAACAGTGATTATACCATTGCAAAAAACGCCTTTGAAAACGTAAAAAAAGCAGATGTTGGTTTAGTAACCAGTTCTTTTAAAGATATTTTCTCCTTTGAGAATAAAAAGAACAAGGAAATGATTTTCACTATCCACAATGGTAAAGACGAATATGAAATGTGGGGAGGATACTATAGAATGAGATTAATTCCTGCACAGGATAAAATGGTGAAAATTTATTGTGACGAGAATGGTAATTCCTTTGTCGGAACCCCAGATGCACAACTTAATGGTCTTACCCAGCTACAAGTAAGACGAGAATTTTATTTCAAAGGTTTCCGTAACAATGATACGCGCTGGACAACTTCTTTGAAAGCCGTTTATAAAAAAGATGCCCAAGGAGTAGTCAGTTATTTCGGCCCTATCACTTATAAGTTCCAAGGAACGATGCTGGAAGGAGGGTCTACACGCAGTTTCTTAGACGATTTTCCTATTTATCGCTATGCTGACTGCCTATTGCAACTAGCTATGGCAAAAGTGTTACTAGGAGAAGATCCTACAGAAGAAATCAATGCTGTTCGTGAACGTGCTTATGGAAGTAAATACTTCAATGAACACAAAGCAGAAATAGCTTATCCTAACGATAACGATCCTGAGTTCTACACTGACAACAAATGGATGAAACCTGATAATGCCGGTGCGTTAGAAGCTATATTGAAAGAACGTCTCCGCGAATTCATGTTTGAAGGAAAGCGCTGGTATGATATCCGCTTGCTAGGTTGGGATTATGTACATCAATACTCATCAGCTGAACAATCCAGATTATTGTGGCCTATTGATGCTGGTACATTAACAAACAACAGCGCATTAAAACAAACACCAGGATATGAGTAATTTTTTTATAACATAACTGTGATATAGGTATTATTTTTGAATATATAAGGTAAGGATATTCAGCAAATAACATAAAATCCAGCCAACTAATTCATAACCAAACTATTGAGAATTAGTTGGTTTTTTTTTGTATTTTTAGGTATTCCGTGCGCAAATAAGATTTGGCGACCTAAAAAAAACGGAGGAAATATCCAAACAAAGACATGGTTAAGATACCAAATATTTCAGAAATCCACTTGACTTTGAGTTTTACAGAATTCGATATTCTAAAAAATATCGTAAGAGTTTAATAGGAGTGAACCTGGCAATCTTCATTCTGTGTTTCCATTCGACAGTATAGCCAAAGAGGTCGGTCTGTCACAGCACCATCTGGAGCGCAAGAACAGTTTTAGTACTTCAACAAAGATAGCCCTTATGGTATTGAAACTTACATCAGATTCTCCGACAGGTTACCGATTAAACATCTTAACGGAAACAGATACTATCAACTGTTCTACAATATCATGGCAGACCCGTCCTGCCATGTAACAAACCACAAGATAATTAATGTTATTTATAATGATATTTCAAGTAGAAGCTGATGAATGTGAGGGTAAAATGTGTTGCAGCCAATTCCATATACACCAACAATGCGAACAGAAATTTCTACATGTAGTATAGGATATCTACCTCCTTTGTTCACAAGGGAAAGGGCTACCGAACTTAAATACAGCTTCGACACTCAAAAACAGCATTACTCACTCTCAAGGATAAAAGGTACGAAACAAGAAAACGGAAGACCTGTGAATTTTCTTCAAGATACATACGGCAAATGCTGTACTGATGATCGATAAGATTAAAAGCAAACAAAATAAAGCGGTATGACATGATTTTACGGATAGAACCGAATAAAATTATGAAAACAAACACAGAAAAATCATAATAAAAATAGCATATAGAGTGATTAGGGATTATCATTTCCATAGACCATTTATCTTTAGAAACATTAACTGAATATCTCAGAAGAAGGGTCAGTCCGAAACATAAGACAACGGGACAGATCCAACTTATTCATCGACTCTGCCCCGTTCTATGTCAGAATACCATAAAAAGAATATGATTATTCAATCTCTCCAAAAAGCTCAGCCAGTTTATTTGCCAAAGCCTCACCACGAAGATTTTCTCCTACCATGACCCCTTGGGCATCTATCAAATACATAGTAGGAACAAATTTCACTTTATATATATCAGCAATACCTTCAGTATCCAAAAAATTAGGCCACTGAAGTTGTTCTTCTTTCAGCGCTTTTGTCCATTCCGCCTCTTTTTTATCAATAGAGATACTTACAATCTGGAAACCCCTGTCTGCATATTGCGTATAGAGTTTTTTCAAATTAGGAATCTCCTTACGGCAAGGATTACACCATGATGCCCAAAAATCAATAAGGACATACTTCTTACCTTGGCACAAATCGGTTAAAGTTACCGATTTCCCATCTTGTGACTTGGCTGTAAAGACAGGCACTTTAGAACCGATCTGACTATCAGGAGCCACACTCTCTTTCACCATTTTTCCATAGCGGGAATGTTTAGCCTCTTCTGACAAGGCATCATACCACGGTTTCTGCTCTTCGGTAAGATAAGAAAACAAACTGATCATCATCAGAGGCCCCCAATAAGACTCTTTATTGTCCATAACTAATTTATAGTAAGTGGCATCTACCGTAGCAAAGAACAAACTATCGGCCACGGCAGATGCTTTGTAAGCTTCCGTAGCAACGACAGAATCCATCAAGATCTTATCTTTGGCAACTCTCGCTTTACCATAGGCAACACGGATATCCTTAAACTTCTCGTTATTCGTCACATAAATAGAATCCAAGGCATCACGTGTGCTCAATAATTTTACATATTTGTCCGTCAAAGGAGATCCCGTCACTGAAACCTGTGAAAAATTATAATTCACGGTTCCATTAAGGTTTTCAGAAGTCACCTTACCCTCCACGCTTATACTGCCATTCTCCAACATCAGAGGCATGGAACCGTATGCATCTTTCACCATCAACCGTACAGCCAGAGGTTCATCCGCCACCCCTTTAAATATAAATTTTCCATCTACAACAATAGTATCCGCCACCGGTTTTTCATGACCATGACTTACAGGAAATAGCTGTACATGGGATCCGTCAGGAATTCCATCAATTGCAGCTGTCAGTGTGTACCCCGTTACCGACTGCCGGGTACAAGATGCCATCATCACCAAAACAACGGCGAATGTTGCTAATAAATACATCAATTTCATAAAGTCTGTTTTTATAGGTTATTTAGATACATTTTGAGTGATAGTTCCATTACCCGGATTCTGAACGGCACCTGCCGGGAAAGGCATAATCCAAAGATGTGAAGCCGGGGTTAATGTATAAGTCTGCCCTTCCCATGTTTTGGATAGTGCACGTGCAAAAGTACCTTCGGCATTAAACCTCCGGGTATCAGCGAATGGCACAATAGTGAAAATCAATTCATTGTCTTTCGTACGTCGGATCAAGTCAATGGCTTCTGTCAAAGTTGAAGCCTGCAAGGGTTGATATATCTCCGGCAGAATACGGGTCTTACGTACCTTGTTCAACACATCCATAGCAGCAGAGAAATCATTACCTGTGACCTGACGTGCCAAACATTCGGCCTTGATGAGATATACCTCGCAAGTGGTCAGACCAGCCCCGTTGAAATATCCTTTGGCCAAACCTTGATAGTAAGTATCCTGATTTACCGTACGCAGTTTCCAGCGGGAAAGAAAACGCGCATCCCCTCCCTCGAAACTCTCCGCACGTTCCACCGGAATATTAAGTTCGCTGGTAGCATAGTTAGGGTTACCCTCTCCACAACGGAAATAGTAATTCTCCACATAATCATACCCTGTCGCTGACGGTAACGACGGATAACTGTCTTCTTTTGTAATAGCTTCCTTATGACTGTTGTAATAAGATATCCAATCATACAGAGTATCATTCTGTTCCAAAGCCATATCCGCGTATTTCAGCGCTTCTTCATAATTCGCCATTTGCAAATAGACCCGTGCCAAGAAGGCATAGGCTGCTCCCAAATTGGGATGGATAACAGTCCTTGACTGTTGGGGTAATCCTTGTTGTATGGCTTCTTTTACATCTTTAATCATGAAATCATAGATTTCTTGAATAGTGACCTGCTTGTGAGGAGCATTAATATCGGCACTGGTTATCAAAGGTACACTCAGTTTAGTACCGGCAGTTGCAGACACATAGGTATCAGCATAATAATTGGCCAGTATGTAATAGCTCATAGCGCGAATCACTTTGGCATAAGCCATTACCTCATTGCGTTCGGAATCAGTCGCTTCGGTTGCAACGGGAACATGCTCCAGCAAGAGATTACAAGTGGAAATAGCCATATAACTACGGTAATAAGTCCCTTCGTCCTGATTGTTCAGTACAATTCTGTCCGCTGTTTCATTCCACAGATAATTGGCACTCGTAAGGGTAACGCTAGTCAGACTGCTTTGTCCTACAAATTTATCATTCAACAGATAAAGACTATTCGTTACAGGAATGTAGCCAATGGTATATTCATCTCGCAGCAATGCTTCAAAATCAGCCAAGGTAGTAGGAATTTTGTTCCCTTTGGGAACAATATCCAAATAATCATTACAAGAAGTCAGATTTATCCACCCTAACACTGTCATTATCATAAATAGTATCTTTTTCATATTGCTCTCATTTAAAAGTTCAAATTGACATTACACAAATAATTTGGTTTACTATATCCCCCAAGCATCCATTTCACATCACGACTTTTAGCCAAAGTGAACACATTTTCCATACCTAGCATGATACGTGCATTTTTTACATAAAACTTCTGACATACACTTGCAGGAACATGATAAGTAACAGAGAGATTCTTCAAGCGCCAGTTATCGGCATCAAGTACATGAATGGAAGCCTTGCTATAAAGATCGGATGAGTAAGAATTATAATCCTTGCTTTCTGACGGAACATAGCGTGGTACATCGGTATATGCCTCATCACCAGGCTGACGCCAACGTTTACTCACATCCTTACTTGTCACTCCTAATCCCGGATAGGCTATATTGGTATTCCGCATTTTGTGCCCCCCTTCAAAAAGCAGTTGAGCAGCCAGTTCCCAATTCTTATAACGGAGATTGGTATTAATAGCCCCACTATAAACCGGAACAGAAGTTCCTAAATACACAGCATCCTCCACTTTTTGCGGTGAACTGCTTACATGGATATTTCCTTCCGAGTCATACACCTGAGGCTGCCCTTTACTATCCAGCCCTGCCCACAGATATCCATAAATGGCATTATAAGGCAATCCAACACGGGGATAGGCGGCAGGATAATCGAACTGAAGAAAAATAGCAGGTGCTTTTACATTGACATAAGTCACTTTATTCTTATTGTATCCCAGCACACCACCTACGTTCCAATTCCAATCTTTTCCCATAATGACATCACTGGAAAGAGTCAACTCGAATCCACGGTTTCTCATTTTACCATTATTCATGGTATAAGTAGAAAAACCAAAACCTTCAGTAGGTACTCCATTGGTATTGGCTAACAAATCCACGCCCGATTTATTATAATATTCAATAGAACCGTTCAATCGATTTCTAAACATAGAGAAATCTACACCAATATTAGCTGTAGTTGTCTTTTCCCACCGCAAATCAGGATTAGGACGGTTGCTGATAGTCCCTTGTATGCCGCCCACATGGGTATTATTATTATAATAAGCCGTCATATAAGGAGCAGAATTCTTGGCGATGTTACCACCGATACCACAACTGAAACGCAGTTTCATCATATTTATAAATGAAACTTTAAAAAAAGATTCTTTGTCCAGATTCCAACCAGCACCTACCGACCAGATAGGTTTCTTCTGATACTTGGAACCAGTAGCAAACAAATTGGTACGATCCCAACGAATGCTTCCTGTCACCATATATTTACCATCATACGTGTAAGCTGCATTCCCATAAAAAGAAACAAAACGATTTACCAGTTCATAGATGTTGGAGATATCATTTTTATTGAATGATACATAGTTTCCCAAAACTCCGGTATAAGTATTACTCAGCACCCGTTCATCAATAAGATCATAAGTTAGTAAAGCCGGATCATAATTATAATATTTCCGATTATTGTATTCCGTCTTATTTTCACGTACTTCCATACCAAACAAAGCGGTCACATCATGTTTTTCTGCAAATGTCTTGTTAAAATCCAATTGCTGACGGAAATTATAAGCACGGATACTATTAGTCCCCGTTGTATAAATATTGCCATAAGGAAGATTATAAGTAGCCTGGCCACTCCCACTTGCATCAGTAGCAAATGTATTTACTTTATTACGCACAGCATAGCTTTCCTTATCTTGCAATTGGCTTGTCTTATATTCCCCTACTTCATATTGGAACGAAGCAGTGTATCTCAACCAGTCTGTGAATTTAAAATTAAGTCTCGCAAAAGTACGATTACTAAAATTCTTACTCTTCGACAAGTTTCTTCCCAATTCGTCCAAAGGGGTAATATCCATACTATACAATCCGTAAGAAGAAATAATTTCCTGTTGTGACTTACTGTACCGGTCCGCAGCCGTGTTAGTATAGTAGCTTCCATCGCCATTCAACAACGAACTATAAGGAACATAATTATATCCGGGTGAGGTCAGATTATAACTCTGCGTTGTACCATCTCCATAATTCAGATACGTTCCCAAATCCAGACTCAACCATGAAGTAAGCCGGCTAGTGTTCTGCAAATTCAATCCGAAAGTCTCGCTGTCAGTATATTTATCTTCTTCCCGGTTATTCCTGTAAGACAGCGAAGCATTAAATGTATTTTTTTCCGTTCCACGCCCGATATTCAAGTTATATTGTTGCGAAAACGGATTTCGTTTACCATATTTCTTCACATCATCATAATAACGGAATCCCTGTGAAGCCAGTTCATGTAGCGTCTGCTCCATTTGTGCTTCGCTGATCGCACCTGTATGATGTTTTAAAATAGCCTGTACCCCCAAACAGGAATACATGGATGCATTGTCCAACAAATTCTGTGCATATTGGGATGCTCCCTCTCCTTGAAGATTAGGATTCATGGCCGCCCACTCCTTTTCCATCTCTATCATGTCAGCCGTATCGGCCAAGTGACCGGTATAAAAATTATAAGGGCGTACTGTCAATGTCGCTGAAAATGATACATTCAGCTGATTCTTTCCGGCTTTTTTAGTAGTGATGACTACTACACCATTAGCAGCACGAGCACCATAGATAGACGTAGCCGCGGCATCTTTTAATACCGTAATATTCTCTATATCCTCTATATTCAAATCAGGTACATTTTCGACCCAGTTGCCCAGTCCGTCAGAAATAGTTTTCTCTACCGGAAACCCATCAATCACATACAGAGGAGTAGTAAGTCCGTTCATCGAAGTCACACCACGTATCTTACCGTCACTATAACCTGCTATTCTTCCCTCCATCAATGAGCTGACACTACTTAACCGTTGAGTTTCCAACTTTTTCGAATCTACTTTCGCAAATGAACCGGTAGCCCGTTCCCTAGAGATAGTCTGATATCCGGTTACCACCACCTCGTCCAGCAGTTCGGAGGCCGGCTCCAAGACAATTCTGTAACTGTTCGCACTTGTCAATCTTACTTTCTTTGATTCATAGCCCAAGTAAGAGATTTCTATCTCTTTCGCTGTGCGGAGCAGGGTCAGCCGGAAGTGCCCGTTCATATCGGTTATGACAGCAGCCAGTTCCTCCCCTTTCGTCTGGCTCACCTGACGGATGTGAGCGGCAGGCAGGGGATCTCCATTCTCATCTACAACTATACCGCTGATCATCCGGTCTGTTTGTGCATATGCCATTGTTCCACACAAAAACAATGCAACGAAAAACATCGCCAGTCGAAGTAGCTTTCCGTGGTAATCTGAATGTTTCATACTTTTTATAGATTTAATATTAATACTGTTTATAATCACTTTTAAGTCCCGTTTTATTGTTAAAACAGTTTTGCAGCTTATATTGCGTCGATAGCAAATTAATGCATAAAGTTTTAAATTATAGCAAAAACAGGTTGTCCAAATACAGCAATTGCCGCATTTGGATAAATTTATGATAGCAAATTAATAGATTATCTATTTTTATGCAATTCCTGCACTTTGTTTCTATACTGGGCGGGAGTCATACCAGTAGCCGCCTGAAACTGGCTATAAAAAGTAGTCATGGAATTAAAGCCCAATTCAGCTGAAATCGCCTTTAGCGGAGTTTGGTTATCAGGATCGGAAAGTGAACGGACTGCCTCTTTTGTGCGGAAACCATTTACAAATTGAGTAAAAGTCTGCTTGGTCTGCTCATTAATAATTTGAGAGAGATAAGTACGATTAGTTCCCAACATTTCCGCTACTTTCTCTTTAGTCAGCAAATTGTCTGTAAATACCTTCTCCTCCCGCAACAGCGTTTCCAAACGCAGAAATAAATCCTGCTTCTTTTCATCTGTCAACGAGGATGAAGCATATTTCTCAGGTTGCGGCAAAGAAGTTTTCGTCGAGTCCGTAAGATATTCTTGTAAAAGAGCGGACTGGCGGCCTATCTCTGCAAACTGCTCGTCTATTTTGTTCTGCAATTGCTGTTCACGCCGGATAGCGTCCTGATTTTGCTTCACAATGGTAAGGTACAGCTTATTTTTTCTGTAATATAAGTAATATAGTAAAGAGGCAGCTATGAAGATACAGATAAATCCGGCTATAAGCAATTGCATCTTATTTTCCTTTTCCAATAATTCCAGACGGTTTTGTTTTATCTCGTTTTCCTGCCGTTCCATATCGTATTTTGCACGTATCTCCCCCACAGCACGTTCCTTTTCCGCATTATATAAGCTATCTGTTTCCAGCTGATAGAGCTTATGATACTTCAACGCCTCTACCAGCATACCATCTTCTTCATAACATCGGGATAAAGCCTTCAACAGGTCACTTCGATAGATGGCATTAGCCTGTTGGTAAGACAGTTCTATTCCGGCTTTCAGCATCCGGACAGCCCGGTCATACTGGTGATGCTCCATTAAAATTTCGGCATAGCCCAAATAAGAATTCATCACTGAAGAAATATTTCCCTGTTCTTTCAAATCCAAAGCCTTCCGGAAAAAAACCAGCGCTTCATCATCTTTATTCAATTTATGCAGAATATATCCATAAAGATTGTAAACGTTTGATTGATCATAAAAGTCATTCTGCACCATGGTGAACTCCGCCTCCTGAATATATTTCAATGCTGTATTATAGTCACTCTTCAAATAATACATATAAGCGGTATTGGTTGAACCACTATAAATCAGATAAGGATCTTTCCGTTCATGTCCCAGTTCATAACATTCAAGAGCATATTTCAATCCTGTGCTATCATTTTTCAAATAATAAATACCGGCAATATTAGAAAGCAAAATGGAATAGAGCCTGTCATAATGACAACGTCTTGCAGCTTCAACTCCTTTGAAGAAATAGGTAAGTGAACGATAATAGTCTTTTTGGACATTCGATGCATAAAGTCCCAGCCCATTATATACGGAACATAAGGCGGAATCATTTTTATTACTTTCACCTATCAGCCTGGCCTGCCCTAAATGACTATAAGCCTCCTTTACATTTCCCTTCATCATATGGGCCTGCCCCAGACAAATATGAGAATAAATTACAGCGCCATTGTAATCCCGTTCATTATAACCCATCTCAAACAATTGTCGACCATAAAAGATAGCCTGATCATAATCTGCTTTATTCAGATAGAGAAAACTAACTTTCCGAAGCGCGTCTTTATCTTTAGGATACTTTTTCAGATACTCCAACTGTACATTAATGGCATTATTTATGTCTTCTTGCGCCTCTGAGACAACGGGCAAGAGTCCCAATAACATCACAACCATCCACAGTTTGAACATCTTCATTCCCGTCATCCTCCCTTTTCTTCTTTCCGCATACTGAACTCACAGCCACAATATTGCTGATTATAAAAATTATATTCCTTAATGATAGCAATGCGACGCTCACTCAATCCACCTTTACGCCAGTTCTGTTCCCAATAAGTGACATCCGGATAAGGAGCCGTAGCATATCGGCCCGCTTCCTCTATCTGTTCCAAACTTTTCCAACGGCTGGAAGCAAGCGTAGTAGTGATAACCGGGAATCCATGTTCGTGGGCATAACGTGCGGTTTCCTGCAGTCGCATCTTGAAACAACGCAAGCAACGGCCTCCTCTTTCAGGCTCTTGCTCCATTCCTGCCATTCGACAACGCCAGGCATCATGATCATAATCGGCATCTATAATTTCCAATCCCAAGGACTGGGCATACCGCGTACATTCGTCCTTGCGGATAATGTATTCCTCCAACGGATAAATATTGGGATTACAATAATAGATAACCGGAGTGACACCATGCTGCATCAAGCACTCTATGATGGCTGATGAACAAGGAGCACAACAAGTATGAAGCAACACTTTGTCGGCTCCTCCCGGAACTTCAAGCTGGAATTTCTTTTTCATACGGCAAATTTAATAGATATTTGCCATACTGACCAACGGTTCGTATAATTTTTCTATATCCTGCGCATCCATTTCTATCTCCACTTGATCACCGGGAACCAGGGTTTGCCCCTGAGGAAGTAAGTTTTTACGATTCCGGTGTATACTACGAATGATACAATGATTAGGTAAAGCCAATGTATCCACTTCCTTTCCGTCAAAATAAGACCCATCCATTATCTCGACAAAAAGATGATAGCGGGCACCAGCCTCTTCGGAAGACTCCGGATTATGGCTACGGAACATCCTGTCATACAGCAATACATTGTAAGGTTTTATCTGTAACAATTCGGTGAAATAATAAGTCAACCCACCTACCACGATGGAAGGATAGAACACCTCGAAATGACCGGTAATCTCCGTTATCAGGACAATGGCAGTCAAAGGGGTACGCACCACAGCCACCAAAAAAGCCACCATCCCGATCAGCATCATATAACTCACATTCTCATACCCTATCCATCCGCGCTGTACCAATACCAACCCGAAGATTTGTCCCAATAATCCTCCCGTAACCAAGGTAGGAATGAAACTTCCTCCCGGCAAACCCGAAGAAAGAGAAAACAGCGTAAAAACAAAATGAATAAGCATCATGATAGTAAGCCACCGGATATCATGAGTTCCATTCATTCCCTGCATCATCAAAAACTGCTCTCCGCCACCTGTCAGATTCGTCTCTGTTAACGATATGGCATAAGCTATGATCAATAAATACAACATCTTGACAGGAATGGAGAGTTTCATGGCAGGTATCCTTTCTTGAAAGAAAGGAACGATGAGCGAATAAAACTTTGCAATGACAGCCATAAGGGCGGCAAAGATAATATAAAGCTCTGCCTGACGGATAAAAGATAAACCGGGAACGACCGCACTAATCAGATGATAAGGAGTCGTGGGGAACATCCAACTAGCCACTCCTCCGGCTACCACGCCGGCCAACAAGGTAGTAATGGCGGTTTTAGGCGCATCAAAACGCTCGATGGATTCTATTACCAGCAAAGAAGAAGACAACGGAGCGGCAAAAGCGGCAGACAAGCCCGCACCGGCTCCGGCAGCCAGCAATTGTTTCCGTTCCCCTTTCAGGATATGTCCCCAACGGGAGATAAGTGTTCCTATATAAGACCCTATCTGAACAGACGGCCCCTCGCGTCCCAAGGACAGCCCCGCACTGAGAGCCAACACACCTCCGCAGAATTTGGCCACCAGTTCCTTAAAAGGATGCTCATAACGGATACGACCGTTATTGGCCGCACGTGTCTGAGGAATACCGCCTCCGGCTATCAATGGCATACGTTTTACCAAAGAAGCGACAAAGATCAGAATCCCCCATAAGATAAAAAACAACAATACATGCCAATACCACGGATAATGCGCCGTGAAAAAAGTTTTCCGCACATCAAAGAAATACCAGAGAAGATAGTGATAAGGCACAGCAACCAGTCCCGTAAGCAGCCCCACGAATATGCTCACGAAATACAGACGGGCATCAATCAGCTTCAGTTTCCATATTTGCCATTTGCGCAGATTGCTCCACTCCTTCCACTTGTTTTTCCATTTCTCCAGTTTCATATCCGGAATAAACAAATGGAAAAGAGAAGGGTTTATTTAAACAATGGCTTTAATAGTTCCGGTATTTCTATTTCATTTGCTTTCAGCGCTTCCAAACATTCACGCCCTTTATCGGATAAAGTAAAATGCATCTGCCGTTTATCCTTATCCCCCAAATTACGGACGATTAATTCTTTCTCTTCAATGGAACGGATGACTTTAGAAGTATGCGAAGCAGACAGACCTGTGTTTTCCGATATCACACTGGCTGTCAGCGTATCTCCGCCAATGCAACAAAGTGCCATTGCCTCATTCAATGACACTCCATATTGTTCCATCAAGCGGGTTTCAAGTTCAGAGAGAGCCTTGAACAGCTCTCTCATGACACATATTGATTTTATTTTCTCCATGCAAATTTAAATAAACAAGTTTACATTCGCCTGTTCGGCACGGTTCATATAGGTTGCCACTCCGCCAATAGTCACATGATCCAGCAATTCCTCACGTTTCACACCCATTACATCCATTGACATCTGGCAAGCAATAAATTCCACTCCGTTCTGAATGGCTTGAGTACGCAGAGATTCCAGTGAGTCGATGTTTTTCTTATTCATGATATATCGCATCATCCTGGCTCCCATTCCACCCATATTCATTTTAGACAATCTCAGCTTTAAAGAACTGGAAGGCAGCATCATGCCGAACATCTTCCCCCAGATATCTTTCTTCACCGCAGGCTTGTCCAATCTTTTGATAGCATTCAGCCCCCAGAAAGTAAAGAAGATGGTCACCTTCTTTCCCGTAGCCGCCGCACCGTTTGCGAGTACAAAAGTAGCTAAAACTTTGTCCAGGTCGTCACTGAACAGAATAAAAGTTTTCCCTTTATCCTCCCGGCAAACCTCCGAGGAAGAAGATTGCGGAGTACTTTTCTCAACAATTACCTCATACTTTCCTGCTCCTGACTTTACTGAGACAAAACGGTTCCCGGTAGTCTGGCACCATGCTTCGGCATCGCGGGGGAAACCGGCATCCGTAGCGACAATCTCCAGACGTTCGCCGTCCGCCAGTTCTTCCATACTCTTCTTCAGCTTCATGATAGGACCGGGACAAGATATGCCACAAGCATCCACTTTTATTGCTTTCATAGAAGGAATGACGGAAGAGGCAATAGTATAAGCTTCAGCAGAATCTTTACTGTGTTCAGAATGATCAACTTTTGAAGAATCAGAACTTGAAGATCCGGAATTTGAGAACTCCTTCGGCTTGGGCAGAGGAGCCGTTGCCGCTTTATACAGTTTCAAACCTCCTATTAAATTCCTTACTTCCCCAAAGCCATTCTGTAACAATATATTAGAAGCCAGATACCCTCTCAACCCCACTCCACAATACAAATAGACCGGCTTATCCTGAGGAATCTCTTTCATCCTTTCGCGCATATCATCCAAAGGAATATTGACAGCCCCCTTCAAAGCACCGAGTGCAAATTCATCGGGAGTACGGACATCAACCAACGTAACTTTACTCAAATCGGCAGCCTGCAACTCGCGCCAATAAAGAGGCTTCATCTTTCCGCTCAGTATATTTCCGGCTACATATCCGGCTACTGCTACAGGATCTTTAGCCGAAGAGAAAGGAGGAGCGTATGCCTGCTCCAAAGCCATCAAGTCATATACAGTTCCGTTATGCTTAATCACTTGCGAGAATTCGTCAATACGTTTGTCCACTCCGTTATACCCCACAATCTGCGCTCCAAGTAATTTCCCGTTCACAGGAGAGAAGGTTATTTTAATGGACATCTGTAAAGCGTCGGGATAATATCCCGCATGGGAACCGGAATGGATGGTTGCCGACAAATAATCAATGCCTGCCTGTTTCAACCGCTTTGCCGGAAGGCCTGAAGCAGCGACAGTCATATCAAAAATTTTGGCAATGGAAGTACCGACAGCCCCTTCGTATGTAACCTTATTTCCAAAAACCATGTTATCTGCCACAATACGCGCCTGACGGTTGGCCGGACCAGCCAGATAATTCAACCACGGTCTATCAGTCAGCGGATGACGGAACTCGATAGCGTCGCCCACCGCATAAATATGCTCGTCGGAAGTCTGCAAGTAATCGTTCACCTTAATGCTGCGCATCTCCCCTATCTCCAGTCCGGCCTCTGTCGCCAATGAGGTATTGGGACGTACCCCGATGGATAACAACACCATATCGGCAGGCAGCCTTTCGCCCGATTTAAAAATAACCTCCAGTCCGTTGACCGTGCGCTCGAAAGAAGCCACCGCCTTTTCCAGGTAGAGATGCACTCCTTTCTGCAACAAATGCTCGTGCACCAAAGAAGCCATAGAGAAATCAATAGGAGCCATGACTTGATTTGCCATCTCTACAACCGCCACTTCCGCACCGGCTTCCTGCAGATTCTCCGCCATCTCCAACCCGATGAATCCGGCCCCGATGATTACCGCCCGTTTCACCTTATGCTGCTGCAAGTAACTCTTGATAGCATCGGTATCATTCACATTACGTAGGGTAAAAATTCCTTCATTGTCAATGCCCGGCAAGGGAGGACGAACAGGCGACGCACCCGGAGAAAGCAATAATTTGTCATAACTCTCCGTATAAGTTTTCCCGTCGGAAGTACGAATATCCACTGTCTTATCGGCAGAGTGGATGGCTATTACCTCGGACCGGGTACGCACATCTATGTTAAAACGTTTCCCGAAAGCCTCCGGAGTCTGTACAAACAATTTTTCCCGCTCCGCAATCACACCTCCTATATAATAAGGCAGACCACAATTGGCATACGAAATGTATTCTCCCTTCTCGAACAAAATGATTTCCGCCTGTTCCGTGTTTCTTCTGATACGTGCGGCAGCAGTTGCACCTCCTGCTACGCCTCCTATTACTATATACTTCATAATCGAACTATTTTATTTGATTTAATATTTTCCAATGGAAACTTTATGCAAACATACATGATATTTCTTATAATAAAAAGTTTCCTATGGAAAATATTATCAAGTTAACTCTTTTTAAGGAGAAAGAACATTCCGGGTATTAAATAGACAATCACTATTGTTGTTTGATATTTTATTCCCTACCTTCGCAATAAATTTCAAAATAAATAAGAAATTGAATCGAACAGACGCACATCATGTTATCTAAAATAGACTTGACGCAGGGAGGCATCACCGGCACTCTGCTACGTTTTACCTTACCTATGATTATAGGCTCACTGCTACAACAGTGTTACAACATAGCCGACACGCTGATTGTAGGACAATGTATAGGTTCCGGCGCATTGGCCGCCGTCGGTTCCGCCTACACGCTGATGGTTTTCCTTATTTCCATCCTGCTGGGATTGTCCATGGGAAGCGGAACCGTTTTTTCCTTGCAATATGGAGCCGGACGGACGGATTCCCTACGCCGTAGCATCTATGTATCCGTCCTGCTGATCGGCACAGTAACATTGATTCTAAATATAGCGGTTTTCGTCTGGATTCATCCCATCCTCAGGATATTGCAGATTCCCAAAGATATTTATGGTATGATGTATGATTACTTGTGGATTATCTTTTGGGGAATCGGCTTTACCTTTATCTATAATTTCTATGCGGCATTGCTGCGTGCCATAGGAGATGCCGTCACTCCTCTTTGGTTTCTGGCGGTTTCCGTTGTACTGAACATCGGGCTGGATTTGTTCTTTATCTTGCAGTTGGATTGGGGAATCAAGGGAGCAGCCATCGCCACGGTAGCCGCACAGGGAGTATCCGCTTTGGGAATTATGGGATATGCCTACGTGAAATACCCCGAACTGAGATTACACCGCAACGACCTGCATTTCGACCGTCACTGCCTGAAAGAGATCACTTCGTTCTCCGCACTGACCTGTGTACAACAATCGGTAATGAATCTGGGCATTCTCATGGTACAAGGATTGGTCAACAGTTTTGGCACTGTAGTCATGGCCGCCTTTGCGGCAGCAATAAAAATAGACTCGTTCGCCTATATGCCGGTACAGGAATTCGGAAATGCCTTTTCCACCTTTATTGCCCAGAACTTCGGAGCGAGAAAAGAGGAACGGATCCGCAAAGGAGTGAAAAGTGCCTTGATTACCACCGTTCTCTTCTCTCTGGTCATTTCCATTCTGGTCTTTTTATTCGCCAAACCATTGATGCTGATTTTTGTCCGCCCCCACGAAACGGAAATTCTGAACATCGGTATCAGTTATTTACGCATCGAGGGAGCGTTTTATTGCGGAATCGGGATTTTGTTCCTGTTATACGGATATTATCGTGCCATCCGTATGCCGGGAATGTCCGTAGTGCTCACAGTGGTATCGTTGGGAACCCGTGTAGCCCTTTCCTATTGGCTTGCCGGCATTCCTGCCATCGGGGTCATCGGAATCTGGTGGTCTATTCCTATCGGATGGTTTATAGCGGACGTCATCGGCATCATATATTATAAGTATCGAAAAAGCTCCCAAACAATTGAATTTAAATAAATGTTTTTGTTAGTAAAAGACATACATACAACACCTTTTCATCTAAAATTTATGTATTTTTGTAGCCTTATAGAAAAGAACAGACATACAAATGATGGAAGAAACAACCTGCAAACCTGATTATTCGAATTCGATGGCGGAACATCTGGGTATCCGGTTTCTACCCTCCACCGAGGATGCGGTACATGCCGAAATGCCTGTAGACCATCGTACTTCACAACCCTTTGGTATGTTGAACGGCGGCGCGTCACTGGCTCTGGCCGAGATTGTGGCAGGGCATGGCTCTACGTCGCTATGCCGGGAAGACGAATATGCCTGCGGAGTACAAGTAAGTGGAAATCATCTGTCGGCCGTGCCCGTCGGAGGCAAAGTATTCGCCACCGGCAAACTGATTCACCGCGGCAGATCCTCGCATATATGGAATATAGATATCACCACTCCACAAGGACAACTGGTTTCTACTGTTCGTGTCGTTAATTTCATACTGAAAAAGAAATGAATCTACCAGATATACATACGCAAAAATTATTGGATTGCCTGACACACAGCCGCCTCGGTTTCGCCCTCTACCGGTTACCTTGGACAGACGAATGCTACCTGGTATTGCAAACCTCGGGCGATGTGGAACAATTAGCGGACATTCAGGAACTGAATGGAAAGAAAGGATTTGTCATGGCTCCTTTCCGGATATCGGAGGAACATCCCTTGGTACTTATCCGTCCGGATGTCACCGCATACGACTGGAGCGAAATCAGCGAAGCACTGTCTTCACTGGAATGTGCGGATGCCCTGCTCACCTGCAAAAGCCGGCAGAGTGAACTCTCCCCTTTTGTTTCCGAAGAAACGGATAAAGAACAATATACCCGCGCATTCGGGCGTTTCATCACTCCCTTACAAGAGAAGCGGTTCCAGAAACTGGTTCTGTCACGTTCTTCCGCCAGACATATCGGAGATGATTTTTCACCACTCGGCGCTTTTGTCCGGGCCTGCAACAACTATCCGCGCATGATGATTTACCTATGCCACACCCCTGCTTCCGGAACCTGGCTGGGCAGCACACCGGAAATCTTATTAAGCGGACACGGCAAAGAATGGCACACCGTGGCCCTGGCCGGTACCATGCCGATGCAGAACGAAGTGATGCCGACAGACTGGGACAAGAAGAACCGGGAAGAGCAGGGCTATGTGGCTGATTACATCCGCCGGATCGCCAAAAGATTCGGCAACAAGATGACGGAAAAAGGTCCTTATACCGCCCGTGCCGGACAATTGGTACACCTCAAGACCGATTTTTATTTCTTATTGAAAAATACAGACCATATAGGCGATTTATTGCAAGAACTCCATCCCACTCCCGCCGTCTGCGGCCTGCCCAAAGAGGAGGCTTTCCGGTTTATTCCGGACAATGAAGGGTACGACCGCAGTTATTATTCCGGATTCACCGGCTGGCTGGACACAGAGGGGCATACCGATATCTACGTCAATCTGCGCTGCATGGAAATAAAGCCGGGTGAAGCCATCCTGTATGCAGGAGGAGGAATACTGGCTTCCTCGGAAGTAGAATCGGAATGGATGGAAACGGGAGACAAGATGAATACGATGCGGAGCATCCTTCATCCTGACTTTATAAGTAAATAAATGGAAACAATTAAAGTAGAAGAATAATGTATTCAGACAAAAAGAACATACTTCAGTTGGTGGCACTTCTCAAAGCGCACGGTGTGCGGAAAATAGTGCTTTGTCCCGGCAGCCGTAATGCTGCCATCGTACATACTCTGGCCAATATAGAGGACTTCACTTGTTATTCTGTAACCGATGAACGCAGTGCCGGTTTTTTTGCCATCGGCCTATCTTTACAAGGGGGAGGCCCTGCCGCAGTATGCTGCACTTCCGGTTCGGCCCTGCTGAACCTGCACCCTGCCGTAGCCGAAGCCTTTTACCAACAAGTACCTCTGATTGTCATTTCCGCCGACCGCCCCGCTGCCTGGATAGGACAAATGGACGGACAAACCCTGCCCCAGCCCCATGTGTTCGGAACGTTAGTCAAGATGTCTGTCAACCTGCCCGAAGTACATACTGAGGAAGACGAATGGTTTTGCAACCGCCTTATCAACGAAGCCATACTGGAAACCACCCACCACGGCAAAGGGCCTGTACATATCAATGTACCCATTTCCGAACCCATTTACCGCTTCACCGCCAAAACACTTCCCGAAGTACGTGTCATCACCCGTTATCAGGGACTGAGCGTGTACGACCGTGACTATAAGGAACTGATCGAACGGCTGAACAAGTACAACAAGCGCATGGTTGTGGTAGGCCAGATGAATCTGATTTACCTGTTCGAGAAAAAATATGTGAAACCGCTTTATAAACATTTCGCCTGGCTGACGGAACATCTGGGCAACCAGACCATCCCCGGCATTCCTATCAAGAATTTCGACGCCGCCGTTTATTCCATGACACCGGAACGCCAGGAAGACATGGCCCCCGAAATACTGATTACCTACGGCGGACACATCGTATCCAAACAATTGAAGAAATACCTGCGCAATCATCCCCCGCGCGAACACTGGCATGTTGCCGCCGACGGGAAGATAGCCGATTTATACGGTTGCCTGACCACCGTCATCGAGATGGATCCGTTTGAGTTCTTGGAAAAAATAGCTTTCCTGCTGGACAACAAACCTACCCATTATCCGCTGATGTGGGAAAACTATTGCAAAACCATTCCGAAGCCGGACCTTGCTTATTCCGAAATCTCCGTTATCGGAAAACTCATCCGGGCATTGCCCGAACCCTGTGCCCTGCATCTGGCAAACAGCTCCACCGTGCGCTATGCACAGTTATTTACAGTTCCTCCCCAGGTGGAAATCTGTTGCAACCGGGGAGTGAACGGCATAGAAGGCTCCCTGTCCACCGCCATCGGTTATGCCGCCGCTTCCAGCAAGCTGAATTTCATCATCATAGGCGACTTGAGCTTCTTCTATGACATGAACGCACTGTGGAATCAAAATTACGGTGCCAACATCCGCATCCTGTTACTGAATAACGAAGGAGGAGAAATATTCCACACCCTGCCTGGAATGGACAAATCAAGCCGTTCCAGGGAGTTTATCACAGCCGAGCATTACACCACCGCCAAAGGCTGGGCGGAAGAACGCGGCTTTATTTACATGAAAGTGACCGGAGAAGAAGAGCTGGAAGAAGCGATGCAGCCATTCACCTCACCCGAGACACGGATGCAACCCATGCTGCTGGAGGTGTTTACCGACAAGGAAAAAGACACCACCCTGTTAAGAGAATATTATCACGGACTTAAAAATAAAAATGAATAATGGAAACAAGAGAATGGAAAACCATCAAAGAATATCAGGATATTCTGTTTGACTTTTACAACGGAATAGCGAAAATCACCATCAACCGTCCGCGTTACCGCAACGCGTTCACCCCCACCACCACTTCGGAAATCAGCGACGCCCTGTATTACTGCCGCGAGTGCCAGGATATCAATGTAGTGGTTCTGACCGGAGCAGGCGACAAAGCCTTCTGCAGCGGGGGAGATATGCACGTAAAGGGGCATGGCGGCTATATCGGCACAGATGGAGTTCCCCGTCTGAATGTGCTGGACGTACAAAAGCAAATCCGGTCACTGCCTAAACCGGTCATCGCCATGGTAAACGGTTACGCCATCGGCGGCGGTCATGTGCTGCATGTGGTATGCGATCTGACCATTGCCTCAGAGAATGCCATTTTCGGACAGACAGGTCCCAAGGTAGGCAGCTTCGACGCCGGATTCGGCTCTTCCTATCTGGCACGCATCGTAGGGCAGAAGAAAGCCCGTGAAATATGGTTCCTTTGCCGTCAATACTCCGCACAGGAAGCACTGGAAATGGGATTGGTCAATACAGTCGTTCCTTTCTACCGCCTGGAAGACGAAACCGTGGCATGGGCAGAAAAGATGATGGAGCACAGCCCGCTCGCTCTTCGTATGATCAAAGCCGGACTGAATGCCGAACTGGACGGACAAGCCGGCATACAAGAACTTGCCGGAGATGCCACCATGCTGTATTACATGACAGAGGAAGCACAGGAAGGAGGAAAGGCATTTTTGGAAAAACGCAAGCCACGGTTCCAGGATTATCCGAAGTTCCCATAATCAGTGGTTCATTTTTCCGGTGGAGGACAACCCAATAGTCCTCCTTGCTTCCCATTAACCACTAATCACTAATAAGAATGTTCCAAACCCGAATTATAAAAAAACAATTACACTTCAAGCAACCGGCAGGTACTTCCAGAGGAGTATATACCACCCGGAATGTATGGTACATCCTCCTCACCGACACCGGCAGCCGCCACTATGGCGTGGGTGAATGTGCCCCTCTCCCTGCCCTGAGTTGTGACGATATCCCCTCATACGACGAGGTGTTGGCCACTGCCTGCAAGAACCTGGAAAAGAACGGGGAAATAGACCGGGAAGCCTTGCTTCCCTATCCGTCCATCCTGTTCGGAATGGAAACCGCCCTGCTGCATTTCCGGGCACGCAGCCTGCAATTCTGGCACACCCCGTTCAGCAAAGGCAAAGAGGGCATCCCCATCAACGGACTCATCTGGATGGGAAACTTTGACGAGATGTACCGGCGCATCGGGGAAAAGATGCAGCAAGGCTTCCGCTGCATCAAACTCAAAATAGGCGCCATCGACTTTGAAAAGGAACTGGAGCTGCTGGCGCACATCCGCCGGCATTTCACCCCAGCCCAAATCGAACTGCGTGTAGATGCCAACGGTGCTTTCTCTCCTGCCGATGCCCTCGAAAAGTTACATCGTCTTTCCGAATTCCAGCTCCATTCCATCGAACAGCCCATCCGTGCGGGGCAATGGAATGAAATGGCCCGGCTCTGTGCCGCCACCCCCTTTCCCATTGCACTGGATGAAGAGCTGATAGGCATCAACCGGCGCGACCGGAAAATAGAATTGCTGGAAACCATCCGTCCTCAGTACATTATCCTGAAACCTTCTCTGCACGGAGGAATCAGCGGCTCCGAAGAATGGATGGAACTGGCGGCTGAAAGAGGCATCGGCTCATGGGTCACTTCCGCTCTGGAGTCCAATATCGGACTGAATGCCATCGCACAATGGTGTGCCACCTTGCAGCCCGCCCTCCCCCAAGGACTAGGTACCGGCTTGCTGTTTACCGACAATATAGACTATCCGCTTCACATCGAAGGGGACTGCCTTTGGTTCCACCCCGAAGAACAAGAACCCGACTTACTAAACTGGCTGAAACAATGACAAAATTCTGCACCAATAGAAACAAACAGACCATTCTGATAGAAAGCATCCCCTACTCCAACTGGGAAATTGAAATGGTAAGAATGAATATCCCTGCCGACAACCGAAGCTTCCGGCAGGAACTTTTCTCCTTTCTTTCCGAATGGTTTGACCCGGCAGACACCCTGCCGGTACATACTTCAGGCTCCACCGGCAAACCCAAGGAACTGTATGTAGAAAAAGAACGCATGATGGAAAGCGCCTGCCTCACCTGTTCCTTCCTCGGACTGCAAAAAGAAGATTCCGCCCTGCTTTGTATGCCCTTGCAATACATTGCCGGAAAAATGGTGGTAATACGTGCCTTGGTAGCGGGACTGGACTTGCTGCCTGTCACCCCCTCCGGACATCCTTTAAAAGACCTGACAAAAGCACCCGTCTTTGCCGCCATGATCCCCATGCAAGTCTATAACTCACTGCAAGTTCCCGAAGAGAAAGCGATATTGCAACAAATCAGACACCTCATTATCGGAGGCGGTCCTATCGACTCCCAACTGAACGCTGCGTTAAAAGATTTCCCCCATGCCGTATGGTCTACCTACGGCATGACCGAAACCTTGTCACACATTGCCCTACGCAGACTGAACGGTCCTGAAGCTTCAGACTGGTACACCCCTTTCGAGAGCATACAGATCCGTCTGAGTAAAGAAAACACCTTGGTGATATACGCTCCCGAAATTTGCGAAAAAGAACTGGTGACCAATGACATAGCCGAGATAAACGGACAGAACCAATTCCGCATTCTAGGCAGAAAAGACAACACGATCAATACAGGAGGAGTAAAAGTGCAGATAGAACAAGTAGAGGCCGCATTGAAAGAACACCTGTCCGTTCCTTTCCTGATCACCTCCGCCCCCGACGAAAAATTCGGAGAAATCATTGTACTGCTTGCCGAAGGACAACTGCCCGACGACATAGAACAGACCTGCACACATCAATTACCTCCCTACTGGCGTCCCAAACGTTTTGTTCCGGTATTCAAACTTCCCCTGACAGAAACCGGGAAACCCGACCGTGCCATAGCCAAATTACTGGCGCAAAAATAACTCCGATCCATTCATAAAGGGTGAATTCAAAAACCAATCAAACGGTCTTTTTGAATTCACCCTTCTTTCTGTAAAAAAGAATAATTTTCCGTGTTCTCCTACAACTTACGGAAAGCTCAAATTGTTTTCCTATCAGTATATTAAAAAAATCAAATACACGTAGTTTTTTTCCGTTTTATTTTCCCTTATGTCCACTACTCCCGGTGGAATGTATCATTAAATTCTAATTTTGTGAAGCTAGATTTGATACAAAGTATGTTATATAATAACCCAAAACCACAGGATACCAAAGAAGGACTGTCCGACCAAGATTTCAGTATTTATATGGATGCGCACACAGTGCCTTTCAGCAAATACCCCTCTTATATGCCGGCAGGAGTTTTGGGTATATGTACCGAAGGAAATGCCGAGATCCAGGTTGGCCTCCGGAAATATGTTATTTGCGCAAACGACATTCTTATTTTCATGCCGGGATTCCTGGTTTCATTTATAAAATCCAGCCCGACTTTCACCATCGACTATTGTACTTTTTCAAATGTCCTTTTTTATGACGTGATCAATGGAAGTATCAAACGTTTTCCGACCGGTTTTCATACCTACACCCAGACCCACTGCGTCTATTCGCTATCCCAAGAGAAAGCGGAACAGTTCTCCATCTATTTCCGGTTATTATACAACAGAGCCACTTCGCCAACTTATTTATTTACAAAAGAATCTATTACCAATCTGCTGAAATTACCTTTTCTGGAACTTTATGCAGACTATTACAGCACGGTAAAAGAACATAAAGTCACCACCTTGCATAAAGAAGAAATCGGATACTTTTTTCTGGATTTGCTGTTAAAGCATTACAAAGAAAACAAAGAAGTGGCGTTCTATGCCGAAAAGTTGCATGTTTCCTCCAAATACCTGACTGAAGCCTTGACCCTGGTAAGCGGAAAATCCCCCAAAGAATGGATTATACATTATACCCTGCAAGAGATTTACGCACTATTGGAGAATCCATCCATCAGCATACAGGAAATCGTTCAAAGAACCCGGTTTGCCAATCTTGCCACCTTAAGACGTTTCTTCAAGCGACATACCGGAACATCCCTGTTGCAATACCGGAAACAGGACTTATACAAAAATAATCAATAGGTACCTCAATAAAAAAATCAGCCCGTTCCACACATTCTTCCGGAACGGGCTGATCCCTCTATCTACCAAAACTTGTTGTTTTCCTTACTATACTCAAATCCGGCCGCCTTCAGTTTTTTCACCAACAGCTCCTTGTCTACATTCATATCATCACAAAGCTCGTCCAGCGAATGATAGCAGTCACGAAGTTTCATATTCACCATGCTGAAAAGCATCATCGGGTCATCAGGTAATTCCATATCAATATCTCCTTTTTAAAAATCGGATGCAAAGTTACAAAACTTTTCATAATGATACGTATTCCATCGCCAAATATCGGTTTGACAAAAAGTTATCCCCTGCTTTTTATCCTATCAGTCCGTCAGCTTCACCGTTTCCATCTTCCCCGGAACCAAAGTAAGACGCGCCGTTCCATCCCTGTCTATCTCCACTTCCATATACCGGGCCCGGATAATGATCCTTCCGTCTACAGCCAGTACCCCCCACTGGCAGGAGCTGTCCTGATAGGCGCAATAACCACCCACCGGATGCAATATCCTCCGATAGACAGGTGGAATCAAAATCCGCTCCGCTGTCCTCAGCCCCCATTTCACTCCTATTTGAAAAGGTACGGCCTCCACACTCCTGCTGATTATACGTTTCCGTTCATACTCGCACTTCTCCTCACGCAAGCGTTTCTCCACACGCTCGTCCGCCTGTCTTCGGAGCAATGCCACCGCCTCATCAAAATCCTCACTCCGGTCCGACGGACGGTTACAGGCCACATAACGCTTTCCATGCCCTTTCTCCACATGATAATACCGTCCCTCCTCATCCATCACCACAATACTTTGATCCGGCAACCGTCCGCTCAGGTAATAAGCACGCTCCTCATCCCCCTCCAACAGACAAACCTGCGGTTCACAACAAAAGCCTCCATCTTCCATGCGGCGGCATCGGGAAGGCACTCTGCCATCGTACATCTTCACATAAAACCCCATCCACACGATGGACGAAAAAGGCAACCCGCATGTATTGGCATACACCTGCCTTGTCCTGCTGTAATAAGTACGGTTCACCTGTAACAATTCTATGCTCCCGTATCTGAGGACACGCGGGCGGACAGAATAACACTGGCCGTTCCGTAAATCCACATAAGACACCGAATTCCCGGCATGACGGACTTGCAACAAATCATCTTTCAGAAACCTCACCTCACGGCAATGCCCCGGTTCGACCACCAAAGCCCCCGTATCATCCAGTACCCGGACACACCCGTTCCGAAGCCTCCCCACGGCAAAACGTCCTTTGATACTCAAAATCTCTTTAAACGAAGCGTCCGGCAGCATCTCATCTCCCTTTTCCAATCCCCAAAGACCTGTTTCCTTATCTACAAATGCCCTCAGCCTGCATGACAGTGACTGCTCCTTCTCATCCGGCAAAACCTGCTCTCTGATGGAAGAAAGCAAACGCCCGTGCTCCATAACCACCACCAAGTCCCCACCGGCTTCAGCCGGCCTTTCCACCACCGGAAAAGCGGTAACGGAAGCATCACAGTTCATCCGTCCGGGCAAACTCCCCTTTCCCGCCATCCGTCCCCGGAACATAGCATCCCAGTTCCATCGCTGTGTAGGAAGCCCGAAAATGCGGTACAGCCCCACATTGTCTATCAGCATACACGCCTCCTTGCCCTCCGATCTCCGCAATCCGCGCCCTACCTGCTGCAAATATTTAGCCAGTGACAAAGTAGGACGGGCCAGTTGTACAAACTCCACATCGGGACAGTCGAACCCCTCGCTGAATACATCCACATTTACCAGCACCTCGATTTTTCCATGTCTGAACTCCTCCACCATCCGCTTACGCTCCATAGCAGGAGTCTTGCTGTCCACAGCCACCGCATTCACTCCCCGCCTGCTGTAATACTCCGCTATCCGCCGGGCATGTTCAATGCTGATGGCATACACCATCCCCTTCTTGCCGGAAGCAAACTGCCTGACACTGCGGTACAGGCGCTCGATACCGGGACGCCTGTTCAGTACCGCATCCATCTCTTTCACCTGATAATCCCCATCGGCCCCCCGTTTCTCCAGACCGTCAATGAGCCGCTGCTCCTCGCTGCCGGGACGGATGGATACATAATCGAACACAGACAACACGCCTTTTTCAATAAACTCGGCAATACTCCACGAAGTAACCAGTACCTCGAACAGTTCCGTGAACCCCCTACGGTTCAGGCGGCAAGGTGTGGCAGTCACACCCAGTTTCTTTGCGGCAGGATAACGCTTCCACATCTCCGTGTAAGAAGCGGCCAAGGCATGATGAGCCTCGTCTATCACAATCAGTCCCGGAGCATCACCCGCCTCATTCCAGTGCCGGGACAGCCATTGGACAGCCATCACCCTGACCGGAGTATCCTCCCTCCGGATACCATATTTAGCCAGCGTTTCCTCCATTTGCGCCACCAGTTCCCTACGATGGGCAATAAGCCATACCCCGCTGCCGGCAGAAGACACGAACTCACTGACCACAGATGCCAGCAAATGTGTCTTGCCCGTACCGGTAGGCATCTGCACCATCACACTCCGGTGAGCTTTCCACGCTTCCATCAGACGTGTTTTCATCTCTATCTGATAATCCCGCAACATAAATAATTTGCCGATTTGCTAACGTGCCAATGGAGTAAGAGGATAACTGAAAAAATTATTTACTAGCCAGCATATTATTAATCTGCGCCCGTATATTGGCTATCGTACCGCCCGACACAAGCCGTTTGGCAAAAGGTAGCAACGACTTGATGAAAGCCGCTTTCACCACCGTGTGTTTGTCTACATTCCTACAGTTCTCATCGGCCAGCATCTTTCCTACCACCACCGCCAGTTCGCGTGCCGTGGTACACTCTCCCAAAAGTATCTTGTAAGCCCTCATCACCTTTATATCGGGTATATAGACCGATACGTAAAATTCATCATCCGACAGTTCCGCCGGCTCCTGTGCCGGCTTCTCATCCGTCACACTTTCTGTACTCTCCGTTTTCTCAGAATCTTCCGGTTGGTCGGCGGCCTCATCACCCCGGTCGCCATAAAAGTTCTGAATGGCGGAAGACGCCACAGGGGCAATCAGATTGTTTCCGCCATAAATATTTATCATCATATCAGGTTTTTCATTCATATACTATTTCTTTTCTCTATTCTTTAATTATTATCAACAGATCGTTAATCAAAATCCATATTTTATCAATATATAATCAATAGCATGCACCAATAGTAAACAGATAGTAAACGGTTATGAACCGATTTCCATACGTCATTCCCTACCCGTATATTTGTGCAGATAAATCAAAATCAATTTCTTTTATGAAAGAATACATCATGTCATTTTTCAATGCACCCGTCACCAATAAAATACCCACATGTATATGCAGTGTGGCAGGGCTTCATACCTACATCAGCACCAATCCGCAACTGGAAGAACTGACGCGTAAAGTCAGAGCCGGACTCGGAGACAAGCAAGTGTTCCGAAAGAATAAACAGACCCTTTTACCGTATGTCACTCCGGCAGGTATCTTCTCTTACTGCAAAGAGCAATGCATGCAAGTTCCTTCGGGCCTCTTTGTCATAGATATTGACGAACTGGCTTCCACCGAAGAAGCGGCAATGTGGCGCGACCGCCTCTTTGCCGATGAAGTGCTGCACCCCGTACTTTCCTTTGTCAGCCCCGGAAACCAGGGAGTAAAACTGTTTATCCCTTACCGCATAAACCCTTTCCTGAGCGTGGAAGAATCCTTCGACAATGCCCTGCACACCGCATGGGAGTATCTGGAATGGAAATACGAGCTGAAAGTGGACAGGGCCAATGCCGACTTGTCCAGAGCCTGTTTTCTGTCGCACGACGGAGAAGCGAAAATCAATAACCATAAATATTAAAAAATGAACGATTCTATTTCTATCTTGGAACAGCTGGTAACAGCCATCGAACAAGCGGGAGTCAATGTGGCCCCCACCTATCAGGAATATATGCCGCTGGCCTTTGCCATAGCCAACAGTTGCGGAGAAGAAGGACGCACCCGGTTCCACCGCATCTGCCGCATATCCGAAAAGTACCACCACGATGAAGCAGACAAACTGTACGGACATGCCCTGACCAAAGGAACAGGCAGAAATTCCCTGGGAACCGTCTTCCATCTGGCAGAGGTGGCCGGGGTGAAAATGGACCCGAAACTTGCAAACTTGCAGAACTTGCAGTCTCTCCACACCCACACACGTGCGCGCGCATCCTATAATGCCCATCCGGATGCTTCCGACGGGACTCCGCCCGATGCCGTTTTCACGGACCCAGCCTCCCCCCTGTCCGACGGCGTGTCCAAGACCATCCTCCCTGCCCGACTTCCCTCTTTCCCCGACTACCGCTGGCCCGCCTTCCTGCAAGGAATCATAGACTGCGGTAACTCTCCCGCCCAACGGGATATCCTGCTGCTGGGTGCGGCAACCGTGCTGGGAAGCACTCTCAACAAACTGGTAAGTTTTGTGTACGGACGAAAGCACAAATATCCCTGTCTGCAAGTATTCGTCACCGCGCCTCCCGCTTCCGGCAAAGGTGCACTGACCTGGGTACGCCGTTTGGCAGAACCCATACACAACGCGCTGCTGGACACCTACCGGGAAAAAATAAAGACCTACCGCATGGAAAAGACCAAATGGGACACTTTGGGGAAGGAAAAGGCAAATACCCCCGAACCCGAACAGCCCCAGCTGAAAATGCTCCTCATAGCCGGCGACAATACCGGTACAGGCATACAGGAAAACCTGATGGACTCCGGAGGCGTAGGACTGATATGCGAAACCGAGGCCGACACCGTGAGCACCGCCATTGGAGGCGACCACGGACACTGGAGCGACCTCCTCCGGAAATGTTTCGACCATGACCGGCTGGCCTACAACCGGCGCACCAATCACGAATACCGCGAATGTAACGTCACGTTCCTCTGCGTACTTCTCAGCGGCACGCCTGCACAAATCAAGCCCCTTATCCCATCGGCCGAAAACGGATTGTTCTCTCGCCAGCTGTTCTACTATATGCCTGCCATTGAAGAATGGGAAGACCAGTTCAACGAAGCGGATACAGACTATGACTCCCGTTTCCTGGAATGGGGGGCACAATGGAAAGAAGTGCTGGACGCCATCACCGCTTCGGTGAGCAACATCAACATGAAGCTCACCCACGAGCAAAAAGAGATATTCAACTTCCACTTTGCCCGCGTATTCGGACGAGCCTCCGCCATTCACGGTAACCAGATGAAAAGCGCCGTAACCCGTATTGCCATCAATATCTTCCGCATCATAAGCATTATCGCCCTGCTGCGCTCTCTGGAATCCCTGCTGCCGGGAGGCGAAAGGAGCGGTGAACCACAGGAAAATATCGTGCGTACCCTGCTGAACTGTCCCGGACTGACCCCGTCGGCCCATATTCCACAAGAAAACATAGCAGACGGAATCGTACCGCAATTCAACCTCTCCATCCGCACCGACGACTTTTATGCCGTGCTGGCCCTGGTGGAACCTCTGTACCGCCATGCATGCCACATTCTCTCGCTCCTGCCCGCAGGAACCCCCACCGCACCATCGGCGAACATGACTCCCGAAACCCTGTTCGACTGCCTTCCCCTGCGCTTCACCCGCAACGAAGCCATCGACAAAGGAGAACAGGTAGGAGTTCCGGCAGGCTCGGTGGACTCGCTGCTGAAACGTATGACCGAACGCGGACAGCTGGTCAAAGTGGGGCGTGGCGAATACGAATTCAACGCGCGCATGCACACACGTACGTGTGTGGGTGTGAGAGAGAGTGCAAGTTCTGCAAGTTTGCAAGATTCCTGAATTTAAAATGTATAAATATGAAAGATTTCCTTTATTTCCCATCCATGACAAAAGGTAGCCTGGCTCTGCTCTATTTTCCCGGTTCAAATCCCCGGATAGCCACCCGGCATCTGATGAGGTGGATAAACGGCTGTCCCCCTTTGATGGAAGAGTTATCCGCAACGGGTTACCATACCTCGCAAAAAGTCTTCACGAGCCGCCAGGTGACACTGATCAACCGGCATCTGGGCAGCCCCGGATAGCCCTGCAAGCTCTTTGGAACAGGATGAAAGCCATAAAGTGCCACAAGGTGTCATAAAGCGTCAGCACGCATTTCACAGTACCTATCTTTGCAATGTCAACAATGAGGGAGCCGATACGTTACTAACCTTCGGCCTAGCATGTTACTAACATGTAACCCCATACGTTACTAACCTTCAGCCTTACACGTTACCTACGTGCAATCCGCAAGAAAAGTAAAGTATTCTCCCTCTTCACTGACGAAATTCATTTTTTATTTTTCATCTCTTAAAACCCTATTTATCATGATCAACTACAGCACCTGCATGCGTGGTAACCCCACCGACAAAGACGCGGCCAAGAAGGCGTATGCCAACGCCCAGTACTCACAAGTAATGACACTGGACAAGTTCTGTTACCACATTGCCAGCCACGGATGTGTATACTCGCGCGCCGATATCCAAGCCATCCTTATTCTTGCCGTGGACTGCCTGCGCGAGCAGTTGTTGAACGGACAGCAGATACAGATGGGCGATCTGGGCGTATTTTCGAACAGTATCCGAAGCCTCGGCGCCCATTCGATGGCAGAGTTCACTGTGGAGAACATCACCGAGGTGAACGTACTGTGGGCTCCGGGCGTCCGTTTCAACAACCTGCGCCAAGATGCCGAATTCCAACTGGTTCCCACGCGCAAGGCAGCCGCCGAAGTAGTGAAGGCATTGAAGGCCGGAAAGACTACGGTAGACCTGACGGGCAATTCTTCTGCCGCCGGCATTGCCGCTGACGACGCTGACGCCTCCCGCATTCCAGCCGCCTCCGGCGAACCGGCAGACGAAAATAGCTGACCGGCTTGTTCCGCTCCACAGAGATAGCATGATGTGATTATGGAACACGGGCGACACGGACTCTTCTTTCACTCCCCCGTGTCCGTCCGCCAGTTCCGTAACCTCCTTTTGTTCCATTCGCATTTTAAACTGACAAAAAACAGATATTTCCATGAATGAATCCAACCACGAATCCAAGAAAATCACCTGGACACAAATCCTCCGGGCAGTTATCCAGGCAGCCATCGCGGCACTCACCGCTTTGGGCATTACCAGTTGCGCATCCCTCATCTAAAGAACAAACACAACATTTTCCAATTCTCAATTTATTATGATACAAGAAACATTCCCAATGATAATCGGTGAGGAAGAAATGAAAAACGAACGCCAACTCCTCACCGTAGAGGACGGACCGCTGATGCAAGGACGCGAATCAGTGCGATACCTCATCCTCCACTGTAGCGCCACACGTTGTGACAAAGACTATACTGCCGAGCAATTACTTCGTGACCATAAGACCCGTGGTTTCCGGACTGTAGGTTACCACTTCTATATCCGTCGCGACGGCACCATCACCCAGCACCGCAAACTGCTGGAAGTGGGGGCACACTGCCGTCCCTGGAACCGTTGCAGCATCGGCATCTGCTACGAGGGCGGTCTGGATGCGGACGGACATCCGGCAGACACCCGGACCGCAGAGCAGACAGAACAGCTTACCTTGTTGCTGATGCGTCTGGCAAAGCTCTTTCCCGGTGCCCGGATAAGGGGACATAGGGATATGAGCGGAAGCATCCCGAAGGCTTGTCCGTGTTTTGACGCGGAAGGGGTGTTCGGATATTTGGAAAGGTAATTTCTTTTTCCAAGGTTTCCTTTTGCCAGTGTTCGTTTCTGCTCTCAAGTAGAGAGTGATACTACTGGCAGAGGGAATTTTTTACTAAGATCATCCGGCCGGTACCGACACACCGAAACAGACTATCATATAGATAAAAATCCTTCCTGTTACGGGTTATTGTATAATCCGCGTTTATTTTTAAAGCTGAATAAATCCTAATCGGATAATCTTCTTTATTATTAAAGCTCCGGGAACAAGCGCTCTCGTTCCCGGAGCTCCCCCTGCACTTTTCACAAAGGACAAGGGTTCTGATCTAACATTAGTGCCGGCTATGTTCCATTTCCGGCCGGCAGACGGAAATAACAGGCTGCAAAAACAAAGTTTTTTAACTGCTAAATTACTAAGGACCCTCATCGAGAAGGATCGTTAAGAACAGCCCGTTTTACTAATAGGCATTCTTCTCGCCACGGAAGACATTCGCCACCGTCCTGTACATGATGTAAAGGTCCAGACCGAAGCTCCAGTGCTCCAAATACCAGATATCACCACGGATACGGCCCTCCATGTCTTTTAGTTCCTTCGTTTCCCCACGGAAACCCGTAACCTGGCTCCATCCCGTTATACCCGGTTTCACAAAATGCCGCACCATATATTTATTGATCAGCCTTGAATATTCCTGCGTATGGAGAAGCATGTGAGGACGAGGCCCCACGATACTCATATCCCCCAACAGCACATTGATAAACTGGGGCAGCTCATCTATATTCGTCTTACGCATTATATTGCCCCAGCGCGTCTTGCGGGGATCATGCTCCGTGGCCTGTATCCTGTCGGCATCTGCATTTACTTTCATACTGCGGAACTTGTAACAATAAAACTCCCTGCCGTTCAGCCCGTTCCGTTTCTGGCGGAAGAACAGCGGGCCGGGCATGGTCAATCCGGTCACTATCGCCACCACAATCAGAATAACCGGAAAAAACGTACAAAGGAACACCGATGAGACTACTATGTCAAAGGTTCTTTTCAGCAGGCGGTTCCCCGGCCAACTTAAGGGATCGGGGCGAAGGCCCAGGTAAGGGACGTTCCCCATGATGTTGAACGACATACGGTAGTGGAGATAATTGCGCACATTGGGCACACTGAAGAAATGTATCAGATGGTTCTCGCAGTAATCAATCAGAGAAACGATGACCTCTCTGTCTTTTGAGGGCAGGCAGCAGAACAGGTAATGTACATAATCATGTTTCTCCAGATATTCCTGTACCTGCGCCGGCTGGCCCAAATACGGACATTCTACCGGAAAAGCAGGATTCGCCTGACCGTCAAAATAGCCCACGACCGAATAACCTGTATCTTCACTGCCCGACATCTCATGGTAGATTTCCAGGTTGTTGTCCGTACTTCCTACCAGTACTACAAAACGCGTATGTTTCTTGCTCATACGGTAAAGCCTGATGAGAAGACGAAGAGTGAAACGGAACGAAACAAGACACAGAAACAGGAGGAAAAGGTATTCCAGCATGAACAGGGAGGCTATATCCGCATACTTTCCTACAGAAAGGACCAGACCGCCCAGGAGGACAAACAGGAACATATTCTCGAACACACGTTTCCATATCTGAAGGGAATGCACTTTCCTCCGGTGAAGCACTACTCCTGAATGGATGGCGCAAAGGGCGTAACATAACATCAGTGTAAGCATGACTTGCAGAACGGTGGTTCCACCAACCTGCAGGCTATCCCACTGCATCTCATTGGACAGCTTGCTGAAAAGCAGGAATAGCAGACCGCAAAGAAAGGTCTCGGTGACAATCACAAAGGTCTCGATCAAGTGGTTGTAGGATGCTAATTTGTCTTTCATAGTCATAGTAGTATGATTTAAAAAATTATGATCATATATGTGGCTATCATTATCAACTCTCATACCTGTTTACTTCAAACAGATTTTGAAATAAAGTCCCGCACTCAGATATTTACCATCATTCAATTCTGCTATCAGATTAAAACGATCTTTCCAAACAGCATAGTTAAAACCTATATTAATGGTTCGTGCATCATATTCCGCCATCAAATTCAGTCCATTCAATATCTTATTTCCCAAAGAAGTATCAGGCAAACAACACCGAAAATTAACACCTAATGCAGGTCCTTCATAATTCAAGCCAGTAGCCCTGCTATAAATATAAGCCATATGAAGCCCTAATTCCCCCACATTCTGAAAATACAAATGTTTCGTTGCAGCCAGAAAAAAACGATTGAAATAATTATGAGTACCAGCTTCTTGATTAAAATTGATATTACCACCACCATTATTATCAAAACTTCCGGGATCATTGGCTCCCAATACAAGTTGAGGAGTCCATTCTTTCCACCAGCCTTCCTTCCATAAACGGAGTCTTCCTGAAAAATTACGGTCCTGATTACGAAATTTTCCCCAAGTCTGTTCAGGCCAATAATTACCTTTAACTCCCTTTACCAAGGTACAGGTATATGCTACTTCCAGCCAAGGAAAAATAGTCACATTTATATAGTAATTATATGTGTAGGTGTAATTTTTATTATTCCAATAAGTAGAAAGCGGATGCTTATCCAGCACATTACCGCCCAGCATAACAGTTTTGTCCTTCTGCATATCAGCAGTAGGCATATGCAATAGTCCACTAGTACCATATAATGCCTGTCCCTTCAATACAGTACAGAAACATAAACATAGAAAAGCTAAAAAAGAATTATGCATTGCGAAATTATAAGGGTTTGCTATCTTTGTACCATGAAAAGATTAGTTTCTCCCACAAAAAGCGTGCAGGAAAAAGTAAGGCAGCTTGTACATAACGTTTACGGGTATGCTTCTCTTTATACATACGATAGACAAAACGCAGATTCATACGATCTATCCATAGAGGGTAGTATTCAATCTCATTATTAGCAGTTTGGTGAATAAAACCACCACAGGTAAAACCAATACCCTGGAATCCGGCATTACGCACCTTTAGCAAAAAACGTTCTTGCATCAACGCCCCCATTCCTACAATAAGAAAATCAGGATTAACTTGTGTAATATGTTTCGCTTCCGCATCCATTTCTTGTTCCGAAACAAAATACCCATTACGACAACCCATAAACTTCAACTTTGGATACCGTTCCTTAAATATTTCAACAGCTTTTTCTACCTGTTCTTGTTTTGACGCAACAATGTATAACATCTTTCCATTATTTTCGGCAAAACGGAATAATTCCGGTGCCATAGAAGTCATATCAAAGCTTCGCCTTTTCACTGTTATTCCATATAATAATCTTATGGCAGCCACTAAGATGGAACCATCGGCAAAAATACCATCAAAACTAGCGAACAGTTCTTTGTTCTCTAAAGCAGTGAGATAGGAAACCGGATTTAAAAAAGTATAAACTTTACCCTTATCTTCCAAAAGGTCATTAAAAGAATTGCCGTCTGTAATAATTATTTTTTTTACCAAAATAGAGAACATCGCTAATCTATTTACAGATATTTGTCTTCAAGTACTCAATAGAACATCGAGTTTCTTTGGCTATATACTCATTTATTTCTTTATAATCAATAGGAGTTGTTAATATACTATCCAATTTATCAATATCATTGATTATTCTAGACTCCAAGTTAAATTGTTTCAACAGATAGCTTAATTTTTGATTGTTCATATTTCGTATGATTGTGCAAAAAGCCTTATTATATTTGATAGAAAATACACTACCATGAAATGTATCAGTAACAATATATGACGCATTCTTGAAATATGCCAGTACTTCAAAAGGGGAAGGAATGACCACGTCATCACACCAAGAGAAATAATGGCCGATAGATATTAGTTTCAGTCTATGGGATTTGGCGAAATCTTTTATTGATTGAATTTCCTGCTTATCTGTAATACGTCCCGGGTATGTATATACAATCATATAATTTTTTAGCGTAACGTTTGAAGGCATAAACAGATCATAATTAAATATCAATACAGGATCTAAATGCATTACGGGAACTTTACCTATCAGTGTTTTTACTGTAATAGAACTATTAGCATCACGCACTGATATTACACTAATATTTCCCAACAAACGACCAACAATCTTCTTAATTCCCAGTTCTTGAAGTTTATCTACTGTAGTTGCCCCAAAAGAAGCGGCATACGTTATTATCTTATCTGCATTCAGCCCTTCACCAAATAACTGACGTGAAAATCCAAACCATGTTTTTTGAGCACAATTAAAGACTTCATCACTGCCAATTACAATCACGTCATAATGCCTAATATTTCTTTCAGATTCCACTCCCAAATAAGGCAAAAATTCTTTCGAAAAACGAGTTTGGAAAATATAAATAGAAGACAAACGTCTAATAAAATCCCTCCCCCATAAACGCTGTATGAGGAGTTTAATCTTATGAAATTTACTTATCTTATAATTTCCCAATTGTTCACCTGGGATAATATTAATGAATTCGCAAGTATTACCCAGCGATTCAATAGTTTTTTTCAAAGAAAAAGCCTGAAGGAATGAACCATAATTCTTCACTTCTTGCATAGATAGGATAGCTACTTTCATAGAGCTTTATATTTATTGTAGATATTTTTTAGCAAATCATAAATATGGTATCGAGAGGCATATTCTTTCACTCGTTCTTTCAAGCTATTATCAATCAACTCAAACTCTTTATTTATGCTTTTCAATGAACGTGAAGAATCTAAAAATGCTGCGATGATTTTATCACGCATGGGATGCAGGGGAGAGGGATGAATAATATTATAATTTTCTGCCAAGGCTTCATCTAATGTTCGTTCTTCCACAAAAGATTCTTGCAAATTTTGTACGGCATTTATCCCTTTAGCATTATTAGCCAATACTAGGGAAACTCCTTTTAACACATTGTGTTTAAATGATTTGCCATGTCTACCTATGCCCCAAAAATCCGCAATGGAACAATCTCCTACTCTAGGCAACCTAGCATACGGACAAGCATAACATGATTTTCTAAATAAAACAGCTTTATCAAAAGCGTACATATATAGATTTTCAATATCATATATAGGCTCTAGCTTGCCTCTATCTGATATAGCTGATGCAAAGCCCCAACCGTTTCGACGGCGAAATTCAAACATAGATATCTTAACCTTTTTTAAATCTTCAAGTTTTAAAAGATATGAATGAAACAATGTGTTAGATGGTACTCCATGACATACCAAATCTAATGTTAGCAAATTATCATAGTTTCTCCGTAAATACCTATATAACCCGTCTACTTGACATGGTGTACCTGTAAATAAGACATTTTTACCCTCTTTCAGATAGGCTTTCACTTTAAAAAAAGTATCTCTTAACTCACTTTGAACATATTTACTTCCTCGTAGAACTTCCAACTCTTCTATCATATGAATCTCCCTATGATAGCATAATAAGTTTGTTCCAAGAGTAGCACCAAATACCACACCATCAGCTTCCAACACATTCCTTGCAAATGCAGAAAAAGCTCCTCCAGAACTACTAACAGTCCTGTCTTTCAAGCTCCAAACAGCAAAAACATTTGGCTTTGTTGCATTTGTAATTATTGGTGTATTTAAAACTGGACATACTCTCATACAAAGTCCACATTCCACACATTTGTTACCATTTATGTGTGGAAAGATAAAACCTTCGGCATCTTCTGCCATAACAATTGCATTGTGAGAACAGCTATTCATACAAGCTGTACAACCTGTACATGATTCAAAAGGAGCCAGCTTAATCATTACATTCTTCTTTTAATCTATAATATTTCACATAATCTACTTTTATAGATTGCGGTAGAGAGTTATCAGCCAATCCACATGAACCAGCCCAAGTTCCACCATAAGACAAGGCTATCATAAGACGATAAGAAGTTTCGTCAAAAGGCCAATATTCTATATCTCCCTTTTTTACCTCATATACAACTTTACCATCAACTTTAAATACTAACTTTCCTCTTAGCATTTCCAAAGTATAAATATGATAATTTGAGATGTTAACTGCAACACTTCTAGGATACTGTTTATGATTATTTTTCTTACCTCCAAAAGTCCCCCAAAGATGTACATTCACATTCATCTTTTCCGCTTTCATGCAGCCTATATATTCCACTAAATCAATTTCTCCGACACATGCTGGTCCAGAATTTGCCTTAAACCATAAAGCCGGCCAAACACCAGCAGTAACAGGCAACTTTGCTTTTATTTCAAATTTACCATAACGAAAATATTGTTTTGTAAAAATTCTACCAGATGTATATAGATATTTACCAGAAGCACTATCTTTACGTATAGTCAATATAAGTTTCCCTTTTTTTACTTTTACGTTCTTCTCGTCAGCACCAGTATAAAATACCAATCCTCCCGATTTTTCTTTTTTAGATCCCCATAACTTATCATCAAGACCTCCTTTCTTATCAAAGTTTTCCACCCAATATGGCTTTTTTTCAAAGTCAATATTCACTTCCTGCCCCAAAGTGACAAAATTAAAACACAGATATAATATTATTAGCAGAAATAAGTATCTCATAATATGAAACTATAAAATTGAGAACAGTTCTAAATATTTTTGTTTAAACATATCAAATGTAAACCGTGAAAGATAAATTTCTCGGCTTTTTGCACACATTGCCATATAATCATCTTTCGGAATATCTAGCAAGCTATTCAACACACAAACTAATTCATTCCAACTATTAGCTATAAAAGCATTTTCACCATCATGAGCTATTTCTAAATTTCCCCCGACATCATTACAAATTATAGGGCAACCACACATTGAAGCCTCAATAAGAGTGATAGGAAGTCCTTCTGTTGTAGAAAACAACATCATATAATTGCTTTTTTGCAATAAATCAAGTACATCATTTCTAAACCCCAAACATTCAAACTGACTATCTCCTGCTATTATTTTTCTTAATTCCTCATAGCAAGGTCCTGTCCCTACAAATTTAATTTTTATCTGCTCTTTAACTTTTCCCTTCAAGTGTTTATATACTTCTATTTGCCTTTTTATATTATTGATACGTGCGGGATAAATTATAGATATATAATCAGCTTGTGGACAATCATGAAAATGTGGATATAACTCCCTAACGCAATTGGATATTTTATGTATATGTCTTTTAGGAACTTTAAAATAATTCATCAAATTTTCCGTACACTTATCTGATATAGATACTACCGTAGTAGGCATTATAGACATCAACTTATGATTATGAAATATATTATGATGCACATATACCAATTTGATATGTTGAAAAAATATATGATTTAGTATCCAAAATAATAAGAGGAATTTTCTTTCATGCAATACAACTATAGAATCATAAAACATAAAAGGATTTTTAAATTGCTTATATTCATCTTCAAATATTTGATGACTTTTATCAACCATGCCATAGGATACAGTCCCCACAATAATGGCGTCATAATCTTCTTTTACAGCATGGTGAATATCCATTAAAACCTTTTGAACTCCAGTTACTTTATATAATTCTGAATTAAAAGAAAAGACTTTCCGTCTTTTACACATATTTCCATTCGCTAAAGTATTCATCTTTAATATTTTGCAAAATAAATATTAATACTAAAATTAGAGTATACTTTTTACTTAGACACTTTTTCAAGTATTTAAGCATAAGGATATTAGATACAAATAATTTATTAACTATTAAAATGTTCTCTACGAATCACATCATCATGCCAATGTACAATGTAGCTACTAGATAGACAACTGGTATTTTCTATACCCAAGTGTACACAACCATCTATCTTTTTATCACGATACAAGTTATAGATTAATTAACGACAAAACGAACATTTGTAAAACGCCCCATAATTTTCGGTTCGATACAATGTAATAATTCTTAATTGCATATTCAAAAATCACTAATACTTTTACGCCTCAACAAATCTTGATTGACGTCATTCTTCTTTTTTTATTATTTATATACATTACTATAAACATTATCCATTTGCATTTACATTTCAGCAAATATCCATAAATCTTCCATGTTAAAGGAAGATTATAAAACGGATAATCTTTTATTAAAGAAGAAATAGTTGTATCTTTCATGATTTCAGTAACCCGCCTTAACTTCTCTTTAAATGAAATATCTGTCCTTCTAATTTCTTGCCCTATACCTGAACGAGTATAAAAAATCGCTGTTCTTGCCAAACGTAGCCGAAACTCTTCTTGATGCTTAAACTGCTGTCCCTTTTTATCAAGTATCTCCAGCATATAAAGCAACTTTGGCCAACGATCTGGACGATATGTATGTGAAAGCGATGCTCCGTTCAAACAATAATGATACATCTGCCAAGGAACAGTCTTTACCTGCATTGCATGGTAAAGCACATCTAAATTAAACAGCATATCCTCTGAAATATACTGCCGCTCAGAGTGAAATTGCAAATGATGTTCTGAAAGTAATTTCATAGAATACAACCCTTTACAGGCAGAACATTGAAACTTCACACTTGATCTATGATTTGGCTCTGCCCCTACTATGTCTAAACGCAACTGTTCTATCTCTTCTCTGCCTGTATACAGCCGCTCTGGTTTGAGAGTTATACGAAAACCCGGATATTCATCCACATTAAATTCAGAATAAATTACATCTAAAGAGTGTTCCTTACATTCATCGTAAAGTCTCTCCATCATGTCTGCATCTATAAAATCATCACTATCAACAAATGCGATATATTCACCTGTGGCGACTTCCATACCGCTGTTGCGAGCCTGTCCAAGACCATCATTTTTTTTATGCACCACTTTAACATAAGTATACTTTGCTACATACCTGTCACAAATCTGTGGGCAATTATCCGGTGATTCATCATCTACCAAAATGATTTCTATTTCTTTTAATGTCTGTGCAAGAAGTGACTGGATGCAGCGATCTAGATATTTTTCCACATTATAAATAGGAACTACAATACTTACCTTTGGTTTATTCATTTTTGATTATATTGTTATTTTCACTGGATATAACTCCCTTTTTGTTTACGTACTGTAAAAATGCCTCATAATCTTTGAAATTCGCTTCATCACGCTGGATAAAATCAGTATACGCTATACCAAGTTGGGACTTTACAGGAGAACCTTCTTGCTCATACTGTTCTATATTGTCTTTATGGGTGAAGTAAATAAACTCTTCATACAACTCACGTTTAAAGGGATCGCGTTTAAAACGTTTTTGAATACTCTGCACATACTCCACTGCTTCTGCAAGTGCAACCTGCTTTCTCTTTCTGTAATATTCATCTATTGAGCATATCACCCGACAAGGTACACCGGCTGCCACTGAATTAGCGGGAATATTCTTTGTGACTAATGAGCAAGCACCTATTACACAATTATCGCCAATCGTCACACCTTTCAGCACTACTACATTAGTTCCAAAATAGATATTATTACCAATCGTCACATGTCCAGACGAATTCACAAAGTCATTATATTTAGTTCGGAAGACAAGCGAAGCCCAGTCATGCGTCAATATTTGAAAGTTCATATTCATATCCACATTGTTACCTATGGTAACTAATGAGGGGCGTGATACATCTATCCGTGCCGTGCGAGGAGCACGAATTATGCAATGCTCTCCGATATGTATTCCTTTTTTACGAAGATATTTAATGTAAGCTGAGGAACTTCGCTTATGCCAAATCATTTTTATTTGATTGAAAACACCCATAATATAATTAATCTTATTACATTAAACTTCTCTGCAAATAAGCGATAGATTCTTCACGCTTTTGTCTTAGCCGTGTCTCACATCCGTTTATATCAAATGACGTAGAGACTCGCACTTTCCTTGTGTTAATTATTATACCCCTATCTTCCATTCCACACAAACGTAACAAGTTGCCCATCCGGTCGTCACTACTGCTTTTATCATTCAGCAATGAATAGAATGGCACACCGAAATTCAAAGCAAATGCTGTTCCATGAAAAGACGTAGTTATCACAAATGAAGCGTTTGCAAACAAACTCAAAAACTCTGCTGGTCCCACAGCATCATGTAGATGAATCATATCTTTTATTCCAAGATGTTGTTTTGCCGAGAAGTCCAAACATACCACATGCAATCCTGTTTGCTGATATACTTCACGAATAAATTCTGTAGCATACGGATAAGGGTCATATGCATATTGCAAAATATAAACCAACATATAAGGCTTTTGAATATGCAGTGAACTTTGCTTTATAAGCGGTCCATAATCGTCTTTACGTAAAAGAAGAGTAGGATCTAATGTAATAGGAACATCTTTTCCGATCAATTTCTTTACAATTTTTACGCCATTACTCTCACGTACAGCTATTGAGAAAAATCCCCTTAAACTATCTGCCATATCCTTCCTAAACTTTTCTTCTAGTTTAGCTTGGGCAAAACTGGAGGCATAACTAATACGACGTTTACCATTCGTAACAAAATCCAACAGAAAAACGCCATCCCCTTTTATGCATGTAGGATTCCATATTTGGTCACTTCCAGCCACATAAACATCAAAATCTGGTGGATTGTTATATATTGACTCTACACAAGGATATGTTTGCGTAAGATTAAAATTATCATTCCAAAACTTTTCAAAGTGTTTTCTTTTTTTCTCCCATGGAAAACCTTGACAAAAATGAAGACACCATTGTAACACACTTCTTGCAATATTTCTCTTTTTGTCCTTAATGTGAAAGGCATTGGGATAAACATAGTCTATGATTAGAACATCATACCCCAGTCTACGAATCACTTCCTGTGTAGCCCATGCTTGTAAAGCCGACCCATAGTTCACAACCTTGTGCATAGTCACAATTCCTACTCGTTTCATAAATGCATTTTAACCTTTAGGATGTTCCCTATACGCAACATCTGTATAATACGATAAATAAATTTCAGTTTTAAAGGAGTTCTCAACAAAGCCATAAGCCCTCTATAGTAATACGGTTTAGTGATACAGCTTTTCATTTGTCCCTCTGTCACTACTTCAACAGATTCGTTGACAGTCTCTATCCCCGGACAATTAGCTATAACCATGCGCCCTCTCTCAGTGAAAGCTAATATTCCCGTCACTCCTTTCTCCTCGTCAACATATTTACTTCCCCATAAATCGCCAATACGAATGTCCGCTGCAGAGTTTAAATATTTAAATTTACAATCTTTATAGCAGGCTCGTCCCAAACACATATTACCGAGAAAGAACTTATAAAACAAATCTCCTTCCGATCTTTTTTTATTATAATAGCTTTTCTCTCCTTTTATGAACATCCCCCATGAGTCATGCCATCCCGACTGTTTGTTGCGCCATGACGCATATGTTACTTTACCTATTTGATTTTCAATCTCTGACACATACTTGTCCCATACCAATTTAGATGGTACACCATGACAAAAAAAGTCCATCAGTATCACATCATCTTCTATCCGCCTCATACGGACGTATCTCCGCATAGAAGCAATTTGACAAGGTGTACCTGTAATTAAAAATTTGCCGCCTTTCTTTATCTCCTTGAAAGCCTTATACGAATAGCTCTGAATATATTTCGACCCCATTGAGGGTATTATTTCTTCTACGCATCTTGCCACATAGTGCTCTGCCCGTTTTTTATCTGCATTATAGTAGACTGACACAACATTATATCCTTTCCGTGATAGCATCCTTGCTATCTCAAAACCTGTACCGCCTGAGGAAGATTTCTTTCGAACAGAGGGTTCTCTGCTCCAAGAAGCAAAAGACCTAATATTTTCATTCTGCCATTTTTCATCATTAATGAAAGCACATACTTTACTACACAATCCGCAAGCAGTACATTCATCATTTTTTTCAATCACAGGTTGGTAGAACCCTTCCTTATCCTGACAAAGCGTAATAATCTGCTGAGGGCAAATGACAGCACACAGAGAACAACCGTAACAATGAGACAATTCTGAAATATTTTTCATAGTCCTAATTATTTTTTTTATTTGCCCACATACACATTGGAAGAACAGCAAGGAAACGTAACCCTAATGTTATCTCAATGCTAGACAACACTATATATGTATAGATTAAACATATAAACGGATTAATCCTTGAACTTGCACTTCTCAGGACTGAATATGTAAGGATAATCAAGCAAATGACCCCAATAATTCCCCAATCAATATAATCATTGAGCAATCCATTTTGCGTATTCGTTAACTTCTCATGGATGTAATACGTTGTAAAAAAAGTAGCAGTTCCATTCCCATAACCAAACCAAGGTTGAGTATCCATTAGATCCAGCATTCTAGTATATATATAAGTACGTCCTGTCAATGTCAAATCCTCATTCAATATATCTACTATTAAATACTGAACCGAAGGTATAGCCAAGATCGTCTCATACAATAAAAAAAATGCTCCAAACAACAACATCAAGATTATTGCAAAAAAGGGGCGGAAAATGAAACGTATCTTCTTATAAAGAAATAAAAATACTGCCAAAAGGACTACCCCTAAAACACCTGTAGAACACTCTACCCCGATCGCGATAAACAGAGTTAAAACTAAATGCATTACGAGAATAATGTATTGTCGCAAATAAACTTTCATACCAGTGCAAAAGACCTGATAATATAATGCAGAAAAAAACAAGTGCATATATGTCACCTCAAACTTGTTACCTATTAAATAAATGATGGTACTACTCTCCATACCTGATACTGAAGGCATCTGAGCCAGTAACAATAAGTCATTCACCAACAAATAACCTAAAGTAAACCTATACATAAGAATAAAGAATGACTGATGAAGATTCTTCTCATTCACATATTCCATCATAAAGAAAGAACAAGCTACACATAGTACCAATAAAACTCCACTTAATGGAGAAACTTCCTTAAATCCAGGAGGAAAATGGATTGTCAGCATATGGATCGATGAGAAAAGCACAGTTCCGCCAAATAAAAGTAAGGCTTGGTTCACCGTTCGATACTTGCGCTGTAAAATAAACCTTTTTTTGTGAAAAAGGTATACCATGAGTAAAACCACACAAATGTATTTTATCATCTTTGAATCATTCCCCAATGAAATAAAAACAGCATGAAACAACAATAAAACAGGATAGAACAGTGATTTCATAAAAATAAGTAGCTAATCAAAATTTAGTAGCATCAGATATTTAGTCAGATATAAAATAATTGCCAACAATTGCTAAACCGAAAAAATCAGCAGCCCATCTTCAGCAGAGCCCCCTTTAGCCTCTTTCCTACAAATGTACGCTCGTTTTCATCAAGTCCGAACACATAAGATATGACAGAAACACTTACCACGCATACCACACCTGTTACAATAAAAGAGGTATGGAGATAAAAACTGATGACCAATGGCACAGGAACTGACAATACGACAACTTTGAGACTTTTCAATATGACTTCTTTAATGTAAATATATAGAGGCATATTTATCATCCTAGTCACAATACACAAACGGATTGCAAAAGCTACAACACTTAGCAGAAAATGAACAACCAATACAGATGCTGGAGAACACCCAAGTTTAAGCACTCCATACGACAATGGAATAATGGACAACAAACAGCCACCAACAATTATATGATAACGTCTTATATGCCCTGTGGCAGTAACTGCAACCATGAGCGGATTTGCCATAGAGTCAATAATTGTCGTACATAATATAAGCCGAGTGAAAATTACCGTATCATCTGGAACAACAGTTAACCACAAGTTCAACATATATTCCGTTTCTATCATTACGGGTAATGAGAGGAACAAGAGTAGGAAAAATGTAAATTTACTACTTCGGTATATTAGTGTGTACATTTCCACATAATCAGATGCTGCATAACTTTTGGTAATCTGCGGATTAATAGCAGTCTGAAAATTCTGAGAAAACATATTAACAGCATGTTGTACTTGAACAGAAATAGCACGAGCCGCATTGACGGTTGGTCCGAAAAAGATATTCAACAGTACATTAATCCCTTGCGTATACGCCACGTATGCGGCATTTCCGACTATACTCCATCCTGCAAAAGAAAGCATCTCTTTAATTAAGCACCTATTCCAAGTCAATCTGATTCGTGTTTCCTTAAAATGGCACTTACAATACCAACCATAACATATCCTAACAGCAAACTGAACAGCAACTATTAATACGGCATATAAAATAAGCTTATCTACATTCAATAATAAAAGTAAGTAAACTATACCCAGTTTCAGCAATACCTCCAATACCGAAATACAAGCAAAAGCCGACATCCTCTCATGCGCAATAATCGTGGCATTATAAGGAATACTCATTATCATAATTAATGCGGCTAATACAGAAGACTGATAAACCCAGAAAGCAGCATCAAGACGTCCAGTAGGTATTTGCATTTTATTCCATAAGAACCATAGCCCTATGGTTTCTGCTACAACCAGTATCACGAGTGCAACTATTCCATGTATCAAAATAGAAACATTGAATACTTCCTGTAATCGTTTAACTCTTCCTTTTCCTAATTCAAAAGTTAGATAACGTTGTGTCGCCGTTGACATACATCCACTTATAAAGCCAAACATAGTTACGACCCCACCCACGACATTATAAATACCATAGTCCTCCACCCCTAGAGTAGCTAACACCACACGAGATGTATATAGAGTTACAACCATCATCAAGAGCATACGGAAATAAAGCAGTAACGTATTCTTAGCAATACGTTTGTTGTTGGATGAGTCATTTATGCTTGTTTCGTATTTCATATGGTTAAGATATTCTTCTTCCCTCTTTTAAGGGAAACAGTTCATATTGAATTACATTATCATTAGTTCTATTTATATACTATTTTGCTATCTTTACGGTTACTGGTATATTAAAAAGCAACCATAAACAAGAGAAGTTAGGCTAATGATTAAAGATTATAAATTATATAGCAACTATTAAATCAGTTTACAGAAGAAATCAGTCCTTTTTTCCACATGTTTCAGCCACGTAACCATACCCATACTTGTGTCCATATCCATAACCATATTTATACCCATAGCTACTCTTTCTTGAATTCAAATCAATACTATTAATAACCGTAGCCAATTTATCGAATTTCTTCTGATCCCGCAGCACATTAATATACTGATACCCCAACTTCGGAGTTACATCTGCACGACACACATACACGCACATATCAGCCACACGACTGGCAATAGCAGTATCGGTCACAATAGCAATAGGAGCCGTATCAAGAATAATGTAATCGTAACGCTCTTTCAATTTCTCTATTGCATCTTCCAGTACCGTACGCGCCATCAACTCTGTAGGATTGGGAGGAATAGGACCACCCGGAAGAATATCAAGATTAGGACTTACATCCGAATGTTGTATCATATCAAAAAGATTGGTATGCTCGGGGTCAGCCAGATAATTGGTAATACCTTCCGTGCGATGAGACAGATTAAAGACCTTATTCAGCCCCGGCTTGCGGATATCCAAACCCACAATAACAACTTTCTTACCCATATAGGCCAGACTGACTGCCGTATTTCCAGCAATAAAAGACTTACCTTCACCCGGCTGTGTGGATGTAAAAAGCACCACTTTCTGACTGGCACCAAGCATGAACAACATATTGGTACGCAGACCACGAAAAGCCTCCTCCATCATACCATTCTGATTCTCCTGAACCACAATGGCACCTTTTTCGGGCTTCTTACTTAAAGGAAGCTCACCCAAAATAGGAACATCCGTTATCTTCTCCACATCCTCGGCATTCTCTATCTTATATTTTAATAAATCCTTCAAATAAATGAAACCTACAGGAATACCCATACCCAATACAAGAGCAGTCAGCATAACAACCATCTTCTTAGGAGAAACCGGCTTTTTACTAGGAAGAGCAGCTTTGATGATACGTCCGTTATTAGCAGTGGATGCCAGGGTTATTGCGTTTTCTTCACGCTTCTGAAGCAACATAATGTAAAGGGTCGCCTTGATTTCCTGCTGGCGGGAGATAGTAAGAAATTCTTTCTCCTGCTGCGGCGCACTGCTGATCCTGCCTTCAAACTTCCGTGCCTGACGTTCAAGGTTGGACTGCGCTATCTGCAACCCTCTCAGTACACTGTTCACGGTAGTCTGCACATTGTGCCGCATGGACTCGATGCCCGTATTAATATTGATTACCGCAGGATTGTTTTCGGAAGAGGTACGGAGCAAACGCTTGCGTTCGATCAGCATCGTGTTATATTGGTTGATGATAGAACCCAAATTCTGGTCCTGCAACCCTACATTGGCGGGAATCACCTCGTTTGCATTCTTCGGATTGTTCACATAGTTACGCAAGGACTCCACCAGTCTCAACTGGGTGGCATTCTCGGTCAGCTGCTGTTCATATTTCGAACTCTCTTCCAAAGCCAGACGGGCATCGCTGGTCAAATCGGTCAATCCGGAGCGTTGCTTGAAATCGGCAAGTTCCGTTTCGGCAGTACCTAACTCCCGATTGATAATGCCAATACGCTCGTCTATAAACTCTGCGGATTTTTGAGCCACTTCATTCTTCTCGTCATTCGCGTCCAGATTATAAAAGTCAACCAAACAATTGATGAAATCGATACCGCGCTGCTTTACCGTATTCTGCAAGCTGATGGCAGCAATTGTGGTAGTCTTCGAAGTGGGTTCCACTGACAAATTCTCTACATAACTTTCCGTCACATCTGTAGGAGAATTAACGTATGCCACTAGATTCATATCTTCTTCCAAAGGTGGGACCGAGTCGTTCTTTGTAAAACTGAAAACTCCTACTGGAGTGGGGAAAACAGCCGGAATACTGTCAAAACTTACCTCAGTCTCCTGCTTCTCCTCGTCAAACATATATTCCACTTTTACATCCAATTTTCCATTCATGGTGTATTTTAGATGAAGCTTGGCTCCTTCTTCCAGATTGTCTGCCTCTTCAGGAGTCATATAAACTTTTACCGGAGTGGACTTATATAAAGGAGTGTTATAGCCGAACATACGTTCCTCGGCCACTGAAATATACAAATTCAAATGATTCACCACCTTTTTAATCAAGGTTCTTGACTTCAGGATTTCCACCTCATTGTCAAAATTGTTAGTCATGGAGAACATACCCAGATCCTGAAGGGCTCCCATAGGATTATTACTGCTTCCACCTTTCTTGTCACCTTCTTTGATGAGTACGGCCGCATCAACATTATAGACAGGAGCTTGATAACGGAGATAGATGAAAGCAGATATAATACAAACCAGCACACTGGCTACAAACCACGGCCAATAGGCAAAGTATTTAAAAAACAAGGCATAAAGATCAACGTTCTCCTCACGTTGCTCGGTACCCGAAGGGGTGTTCTTCTGTTCGTCAGTCATATCAACAGTTTGTAATCAACAATTATATTTATGAGTTTTATTTCAAGATGGTTGCCAGAAGGCTTGCAAGAGATACCAAAATGGATGTAGCACTGATCCATATGCTGGTGCTGCTGCCAATGTCCGAGTTCTTGGCTTTTGTCTTATTGGGCGTTACATAGATGATATCGTTCTGGCGCAGGTAGTAATAGGGAGATACAACCAGCTCTGCATTATTAAGATTCAAATTGATAATCTCACGCTTGCCTTTTGCATCTTCACGAATCAGTTTCACATTGTCACGGACGCCATAAACAGTCATATCTCCCGCCATGGCAAGGGCTTCAAGGATATTTACCTTTTCATTTCCTACGGTAAAAGTACCCGGACGGTTCACCTCTCCCAATACCGAAATTTTGTAATTTGCCATACGGACTGTAACGATAGGACTCTCTTTCAGATAGGGCTGCAATTGCTCACGGATCAAATCTTCCGCCTCGTTTTTCGTAAGGCCGCCTACCTTCAGACGACCGATAACGGGGAAATCTATCTCACCCTTGTTATTTACCAGGTATTGCTGGAGAGTGGGTTGTGTGGTAGTATTAATATTGGTCAGGGCTGCATTCAGAGGAGTCTGTACTGTCAGGTTAAAAGGAGCGGCAGCCTGAGGATCACTCGTGTTCACAGTTATACTCAGCAAATCTTTCGGCATAATCTTTGCATCATAAAGGGGAAGATCTTCCCTGTAACTGTTCACTACCTCGGGATTCTGCATGTAAGGTACATTTTTATAGGAGGTGCAGCCTGCCAACAAGGCGGATGCCACAACAAACAATAATAGTTTCTTTAAAGTCTTCATATCAGTTTTTTCATTTATTATTCAATCATCTGCCAAACAGGCGCGAAAAAAGACCTCTGCCGTGATTCTCCGAAACAGGAGATTCACCGGCATTACGTATCAAATCCGAAAAAGTGGTTCCGTCATGAATCATTCCATAAATAGTACCCCAATCGGGAAGGCCTCCCAAGTTGCGGTCATCTATAAAAAGATCGGCTTTGAGCTTGCGTGAGTAATGATTGTTACGCCCTTTCTCCTCCTCCGGATAGTCGCGGTTCACGGCATAAAATTCAAGACCGCGATCACGGCAAAAGGCAAGAGCTTCGTCAAGCAGACGCCCTTCACGCACTGTCCATAGAATCAACCTGTGATGTTCGTCACGCAATTTTTTCAATGTCTCAATGGCAAACGGCAACTCCCTGCCGATTGCCGGATACTTGTGCTCAACAATAGTACCGTCAAAGTCTACTGCTATGGTCATTGTATGTCAATATATAATTATATGTTAACTGAGTTTTTTTCCGCTATAGGTTCCAGCAATTCTCTAGCAATGGTAACTTTAGCACATCCAAGGATATCAATTTTTACAACCAGACTAGTAGAACCATCTATTTCACGACATATATTCCCTTCCAACCCTACCAGTTTGCCACCGTTTACACGGACACGATCGCCCAAATGCAGAGGGCATGACTCAATAGTGACGTGTTCTTCGGCATCATTGACCATACGCATCAAGCTGTACATCTGATGATCTGGAATAATAGCTACGGGACGGCAAGTATTTCGGGAAGAACCGGCTATGTTAACCATGAAACGTTTTATATAAGGAAGGCAGACTATTTCTTTCCGTCTTACTGAATCTGTGCAGCGAATGAACACAAGAGCAGGGAAAACAATACGGTCCACTTTTTTACGTTTACCATCATGACGAATACTCATCTCCTGTTGGATAGGGACATAAACTTCATAAGCTTTCTCACTATCAGTTTCGTTTTTCAAACGTTTTCGTAATCTATCCTGACAGGCTTTTTCACTTCTGTTATTTACAACAGCCACATACCAATGCTTTTTTTCCTGATCATTTCGGAATATGCCTACGGCGTCGTCGGTCTTTTGAACCGTCGTTCCCAAAATTTGTTGTGGCATGTCTTTGCCCTTGTTATTTACAATACTCATAGTGGAATAATCCGACTAAAAACAGACGCACTCTTATATAGAGAGCGTCCGATTTCTTAAATTTCTGATTTCCATTTATGTAGTAAGTTGTATGAATAAAATCAGCCCATAAGTTTATTATATATAGAGAGAGAAAAAAACTTTTTTTATCAGTTTACAGTCTGTAAATGCTAGAAAATGAAAATAAATCTATACCTTTGCAGCCGATAGACGCTCTCTATATAAGAGTGCGTCCTAATTTCAAAATAATTCAAATATTCCCCTTCTTATAGATCTTTTAAAATATTTCTATTTGCATTATCTATCTGATTAGTCTGTATAGACGAAAGATAGATTTGTGTAGTAGTTTCTGAATCATGCCCCATCGCTTCGCTGATAATACCAATCGAGATGTTTTTCGTCTTAGCTATACTTGCCCAGGAATGGCGCGCCACATACATAGTAAGTGGTGTGGTCAATCCTGCCCGGGCTGCAATCTTCTTCAGCTTACGGTTCACCAGCAACATTTTATTCCGGTATTGTCTGCGCTCCGTGCCATCTTCTCGTTCTATAATAGGTAAAAGATATTGTGTTTCCGAATCTCCGTATCTGTCAATAATCTCCTGCATCTGTTTTTCCCACCGTATAATGAGTTTCTTACCTGTTTTACGACGACTATAACTCACAAAGCCACTATTGAGATCTTTTTTACGCAAATAGGCAAGATCTATAAAAGACATTCCTCGCATATAGAAAGAAAAGAGAAAGATATCTCGTGCAAATTCCAATGATTTATGATCGGAAAGATCCAACTGCTTGATGTGTTTGATATCTGTCAGGGTGGCAGCTCTCTTTGAGGTCTTGTCCACACCAGTATATACATTCTCAAAAGGATCTGCAGGAAGGGCCAGTCCCTCACCCACTGCCTTGCGATACACACAACGCAAAATACGCATATAAAAAGAGGTGGTATTACGACTTAAATGGTGAGTGGAGCGCATCTCCGTTTCATAATGTTCCATCAAATCTGCATCCATCTCATCAAAACATAAGTCTATGCCGTCACGGAACTTCATGAAGCTGTTCAATGCGGACTGATATGTTTCGACTGTCCGTTCTTTTCCTTGCCCTCTAAGACGCTCTATCTGCTCCTGCATGTATTCAAAAACGAAAACGCCCTTACTCGGACGGTTCTTTAATTTTACTAATCTCATATTTGCCATTACCTAGGTTAATTAAATAAATCATCAAAGAAAAATATAATATCATGATTTATATTTTAATGAGGACTTAAATACTTGTAACGGCAAATAGATTCTTTAGAATTAAAGAGAAAGAACTCAGTGTGCTTATATCGACAAGTATATAACAATAAAAAATACAAAAGCGCGCAGCTCTGATAAACTGCACGCTTTTGCTTATTATTTATGTCCTTGTCTGAATTACTTCACTTCCTCAAAATCAACATGATATATCTATCAGCGACTTGCGTACACGTGTTGCAAATATAACGCAAACCCGAAAATAAGCATCCATAAGCAACACACGCTCTTGCTCACAAAAGTACGATTTTTATTCATAAACAAGAGATGTAAACGCATAAAAATCAAAAGAAAGCGATGTTTTTAACAGATTCTTCGGTTTTATCCTTACCTTTGTATATGATATTGGGATGTTATACCCGAACAACAATAAGGAAACTATGCAAATACATAACAATACATTGATAGCGGAATGCTCGGCTTACGATTTCAAGGAAATGCTGGAACGTAAGAAAGTAAAGTCATGGCTTAAATCCGTGTCGGCATTTGCCAATACGGACGGTGGCAGTTTGTTTTATGGAGTGAATGATGACGGTGTAATTGTAGGTTTGGAGAATCCACAAGCCGATGCTGATTTTATCAGTGAAATGATAAAGGCACGACTTGACCCTGTGCCGGAAGTTCAGCTTATTCCGATAGAACACGAAGGGCATACCTTGCTTGAAGTGAAAGTAAAGGCAGGAACGCTTACACCTTATTACTATTATCAGGATGGGACACGTACCGCATATGTACGAGTTGGCAATGAAAGCGTGGAGTGTAATTCGCAACAGCTTCTTTCATTGGTATTGAAAGGTACGCACATGACTTGGGATTCACTGCCTACCCAAGTGGATGCCAGCAAACATTCTTTCATCATTCTCGCCAATACTTTCCGTGAGCAAACCCATCAGGAATGGAATGACAAGTATCTGGAATCATTCGGACTAGTAACTCCTGACGGCAAACTGACCAATGCCGGATTGCTGTTTGTGGATAATTGTACCGTATTCCAATCACGTATTTTCTGTACCCGTTGGACTGGACTCTATAAAGATGATGCCATCAGTTCCGTGGAACATCGGGCTAACCTTGTATTGCTATTGAAATACGGCATGGACTTCATCAAGAACTATACCATGAGTGGTTGGGTGAAGATGCCGAACTATCGTCTAAACCTCCCCGACTATTCAGACCGTGCTATCTTCGAAGGATTGGTAAACCATCTTATCCATAGAGATTATACCGTGATGGGCGGTGAAGTACATATTGACATTTACGATGACCGTGTAGAACTGGTATCACCGGGCGCAATGCTTGACGGAACACAGATTCAAGACCGTGACATATACAAAGTGCCGTCCATGCGCCGTAACCCTGTCATTGCAGACATGTTCACACAGTTGGATTATATGGAGAAACGTGGTTCCGGTTTACGCAAAATGCGAGAGCTTACAGAGAAGCTACCCAATTTCCTGCAAGGTAAAGAGCCGCAATATCAAACGGAAGCGACTTCTTTCTACACCACATTCTATAATTTGAACTGGGGTGACAACGGAAGAATGCCTGTTGAAGAAGTAGCCAACAGGGTAAATAGTACCCTCGAAAAGTATCCTGTAAACAAAGAAAGTTCGGTCGAAAAGTTCGGTGTAAACACAAAAGAGTTCGGTGTAAATGAAGAAAGTTCGGTCGAAAAGTTCGGTGTAAATGCGGATAAGTTCGGAGATACATCGGAAACACAGAAGAAAGTCAGTAAAACTGCACAAAAGATAATCGACCTCGTTATTTCAGATCCTTCAATCACAGCTGATAATATGGCCAACAAGATTGGTGTAACTAAACGCGCTATAGAGAAAAATATCAAGAGCCTTAGGGGTATGGGAATTTTGGTTCACGAAGGTTCAGACAAGGCTGGTTATTGGCGCATTATTGTTAAACCATAAACAGAACAACAAACCTATGGAGACCTCTTTCATACCACTCTTTGCAATCATAGCCGTTTTGATTATCGCCTTTTTGCTTGCCTCTTTGCCACAGGAAACCATAAAACGCGATACCGAGTGCTTTATGCAATAGCCATTATCATGCTATTAGCTGTTATCCCTATTAGTGAATATATGGCTGGTGGCATACAAAACTCAAGTAACAATTATCTGCTTGTCCTAATATTCGATATTGCAGTAGGATATTTCTGTATGTACATTGCTGCTTTGCTAAAATTCAATGTTCTTAAACGAAAGAACCAAGCATTGGAAAACGCCTTGACAGAAAAGCAACAAGAAAATGTGGCAATCCTATTGGAACATCAAAACGAAAAGCAACAAGCACTTCAGCAAGGAGAGCTTGAATGGTTAACAGAAAAAATCAAGGTATTTACTGAAGAAGAACAGGAAGCTATACTTGCCAGTGCTCTATCATTTGCTGAACATGACTTGATAGTTGCTCCCTCAATAAACATACAGCCCAAAGAAACATGTAGTCAGCAAGAACTAATGTACTTTGTCTGCTCTGCTTTTTACAATATGGATAAAAGCCGTAGTAAAATTGTGAGTTTTTTGATGAAAATTTTTCCTCTCTATTTTCCTGCTGGAGAAAGTGTATTGGCAAAAAGATGCCGGGATTAGAAAAGGTTAGGGAGAGAAGAGAAAAAGAAACAACAGCGCTAGTGTCACATTAAAACCGGAACACTAGCGTTTGGCAATTAATTTAATTTCCCCATTCAAGGCATATGTTTACTCAATTGGATTATATGGAGAAACGTGGTTCTCCGTCAGGTACGACTTTTTGCCGTCAGCTATTTTGAATCAGGAGGACAGTTGATAGAAAAATCTTAAGTCTATTCAAGAGATGAGTAGAAAGAGGCAACATCACCATCCTTCATTATATAAGAAATCTGCTTATTCTTCTCCGCTATAATCTTTAATTGCTTCTTTTCTTCTAGAGTCCAGTTCTTGATTTTCTTAAGTTCTGAAATTATTGAATGAGTTTGTTTAAAACTGTTGCTATTTTCCAAATCCATAATAAGTTTCTCTTTTTCTTTGTCTTCCTTATTATCTATCTGTCCATTATGGCTTACCTGCTCTTGCTTATTTATGTAATGGACAGCCATCAATTTTTCATTCGATGCAGTTGTATCAATAATGGTTTTGACTAATTTGTCCAATTCAGATCCTTCTGTATAGTCTGCAGGAGTATAATATTTTATGCGCTTATCTTCCATCATTTTATAGACTTTTCGTTTATCTTTTGTTTTTGGATTATAAACTCCAATAGAATGACCTGAATAAGAATTAATGAGTTTCATACAAGGTATATCCGTATCACTATCACCTATATATACCATATTTCTGAAAGGAATACGAATGTCCTCTGGTTTAAAATAGTCATTGACACCTGAATCATTCACATCTAATGTCCCTTTTTCTATTCTAAAAAGGAATTGAGTCTTGCTCGTGTAATTAATAACTTGTGCTGGCCATTGAGCAACACCATCTTTATCATAATAGAAGGAACTGGCATAAATTTTTTCAAATTCATTAGCGACTTTTGTACCTTCTATCATTTCTTTAAGACCTGATGAAATGATATAATGCTCTACAATAACTCCTCTTTCCATGCCATAGTCTCTAATGCGCTTAAACCAAGTCTCAACACCGGGGAATAATTGTACTTTCGCCCCATAATCCATTAATGCCTTTTTATTAAATATGACTTTTCCATGCGCTTTCTGAATCATGGTAAACATGTAAGCCAAATTTTGATCCATGTCATTCTCTTCAGCTAACCCATTGGACTCTTTCCAAAAAGATTCGACTTCATCCCCAACAGATTGTATATACCCTTGCGCTTGCATGTCATCTGGTGATAATGTCTTATCAAAGTCATAACATATTGCAACAACTGGTTTACTTTCCTTTGTTTTTCTAATAAATTCTTTACTCATATGCTATAATAAAAAAATGAGACACAATTACTATTAATTATGCCTCATTTATGATTTATCTATTCAGTAATTTCTTACTTTACTACTTTGAATTACTTATTATTTGACTTCCTCGAAGTCAGCATCCTGAATATCTTCTTTATTATTAGAAGAACCCTGATTAGCCTGTTGTCCTGCACCTGCACCCGGACCGGCCTGAGCGCCACCTTGTGCACCACTCTGAGCATACATTTCAGCGCTGGCAGCCTGGAATGCTGTATTCAGTTCAGCCATGGCAGTATCAATAGCAGACAAATCCTGTGCTTTATGAGCATCTTTCAGTTTCTGAAGAGCAGCTTCAATCGGAGCTTTCTTATCAGCCGGCAACTTGTCGCCTAATTCCTTCAACTGATTTTCAGTAGAGAAAATCATGGAGTCAGCTTGATTCAATTTGTCAATCTTTTCACGTTCCTTCTTGTCTGCTTCTGCATTAGCTTCAGCTTCGGCTTTCATCTTTTCGATTTCTTCCTTGCTCAAACCAGAGGAGGCTTCGATACGGATAGCTTGTTCCTTGCCGGTAGCTTTATCCTTGGCAGATACTTTCAAGATACCGTTGGCATCGATATCGAATGTCACCTCAATCTGAGGAACACCACGACGAGCCGGAGCAATACCAGTCAAATTGAACTGACCGATTGACTTGTTTTGTGCAGCCATCGGACGTTCACCTTGAAGTACGTGGATAGTCACTTCAGTCTGGTTATCGGCAGCTGTAGAGAAGGTCTCACTCTTGCGGGCCGGGATAGTAGTGTTTGCATCAATCAACTTAGTCATTACACCACCCAATGTTTCGATACCCATTGACAACGGAGTAACATCCAGCAATACCACACCTTTGATTTCATCTGTCAAAACAGCACCCTGAACGGCAGCACCTACAGCAACCACTTCGTCAGGATTAACACCCTTGGAAGGAGTCTTACCGAAGAATTTTTCTACCAATTCCTGAACAGCCGGAATACGTGAAGAACCACCAACAAGGATTACCTCATCGATATCAGAGTTGCTCAAGCCTGCATCGCTCATAGCCTTCTTGCAAGGTTCAAGACAAGCCTGAATCAAATTGTGAGCTAAAGCTTCAAATTTAGCACGTGTCAAAGTCTTAACCAAGTGCTTAGGCATACCGTCTACGGGCATGATGTATGGCAGGTTGATTTCAGTTGAAGTAGAAGAAGACAATTCAATCTTAGCTTTTTCAGCAGCTTCTTTCAGACGTTGCATAGCCATCGGATCTTTTGTCAAATCCGCACCTTCGTCATTCTTGAATTCCTGTACCAACCAGTCAATGATTACCTGGTCGAAGTCATCACCACCCAAGTGAGTATCACCGTTAGTAGAAAGTACTTCGAATACACCACCACCAAACTCAAGGATAGAGATATCGAATGTACCACCACCAAGGTCGAATACAGCAATCTTCATATCTTTGTGAGCCTTATCCAAACCATAAGCCAAAGCAGCAGCTGTCGGTTCGTTCACAATACGTTTCACTTCCAGACCTGCAATCTGACCAGCTTCTTTAGTAGCCTGACGTTGTGAGTCCGAGAAGTATGCCGGAACGGTGATAACGGCTTCTGTAACTTCTTGTCCCAGATAATCCTCAGCAGTTTTCTTCATCTTCTGCAGAATCATAGCTGAAATTTCCTGCGGAGTATAAAGACGTCCGTCAATATCTACACGCGGAGTATTATTGTCACCTTTCACTACTTTATAAGGAACACGAGCAGTTTCCTTCTGTACCTGATCCCAAGTTTCACCCATGAAACGCTTGATAGAGAAAATAGTACGTTGCGGATTAGTGATTGCCTGACGTTTTGCAGGATCACCTACTTTACGTTCACCACCGTCAACAAATGCAACGATAGACGGAGTGGTACGTTTACCTTCGCTGTTTGCGATTACTACCGGTTCATTACCTTCAAATACTGAAACACATGAATTTGTGGTTCCTAAGTCAATACCAATAATCTTTCCCATAATTATATATCTTTATTTATTTGTTTTCAATTAAACTGATTTCTTGGCGAATGGTTCACGAAGGACTTCTTTTTTCTTTGGTGCACCAACCGCACGCCCTTCATAAAACAAACGGTATGCCAAAAATAAGAATGTGACAAAGGCTGACAAAATGACTGATTTATTTGCTATATGATACTTTTAAATGGATTCATATAAGGCAAGAATGTCAGAACTCCACCAAATAAAATACCTGTCAGCATCCTAGCATAATGCCATAAATGCAATCGGCCTGTTTTCTCGTTTATGAGAAAACAGGCCGACCCATATCAATTCGAATGTAGATGGATTATTGTTTCTTCAACACCAACAATTCATTTCCATTTTCACCTAACAAATATACTTTATCATCTTTCATGCTGAAACTTTTTGTTTCATTCAAAGCATTCAGCACGATAGTTTCAGTTTCCATATCAGGACACATCATCATGGTAGTAGCAACATTGTCAAATCTCAAAGAATTGGGTTTTCCATCTTCCTGCATTAACGCACCATTTATGGTATTACAGCCCACATTACCGTAAATGCGGCTTTCATCCAAATTAAAACCGATAAAAGGGGTCACCTCAGCCGTACCTACAATCTTCTTTCCATTCACCAATTCAATAACCCATTCTCCTGAAAGATCAGACAGTGACACTTCCGGAGCCGCCTTCTTTTCCAAAGTCATCAACGGCTGACCATCTTGATTACATAGAGTTATCACGTCGGGCTTGTCAGAAACCGTCTGGAAAGAAGTCACTTTATCCAATGCACCCAATACCATCTGCTCAGTCTTCATATCAGGGCACATCATGCGGGTACTTCCTATCTGTCCAAACTTCAATGTACCTGGCTTCAGAGAGTCGGCTTCAAAACTTCCCATCATACGGTTACATCCGCTATTGCCATAAATACGTTTCTGAGCTACATCAAAACCAATGAAAGGCATTCTCTCTGTAGAAATCTTCTGTCCATCCACCTCTGTAATATTCCATTCCCCATCCAGAGAAGAAACAGACAACATATTCTTTCCACTACCACAAGATACAATCAATGCTCCAGCACAAACAGCCATCATTTTCAATACTAGTTTTTTCATATTATTTTTTTGTTAAATCTGTTAGTTTAGTGTGCAAAACTAACCATTTTATTTTTCACTATAGCAATTATACACAAAAATTTTATACCTTTGTATCAATTTATATATACTAACACTTAAAGCAATGAAAAGGTTTTTAGCCATTTTAATTGGGGCAACAAGCTGTAGCCTATGCACTTATGCACAAAACGGATATATAGTCACGACTACTTCACAACAAACAAGTATTTCCGTAGAATCTTTGGAAAAACAGTTTATAAACGATCATTTCAAGTATTACAACCTGTGTGACTGGACACCAGGCATGAAATTCATGGTGATACCGGAACGTAAAGACATCATTATTCCTCCTTTTAAATCGGCGGAAACCAACAAGGAGGTGGATACAGGAGAGTTAAAACATAAGATTTTTGAATATCTGGGTTCGGAAATTACCGAACGGGGCTTTGTACATTTTAACTTTGAATGTGAAGGGCAACAATATTATCACGAACTTAAAAACACCACTCTGGAACAATATTGCCTGAAGCCCAAAGCCGGTATTCCTACCCTTGCCTACCTGGGTGATGTGGACATAGCCAAAGAACTGCTGGAAAGACAAACCCTATATATGCGTACCAATAAAGTACGTATAGATGATCCCAACAGCATATCGGGCTATAAAGAGGTCCCGATTGGTATAAATGAAGAAGTAACAGTAACAGCTGTCGGAGTGGGCAGCCGCGCATACCCTGTAAAAATCGTATTCCAAGACAAGAAAGGAAACACCTACTATCAGCCGGTAGCTATATCAAAGACTAATTGTGGCATGGCAGACAGTGATTTTATTATGGAAAATAAAAATAAATATTTTCCAAATTCATTTAGCTTCAGTGATGCAAATACAAAAAAATCAAAGAATCTGATGAGTAAATATGGAAAAAAAACTGTCTATCTGAAAGCGGAAACGGAATGTCTGGATGAAACAGACACTCCGGTGAGACTTCCCCGATATACACAATTCACCATCAAAAATATAATCCCACAAAACAACTCTCCTTACGTCTTTTTAGAATTGGAAAACATAGATGGAAAGCATTATAAGATAAAAGCTGCATTCACCCATACGAGTGTAGTTGATGTGATTTTACAATCAGACAATTATTTTACGGATCTATTCGGCATAGGCAACTTACGAACCAAGTATCCGAATATCACAGAAGAAGTTTGGAACATGATAAGCCGCGGTAAGGTACGAAAAGGAATGACAACCGACGAATGTCGTCTGGCATTGGGTAATCCCATGCGCATTCATATAGTCACGGGTGGCTATGAAACATGGTCCTACGAAAGAAAAACCTTAGATTTCACCAATAAGAAACTAGACCGTATCCACTAATACCCAAAATATTTTGTTATCTTTGCCCTGTGAACGGTAATGTCTGCCGGGCATTTTATTTTAACAAGAATAAAAAACAGCAAATGGGTAAAGTATTAATTATCGGTGCAGGCGGTGTAGGTACTGTCGTAGCACACAAAGTGGCTCAGAATCCGGATGTATTCACTGACATCATGATCGCCAGCCGTACAAAATCAAAATGTGATGCAATCGTAAAAGCTATCGGCAATCCAGCTATTAAGACTGCACAGGTAGATGCGGACAATGTAGACGAACTGGTAGCCCTGTTTAATAGTTTCAAACCCGAAATCGTCATCAATGTAGCTCTGCCTTATCAAGATCTGACCATCATGGAAGCTTGTCTGAAAGCCGGGGTGAATTATCTGGATACAGCAAACTATGAACCAAAGGATGAAGCTCATTTCGAATACAGCTGGCAGTGGGCTTATAAAAAACGTTTTGAAGACGCAGGACTGACAGCGATACTGGGTTGTGGATTCGATCCGGGAGTAAGTGGCATTTATACAGCCTACGCAGCAAAACATCATTTTGACGAGATGCACTACTTGGATATTGTGGACTGTAATGCCGGCAACCATCACAAAGCGTTCGCTACCAATTTTAATCCTGAAATCAATATCCGCGAAATTACTCAGAACGGACGTTATTATGAAGAAGGCAAATGGGTGACCACCAAGCCATTGGAATACCACAAGGATCTGACTTATCCCAATATCGGTCCTCGTGATTCCTACTTGCTGTATCATGAAGAGCTGGAATCATTAGTTAAGAATTTCCCGACCATCAAACGTGCTCGCTTTTGGATGACTTTCGGTCAGGAATACCTGACTCATCTGCGTGTCATCCAGAATATCGGTATGGCCCGCATTGACGAAATAGATTATAACGGAGTGAAAATTGTTCCGTTACAATTCCTAAAAGCCGTACTCCCCAATCCACAGGATCTAGGAGAAAATTATGAAGGCGAAACTTCTATCGGATGCCGCATCCGAGGCGTAAAGGATGGCAAAGAACGTACTTACTATGTTTACAACAACTGTAGCCATCAAGAAGCTTACAAAGAAACTGGAATGCAGGGAGTAAGCTATACAACTGGAGTTCCAGCCATGATTGGAGCCATGATGTTCCTGCAAGGATTGTGGAAACGTCCGGGAGTATGGAATGTAGAAGAGTTTGATCCCGATCCATTTATGGAACAACTGAACAAACAAGGTTTGCCTTGGCATGAAGTATTCGATGGTGATCTAGAACTTTAAAATAGTGATTAATGGCCCATAATTCATACTTGGGCCACACTAACCATTAATCATTAACCACTAAAAAATGAACATAGGAGATAAAGCCCCGGAAATATTAGGCTTAAACGAAAAAGGAGAAGAAATTCGTTTAAGTAATTACAAAGGAAAAAAGATAGTACTCTATTTTTATCCTAAGGATATGACATCTGGTTGTACTGCCCAGGCATGTAATTTGCGTGATAACTATGCGGAACTGCGCGCCCATGGTTATGAAATAATCGGTGTCAGTGTGAATGATGCCAAATCGCATCAGAAATTTATTGAAAAGAACGAGCTACCCTTTACTCTTATTGCCGATACCGACAAGAAGTTGGTAGAACAATTCGGAGTATGGGGAGAAAAAAGTATGTACGGACGTAAATATATGGGTACATTCCGTACAACTTTCATCATTAACGAAGAAGGCGTGATTGAACGTATCATCTCTCCCAAAGAGGTGAAAACAAAAGAGCACGCACAACAAATTTTATAAACCAACAGATTTATGGCAAAAAAAGATAACGAAGAAATTCCATTCTCAGCAAGTCCGAGTGCCGGAAATAGTGAAAAACTGAAAGCGCTGCAAGCTGCAATGGATAAGATAGAGAAAACTTTTGGTAAAGGCTCTATCATGAAAATGGGTGATGACAACGTACAGGAAGTGGAAGTGATTCCTACCGGGTCTATCGCCTTGAACGCCGCATTAGGGGTAGGCGGCTATCCCAAAGGTAGAATCATAGAAATTTATGGTCCCGAATCATCCGGTAAGACTACATTGGCTATCCATGCCATTGCTGAAGCTCAGAAGGCAGGCGGCATTGCCGCTTTCATTGATGCCGAGCATGCTTTCGATCGTTTCTATGCGGCCAAACTGGGAGTGGATGTAGATAACTTATGGATATCACAACCCGATAACGGTGAACAGGCACTTGAAATTGCTGAGCAATTGATACGCTCATCCGCCATTGATATCATTGTTATCGACTCTGTCGCGGCATTGACTCCGAAAGCTGAAATTGAAGGAGATATGGGTGATAACAAAGTAGGTTTACAGGCACGTTTGATGTCTCAGGCTTTGCGCAAGCTTACGTCAGCCATCAGCAAGACCAATACAACTTGTATTTTTATCAACCAGTTGCGTGAAAAAATCGGTATCATGTTTGGTAACCCTGAAACAACTACCGGTGGTAATGCTCTGAAATTCTACGCTTCCGTACGTTTGGATATCCGTCGCTCCACTCAACTGAAAGATGGTGAAGAAGTAATCGGCAACCAGACTAAAGTAAAAGTGGTGAAAAACAAAGTGGCACCTCCTTTCCGTAAAGCCGAATTCGATATCATGTTTGGTGAAGGGATCTCAAGAGCTGGTGAAATCATTGATTTAGGTGCTGATTTAGGCATTATCAAGAAAAGCGGTTCATGGTACAGCTACAACGAAACCAAACTGGGACAAGGACGTGACGCCTCCAAACAAGTGATTCAGGACAACCCCGAACTGGCGGAAGAACTGGAAGGTCTGATTTTCGCAGCACTGAAAGAACAAGAATAAATCGTTCTCACATATATGCAACATATCACATTCATGACCAGTATATACGGAAACAATACATTTTAAATAAAAGCCGTTTTGACCTAACCATAATAATAAGGTTAGGTCAAAACGGCTTTATCCTCAAACATTATTTCCAATCACTATTTTTCAACTTTCATAAAACACCTGTATCCATATTTTACAAAAAGCATCTACTTTTTCAATTCAAATCCTAACATCAGCCCGTCATAAGCTTCAGCTACACTGTTAAGAGTGGCAGCTGTGGAATTTACTTTGGAAGCCGCTCCAGTAATCACCTTTAGAATAGACATCAGCTTATCAGCATTAAACACAAGACTCATACTATTTCCTGTCACTGTCACATAAGCTACCGTCTGTATGCCCAACTTATTTTTCATAGTAATCGTCTTAGCTTCATCATCAAAAACATAAGTGCCGCTTACCGTACGTTTTTTCAATATATATGAATAAGTACCATCCTCCTTGAAAATATACTTAATACCAGCCAAACCAATCTTATCATATATTGTCTGTAATTTTTCTTCCACTTCTTTGGCCGCTATCTCTCCACCAGCCTTTGCCAGCAACTGATCACTCTCGAACTGACATTCAGGAGCCTGATAAGTCCAAGTCCCCACAATGGAATGAGCCGTAGTAGCCTTGTTACCAATTACGGCCTTTGCCACTCCTGTCAATACAGATTTCAAATCCTGCGCCTCAGCATGGACAGAACACATAGACAATATCAAAACAACTCCCCACCATTTAAAAACATTTTTTTTCTTCATATACTTAATTACTATAATATTCAACGACAAAGATAAAACAAAGAGACGAAAAGATAAATAACATCACATCATATCATGGATTTGGACTGTCTTGCTATGACCAAACTGAAAAAATCAAGAACACTATACACAGAAAAATCTGTTTACTTACAAATACCAACATGAATATCAACGACATATCTTGCAAGGTAGGCTTTTCCTGCCAGAGGCATTTCAGTACCTCCTTTAAACAAGTTAAAGGAATGACACCTACCCAATTTAAAGAAGAAAGTAAAAGAAACTAATATCAATGACGCAAATGTGCGAATTCATTTTAATTTTATTCGTACCACTTGCGTCATTCACATTTCAAAAAGAAGTCCAAAATTTAGAATTCTCTCTTATCATAAAACATTTCCTTAACAGGCCTTGAAGCTCATATCCAATCCTTTTACAGAATGGGTCAGCGCACCAAAAGAAATGAAATCCACTCCTGCCTGCGCATAAGGCAACATAGTATCGTAAGTAATACCACCGGAAGACTCGGTTTCGCAACGACCTCCTACTATCTCTACAGCCTTACGAGTATCTTCAGGTGTAAAGTTATCAAACATAATACGATCCACACCTTCTGCCAACGCCTGATTCAATTCGTCAAAGTTACGCACTTCCAATTCAATCTTCAAGTTCTTACCCTTTGCCTTACAATATTCTTTGGCACGGGACACCGCATTGTGTATGCCGCCTGCGAAATCTACATGGTTGTCTTTCAGCAGAATCATATCAAACAAACCGATACGGTGATTGCATCCTCCTCCTATCTTTACAGCCATCTTCTCCATGATACGCATACCCGGAGTTGTCTTACGGGTATCAAGTACACGAGTTTTCGTACCTTCCAGTTTCTTCACATATTTATTGGTCATAGTAGCAATGCCACTCATGCGTTGCATGATATTCAGCATCAAGCGTTCTGTCTGAAGAAGTGACTGAACTTTACCTTCCACCACCATAGCCACATCACCCGGTTTCACGTGAGTTCCATCTTGAATGAACACCTCCACCTTCATTGTGGGATCAAAACGGCGAAATACTTCTTTAGCCACTTCAATGCCTGCTAAAATACCTTCTTCCTTAATCAACAACTTTGATTTTCCCATTGCATCTGCGGGAATACATGACAAGGTAGTATGATCCCCATCACCTATATCTTCAGCAAAAGACAGGTCTATCAGTCTGTCTATTAAGTCTTTTACTACTAATTCGTCCATAATGTTATCGTTTTTTTATGAATTGATAGGCAAAGGTAGAGATTTTCCGTATTTTTGCAAAGTAAACCAGAAAAGAACGTATGAAATTTACATTATTAGTAGTAGGACGCACTGTCGAAAAACATTATATCACCGCTATCAATGATTATGTGGAACGTACCAAGCACTTCATTTCTTTCGATATGGAAGTCATCCCCGAACTCAAGAACACCAAAAACCTGAGTATGGAGCAACAAAAAGAGAAGGAAGGAGAACTAATTCTGAAAGCTTTGTTGCCGGGCGATGTAGTGGTTTTATTGGATGAACATGGAAAAGAATTCCGTTCCGTAGAATTTGCCAACTGGATAGAACGCAAAATGCACACTGTAAACAAACGGTTAGTATTCATCATTGGGGGACCATACGGATTTGCACCCAAAATATATGATGCAGCCCAAGAAAAGATCTCATTATCCAAGATGACCTTCTCACATCAAATGATACGCCTTATTTTCGTAGAACAGCTATACCGGGCGATGACTATATTGAATAACGGTCCTTATCATCATGAATAGAAATATATAGCGGTTAGTGATTAACACCTGCGGCATAATAGCGCAGTCCATTCATCACTAACCACTAATTCTCTCCCTATTTTCCAATTTCAAAGTCCACACACACTGGTAAATGGTCGCTATAGCCACCATGATATTTCTTTCCCCAGTAGGTACGTGATGGGATATCACCACCATATTTTTCATCCTCTTCCAATAGGAACGGATATTTTAAAATCTGTGCCTTATCATATGAAGTGCGCATACTATCATGCCCTTGTAACAAAAAACCGGAAACAATCAGCTGATCAAGTACGCCCCACTCACCTCGATAACGATAGGTTCCCTCCTTACGCCCGTCCATCAGATTATACAGTTTCTTAGCCTGTACTTCACCTTTCGGAGCCACGGCACCCAATACTTTAGCTATCGAATTATTAGTGGGATAATCATTAAAATCACCCATTATCATCACATTGGGATGCTGGCGAAGGTTCATGATGGAATCTGCCGCTATGTTCAATATCTGTGCAGTGAAAAGACGATAAGGCTCACTTTTTTCCTCACCACCGGCACGAGACGGCATATGGCACACAAACACGTCCAAAGTATCACCTGATGCTACCTGCCCCATCACATGAAGGATATCACGTGTAGGGCGGCGTTCCATCTCCTTATAAGGAACAGAAAGGCTGTTTTTGCCCAGCAACTTAAAACTTCCTCGCTGATAAAGCAACGCCACGTCAATACCACGCTCATCAGGAGAATCAGTCATGACATAACGATAACCTGCCTCGCGTAATGGCGAGTTTTCTGTCAGATCTTTCAAGCAATGATCATTTTCCACTTCACAAAGCCCCACCAAATCGGGAACATTTTCCTCACCGGTGGCAATAATAACCTTAGCTATCTTAGCCAATTTATCATGATAGCGCGCTTGTGTCCATCCTTTCGGAGCATCTGGCAAAAATTCATAATCATTTTTCAACGTGTCGTGCTGACAATCGAACAAATTCTCTACATTATAGAACATTACCCGAAACGGTTCCTGTGCATACGTCACCCCTACCAGGTAGCACAAACAAAGAAATAAAATTGTTTTCTTCATATAAATTATTTTGTCGGTATATTAACCAATACATCCAGCAAATGACGCCAGAATTTATCTACAGTAGGTATCAGCATACGCTCATCAGGTGAATGAACACCACGCAGAGTAGGTCCAAAAGAAACCATATCCAGTGACGGATATTTCTCAAGGAACAAACCACACTCCAATCCGGCATGAATTGCCTTTACTTTAGGTTCCACACCAAAAAGTTTTTTATAGCTATCTACCGCAACTTTCAAAACTGGAGAATCCGTATTCGGTTTCCACCCTGGATAGCCTTCACCAGTTGTTACTTCAGCACCTCCCAAAAGAAAAGCAGAACGGATCATCTCGGACATATCCTTGCGTGATGAAAGAATGGAGCTGCGCTGGCTAGTCACTATTTTAATCTTGTTTCCCTCTACCTGTTTGATGGAAGCAAGATTAGACGAAGTTTCTACTAATCCCGGAATATCCTGACTCATGGCATACACTCCATTGTGCACAGCGTAAACAGCTCTCAGAAGGTGTCCGGCAGTAATCATATCTATCGCTTCCTTACAAGGGGATTCAGAAGAGAGTTCGGTTCTCAAGTTCGGTTCTGTCGCAGCATATTCATTCTCCAGTTCTGCAGTATAGATATTCAAATCTACACGAACCGATTCCTTATCCTTCATAGGTACCGCACATAATGCCTGTGCCTCACGAGGTATGGCATTATGCAGGTTTCCACCATCAATCTCACATAAATATAAAATATATTTAGAAGCCAACTGGGTCAGAAAACGATTCAGCAGCTTATTGGCATTCGCTCTACCTTTATTAATATCATCACCGGAGTGCCCACCAGTCAATCCCTTGACCGCCACACGGAAATAGAAATAATCCTGTGGGGCAGAAACAGGCTGATAAGTAAATTCCGCTGTAGTATTTGCACCACCGGCACAGCCGATAAATAATTCTCCTTCATCTTCCGAGTCCAAATTAATCAGAATATCACCAGTCATAAACCCTGGCTTCAATGCAAAAGCACCTGTCAATCCAGTTTCTTCATCCACCGTGAAAAGACACTCCAGCGGACCATGCTCTATATCAGTAGCAGCCAATATAGCTAATTCTGTCGCCACACCGATACCATTATCCGCCCCCAATGTAGTACCTTTGGCTTTCAACCATTCACCGTCCACCACTGTTTCAATAGGATCAATTAGAAAATCATGCTCCACATCACTGTTTTTTTCACAAACCATATCTATATGAGACTGCAAAATCACAGTTTTCAAATTCTCCTTACCCGGAGTGGCAGGCTTTTTAATTAATACATTGCCTACTTCATCTGTCTTGGTTTCCAAACCATGTTCTCTACCGAAGGCTTTCAAATAAGCAATTATTTTCTCCTCTCTTTTAGAGGGACGGGGTACCTGACATATCTCTTCAAAATAATAAAAGACAGATGCAGGCTTTAAATTCTTTTCATTCATAATCATGTCGTTTAGGCAAATTCAGTTTCCAAATTTGCAAAAAATAGTTAAATAACTCTCTTAAATAGGACACTTCCTCTTTTTTAATGAAAAAAGAGAAAGCTAAATCATTGCAAAATTCTATATTTGCTATGCAAATTTAGTCCGCAGACACGAAATGCTTCAATAAATTTGGCATTTCCCTTGCCTTACACTAACTTTGCACCACAAAAATAATAGAAATGCTTGATACTATCCTTATAACTGTGTTAATAGTTGCTATCTGTATAGCATTATTGTCTATCGGAATCTTTCTAAAAGGAAAGTTTCCAAACACGCATGTAAGCGGTAATAAGGCACTCCGTAAAAAAGGAATAGGCTGTGTGCAATCACAAGATCGTGAAGCACGCAAACCTAATAAAAATGCCATAGCCGAAATTGAAAAGCAAAGCAAAACGGATAATAATTAATAAACAATACGTGAAAAAGATTATGAAAAGAACAAATTTCATCCTGAATGGATTTCTAGCGCTAGCCATCGTGTTAGTGTTCGCACAATGTAGCGACAAAAACAACAACGCTGCAACTTCTTCCGCTGCTCCGGCTGCCGGCGTTGCAGGTTCCTCAAACATGAAAATAGCTTATGTGGAAATCGATTCACTGTTGACTAAGTACAATTTCTGGAATGACTTAAATGAAGTGATGATACAGAAAGAAGAAAATATCCGCACTACTTTAAATGAAAAAGCAAAGAAACTGGATGCTGATGCTAAAGAATTCCAACGCAAACTGGAAAATAATGGCTTTGCTACACGTGAACGTGCTGAACAAGAACAGATGAGACTGATGAAGCAACAACAAGAACTGCAGGCACTCCAACAGAAACTAAGCGACGAGCTAGCTTCTGAAAACCAAAAGAACAGCTTGCAGTTACGTGATTCTATCAATTCATTCTTGAAAATTTATAATCAGAACAAAGGATATGATCTGATTATCAGCAATACAGGATTTGACAACTTGCTATACGCTAATCCGGCATACAACATCACACAAGAAATCATTGACGGACTGAATGCACGTTATACTCCCTCTTCTGTAAAAAAATAATAGTTCATCAACCTTATATATGTAAAGCCGGAACAGTCTACTGTTCCGGCTTTACTTTTAAACAAAAAGCACCCTATAAACGTTTTTATTATAATAAAAATAACGAAAGGAGAACATTATGGAAAGATTTGAAGATTTAATCACCTCAAACATCCCTGTATTAGTTGATTTTTTTGCTGAATGGTGCGGACCTTGCAAAGCCATGAAACCTATTTTAGAAGAATTAAAAGGAATAAAAGGGGAAAAAGTAAGAATTGTCAAGGTAGATGTAGACAAACATAAAGAAATTGCTGCATACTATCAGATTCAGTCAGTTCCCACACTGATGATTTTTAAAGACGGTAAGCAATTGTGGCGACAAAGTGGTGTAATGCGTGCCAATGATTTAAACACTATTCTAGCCCAATATGAGTAAAATATGAAGAAAACAATCACATGTATTCTATTAACTGCCGGATTAACGGGATATCTCAGTGCCCAAACTCCTGTCCAGGATAAGTCAGATAAAAATTCAGGAAAAGTCATACGTATGGACAAACAAATGTTCTTGGATAATATATTTGACTACACTTCCGGTTCCACTAACTGGAAATACAAAGGAGAGAAACCGGCAGTTATTGATTTTTACGCCACATGGTGTGGTCCCTGCCGTATGGTTGCCCCTCTGCTAAAAAGTCTGGCCAAAGAATACAAAGATCGAATTGCAGTTTACAAAGTAGATACAGACAAACAAAAAGAATTATCTGCCGTTATGGGAATACAGTCACTGCCCACCATCATCTTTATTCCCAAAACGGGACAGCCACAAATCATTATAGGAGCAGCCAATAAAGCTACTTTCAGGAAAGCCATTGAAGAAGTGTTACTGAAAGAATGAGAAACAAGCCCTATATATCTCTAATCTAAATATAACCAATAAAAGAGAGGGGGCAATAATAATTGCTCCCCCTCTCTCCATTTATACTATAGCAAATTGTATATTATTTCTTGAAATATCTGTTGTACAAACCTTCAAAACCTTTGCCGTGACGAGCTTCGTCCTTAGCCATTTCGTGAACTGTATCGTGAATAGCATCCAAGTTCAAAGCTTTTGCACGAGTAGCAATGCGTTTCTTGTCAGCACAAGCACCTGACTCAGCATTCATTCTCTTTTCCAAGTTAGTCTTTGTATCCCATACACAGTCACCCAGCAACTCAGCAAACTTAGCAGCATGTTCTGCTTCTTCCCAAGCATAACGTTTGAAAGCTTCAGCAACTTCAGGATAACCTTCGCGGTCTGCCTGACGGCTCATTGCCAAATACATACCAACTTCTGTACATTCACCCATGAAATGGTTGTTCAAATCCTTAATCATTTCTTCATCACAACCTTTTGCTACGCCGATAACGTGTTGGTCTGCAAATTCCAATCCACCTTCTGTTTCTACCATTTCGTTAAACTTAGAAGCAGGCGCTTTACACAACGGACATTTTTCAGGAGCTGCATCACCTTCATGAATATAACCACAAACTGTACAAATAAACTTTTTCATAATTTCTTTTTTTATTAGTTAGTCAATATTTTATTTATTAGTTAGTCATTTACTCTCTATCCTTTTTAACTTCTTTCTTAATCTTCTTTAGAACAAGCAGGGCATATACCTTTATAATATTGGTGAATTTCATCCACTTTGAATCCATTCATATCAATTTGCTCTACTTTTTTCACTTCATTACTATAGGGTAAATCGAATATTTTACCACATTTCTTGCAAAGGAAATGAGCATGCAGGGAAGTATCGCCGTCAAAACACGCATTCTTTTCATCAATTGTAAGCATTAAAGCTGCTCCATGCTCGACAAAGAGTTTCAGTGTATTATACACTGTAGTCTTGGACAAGGTTGGAATATCCTTACATAGCGCCAAATAAATCTCATCGATAGAAGGATGAGTTTTATGAGCCAACAAATAATCCATAATAGCTATGCGCTGTACGGACGGCTTAATGTTATAACTGATAAGATAATCGTAACTCTTCATATATTCCCTTTTTGTAACTATTACAATTTTATTTCATATGCAAAGATAGATAGTTATTCGCAACAAACAAATAAATCACGCACTTTTTTTTATTTTTTTTATTTAGAGGTATAAATCGGGAAAGAATGATTAATTTTGCAGGTATATATAATAATAGGTATAATATGAAATACGGTTTTGTAAGAGTGGCGGCTGCCATTCCGATAGTGAAAGTGGCTGACTGCAAATTTAATGCACAACAGATTGAAACTCAAATTGCCATAGCAGACGGGAAAGGAGTACAAATTATCATTTTCCCCGAACTAAGTATTACAGGGTATACTTGCGCCGACTTGTTCGGTCAGTCTTTACTGTTGGAAGAAGCAGAAATGGCTTTAATGCAAATTATGAATAATACCCGACAAATGGATATCATCTCTATTATAGGGATGCCTGTGGTTATGAATTCCACGCTGCTGAACAGTGCTGTTGTTTTCCAAAAAGGGAAAATACTGGGTATTGTTCCTAAAACATATTTACCTAATTATAAAGAGTTCTATGAACAACGCTGGTTTACCTCTGCTCTGAACCACCCGGATGCCAATGTACGCCTCTGCGGACAAAATGTACCGGTCAGCGCCAACCTGCTTTTCGACACTCCGGAAACTTGCTTTGGCATTGAAATCTGCGAAGACATGTGGGCCCCCATTCCGCCCAGTTCCGCATTAGCACTGAAAGGAGCGGAAATCATTTTCAACATGTCTGCCGACAATGAAGGAATAAGCAAGCATAATTATGTCCGTTCATTAGTCAGTCAACAATCAGCACGCTGTCTGGCAGGATATGTATTCAGTTCATCCGGTTTCGGCGAATCAACCACAGACGTTGTTTTTGCAGGCAACGGACTGATATATGAAAACGGCACGTTACTTGCCGAGTCTGAACGTTTCTCATTCAAGGAACAATTGGTCATCAGTGAAATAGACGTGGAGCGTCTTCGTGGTGAACGGTTGACCAATACCACTTTTGCCGCCAATATCGGCAACTGCCCGGGACGTCCCGCCATCCACATCAGTACAGAATTTGTCAACACACGCGATCTTAGTCTGACGCGCAGTATAGAAGCTCATCCTTTTGTTCCTCAAGGCAAAGAATTGGATGAACGCTGTGAAGAAATCTTCGCTATCCAAATAGCAGGACTAGCCAAACGTCTGGTACACACTCACTGCAAGACTGTAGTAGTCGGTATTTCCGGTGGTCTGGATTCCACCTTGGCACTTTTGGTCTGTGCCAAGACTTTCGATAAATTGGATCTGCCACGAAAAGGTATCATCGGCATCACCATGCCTGGTTTCGGTACTACCGACCGTACTTATAACAATGCTCTCCATCTGATGGCTTCACTAGGTGTTACCATTAAAGAAATCAGCATAAAGGAATCCTGCATCCAACACTTTAACGATATTAATCACGACATGACCGTACACGATGTAACCTACGAAAACAGCCAAGCACGCGAACGGACTCAAATTCTGATGGATGTTGCCAACCAATTGGGCGGTCTTGTCATTGGTACGGGAGACCTTTCAGAACTTGCCCTAGGCTGGGCCACCTACAATGGCGACCATATGTCTATGTACGGAGTCAATGGAAGCATTCCCAAAACACTGGTCAAATACCTGGTAAATTGGGTGGCTTTGAATGGCATGGATAATGAATCACGTATTACCCTGCTCGATATTGTAGACACTCCTATCAGTCCCGAACTGATTCCTGCTGATGAAAACGGCAATATAAAACAAAAGACAGAAGATTTGGTAGGACCATACGAACTGCATGATTTCTTCCTTTATCAATTCCTACGTTTCGGTTTTCGTCCCGCCAAGATATTCTTCCTGGCAAGTATCGCTTTTCGTGATACATACGATGAGGAAACAATCAAAAAATGGCTTACTATATTCTGCCGCCGTTTCTTTCAACAACAATTCAAACGCTCTTGCCTGCCCGATGGTCCCAAAGTGGGATCTGTATCACTCAGTCCCCGAGGAGACTGGCGTATGCCGAGCGATGCCAGTGCAGCTTCATGGCTGAAAGAATGCGAAGAGCTATAAACCACATAAAAAAGTAAGTCGGCTTCAAAGACAAAGTAACTTAACTTAGTTGGGCGAGTAAGTTAAGTTACTTTGTCTTTGAAGCCGACTTAAATACATCCCTTGCTTGAGGGTACTTCAAAATGGTAAATATCTCTTCGCACAGCCATCTTTATGGCACGAGCCAAAGCTTTGAAAATACCTTCTATTTTATGATGCTCATTCTGCCCCTCGGCTTTGATATTTAAATTCATACGAGCTGCATCACTCAATGATTTAAAAAAATGAAGAAACATCTCGGTAGGCATCTCCCCTATTTTCTCCCGATGAAACTCAGCATCCCATACCAACCATGCTCTACCGCCAAAATCCAAAGCTACCCGACAAAGACAATCATCCATGGGCAAGCAATATCCGTAACGCTCAATGCCACGCTTGCTGCCCAATGCCCGATAAATACATTCACCCAAAGCAATGGCGGTATCTTCAATAGTATGATGTTCATCCACTTCCAAATCACCTTTTACTTTAATGGTCAGGTCAATACCACCATGCTTTCCAATCTGTTCCAACATGTGATCAAAAAAACCAATACCTGTGGAAATATCACATTTTCCGCTGCCATCTAAATTTAAGCTGATATAAATATCCGTTTCCTTCGTAGTACGACGGACCTCCGCTATACGTTCTCCGGCAAAAAGGAATTCAGCGACCTTATCCCAATCCGTAGTCGCCAATACACAGTAGGATTCCAAATTCTTTTCCTTCAGAATATCCATATTTTCTTGCAACAAAATAGCCTTACAGCCCATATTTCTAGCCAGTTCCACATCTGTAGCACGATCACCAATAACAAAACTGTTAGCCAAATCATAATCACCGGTAAGATATTTTCCCATCATTCCTGTTCCAGGCTTACGGGTAGACACATGGTCTTCCGGAAAACTGCGGTCTATCAAGATATCATCAAAAATGATGCCTTCCCCCTCCAATGTCTTCAACACCAGGTTGTGCACCGGCCAAAAGGTATCCTCAGGAAAAGAAGAAGTACCGAGGCCGTCTTGATTGGTAACCATCACAAATTCAAAGTCGAGTTTGCTGCGGATAAATCCCAAATTACGAAAAACCTTAGGATAAAACTCCAATTTATGGAAAGAATCCAATTGGTAGTCAATCGGTGGCTCTATAACCAACGTACCGTCACGATCTATAAACAACGCTTTCTTCATACTTCAACATTCATAATTCTTCAATGCTTCCAACAACATATCATTCTCCGGACGTGTACCAATGGTCACACGCAAACAATCACGACATAAAGAAATACTGGTACGGTTACGCACTATGATACCTTTACCTACCAAATAATTATATATTTTCTTGGCATCTGTCACTTTAGCTAGAAAGAAATTGGCATCCGTAGGATAGATTTTCTCACAACAAGGCAGTTCTACAAATTCATTGACCAAACGCGTCCGTTCTTCCAATAACGACTTTACCCAACGTTCTACCTCATAATGCCGGTGCAACATCATAACAGCCTCTTTCTGTGTCAGCAGATTCACATTATACGGATATTTAATCTTACTGAAAATAGAGATGATTTCTTTAGACGCAAAGGCCATGCCCAAACGAATGGCAGCACATCCCCATGCCTTAGAAAAAGTCTGAAAGACAATCAAATTAGGATATTTATCTAAATCGGCAAGGAAAGACGGCGCATCAGAAAAATCGGAATAGGCCTCGTCTATAATCACCAATCCCTGAAAAGTATCCAGTAATTTTTCCATTTCCCTACGATCCAGGTTATTACCGGTAGGATTATTGGGCGAGCAAAGAAAAACCAGTTTGGTGTGATCGTCTGTTGCCGCCAATAGTTTATCGGCACTGAACTGATAGTTTTCATCCAATAACACCTTGCGATATTCTACATCGTTGACATCAGCACATACCTGATACATACCATAAGTAGGGTCAATAGCCACTACATTATCCACCCCCGGAATACAGAACGCGCGATACACCAAGTCAATAGCCTCATCACTGCCGTTTCCCAGAAAGATCGTATCGGGGTCTACCTTTTTAATAGGAGCTATCATATTCTTCAATTCCCGCTGCATAGGATCAGGATAACGGTTATTAGGTGTATTGTACGGGTTCTCATTGGCATCCAGAAAAACAGATGCCTCCGCTCCATTATATTCGTCACGTGCCGATGAATAGGGTTTCAAAGCCCAAATATTCGGGCGCGTCAATTCTTTCAAATCTTTCATCTTTATACTGTTTTTAATCTTACGGTTACTGCATTCTTATGCGCACCCAGTTGTTCATTAGCCGCCATCACCTCAATAGCAGGACCGATATTCTGAATACCCTCGCCATTAATCTCCTGAAAAGTGATTTTACGGATAAAACTATCCAGACTCACCCCACTATACGCTTTGGCATAACCATTGGTAGGTAAAGTATGATTGGTTCCGGATGCATAATCACCGGCACTCTCCGGAGTAAGTGAACCTAGAAATACAGATCCGGCATTGACAATACGCTCTGCCTGTTCCATATAATCCCTGGTCTCGATAATCAAATGCTCGGGAGCATATTCATTCGTCAGAGCAATTGCCTCATCCATATCCCTCACCAAAATCAATTTGCTGCTTGCCAACGACTTTTCGGCTATTTCCCATCTGGGAAGCAAAGCCAACTGGCGTTGTACCTCATACTCCACCTCCTTCATTAATTTCTCAGAAGTAGTTATCAGCATGGCCTGACTATCAACTCCATGTTCCGCCTGTGAAAGCAAATCGGCTGCCACAAATACAGGATTAGCCGTCTCGTCGGCCAACACTTCGACTTCAGAAGGACCGGCAGGCATATCTATCGCAACATCCCGCAAAGAAACCTGCTGCTTGGCAGCCGTTACATATTGGTTACCCGGACCGAAAATTTTATAAACCTTAGGCACACTTTCCGTTCCGTATGCCATAGCAGCGATGGCCTGCACCCCTCCTGCTTTGAATATTTTATTTACCCCGGCCAATTTTGCCGCATACAAGATAGCAGGATGAACCTTTCCTTCTTTATCAGGAGGAGTACAAAGTACGATTTCCTTGCAACCTGCAATCTGTGCCGGAGTAGCCAACATCAATACGGTAGAAAATAAAGGCGCCGTGCCTCCGGGAATATACAAGCCCACCTTTTCAATAGCAACCGCCTTCTGCCAACAAGTTACCCCGGGTACGGTCTGCACCTTTTTCCCTTCAAACCGCTGAGAACTATGAAAAGTATGAATATTTTTCTGTGCCAGCATGATAGCTGCCTTCAATTCAATGGGTACCTCCTTTTCCGCTTCAGCAATTTCCGTTTCAGTAACCCCCAGTGAGTCCAGTTTCACCTTATCAAAACGTTCTTCATATTCCCTCACCGCTTTATCTCCTTCCGTCTTCACTTTATCCAGCACTTCTTTAACCGTATTGCGCAGCGTGTCTGTATTCAATGCCGGACGACGGAGAATTTCCATCCAGTCTTTCTTTTCAGGATATATTATTTTCTTCATACATGTATTCTTTTATAAGTTTACAAATCTCGCCTGACGTATGGACCGGCTATAATATCATTTTCTCAATGGGCAATACCAAAATACCTTCCGCGCCCAATGCTTTCAGTTTTCCGATGATCTCCCAAAAACGTTTCTCGTCAAGCACTGTATGTACCGAACTCCATCCTTCTTGTGCCAATGGCATCACAGTAGGACTCTTCATACCCGGCAGCACTTCGATAATTTCTTTCAAACGCTCTGTCGGAGCATTCATCAAGACATATTTCTTGTCTTCGGCAGCTTTCACCGCTTCAATACGGAACAAGAGTTCGTTCAGAATCTCTTTCTTCTCCTCAGACATATTCTTATTGCCTATCAGCAACGCCTCACTTTTCATAACCACTTCCACTTCCTTCAAGCTATTGCTTACCAAAGTAGATCCCGAACTGACAATATCAAAAATAGCATCAGCCAAACTGATTCCCGGAGCAATCTCTACCGAACCGGTAATGACATGAATATCAGAATGAATGCCATTCCGATCCATGAAATCTTTCAAAATGCCGGGATAAGAAGTCGCAATCTTACGTCCTTCAAACCAAGACAAACCCGGATAGTCCACATCTTTAGGTATAGCCAATGACAAACGGCACTTGCTGAACCCCAAACGTTTAATCACCTCAGCGTCCTCTTTTCTCTCTACAAACTCATTCTCGCCTACGATCCCTAAATCAGCCACTCCACCAGCCACCGACTGAGGAATATCATCATCGCGAAGAAAAAGAACTTCGATCGGAAAATTAGACGACTGTACTAAAAGAATTCTTTTAGAAGTGGAGATTTTAATATCTGCCTCTTGTAATAATGCCATTGTCTCTTCAAACAAACGGCCTTTTGACTGTACTGCAATTCTAAGCATGATTCTATCTGTTTTTAATTATTAACCGGCAATAAAAAGGGCTTACCGTTTTCGGCAAGCCCTATATCATTATACTACAATATCACCTTAGCCCACCGAATTATTCGTTAGGAAAATGATGATGATGTGTAGCAGTTCTAACCATAGTCTTTTCTTTTTACTTGCGACAAAAATAAAGTTTATATTTAATATCAGCAAATAATTATCGCAAAAACTTTATTTTTTCTTTCAAATTAAAGGTATTATCTCATCTTGCTCCACCTCGCAGTTCAAGAAATGCATTTCTTCCTTTGCCTTCTCTTGAGAAAAAGTGAAATAAGTGCACAGCGCCTTGGTGCAAAGTTCCTCCTTATTATTATAAATAGCCGCTTCTACAAATACGATATTGCGCTTCCTCTCCTTTATGGAAGCCTTCAATACGATATGCGAATCGTTGGTATTAACAGGTTTCATATAGCGGGTTTCCATTTTGGACGTAACACCGGTAGTCTGTAGTTTACGCAAAACCACCCATGCACAAATCTCATCCAGCAGCACCGCCTGAATACCGCCATGCAACGTATCAATCCATCCCTGAAACTGTGGCTGAGGTTTCCATATACTAATTACCTCATCCCCATCCTCATAAAATTCCATCTTCACTCCGGCTTCATTGTTGGGAGCACAGCCAAAGCAATTATATCCTTCCATCCCTTTCCAGGGATTGATTATCTTTTTCATAGGCTATCTTTTAGAATTCATAATCCACACAAGCACGATCAGCCTTAACCTCCTTCAAAAGGCCGGCTGCAGCTACATGATCCGGATGAACGGCATAGGCATTGACATCTGCCAGCGTATCGAATTCACTATCCAGACAAATATCCCATTTTTCAGCAGAATTGGCATTCAGTCCCACAAATATATGACGGATAAAACCTATCTTGGCCGGCAAAGCTTCAATAGCCGCTTTAAAATCATTCATCACTTTCAATTTTTCTTCCTGTGAAAGAGTTTCTTTCAATTTAAATAAAACAATGTGCTTAACCATACTTGATATTTTAATTAATTATCCTACTTTTGTAATCGACACAGGGCTAAAGTATTTAACCTGATGCAAAAGTAACAGTTTTGTTTTAAAATACATTCTATTATTATGATAATTATTGGTATAGCCGGCGGAACCGGTTCAGGAAAGACCACTGTAGTTAGAAAAATCATAGAGAGCCTGCCCCCAGGTTCCGTTGCAGTCATTCCACAAGATTCATATTATAACGATCAGTCATCCATTCCCTTGGAAATACGTAAACAAACCAATTTCGACCATCCCGATGCTTTTGACTGGCCGCTCTTTGAACAACAGATTGCCGACCTGCGCCAAGGGCATCCCATTGAGCAGCCCACCTATTCTTATCTAGTATGTACACGCCTGCCCGAAACAGTTCGTGTAGAGCCAAAGGAAGTCATCATTGTGGAAGGTATCATGAGTCTCTATGATAAAGAGTTACGAGACTTGATGGACTTAAAGATTTTTGTGGATGCCGAACCCGACGAACGTTTGCTGCGTGTGATTACCCGCGACATGGTGGAACGCGGCCATCCCTTGGAAATGCTGATAGACAAATACCGGAACATTCTGAAACCGATGCATGACGAATTCATAGAGCCTACCAAGCAATATGCCGATATTATTATCCCCAATGGAGGCAACAACCAAAAGGCCATTGAAATCCTTAAACTATATATTGAAAAGATTTTAGGAAGATGAAAAATGTCTGGCTATTAGTTCTTGCCTGTATATGCATGACAGCGTGCCGTAACCGGCAACAATCTGCCGAAGTGACAAATTATGATTTGCCGCAAATAAAAGACAGCGGAGAATTAGTAGTCCTGACACTGAACAGTTCCACTTCTTATTTCGACTATCGGGGCGAGCCTATGGGATTCCAGTATGAGCTGGCCGATCAGTTTGCCCGTTCATTGGACGTAAAACTGAAAATAAAAGTAGCACAGAATGCACGTGACCTGGTTCATAGACTATTACAAGGAGAAGGAGACCTGATAGCCTATAATCTGCCTGTCACCAAAGAGTTCAAAGACAGTGTAGAGTTTTGCGGGGAAGATATCATCACCCATCAGGTATTGGTACAACGTAATACTCAAAAAAAGAAGAAAGCACTGAATAATGTGACAGAATTAATCGGGAAAGAGGTCTATGTAAAACCAGGAAAGTATCTGGAACGTCTCATCAATCTGGATAAAGAACTGGGTGGCGGTATATTGATACACGAAGTCGATAATGACAGCATCACCACCGAGGATTTAATCATGCAGGTTTCCAATGGTGAGATAGATTATGCCATCTGTGATAACGACCTTGCCAAATTAAACAAGACTTATTACCCCAATCTGAATATTGACCTGGCTGTCAGTTTTGACCAACGTGCCTCATGGGCCGTACGTAAGACCTCACCGCTACTAGGTGAAGCTGCTACTAAATGGCATCAGGAAAATATGACTTCTCCTGCCTATCAGGCCAGTAGCAAGCGTTATTTTGAAATAAGCAAACGGACACCTCACGGTTCCATCTTGTCCATCAAAGACGGAAAGATTTCACACTTCGACACTCTATTCAAGAAATATGCCAAAGATATAGATTGGGATTGGCGTATTTTAGCTTCCCTGGCCTATACGGAATCAAACTTTGATACAACAGCCGTATCATGGGCAGGCGCGAAAGGATTAATGCAGCTCATGCCCCGGACGGCGCGTGCTATGGGAGTTCCTCCCGGTAAAGAACAGAATCCGGAAGAGAGTATAAAGGCCGCCGTGAAATATATTGCTGCCACTTCCCGTTCTTTCAACGCAATAAAAGATGAAAACGAACGGATGAAATTTGTCTTGGCGGCTTATAACGCCGGAATAGGACACGTACTGGATGCCATAGCACTGGCTGAAAAATACGGCAAGAATAAATATGTATGGGACAACAGCGTAGATAACTATATTCTGCTTAAAAGTAATGAAGAATATTTCAATGATCCGGTTTGTAAGAATGGATACTTCCGAGGGGTGGAAACCTACAATTTCGTTAAGGAAGTAATGAGCAGAGGGGAAGTGTATAAAAAGAAAATCAAAGACTGACAGCCACTCCTTTTATTATTTCAGGTAGACTTTAAAAAACACTCCGCCGGAAAAGTAACGGCAGCGGTTGAACTCTATCACGACATTGATATAATCTTTCCAAAAGCTGTATTCAGCACCTATATTCATTGTACGGGCGTCATATTCAGCCATAAGGTTCAGTTTATTAACGGCTTTCATCAAAGGCTGATTGCCGAGTAATTGAAAGCGGAAATTAGCACCTATGGCAGGACCATTCAAATGATAATCTGTCCGTTTGTTATAGACGTATGCCAAATGGATACCTAACTCTCCTGTATTTCTAATAGACAGATGTTTTGTAACAGCCAGATAATACCGCTGCCAATGACCGTTTCCGGATGCACTACCAGTCATACCGATACCATAATCCTTTTCAGAAGTCCTGTCATTGGTACCGGGATCGTTCGCTCCTAACACAATCTGAGGAGTCCATTCCTTCCACCAGCCTTCTTTCCAAAGGCGCAACCTGCCCGAGAATTGACGATCCTGATTGCAATATTTGCCCCAGACTGATTCCGGATAATACGTACTGCCATAAGGAGCCTTATGCAAAGTACAGGTATATCCTACTTCCAACCAAGGAAAAATGGTTATATTAATAAAATAATTACCCGTATCATAACTCCAATGCCCCGGTGTCGCTTCCGTATCCAGAAAAGCGCAGCCAAACATAAAAGTCTTGTCACGCTGCATCTCCCCTGTCGGCATGTGAAGCAAACCTGTCGTTCCATACACAAACTGGGCTCTCAAAGCAGACGGACACAACAGAAGCACCATCAGCCCGACCAATGAAAGTGTTCTCATTTTTTCAGATTTTCATAAACATCAGCCACCCGGAGAGCTATTCCATCCCATCCATACTTTTCCATATCGTAATGTACCTGTTTAAAATCCCCATCTATTATTTCCTGTAATCTATCAGCCAGCTGCTCTATATTACCGGTTTCAAAATAACAGCTGGCATCCAGCCCCATTTCTTTATTGGCGGGAATATCACTCACAATGACAGGCAACCGGTAACTCATGGCTTCCAACAGAGCGATAGGAAGCCCCTCATGCGACGAAGGCAACACATAACAACGGGCGTTTGTCAAAAGTGAATGTAGTTTTTTCCCTTTCACGAATCCGGTCAGTATCACCCCGTTTTCCCTCGCTTCCCTTTTCAATGCACGCGAATATTCATCCTCAAAATCCGTATCTCCGGCTAACACCAGCCGACATCCTTTTTTATCCACCCTCCGAAAAGCCTCCACCAAATGATGAAGATTCTTTTCGGGTACAAAACGGCACATACCCAATATGTAGTTTCTTTCAGTTATCCCCAATTCCCTAAAATACTCAGGACAGTTCGTATAATCGGGACAAGGCACACCATTATAAATCAGATGAACCTGCTCGGTTCTACCATATTTCCGTCTGATCAGATTGCGGATCACCTCACTGATGACTATTACCTCATCCGCAAACAGGCATCCCATCCGCTCTCCCCATTTCAAAACCATTTTGGCCATAATCCCCCATTTGTCACGATCATAGTCCGGCCCATGGTGGGTAAACACCACTTTCAGTCCCAACATTTTAGCATACGGTACAAGCAATGCCGGTCCGATGGCATGGATATGCAATACATCCGCCCCCAACTGTTTTGCCTTATTCACCGCCTTGAACGTATGAACAATCGCTTCAAACGATTTCTGTTTAGGAGATTCTATATCTATCAGTTTCACACCGTTCCATTCCGTCAACCCGTCATGCACATAATTCTTCCGGCGGATAACCGTCACATCCTCCCCCCTCCTTGCGATACGCGGAAAAAGCTCCTCACAATGCGTTTCCACACCACCCATCACATCGGGAATGCCACGGGTACCGGTCACAATAATCTTCATAAAGAATAAAGCAGTTTAAAATAAAAACAGTAGATTTGCGACATTAAATGTCAATCAGCCAATGAAAATATTCAATTTCATAAAAGAAGTACTGCAATATGCCGGAATCATCATTCTGTCATGCCTTTCGGCACTTTGGCTGATGATTACAGGAAAAAAGAAAAAGTAAGTTAGAATACTAGAACTTTTCCCTTAAATCTCCCTGGCAGGGATCTTGCCCTACATCGCACCATTTTTTATCCAGACAGACTGTTTTTCCCTGCATGGAACGAAGTTTATTCTGCAACGCCCACTTCAACGGATATTTTATATATTTATGCATCACCGGAGAGGCTGTGCCCACCATCCAGCAATTTTTCGGGCATTTACGCACCATGGCACGTACTTCCTCCGCCTTTTTGCTTGTCCAAATAGTCATAAAGTCCGGAGTTTCATGAATATTCCCCATCGACTTCTTCCAATATTTCTCTTCCAGACCGTTACAGGGAAACACATCACCAAACGGGTCTATAAAGAAATTAGCACTTCCCGCCTCACAAGGCAGCATGCGCCTTCCCCCTTCAATATAATTTATCAGTCCCATATTGAACCAAGCACGAAACCAACTCTTCGGGTGATTCTCCTTCAACTGCCATTCTATCAGTTGCTCAAAGTCACCGCACACCTCGTTCTTGTTGGTGATGACATTGTCGTCCTTATGAAAGTAGTACGAGTTATGAAAGGCGGCTGTAGCAAATTCCATTCCCAGTGACTTGCTGAGCTGATACAATGAAAGCATATCCTTTGAATTATTATTCGACACGGTACAGCCGAAACCGATATCCTTCAAGCCCATCTCTTTCAATGCCAACAATGTACGGAGTCCTTTATCAAACCCTCCGGCATGTCCGCGTAGTTCGTCGTTTTTACAACTCAAACCCTCAATACTGATTCGAATTCCGATGATAGGGAACTGTTTCGCCAAGGCAATCACCCTGTCCTCAAACCATCCGCTTGTAGAAATCACAATCCGGTCTGTATGCTTGTAACATTCCTCCACTATTTCCGGCAAATCTTCACGAATGAAAGGCTCACCTCCCGTCAGATTGATGAATTTCAACTTAGGCAATGACTTCAGGTCACTTGCTTTTATTTCTTCACTCTTGTTAGTGGGGTTAAACCATATATTACACATCTTGCACTTCATAGGGCAACGATATGTAAGGATTATGCTTGCATCGGTGGGATGCAAGGAACATTTGTTAACCATAAGTTGTTTGATTTAATTATTCACTATTCCAATTTTTCTTTCATATTTTCAATGAAAGAGTTAAAAGCAACCTTTATATCTTCCAATTGAGGATTGGAATTTTTAACGAGAACAGATGCATAGTAATCAGTAGATTCTACTTCCACTTTAGTGGACAAAAAAGTAAAACTTTCCCGTTGTTCATATTCATAATACCACATGGAAAACAAACGGTTACGAATAGCCTGTTTACCATCCGACATATCACAAATATATAATATAACAGGATTGTTTTCTAAAAAGAATGTTTCAAGAATTACCCAAATAGTTTCCCTGACCAACGGATCTTTTACAGAATGCTTACCTTGTGATTCCAAAATAAAAAACTGAAACGCATTCTCATCCATAAAAGTATAGTCCTCAACAAACCCTACCTCATAGACAGAACCATATTGGGTTTCAAATCCTAAACTACCATTATTATTTATATAAACTTTATAGGGAGATAAAGCATTGACACGTTCTATTGGCAAATCTATCACATCATGCAAATTTTGCCATTTTAAATCCCATTTTTTCCAATTCTTCTAAGGAATACCCCTTTTTGAGATATTCTATCAACGTGCGTTTGCGGTCTGTCGCCTTCTTCATAGCAGCCAACGCCTCTTCCTTGGTTTTAAAATTCTTAATAGCCATCCGATATTTCTTGATGATACAAAAATACTAGTAATAAATGAATTATCCAATATTTCCCTGTCTTTTCTTTCCATTATATACTATAAAGCAACAAATCAACCCTGATACAAATTCATAATCTGTTGATAATACATTTCTGCACCATACAGTTCCTGTCCCTTTCCTGCTATCATTTCATAATTGAGAGGATGTTGCATCATACTTTCAATCTTCATTCTCAGATCCTCTTTATTACGACTCTCAAATGTCATGCCGGTAACACCCTCTTCTATCAGTTCAGGGATTCCTCCGATGCGTGCTCCCAGTACAGGTGTACCCAAACATTGCGCCTCTATCACAGACAAAGGATTATTCTCATACCACTCCGAAGGTATCACTGAAAAACGTGCTCTTCCCACTAACTCCTTTATATCATTCCATTGTTTAAAGCCAACAAATTCCACGTTATTCCCAGCTACGGTCTTTAACTCCTCCAGCAAGGGCCCCCCTCCAATCACCACCAATTTATATGGTAGAGCATTTGCCGCCTCTATCAAGGTCCTTACTCCTTTTTCAGGACTCAATCTCCCTATGAAACAGTAATAATTTCCCCTTTTGGTATAATCCTTACCATAACATTTCTCAGTATCAATAAAATTACATACTGTTTTTATTTTTTTACTATCGAATCCCCCTTGTCGCATCTTCTCTGCCATAAACCGACTAGGGCAAATAAAGATATCCGTGCAAACTTCCAATCGTTCACGATTCCACTTCATAGACTCCCAATACGATAAATAACTTGCCAAGCGTGAATGCTTCATACATTTATATTCCAAGACTTTACGCTTATCCGAAAAACATTCTTCGCATATAGTATCTCCATTACGCAAACAGTCATAACGCGGACAAAGCAGCTTGTAATCATGCAATGTCCATATTACTTTTATTCCTTTTTGATGCGCAATTTCTGCAATAACCGGAGATAGTTGAGAATGAATATTATTCAGATGAACAATATCAGGACAAAAGTCATCCAATAATGCCGTAAATTTACGTTTTACTTCATTCGTACCAAAGGGGCGTAACAACGCCTCAAGCATACCTAATCCCGGCTTGAACTTTACTTCACCAGGAAAGTACTTGCTCCATGGTGTTTCTATATTATCAGGATACTGCATGGCGAAGATTGCCACTTCATGACCTTTCCGCTTCAACAATTCCTCAAGGTTTATGGTACAGACACAGTCGCCGCCACGGCGGTAATAGAATTTATTCGAGAGTAAGATTTTCATTATCACAGAAGAATCAATATTTTATCATTATGTATAAATCATTTTAACATTTTCAATCTTCATATAACCCCCAATAACTATTTATTAATGTACCTTCACCATATATATTAAGATAGCTTGTTGGATCTACACTCAAATTTTTACCAAATATTAAAGATTTCATCTTTCTTTCCAAATCATCTATATCATTAACTTTAAATAACACAACATTTAAAGTTGCATTATCTTCAAAGAAAGGAATTGTAGAGGCTAATACTTTTTTATTAAAGTAATATGCTAAAGACAATACCCCTGACATTGTTGCAGAACGATAAGGATAAACAATAAATTTTGCCTTTTTAAAAAGATATGCGACTTCTTCATCTTCTATAAAACGATTTATTCGAATAATGTTTTCATTATGAGTTTCAATATCAAAGCCTCTACCTGCAATCACTAATTTTAGTGACTTACATGTTAAATTGCAATACGCATCAACCAGCAAATCAACCCCTTTATATTTATCTACTGTTCCAAAAAACAAAATATATTCTTTTAAGCCACTTACTTCTAATGGCATTTTTTTACCATTTATTATCAATGATGTAATTAGAGAAGGAAATGAAGTGTATTTCACTTTCTTACATGGATATATTTCTTTCAGTTCCTTCAATTGGAAATAAGAGGAAGTCGTAAGATTAGGAATTATATTCCTACATAATTTATATCCCCATATAATATATTTTTGCATCAAATAACCCAATAAAGTTTTTCTTACCACCTCATGTGGATGCAAATCATGCACTGTGTAGTAAAATGTTCTTTTATTATTCAAACAAATATACAAAGCTAATGTAAAATCACCTGTCAAAAAATGAACAGCATCCGGATTAATACTTTTTTCCAATTGCGATAAATGTTTTATTATCTCTAGAGGCCATAGTTTATAAAACAATTTCATCATTTTACTCTTTGGGTATTCCAAGAAAACAGGGTTCGCTTCTTGTAAAATTATATTCCTATAAGAATAAATACCTGAATTAACACAAAGACAGTGTACTTCAAATCTATCATCCTTAGCTAAAGCATTTATAGCAGTAGCAGCAAAAGGAATCATTCCCGAGGCAAATTCAGAAGCAACAAATAATATTTTCTTCTTCATTACAATCTATAATGTTTTCACTCTTGAATAATATAATATTAAGAACAAGAGAAATAATAGTAAGATTTCACAAGAGCCAATAGTAGATGCAATCCCCCCCATAAGTATGATGAATAAAGCTATAATACGGCTATAATAGAACCTTTTATCATCCATTACCATTCCATATAAATAATGAATAAATAATAGCCACAAGATATAGAAGATAAAATAGTAATATCCAAAATTTATATATAAATCATTACATAAAGTCGTATAAATTCCCCCACCTTCAAAATCATAGTTTGCTAATTCTTTTAATTTATAATCAAATGACAAAGGCTTATCCGGCCACAAAAAACGAGGTATGAATTTTACAAGACCAGTATAATATTCCTCTCCCCAAAAGAAGTTCTCCGTACCAACCGCATTCATGATAGGAATAGAATTAGCTTGATAAAGAATTACTGGATAAGAAAAGAATACTGCAATTTGGGATGCTATAAGAGTTAAGTCTCCACCTCTAATGCCTTGTAATGTACCGGCTGCTAATGGCATAGCTAAATAATATAAGACATATTCATACCACTTAAAACCTCTTTTCTTCAAATGAAAAAACAGTAAAAATAATGTAACCCCAACAAGAACCCCTCCTTTATTTCCTGTTGTCAAAAATAAGAAAACGCTCAAACAAAAAGAATAAAAAGCAACGACTTTATAATAACACTTCCATGTCTTTTGGAGAAAAAGAACAAGCATTATTATTTGTATCCCTAGCATTGGAATATCCCTAATAACCCCAACTCCTATTTCACTAGTTCTTCTTAAATCTTCTATATTATTCCCCCTTAACAAATTAATTAATACTCCAGACATTACTCCAGCCCACAATAAAAAAAACACAAAACAAGAAAGTAGTATCTTTCGTTTCTTATTCAATTTAATAGACGACAATGGAAGATTTATTGATATTGGGACTTGTGCCTGCTTTCTAAATAGAAATAGAAACGAAAGGTTTATAATTGCTGCTGTAAATGTCGTATACTGAATATTCTCTGGAACATCTGGATAAAAAAATAGAAATGGAATAGCATCATTAAAGATAAAGTTCAAATAGATTAATATATATGGAGAGAAAATATATAATGTTCTTATTCTAGAATATTTTAAAAATAGATAAACAACAATTAGAATATATAGATATAATAAAAGTTCCATCATCTCATTTTTTCAAATATTTCCTCCCACCTATCTACCACAGTTTCGATATTAAAACGTCTGCAAGTTTCTAGCCCCTTTATTGCTAATTTATTTCTTTGCATTTCATCTTTCATCAAAGACTTTAAAGATTCTGCAAACATAGTAGTATTACCATAAGAAATCAACACACCATTTACATCATTATCAATAATATCATGCACAGACAAAAATGAATCCATAACAATCGGAACTACCCCATTTTGCTGCGCCTCAATTATCGACATTGGAAATCCTTCAAATGCAGATGTCATAGCAAAAATAGAAGCTCGCTTATAATAAGGTATAGGATATCGCCTCCCCTCAAAATGAACATTGGGAATATTATTATTGCGTGTAAAATCTAAGTAAAAGGATTTATCCTTACCATCACCTACAATATATAAATGCCATTCATTAAATTCTTTATCTAATTGAATATGCTTCCATATCGTCAATAATTTCGATATTTTTTTATTTGATTCTAACAATCTTCCAACAAATAAAACCTCTTTCCTCTTTTTACAAATTTCATCCATAGAAATAAAATTATCAAAGACCAAAGGATTATAACACCAGTCCAATTTTTCAACCGATTTTGGATTTCTCAATTGTATATATTGGTCTTTAAACTGAGGCGAAAGAAATAATACTTTATCACTAAAGATTAACAATTTATCTATAACAGATAATTGTCTTTCTTTTTCAAAGAAACGGTATAGCAGAAAAAAGACACGCTTCAAAATTGATTTCAAACAAAAACCTTCTATCACACTACGAGTATAAAGAGCCGTATGATGAACAGAAATTATTTTCGCATTAAAAAAACTTCGTAATGGAGATAAAAAAACAACAGGCCACCATTGATTGATTATAAAATCAAAACTATTCTGCTGATACAATTTTAAAGCGATAGTAATCTTAATACCATCATCACTATCATAAGTATATTCATCACACCTCACATCCGGTATTCTTACCGCCTTGATAGAAGGATCAATATAGGGCAATTCATTTGTTTCAGAATCCTTAAAATAAAAGACTGTAACAGCATGCCCTCTCTTCGCCATCTCATTAGCTAAACAAATAGTTACTGTTTCACCTCCTCCATAAATAGGCCAAAGTCGCAATAAAAATACAATATTCATATTTACAAATAATCAGTTTAACAATGTATTCAAAAAAGAATTCACTGTATTTAGTTTCAAATACTCTTGACCATCTATGGTCATAAGCTTGTTTAGCAGGCAAGACTCTAAAAAAGTTTTAATACCCAATATTTCCACATCACTACTTATATATCCTAATTTCGATTTCCGAACTATTTTACCCAACATATTTGAGCTAGGAGAAAAAACTGGAACATTAAACTGTGCTGCATATCCTAATACTCCACTACTTTGTGAATTATTCAAATAAGGAATTAAAAGGACATTCGATGATTTACATATAGCAGATATTTCCTCATAAGAACAAAAATAATCCTTTATTATCAGCCGATATTTCTCACTACATTCTGCTGCCAGTCTATAAAACTCATCCTTTATATCCAAATCTATTTTTCCTGCAAAAACAAAGACAAATTGATTTCTATCAACAACAGACATTTCTTTTATCGCTTTCAATATGTTAAGTGTTCCTTTTCTTTCAGATAAGACTCCAATATGAGAAAGCACAATAGCATCTTCTTTTACAGCATTATCTTTTCTAAAATCCGGCAAAGTTAGTGTAATGGAAACATAAGGATCAGATATACGATCAAACTTCATTGTCTGATATTTACGATTAAAAAATGCAGCAGAAGATGAATCATTACAAATACATATTTTCTTGATTGACTTGTTATGAGCCATCTTCCAAAATATAATTGACTTTAAGATTCTTTGCTTTATAGATAAGTCAGCCCATTCATATAAATAAATATAATAATATATGCCAATATAGGAAACTTTTTTCATCGTCATAAAAGCAAAAAGAGGGTCTAAACAATCATAAGAGCACATTATTACATCTGTTATATCGTACTTCCGTATCTTTTCATTTAATAATCTATTCCCCCAATATGACTTTAATATTTTTTTAGTATGATGCAATCTTTCTAATTCCCTAACTGTCAGATATCGCAGTATAATATTTTTCTTAAGCACTAATTGCTCACATTCAATATGTTTTTTAAAATCCGGCGAGAAAATAAAATAATAGGTATTCTTTTCATCATCTATCGCATAATGATATATATGAATAAAATACTCTAGGACATGCCCTCCAAAAGAAGTATACATAAATAAGAAACGTTTCATCACCTATAATTTAGAAATCATACAATGGTACAATGCCTTAAAATCAGACCAATATCTGCATTTAGGTTCTATTAACCTATCTCCCAAACTTCCAGATATCCCTCTCCAATATAAGAAAAAGGGTATCTTATGAATTCTTATTTTTCCTTTATTCTGACGTAAAGAATCAAATAATAAGTGTTCAAAGTAATATCCTACTGAATCATCTATATGAAATTTATCTTTTAGAAAGATATTCTCCAAATAGTATTTGTTACAGACAAAACATCGTGAATCTACCGAATTGTTTTGGGGTGGGACAACACAAACAAAATTCTTACTTGGACTTAGTTTATCCATATAATGTATCAATCGATTTATATTAATCAATTGTAACCTCCCTGTCAACTTAAAAATCAACACATCATCAGTAATAAATTCAGATTTGGCCATTGCATATTCCAATATAAGCGCCTCTCCATACCCTTTCCCTTTTCTCTTATCAAAACATAGATTGCCATCAAAACACAAAAATTCAATTCTATGCTGGAAATCTTTAAACGAAGATGAGATATCAGTTCCTGAATTTTCAACAAATACAATTTTTCTCGTTGTGTTTTTTAGGTAAAAATTCAAAGCCTCGATGTATTGTTTCTTTCTCACTCCTACATCTGCCAAACAAGTAAATGGCATACCATCAGGATTAATACAAGCTGTTAGTAATAGTATATATTCCATATAAAAGACTATTTGTTTTTATTTAATCCAAATTCCAGAAGCAGTTCCTCTAATAATTTTGGTTAATTGTTTTTTAGCTACAAATGCTTGAATCAAACAAACACTGATAGGCACTAATAACATCACAGTTATTCCATATTTAGAACACAAAAAGTACATTGTCGGAACAGAAATAAAAGCAGATACCAAATAGACGACCAACTGCAATCGGATTTTGCTTGTTCCATTTATCATATATATATATTCCACATAAATTCTGTACTAAAATATAAACACCTACCATTACTGATAGAGATAATGATATTTTAACACTATCTCCGACCCATATATCATAAAAAGTACTGGATACAAGAATCATTATTATTAATACACAGATACTTAGTTTCCAAATCATCTCCATTTTCTCTATTACGTTTTTCATCCACAAAAAATCTTTTTTAGTATACGCGTCAGCACATGCAGACCAAAAAGGAGTTACTATAATCATCATAGCCATATTAAGAATATTAAAATATTTATATGCAATATTATATGCCGTCACGTTTTCAGGTCCACAAACACGAACAATAATTATATTTATCACTTGAAATATAAATAACATACATACCATAATAATAAAAAACTGTGCACCCAATCCTATGATTTTTTTTGTTAAAGCCCAATTTATTGTATTCATACTTGGAGCTACATCACAGTATCTTTTTGAAGAAAAAACGAAAAAAGAAGCTACAAATAAGACTAATAATGGAATGACAGATAAAGCAAAAGCTAAATATAATAAACGACCAGCAGTTACCCTAATTAAGATACCAATTACAATTAAAGACATAATTTGTCCAATAACTATAAATAAAGATGAATAAACCGGTCTTTGGTCTGCGGTTAGCATCGTTGGTAACACACTTGCAATCATATTCAAACAGAGTGTTATAGTCAGTACAGCAAAAACTAAACGCAATTCATGACCATATTCTAAACCAACATTAAGTAATGAACTCCAATCCAAAAAACTATTAATAACAAGAACGACAAATGCCATAGTAACGAATATTATAGTCAAGACAGCATAAGTCGTGCTGACATATTGTTTAGCTAATTCCCTATCATTTAAAGCCATTGCTTCCGTAAAACGGTTTCTAAATCCATGAGCAAAGCCAAAATCAAAATAACTAATCCAGGCAACAATCGAACTAATAGTTAGCCATAAACCATACTGAGCAGAAGATACATAATTAACTGTCATAGGCACTAATATCAAAGAGATAATAATACCTATAATTTTTATTCCAAAAGAAGCTATAATATTTCTCTTGGCAAGAACATTTCTCTCATTGCCTTTTTTTAAATAAATATCTATTCTATTTTTGATAGCTAATAAATTCATTTCAGATTTTGCTACACTCCTATAAAAGAAATTTAACATTTTTGATTAATTATTTATATGATATTTTTTTATAAAAACACCATCCTTACCGCCATATCATGCCACCTATAGTAATCCCTTGCCGCCAACAAATTATCAGACAAAATTTTATGATAAACACCATCACACAAAACAACATGTTTGCGAAAACACCCCTCAACCTCATCAACAGGCACAGAAGCCATCACCACATACTCCGGACAACCTGGAACACAAAACAAAGAAAGTTCACTTTTCGGAAACAGACCGCACAATCTACAGGCGGAACGCTCAAATGCCACCCAATACGTACCTATATGATATAGGTGCATAAACCGGTCATTATTCTTTTCCCTATTCAGTATATCAGTGTGGCTGTTTTGGATAAGCCGTTGAAGGAGTACACCAGAAGGAACCACTTCATTCATAGTTATATAAAGTAAATATTATCAGATGACTCACTTTGTACAGCATGACAAAGGATTTAAATAGGAAAAGTAATTCAAGCAAGACAAATACCATCATTTCTTTTTAGGTTCTTTAATCACTTCAATCAAATCCGGCGAAATAGTTGCCATAGCCATGGCAATGATTCCCTGAATGCAAATGACCACCCTGCGGTCTCTTGCCCCTTTCACCTTTATAAAGATACCTTCATACCCCGCAAAGTCTCCCCCGATGATGCGCACCCGTGTTCCTTTAGCCGGATTGATTTCCTCCGGTTTGAAAAAAAGCAGATGCTCGTCATACGTGCCTGCAACGGCTATGAAGTCCCTCATTTGCCCATCGGGCACAATGATTTTCTCACCGCTACGCGAGTCAGTCATATACTGAAGATAAGGAATATCTTTTTTCAATTCCTTCATATCAGTCTGTGTGATATGGATAAAGATAAGATTATGAACTACTGGGACCAGCTCGCGCACCTTACGTTTCTTTGCCATGCGGATAACATAATGCATGGGAATGAAACTGGATACCCCTTGTTGGTCCAGCAGATTCTTCACATCCAGTTCGCGACGGTAAGTGACCCGCATGGCAAACCATTGTGTTTTTTCACAACAAAACATACTCTTGGGGCTTTGACGTACGTATATCTTTCTGTACTTCAATCAGTTACATTACCCTTTCGGATAATACAAGAAGTTTTGACTTCTTTTTTATGAAGGTCGGCCGGAAGCTATTTCATGATAGGAGATATGGAATCTACATTATTAATTGATGCAGCATATCGGGCCAACTTTGACCTTCCGCAGATTCCCGAACCGGATGGTTCTTATGTGTTAAATCAGAAATTGTGATACGTATATAAAGAAAAAGCGCGGGAATCTGTACCTGTTACTCATCCTGCACTTTGAGGCCTTCGCATTGCCCACCCTGTCCGAACGAGCAACGCAGAAGCCCACGCCGATATGTACAACTTGAATACCTCTTTGACCAGCAAAGATGAAACAAGAACATTAACATATCGCGCAGACACCTACTGTTGCTTTGTTTGTGGCAGGGTTAGAAATTTGCGAAGTTTCAAAGTGCCAAGAACAAAACGCCAAGTAAACGTCTTTTCTATATATATGTATTTTCCACTCTCCCATACCCCCCTTACGGAAGTATCAGCATGGAAAACACGGCAAAGATACGGAATTATAAATAGAATAGAAAATAATTCCCATTTTTTGTACCCATGAATTTCTTTTTTGTAATCCGCCACATCATTTTTACAATAAATTTGTGCACATTGTGTCTTATCTCGTACCAGAAAGCACGCTTTTTTACGTACATCCCGCAGGGAGCCACACATACGTACAGGACTATGAATGCGTACGTATGTGAAATCATGGCCGAAAGATCCAGAATTCCACCTCAAAAGACAAGGACGTTTTTTCAAAAGATCAAGAGCTTTTCAGAAAAGATAACGGCCTTTTAGGGAAAGAACAGGAGCTTTTTTTAGTAGGGAGTAACAAAGAAGTTTTTCGGCAAAAGTCTGTCACATCTGTCACAGCAAGCTTAAACTTATTAATAAACAGGAACTTACAGGTGTGACGGATAGTGTGACAGATAGGTGACGGACTTTTTATCTGTCACAACATACAGATAAAAAGGTACTCTGCCAATCATCCTTAGAAGCAAGGTTAAAGAGTAGTCAACAGACAGTGTCAAACTACATTCCGAAGTCTCAGGCTTACAGTGGAATAGAAAGTTCCACCGGTTGGAACAGCTTGTTTCATCAATATGGAATAATTTATTCCACAGTGAGGAACTATTTATTCCAACCGGACAAAACCATTTGTTCCGCCCTTATGGAACAAGTTATTCCACTGCGGAAAGCCATTTGTTCCTAATGGTGGAACACACTATTCCACAGTGAATTATGCAGCAAAGTCCAATGACTGTATAGCTTTGAAAACCGGACATACTACTGATGATTCCATACACATTGACATGATTCAGACATCGTGTGACAGATAAAAGTCCGTCACACATCTGTCACACTATCCGTCACACTAGTAAGCATCTGTTTATCAACAAGTTGAAAACAACTGTGACGGATGTGACGGACTTTTATGAAAAAAACTTTTTTTGTCGCTCCCAACTTTGTTGTGGATCTTGGCTGATAACGATGACTAAAATAAAATTACCTCACCTCTTTCCACTCGGAAATGGTTCGCGTCTGTGAAGAAAATACCACTCCTATACAAACTATTTTTCGCTTATCCGCCAGATAAGGTTGGGCATATCCTTTTTCTTCTATCTGACGCAAGGCTTCATCGGCGCTGCCGTCCAGTTTGAATTCAAAAATATAAATATATTGCGGAGTCTCGAGTATGCAGTCCACCCGTCCCCGGCTTTGTGTCTGTTCAATGCGGAGGCAATATACCCCTATAAGACGGAGAATGAGATAGAATGTGTACTGGAAATGCTTCTCGGTCAGTTCCGGAGTCTTGGTACTGTCATGCGAATCGTATGGGATACCGGACAAGAAAGCTGTGAGGGAATCGCGGAAAGCAGCTGTCTTGCCCGCATTCAGCAGACGGACAGAACTGATCAGCCAGCTGGAAACGGAAACTCCCTGTACTTTGAAATAATCACTGGCCAACAAGCTAAGGAAACCTCTGCGTACTTCATCATTGGGGAAATCCAGCAGATAGGAATGGGTATATTTATCGTAATCCTTGATAGTAAGATATCCACTCTGGTAAATCATGGGAAGAGGGCGTTCCACATCAGCTTTGTAATCGGCAAACAAGGATGCGTCATAATATTGCCCCACCAATTCATTGATCTGCTCGTTGCTATGCTGCAACAGCCGGACCAGATAGGTAGGCGTGCCCGAGGCGAACCAGTAGTCACGGATTTGTAAAGAATCAAAAGCGTTCAGAATACTGAAAGGGTTATAAATATCAAGCATATTTTCACTGAAGTGATAACCGTCATATTGTGCTTTCAGACGTTCTTTCATTTCCTCATACGTGCATTCGTCTTTTTCGGCCAACTCGGAAATAGGTTCATGGAAATAACGCTCCATTTCCTCCTGGGTGATTCCGCACAGTGATTCATAACGCGGGTCCATACTGATATCTTTAGGCTGGTTGAAACCGCTGAAGACACTGACTTGCGAAAATTTGGTGACTCCCGTCAGCATCACGAACTGCAAATATTTATCAGCTCCCTTGAAGGTAGAATAAAAAGCTTTCAGCGTATTCCGGTTCTCTTCTTCCAAGGGGGTATCAAGCACATCGAGAATGGGTTTGTCATATTCGTCAACGAGCACCACGGCACGCCGTCCTGTCTTTTCGCTGGCGCGACGCAGTAATTCGATAAAACGGGTTCCCGGTGTTGTGTAATTGGGATTCTTGCCATACATATCTTCCCAATTTCCCAAATAGCCTTCAATAGCAGCTTCCAGCACTCCTTCTTTGGCAAAGTTATCACCGTTGAAATCTATATGAAATACCGGATATTGAAACCAGTCTTTTTCCAGTCCGGCAATGGCAAGTCCTTCAAACAACTCTTTTCGCCCTTCATAATAGGCTTCAAGGGTACTGATCATCAAACTTTTGCCGAAACGGCGCGGACGGCTGAGAAAATAGATACTTCCTCTGCTCACTAACTGATGGATGAGGGCAGTCTTGTCTATATAAACATATCCGTTTTCGCGGATGCGGCTGAAAGTTTGTATGCCGATAGGGTATTTCATATTTTGATGTATTTAGTGCATGATATTGCAAAGATAACCAAAACCAACCGATTTCACCCAATCTTGGTTGAATATTTTCATTTTTCCCCGCTAATTGAGAATAAATTTCTCATTCCAGCTATTTATGTTCCTGTAAAAAAACAGCAGAATGCAATATACTCGAAAGGTAACCGGTGAAATACATACAGATTCATCGTCATCCGGTTGAATTTGCTAATACCGGTTAGAAACAGGAACGTCATACTTTTCAGAAACGGATACGGAAACGGGTCAGTTTATCCGGATAGGTACGAAGAGAGAAAGTACACCCATGTTTTATCAAAACTTCACGAATAAAAATAAGACCGATACCCTGTCCGTTAGGCTTGGTGGAGAAGAAAGGACTGAACAGCTTGGTTTCCACCTCTTTACTGATACCGGCACCGGTATCAGCAATTTCCAACATCGTAGGTGATACGGAAGTACGGATAAAGATATCTCCTGTTTCCCCGATACTTTCAGCCGCATTCTTGATAATGTTGACCAATACTTGCTCAAACAAGGAAGTATCCATCATCACTTCGGGATTCTCTTTACATAAATTAAGATGCAGCGTAATCTTGCGGTTACGGCAAACCGTTTCCATAAATGTCTTGCAAGCGGCCACGCGGTCATTCAAGTCCACTGATTGTAATTGAGGCTCGGGAATCTTCACCACATTGGCGAAATTCGTGATAAAACGGCTCATGCTGTAGCAACGCTCTATGCAGACTTTCATCACTTCGCGCAAGTCTTCCGTATCCTCCATACATTCCAAGGCACCATCCACCGTATCAAGAGTAGAGGTAATGCCCGCAGTCGTATTATTCACCTCATGTGCTATCATACGGATCACTTTTTCGTATGCCTTTTTCTCTGCTTTCACCACCTCGGAAGTCAGACTTTCCACCAGAATAAACGGATGAGAAAAGCCTCTGTCAACAAAAGAAAGCCGGGAACAGCGGTAAATCATGGAGTCGCTCAGACGAATTGTTTCCGTAGTATCTTTGGGAATACGTTCTATTTCTTCGGCCAAAGGGGAAGCCAACTCGCACAGCAATCGGCCTCTGACTTCCTCTGACGAAGAATAATCCAAAAAACGAAGAGCTGCCGCATTCAGCATGGAAATATGTCCGTCCAGAGTCAGTATGACAACTCCCATAGGAGAAGCACTGACCAGCAAGTCAAGAAAATGATTCTGCTCACGCAACCGGAGACGCTCGTCTTTCAACTGCTCCATCATGCGGTTGAAAACCAACACAATGCGGTCGGCTTCCTTTTGTCCGACAGGAGTCAGCCTACTGCTGAAATCCTGCTCACGAAGAAGTTCCATACCGTTGCCGATGATATCAAGCGGTTTCACGACTTTGCGATAGAAATAAACCAGAAACACAAGACTGAATGTAATGACTCCCTCTCCTATATAAAACAGCGCACCGCGTTCCTTCAATGTAAGAACGAGCAGGATAGTCCATACTGCTGTCAACAGTAATGCTAAAAAGAAGAACAAGAATTTCAGTTTCATATTTTATCCGGTTCCGTTTTTGCTAATCATTCACTTGTATATTGTATTTCTCCAAACGGCGATAAAGAGCGGCCCGGCTGATTCCTAAGGCTATGGCAACCTGTGACATATTATTGTTATACTTTTCAAGCGTTTGCAGAATAGTCTGCTTTTCTATCTCCTCCAAGGTCATGCCTTGCAGATTCGTTGTCATCTTCTGTTCTATAGGATGCTGGTATTGTGATTTAAAATCATCCGCAGTCAATATTTCCTTTCCACTGACCAGCAAGGTACGTTCCACCAAATTCTTTAATTCACGGATATTACCCGGATAAGGCAAACGGCTCAAATAATCCATCGCTTCAGAAGTAAATTCCACTTTGGGAAGACCGTTCGATTCACATTGTTTGTCGGCGAAATGACGGACCAATAACGGAATATCCTCACGGCGTTCGCGTAATGCCGGAAGATGCACCGTAATTAAATTAATACGATAGAACAAATCCTCGCGGAAGGTGTGTTCCTGCACCATCTGCCGTAAATCGGCATTCGTCGCACTGACCACACGGATATCGACTTTACGGGGACGGCTGTCGCCCAAAACTTCAAAAGTCTGCTCTTGTAACACGCGAAGCAGTTTCACCTGACAGCTTAAATCCAAATCGCCAATCTCATCCAAGAAAATCGTACCCTTATCAGCCAGTTCAAAACGTCCTACCCTGTCGGCTGTGGCATCCGTAAACGCACCTTTCTTATGACCGAACATTTCACTCTCGAACAAAGTATGAGAAATACCTCCCAAATTCACTTTCACAAAAGGTTTCTTGCTACGGGAACTGTTCAAATGCACCGCTTCGGCTATCAACTCCTTACCTGTACCACTTTCACCGGTAATCAAGACCGATGCGTTGGTACGCGCTATCCGCTTGATCGTGGCCAGCACATCCATCAGTGCCTTACTCTTTCCAATGATATGGCTACGGTTGAAGCCGTCATTATCTTCCACCGGAACGGCTGCTTTCTTATCTTGTGAAGTCAGCTCCAAAGCAGTTTCTATCCTTTGCATCAACGCTACGTTGTTCCAAGGTTTGGTAATAAAGTCGAATGCACCTGCCTGCATCCCTTGCACGGCAAGCTGGATACTTCCCCATGCCGTCATCAATATAACGGGAACATCGGGCCGGAACACTTTGACCTGTTTCAAAAGCGTCAATCCTTCTTCACCACTGGTGGACAGGGTGAAGTTCATATCCATCAAGATTAACTGGGGTGCAACCGAACGGACTATTTCAATAGCCTCTTTGGGACCCGGTACGGCCTGCACATCATATTTCGCCCTTTTTAGCATAAAGCTCAGAGAAGAACGAATGGCACTGTCATCGTCTATAATTAATATCATACTGCTGCAAATGTAGAAATTATTATTTTAATAAGTACAAAGACAACCCCATTTTATATTCAAACAGAATTGAATAGTAAAAATCCTATTGTTTGATAATCTTTTCGAAATCGGCATCAATATTAGTATTGGTATTGAAATCCCACAATGTCAAGCTGCGCAACTGGTAATAATAGTACCAATAATAGAACAACTCATTGATATGCTTCTGACGAGCCTCATCTTTCTTTGTCTGGGAGTCATTCAAATCCAATGTCGAGATTTTACCAACCATGAAGGTTTCCACATTGGTACTGTAACGTTTCTGGGCAATCTTGTCCGCATCGTCTGCTATCTGCAACTGGGCCTGCTGATTATTGAACTGTTCTACAAGGATAAACAGATTCTGATTGAAATTCATGGTTTCCTGACGTAACTTGCTTTCGGTCACATCGCGGTTACTTTGAGCTATCTTTACCTGACCACGACGTTTTCCCCAGTCAAGAATAGGAATCTTAAAACCGACTTCCACAATCTGGTTGTCTTTCAAACGGCGGTATGCACTATTAAATTCATTGTCTGTTCCTGTAAAACCTACCTGTGCATAGAGCTTGATTTCACGTAAATTACCTTTCGCCTTAGCCACTTCAAAATCTGCTTCCAACTGGCGGCGACGAATATTATGTGCAAATGAATTATTGGCAAGTGCTTTGTCCAAAACATCCGGATAGTTCAGCAAAACAGTCGGAATCGTTTCGGGAACAACCGGCTCCAGTTCCTCATCCTCTCCTAATGCCAGAAATGAACGGAGTTTGAACATATTACTTTTCAAGTTGCTTTCATTTTCAGTCAACGTAGAACGGGCATTCAATACATTCAGTTCCAATTGCAACAAATCATTTTCACTGATCTGCCCCATGCTACGCTTTGCCTTAGCCACTTCATACAGTTTATCTGCATTCTTCAGATTCTGTCGGGCAATGCCTACATTTTCCTTGGCCAGCAACAAATTGAAAAAATAATTGATAGTAGTCATGGTTACCTCTTCGGTTGCAGTAAGAAATGCGGCTTTAGCTTCAGCGTATCTCACCGGTTCGATGCGGCGGTTCCATTTAATTGTATTCACTCCGAAAATAGGTTGTTCCAAAGTCAATGCCACAGGAACAGACATATATCGTTTTGATTTATCTCCATCCAGTTGTTTCAAGAAATCAAGAGAGGTATTCAATGAGAGTTTACCACCGGTCAACCAAATATTCTGATCGATAGAAACTTCACCATTCATTTCCATATAATTATTACGTACAAATGTATAAGCACCGTTATCCTGCTGATAAGAATTATACTTCTTATTATAGCTGGGAATAGTGGCTTCAAAATTCATTTCCGGAAGCAAATCCGCACGGAAAGTACGATATTCCCAATAAGCGGTTTTCAGCTCGTTTAAAGCTACGGCCGCATCTACACTTTGCACACGGGCAATAGTAATGGCTTCCTCCAAAGTGATGGCACGTCGCTTTTCTTGTGGCTGCGCTCCGGCAACCAACGATATGCCAAAGGCTAAAAATAGAGATATTACTTGTTTTTTCATTGCGTTATTATTCTTTTTATCAAAGGTAAGGCAAATGGTATGCCAAAAAACTATTTCACTGTTTTATAACACCTTACAACAAAAATGGAGTGTCCGAAATCGGACACTCCATTCATATACGAACACTGCTGATCATGTGACAATGAAATAACATTATTCATTATGCAACGCGTCTGCAGGCTCAATCCTCATCGCTTTCCGGGCGGGGAAATAAATGCCGAGCAAAATTATTATCCCCAACAACAGCATGGCCGACACAAAACAAAGCAAAAAACGTCCCCAAGCAGGTTCCATTAATGTATGCACAGTAAGATCCGCCATCTGCATATTCGCACAAACAAAAACAGCGGGAATGGCAGCCGAAACCAAGAGAAGGATGCCCTCAAGTACATAATAACCAAATACATTCATCCTACTGCAACCTAGTGCCATACGCAAAGCTATCTCACTTCGGTTTTTACGAGTCCGAAACCAGAAAGTACCCAGCATCCCTAAAAATATATTGAAAACAAAGAAAAGGATAACGGCATAGGTAGTATTCAGATAATTCACCGTTCCTTGCTCTATATCGAAAGCTTCCTTCATATCGCCATACGAATTTATATCGTATAAGTAATAAGGGCCGATAGATAATTTCCCTTGCATATCCTGCATAAAACGTTCGGTAAATCCCGGTATGGAATTAGAAGCCACACGCACCGCAATGTGATGCCAATAAGTCAGCGGCGAACTGGGAAGATAAATAAAAGGTTCGTAACGCTCGTACTCATCGGTCTTATGAGCAGGAAGTACCGCCATTACCTTATAATTAGTTTCCGGCTGCACACTATTCAGGAAATAAGGATTGAAACAAGTTTCCCCTACTCCATTGCGTCCGCTAAACAAGGAATCGCTTAACGTTTCACTCATCAACACCGGCATGGGGTATTCATTCTTGTCCCAACGCTCCGCCTCAAATGAACCTGATAATGGCTGCAAGCGAAATACCTTGAAATAAGTAGGGCTGACATAACGGATGAAACAGCCTACCACATGAGTCGAATCCGAATGCGGAGCATATCCCTCATACATATTATTTCCCGTATAAGGTATTGTCCCATAATAAAAACAAGCTTCCTCCACCCCTTGATATTGTTGGATCAAATGATAGATTTGCTCCAAATATTCAGCAGAATGACTCATTAATACAGAATCATTTTGCAAAGCCGGCTTAATATTCAGTTGAATATCAAAAACATTCTCCGTGTCATATCCTTTAGACTGACGGGCAGCAACCTCATAATTATAAACCAGATCGATGCTGTACCATAGCAAGACAAGAACAACAACCAATTCAACCCACACCCATACATTAGCGTGCCTTTGGTTCCACATTTGTCTGAATAAACTCTTTATCATTTTTCCTTTCCTCCTATTCTCCTTTAATGGTAGTTGCAATATTACGATGTGTGACCATCCATACCGGAATCAATACCGACAATAAATTAAAAACAACACATACGCCGAAAACCAACACAAATAAAGCAGGATGCAACAACAAACCTCCATCCAGACTGATACCTGATAATTCTACCTCGCCGCTACCAAACAACCATACACGTCCCAGCCAAACCAAAACACACGAAAACAGATATCCTAAAATTCCACCCAAAAAGACCGTAAGCAGATTCTCTAAAAACAACCTCACCATAATGGAAATACGTGATGCGCCATACGCCTTGCGAACTGCAATTTCTGTCACACGCTCCTGCATTCGGGCATTGGTCATACCTGAGATATTAATAGCAGGAACAATCAGCAAGACCATCAATAACATACTGTAAACCAACGGTGCACTAATATCTTTTCCACGAAAAAAGGTGTATTCCGTATGAGTATAGAGTTCGTTCATCTCGAAAGCATATTCTGCCGTTGAACTATTCAAACGATCCTGCCGATGCTGTACTTCAGTCCGTACCTCTGCAGGACGAGTATCCGGCAGCAGTTTGAGCAATCCCAGACGGATTCCTCCCAAGCCCCCTGTCCAAGTAGCATAATAGTCTTCATTTTCCAATGAGAAAGGAACAAAAGCATCAGCGTATGCTGTCTGGAAAATAGCATTGACATCTTTCACCACGCCTACCACTTTAGTAGGAAAAAAATTACTTTGATATTCTTTTCCTACCACATCCGTCGTGCCGAAAAGCTGCAAGGCCATACGCTCGGTTATCACACTGACCCACCGACGGGCATCATACTCCTCTTGTGTGAAAGGACGTCCCGCTATAAATTCATAATCAAAGAACTTAAACCAGTTATCAGCCACAGGCCGCACATAATAGTTGAATATCTCATTCGAAGCGGACAAGTTACAAGGGGTCTTGGAAACGCCACGATACCAAGTAACCTCTTTTACACTAGGAAGCTCTGAAAACAATGCTTCAAAAGCCTTGCGTCCCATACCGCTGTTCTGGTTGGTATGATCCAGCTTACGATAGGTCATTCCCGAACCTGTATACATCATATCGCTCCGATCACTTTCCGGAGCCATATCCATTGTACGGAAGTCATAAATCATCACTACTACCATAACAAAAGCGATAGTGACAGCTGTTCCTATAATACTGATTGTAGCATAAAAAGGATTCTGCCGTATCAGATTAAATGCTTGTAATAATAGCTGTTTCATTCGTTTTATCTCTTCATTTTATTTATTCTTCATGTAATGCCTCAGCCGGTTCGATACTCATGGCACGACGGGCAGGATATCCTATTCCAATGACAATCATTCCAGCAATCAGAATAAAAGTGCCCAGAACCGTAATCGCAAAACGACCTGCCGTAAAAGGCATACGTGTAACTTCCACCAGTTCGGCATATCCCAAATTCCACGCCACAACCAATGCAGGAATAGCAGATATCAGCAATAACAAGACTCCTTCCCCCATCAGACGACCGCAGATTCCCCAACGGGTAGATCCTAAAGCCATACGCAACGCTATTTCGGCACGCCGATGCTGTGTCCGGAACCAGAAAGTTCCGATAATGCCTAGAAAGATATTCAGCAATAAGAAAAATATGATACAAAATTGCGTATTCAACTCATTCACCGAATCCGTTTCATAAGCTGTGCGTACATCACTCAAAGGAGTTATATCCAAAAGATATAGATTGCCCACCTGATATTGACGGTCGGCATCCACTATCAAACGGTCTATGAATCCATCATTCTGTCCCTCACGAACACGCAGGCAAACTTCTATATAAACCGTCTCACCTAAGGATTCCAACGCCTCATCTGTCAGGTACACAGCAGCATAACGGGAGCCGTAATCATCCGGAGCTGTAAAATGGTCATAACGGACCGGCTCGGTAAGAGCAGCTATAGAAAGATGCTCCGCCTCCGGCTCATTCCGCCAAACAGGCACCCTACGCCCTAAAAGTTCCTTACCATGCCAAGGTGCATCCTGATAAACATCGGCAATATTCACAGATAAGACCATGCCGGACGGTGTCAGTGCCTCAGCAAGGCTTTCACTACCCGAACCGTCTATATTGCGGTAACGGAATACATTAAAATACTCCGGAGTTATCCATCGTTTCAAACTACGTACCGGGACTGTATCCAGATAAAATGAAAAACTGTTCGCACCGTCATTATAAGGTATACAGTTTTGCGAGAGGCTGACTGCTTCCACATCCGGACGATGCGCAAGCCTGTTTACAATTTCATGCAAATCGGCAACATCTTCTTTCATAGTACGGCCAGGCTGATAAGCAGCCGCCTTCGAAGTCATCCGCTCAAAACGAAGAACATACGTATTTTCTATATCAAAGCCCATCGGCAAATTATAGATGCTCAACGTGACATATACCACATCCACAATATACCATAATATGACAAACACCACAAAAAGTTCCATCCACAGAAACGCATTGCTGCGGCGCTCGTTCCATATCTGTTTCAATAAATTCCTGTTCATGATCTAACGTTGGTTTAAAGCGTCCGTAATATTCATGCGCGATGCCCTCCAGGCAGGGATGCACGCTGACAGCAAATTCAAGAGCAGGCAGAAAATGAATGCGGCCAAGAATATCCAGGGACTGAACAACATATCTGCCGAAAGACTGGTTTCTCCTATTTGGGCACGGTTCTCGCTATTGGAAAATAAGAAATCATTCAATAAAAAAGTACATGCATAACTGAAAAGCATTCCTACTGCTCCGGCTATGAGCGTCAATAATAAATTTTCATAAAACACTTGCCTCAACAAGACATTGGCAGTAGCACCAAATGCCTTCCTCACCCCTATTTCCGACATGCGCTTCCGCATACGGGACAAAGTCATGCTACTCAAATTTATAGCCGGTACCAGCAATAAAATAACAATCACCAACAGGTAGTGCAAATAAGCTTCCTTCGCCTGTAACTCTCTTCCCCAGTGACGAAAGATAAAAGAGAAACGATCATCGGGTTGTCCACGATAAAAAATTTCGGAATCCTGCAATCCGTCATTGAATTTCTGACGCAGGCGTTCCGCCTCTTCTCTGATGGCAGGAAAATCTTTCTCCGAATGTGCCAGAATGACCACACGAAAAGTTCCCATCGCATTGTCATACCAGCACTTCCTGGCTATTTCTGTTGAATTGAAAGGTATCCAAATCTGCGCATAAGAAGAAACAGCCAGTTTGGATACATCTTTCACAACACCCACTACCGTATAATCGGCCAAGTTGAGTTGGACCGTACGTCCTACCGCTTCTACCGTACCAAACAAATTCCGGGCCACAGAAGCACTAAGTACAACCTTAGGAAGTCCGCTTTCACTATCGGCAGCCGTAAACGGCTTTCCGGCAATAAAATCAAAAGAGAACACTTTCCAAAAGGTATCGTCAGTTTCAAGGTTATCCACTGTCATCATTTTTCCAGCAGGTACAGAAATACGCATCCTGCCTCCTGTAGACACTATAGTTACCGCCTCAGGAACAGTAAGTGCCTTAAAACACTCTTTAGCCACTGTGAGTGACATACAGCCGTTTGATGAATTATCACTGGTATCTCCTTTCTGATGAATAGACATCGCTTTCATATAAAGAGAACGTGAACGGTTCACCTCGGGCACACAATCCGTAATGCGTACTTCCAACACCAGGACAATGACCATGATCATACAAATAGCCAATGCCGTTCCTATGATAGAAACCAAGCTGATGAGCCTATTCTCACGAAGTTGGTAAAAAGCCTGTTTAATATATAGTTTTATCATGTTTGTGCTATGCTCTAAAACCTTTTAACAAAAAAGAGATTACTCATTATGCAATGCTTCCGCCGGCTGAACTTTCATAGCCTTACGTGCGGGAATCCAAATGCCTACTACAATCATCAATGCAATCAAAATAAAGGAAATAAGAACTGTTATTATGAAACGTCCACCTTCAATAGTAGTGCCATTCATCCAAGCATTCAATTCACTATTTGCCAGATTCCAATCAATAAAAATCGCAGGAATTGTGGCCACCGCCAATAATATCAATCCCTCTGCCAACTGACGGACAAAGATACTATGATCTGTTCCACCCAATGATTTCATCAATGCAATCTCCCCACGTCGTTGCTGAGTACGGAACCAGAAAGTACCTAGCAATCCCAAGAATATATTCAACAACAAGAAACCCATTCCGAAAAGGTAACTGTTCCAGGCATTCGTATGTGACTGCTGAAAGTTACGACGGATATCGGTAAAAGAACGCACATCCGCGATAAACACATTGCCCACGCGATACAGTTTCTCACTATCCGCTTTCAAACGGGCTATAAAATCACGATCTTGATCCTCTTTTACGCGTACACAAAGCTCCGTGCCCAAATCATACCATTCTTCCGGCATAGGAGCCACCATGCAGTAACTGTTCCATGCCTCAAAATAATCCCCATAACGCACAACCTGCAAAGAAGCCGCTAAATTATATGTATTCGTTGTATCCCCGAACAAATAAAATTGTTTGTCTACCAATGAAGTCAAATCACATCCATAGCGCCGTTTATAAAGATTATCTGAAGCTAAGAAATTCTTCGGATGTTTCAGCATCTCAGCCAGTTGTTCAGGGGTCTCCCCACGGGTGCCACGATAACGGAACACACGGACAAAATCGGGAGACACCAATCTGCGTATAGTCCATCCCGGCGAACGTAACGTATCATACACCACTGACGCACTGCTGTTACTGCCATTATACGGGTAAGAATTTTGTCCTAATCCGGCTGCCTCTATATCCGGTCTATGCTGAAGACGACTTAGAAGTTCCTTGATATCCTGCCGCTTTTCCTCGTCTGTCTGATTGGGAATAAAGTCTGGACTTTTGTCCGTAAGACGTCCCATTTGCACCAAATAGCAATGAGAAATATCAAATCCCCGTGGTTCATTATAAATTGAGGTCTGCACATACATATAGTCCACAATATACCATAAAACGACACTTACCAACAATAATTCGGTGACAAGCCAAAGATTAGACCGCCATTCATTTTTTATCTGAGTAAATAGTTTCTTATTCATCTTGATTCTTTACTTTTAATTCGTTATCACCTTAGTGAATCCTTCCTCCCAGCGCATTGACAATGCTAGTCCTTGAAGCCCTCCAAGCAGGAATGCCGCTACTCAGCAAATTCAAAACAAAGCAAAACAACAACGCATAAAGGAAAGTGGAAGGGTGCAATAAAATACTGGAATCAACTGTAGGGGCATTCAATGTCGCACTATAAGGCTGTGCAAACAGGATATCGGTACCTAAATAAGCCATAACAATACTGATAAACAAACCTACGGCACCAGCCAACAAAGTCACGACCAGGTTTTCCATGATTATTTGTCCAACCATTTCCATGCGGGTGCTCCCAAAAGCACGGCGTACTCCTATTTCCGCCACACGTTGGCGCAATCGGCTTTGCGTCATACTGCTCAGATTTATAGCAGGTACTAACAACAGAATGATAAAAATGATAGCACGTTCACGACGAGCCGACTTCAAATCCGGCTCCAAGTTAGCTGCAAATGAAATAGACTGAGTTTCCTGATCATATGGTCGGTTACGGTCTATCAACGTATACCCCTGATCGGCAAGAATAGAATTATACTCACTCATACGCCGCTTGGCTTCAGCACGGATTTCTCCAAAATCATCATGGCTTCGAGCCAAAATAGTGACACTCATCATCCCCATGTGCTGGTCACTCCACGTATCATTAGGCAAATCCGTCGAAGTAAAGGGAATCCATACTTGGCCATAAGAAGCATCGGCAAGAGTAGATACATCTTTCACTACCCCTACCACACGATAGGGAGCATGATTCAACAAAAACTCTTTGCCCGCAGATTCTGTGGAACCAAACAAAGCCCGCGATATGCTCTCAGTAATCACAGCCACAGGAGTGCCCGCATTGAAAGTAGCTTCATCGTATGGTTTTCCATTCACAAAACGAAAATCGAACACTTTAAAAAAAGTATCATCCGTTTCCCGCACATCCGCTCCAATAGCCGGCATAGCGGGTAATGAAACAGGAGTCGATACCGGCATACTGCAATAAATAGTGACAGCTTCAGGGGTTTTCAATGATTTATATACCTCACGCGCCGTCCGCACGCTCATCGGTCCGTTACTTGTTCCGTCCCCCCAATCCTTATGACTTATGCTCATATAATGCACATGCAGAAAACGATTCCGGTTTGACTCGGGAGAAAAAGGAGCGACCTTCACTTGTTGTAGCATCACTACCAACATAATAAGGAAAATGCTAAGAGCAGTTCCTGCAATGCTGATGACACTGATAAGCGGATGCTGGCGAAGTTGCGCCAAAGCTTGCTTAAAATACTGTTTAATCATCTCTGTTATTTCTTAATAAATTCCTTTTCATAGTAATCAGTAGTTATTGCACCTGACGCCCATCAAAGAAACGAATGGTTCTGGAAGTCTGTTTGGCTTGTTCTTCATTATGGGTTACCATCACAATGGTCCGTCCATCCTCTTTATTTAATTTATGCAACAATTCCATGACCTCTGCACCCATCTTTGAGTCCAGATTACCGGTAGGCTCATCCGCAAGAATAATTTCAGGATTACCCACAATAGCACGGGCTATCGCTACACGCTGGCACTGTCCTCCGGAAAGCTGTGTGGGCATGTGCCGCATACGATGACTTAAACCGACACGATCCAACACTTCTTTTGCCAGACGGGTACGCTCCTTGGCAGCCATCTTTCTATAGAGCAAAGGCAACTCCACATTGTCAATCACATTCAGCGAATTAATCAGGTGGAACGACTGGAATACAAAGCCCAAGGTCTTGTTACGGAAAGCAGCCAGTTCCTTGTCCTTCATGCTTTCTACAGACGTGCCGTTTATTTCAATCTTTCCACTGCTGGGAGCGTCCAGCAGCCCCATAATATTCAGCAAGGTAGACTTGCCGCAACCGGAAGGACCCATAATGCTGACAAACTCCCCTTTAGCCACATCCAAATTTACATTTTCCAGCGCTAATGTTTCAATCTCATTCGTACGGTAGATTTTATTGATACCGGTTAATTTAATCATTGCCATAATCGTTTCGTATTTAAATTGTTAATCTTATCTCATACTAGTTATCTCAAAATCCATACACCTATAAACAGACCGGTTTACAGCCGTTTATCATTTTTTTTAAATCTTAATCCTACTCATCCCGCAATGCATCCACCGGAGTTATGCGGCTGATGCTGCGTGCAGGAATATAAATGCCTATACTGACCACAATCAGCAAGATAATCCATACAATCAGTGACACTCCTAAAAAATGAAGCGGGAATCTATTCACCCAATAAATGGGAAGTATTTCCTGTTCATTCCACATATTGGTATAAAGCCCTTCTTTCAAGGCATATTGCAAATAAATAAGACAACCGGTCAAAGTAGCCAGCGTAGAAAGCACTATCCCTTCGCCCAGCAACATACGGATGATATAGACAGACCGGGCACCGAAACTTTTCATGATACCCACTTCCTCCCGACGGTTGCGTGTCTGCATCCAAAAGGTACCGGAAACTCCTAAACATAAACTGATCAGGAAGAATCCTCCCATCAGTAAATTCACACGATAAGTATAATTCACCGTATTCTCTTCATCATTGTCCGCTATTACTTCATGATAACTCTTCACACTACGCATATATAGATTACCCACACGCAACTCTTTCTCCGCCCATGGTCTGAAATGCTGCATAAATTGCGTTTCGTTTATAGCCGGTTTAGTACGGAAAACGATACATACCTCTTCCGGTATTTCGAATTTTTCCAACTGTTGAGGCTCGGCCAATACATTCTGCGGCTGCATGCCATTGCGCATACGTAGTTTACCGATGGTTGCTTTTATAATCCAGTTCAAGGTATCCGTTTTAAAATCAACATAGCGATAGCCCAATGAAACGACTCCCGGTACAGGATCTACGGTCATAACGACTTCTTTATTTTCAAAAGGCATACGGTCCAGTTCTTCGTTAGTCTGCCCTTCCACTTCCTCAAATCCAAATGTGCTGAAAAACTGGCTCTGAGGCTCAAAGAACATCACCATATAGGGATAATAATGTAAAGAGTCCGTATTTAACGAACGGCTCCATGAACTGGAACAAAACGGACCGACGTCTCTAAACTGCAAAGTTGCATACCGCACATCTTCATAGTCGCGAATGCGCGAAAGAATCCGTCGTACATTGGCAGCACGTGCCTCCGGAGTGTCTTCCCCTGCTTCAAAACGCGCTGATTTGGAAGAGACAGCAGCAAGATTCAGTCTGTACATTCCTTCCTCTGTGATACCGGTAGGCAGCCCCCTGTCGTGGGTAGTCACCACAATCGGGTCAGTCAGTACCCATATCACCATAGATACAATGATCAACTCTGCCAACAACCAGCCATTGCGGTATCGGCGTGCCCATAAATTCTTACCTATCAAATGTAGCATCGCATCCCCCTCCTTTTATTTCTTCTGATTCAATGAATAAACGATATCCTTACCCAGTGCCTTCCACGCCGGCCATAATGCAGAGAATAAATTCAGCAAAAGACAAACGATAAAACCTGCACAGAAAATCCATGGAGAGAACAGCATATCAAAACTGACGATTGTATCTACTCCTTCAGGAGCGGAATTTCCGTAACGCTCAAACAAAGTAAACACCCAATTACGTCCGGCTATCAATATCGTCCAGACCCAACATAAGCCCAGCAGCCCCCCCAAACAGGTCAATATCAAATTCTCGATCAATATCTGACGAAGCAAACGTCCGCGGTCGGCACCGAAGGCTTTACAGATACCCATTTCCGGAAGACGGTTTTCCATGCGCGTACTGATCATCGCACATAAATTAAGAGCAGGCACCAATAAGAAAATCAAAACAAGCCCTCCCCAAAGACGTATCAGCTCCCACCAGTCCAAAGGAACATTTCCACGCCGATAGACACTTTTCCAATAAACATCCGGACCTGATAAAACCAATTTATTCTCTTCCTGTGAAGTATTATATTTACGGACCATTTCATGCATGGCCGCCTCCAAAGCCGCTCCCATGGCATCATCCTTCACTTTGAAATAAACCGTATAGGGTCCCAACATACCGGCATCACTTTTAGAATCCTTATCATAGCCTGCCACTGTAGTATAAGGCAGATATAATTGTGCAAAGGAGTCTCTTGTCAGGAAACTTGCATCTTTCACAACTCCCACAATGCGACAGTCCGTATAATTCAAGCTGAAAGTCTTGCCAACCACCTCTGTGGTGCCGAACAGACGACGTGCCAAGTCCTCCCCTACCACTGCATTCATGATACCACTCTCAAAATCGGCCTGCGAGAATGGCTTCCCAGCTAAAAAAGAGAATTGAAAGATACGGAAAAAAGCAGGATCGGTATATTTCACTTTCACATTCAGTTCCGAACCCAAGTTCTCACGTTGAATGTAGTCATCCAATTCCCACGAGTTATATACAGCAGAAACCTGCTCGGCCTCCTGCATGGGATACCACCAGTCACGTACCAATTGGTGAGAGCTTTGCCAACTGCCACTTCCACGGGTTTTCACCCGTTGCACCGTAACAGACTTCAAAACCCACGTCTCAGCACGGTTTGTCTCCGGATAAACAGGTGCCACTCTTATATAATGTGCCACAAAAACAACCATAGTCATGGCAATAGCCAATCCCGCACCTGTTATATAAAGCACACTGAACAGTTTATGCTGTTTCAGCAGCTCCCAGGCCTGCTTCCAATAATATTTTATCATAATGAGAACGAATTATCATCAGTATCCGGGGCGAGCAGAAGGGAATATGCCTCCCTTCCACCCGGTTTCCCGCTACTTTAATTTAAGAGAGAAAGTTTTATCTTGTTGTTTATGTCATAGCTGCTCTCATTTCAACTTCAACTTATTCTTGTTTTTATAGCTGCTCATATCACTGACAACTACCTTGTCACCCGGCTTCAGCCCCGATACGACTTCCACATATTCAAAGTTGCTGTCGCCCAACTGAACTTTACGCTTCACGATTTCATCCTTACTGTCCTGGACAAATAATTCGTATTCACCCCGGCCCACATAATAAGAAGCATTCGCCAATCTTAAGACTCCTTCCTTCACGGCATTCATGACATACACATCTGTCTTCAAGCCGGAACGCAATCGCTTGTTATTATCTTCATTCAATTGTACAATAAACGAAATCACCCCATTCTTACTCAACGGTGTCACACTACTTACCGTTCCTTCCAGTTTCTCATTGCCAATCTTGACTATGGCACGTCCACCTGCTGCCACACGGTCACCGTATGTATCGGCTATTTCACCTTCCACTTTAAAATGGCTCAAATCAGAAATGATAGCTACCTGGCTGCCTTCCGCTACCTGCGCACCTACCTGATTATTTATATAGGTAAGAATCGCTTTACGCGGTGAACGAATTTGAGCGTCATCCAATGTACGTTTCATTTCAGCAAGACTCTTTGAGAAAATATTGAATTCCAACTCCTTCACTTTCAAATCAGCCTCTTTTACTTTCGATTCATTCGCGTATTGCTGACGGAGCTGTTCCAATTCCAATTTTCCGGTATTAAAGTTCAGTTCAGCCTGACGAACCTTGTCCGTTGTTCCAGAGCCCAAACTATCCAAATAACGTTCGTTACGAAGTTCCACCTCCATACGGTTCAATTTCATGGCGGAAATTTTCACTTGCATCGATAAATCACTCAGATACGTATTATTATTCACTTTCAACTGCTCTAACTGATAACGTTTCATCTGTTCTTCATCCAGTAATTTCTTGTATTCGGTTTCCGTACTCTGCAAATCAAGTTTCAAAATCGGCGTACCTACATCCACACTGTCTCCTCCCTTACGGTAAACTTCCACGATACGAGTATTAATAGGTGAGTTGATAATCTCTTCAAAAGCCGGAACAACCTTACCGGAAGCACTGACACTTACTTCAATAGTTCCATTGTCCACTTCTGAAAACACCAAATCTTTCCTATTGACGCTGCTTCGCATAAACGAAATCAATACAGCTATACATACCACTGCCGCCACACCTATTGCACCATATTTAATGAACTTCTTTTTGCGCTCCTTATCACGCACTTCTTTAGGAATTTCTCTGTCCATAACTTATTGTAATTTTATTATTATCATTTTTGTGCTAAAGAATAAACAACATCCGTGCCAAGGAAACAACTTATTGATAATCAACAACAAATAAAGCGTACAGGGTGTCCGATATCGGACACCCTGTACGCTTTTAAACATCAGTTACCGTACAATAATGATTAACGCAAACGCAATATATCACCTACTTTAGGAGAAGGGTCTTCCGGTTTCATCTTATTCATCTTATATAAATTTTTCAGACGAATACCATATTTTTGGGAAATGGAATACATAGATTCTCCCCCACGGACAACATGAACTATGTGTTCCTTATCCGCACGACGATGCTTTTTATCCAAATAAATAATATCTCCTGGCTTCAATACATATCCCTTATAAAGATCATTGTATTTCCTCAACTTGCGTTGACTGATATCAAATTCTTTAGAAAGTTTTTTAAATGTATCCCCCGGACGTACCACAATATAGAGTAAATCATTAGCCAAATAAGGCTGATGCGGGTTTGGGAATTCCTTCATCCACTTTATACCATCCTTGGTATCATACTTATGTAATTCATATAATTCAATGATATCAATTAAACGATATGCATAGCGAGGGTCAGTAGCATATCCCGCTTTCTTCAGCCCATGCGCCCATCCTTTATAATCGGTGATTTTTAATTTAAAAAGAGATGCATAACGTGAACGTCCTTTTAAAAATTTAGAATGATCTTCATATGAATCACGAGGGTGCTTATAGGCACGAAAACATTCATTACGGGCATCATCATCATGCCGTACAGTACGACCAGTCCAGTCACCACCACATTTTATACCGAAATGATTATTGGATTTACGAGCCAGTGTACTTTTTCCCGCTCCTGATTCCAATAATCCTTGAGCCAAAGTGATGCTGGCAGGAATACGATACCGTTTCATCTCATCGATAGCGAGATCTTTATACTTATGAATATATTCCTCATACTGCCGGTTACGGGTTTGCGCTTGCACTGTAAAATTACATAGACAACAAAACAACCCGATTAATATAAATTTCAACGTATGTTTCATCATATAAAACTGTTTCAAAATCGCGACTATACTTTTTCCGCTATATATAGTTGCAAACTTACCATTTTTATCCGGCTGTATGCAATCTTTTTAAATTAATTACGAATTTCATTCGAATTCCAAAAGTCCAAAGAAATCCGGACGATGAAAATCCGGCTTCTCTATTTTAATAGGATTCCATGATAAGAAATGAGGCTTTTGCAATTCATCTCCACATTTATAAAAATTAGCCCGTATGCTCATTCCATCCAGCCCGGTAATGGCATGCTTAAAAAATACCTTATACGGAATCAGCAAAGCCACCTCCCAAGTACATTCTCCTATCTTTTCTTCAAAAGTTTCTCTGCCCAAGCTAGCCCAACGCTTCACCTGATCCGTTATTTCAGAAGGAGCCATTTCACGATTATTACGCTCCGAACCTGCTGCTAAAAGAATCGTAGCGATACAGTTACATTCCAAATTATAATAAATGCCATCTCCCGCAGGAATAGAGAAAAATTCCACACAGGAATCTGTCCAAACACTACCGTTATCTTCACCGTATTTGGCACGAACACTGTCTTCTACTACTTTATAATGGACTAATATAGCATCATTTGTATAGGCTATACGAAAAGAGACTTGAGGTTGATAAGGATATTCTTTCCAGTTCACTATATCAATAGGATGATACGTAATGTTCTCATTATCAAACAAGGTCGGTATTTGTTGTGCATCTTGAACTTTACCACTTAATTTCTTTACTTTCATCGTATTGTTTTTATTAGTTAAATAGCTACTATTAGCTTCACAAAAATATATACTTCCACTGAGAAAACAAAATAGTGGCTACCATAAACAGCAGCCACTAAAAGAATAAAGCTATAAAGACAATGAAAGCACAATTTTTACATTTTCATCCATATTTATTTCTTCACATCGCCCTGTGGCATATGTCTTCTCCCATCATGCTGTTTTTTCATTCCTTGTCTTTTTCTCATCTCTTTACGGAATTTATCGCCATTGTGTTTCTCCATATTATACATTTTCTGAATTTGTTTAGGAGAAAGAAATTTCCGGAACTCATTATAATACTTCTCACGAACATCCAGTATCTTTCTACTCTGCGCGAAACGTGCCTTGATAGCCTGCTCCACTTCAGCATCTGTAGGAAGCGGTTTGGGGGTCTGTTTATCTGCAGCCGTTCTATTTGCAATATTTCGACAGGCTCCCATATGACGAGTAGCCCGCATTTCTTCCATGTATTGTTTATACACCGGAATAAATTTAGCAGTCGTTGCGTCATCCAATGCCAATCCTTTTATAATTTGATTGCACTGTATTTCCAGCATCTGCTCTTTATTAAACTGCCTTCTTTCAGATTTAGCTCCTTTCTTTTCTTGTGCAAAAAGTGTTACCTGACTTCCCATAACAATGGCTGCCAACATCATTAAAAAAAATTTTGTTCTCATCATTTTTTGGTTTTTAGTGATTAATCAATTTATAAATATATCATTTTCAGATAATTCCACCCATCCTGCTAATTCCTCATCAGACATAGATTCTATATAACGATCCAAAGTATCTGAATAAGAAGAGTCTAAATCCGTAGAAACAATAAGTGAAGGAGAAGGCAACTCCTCTGCCACAGGTTGGGATATCGGAAAGAAAAGAACTCCCAACATGACAGCCGCAATAGCTAAAGCAGCCCCAATAATCAATTTTATTCTATGCTGCCTATTAAACCTCTCAGCCTGTGTACGCTCCAATACTTGCTTCTGCATTTTTCCGAAAAAGCCATCAGGGGTACGATAAGGCATCCGCTTCCCAATATTCTTAAAATCAAACTCCTTTTCCATCCTGTCTTTAATTATTTATCATGTACTCTTTTATCTTCTCTTTTGCATAATGATAATTCACTTTCAACGTATCCACTTTCGTGTCCGTAATCCTGCTAATTTCCTCATATTCCAGTTCATCATAATAACGAAGATTGAAAACTACCCGCTGCTTTTCAGGAAGCATCAAAATAGCCTGCTGAAATTTCACCGCCATTTCGTTCTCATAATCCACATAATCTGACGCCATCAACTTATTCATTAACTCTTCCTGAACTTCTTCCGCCGAAACAGCTTGTTCCTTACGCATATTCAGAAAACGGAGACACTCATTGGTCGCTATCCGGTAAATCCATGTCCCCAATGAACTTTCCTCCCTAAACTGAGGAAGATGGCGAAAGACGCGAATAAAGACTTCCTGCAGAATATCCTCTGCATCCTCATGTGATACAACCAATCTCCGGATATGCCAATATATGGGCTGTTGAAAAAAATCTATCAACAATTTAAATCCCCGTTCCGGGTTGGAAGCCCATACTTCCCTAATTTTATCTTCGTTTATCATCTATTCGTCAAAAGTTTATAGGTTAGAACCACCCGAGAACAAGAAGTTAAAAGTGAAAATGAAGTTTTTACATTAATTATAGATGAAGTTAAAATAATCAATCACATTTCCTACAAGAGAAAAATACAACCAATCTTCCGGAATATGAATTTAAAGAATTCAAACTCAATCTTCCTATCAATAAATTTCAGTTCTTAGAAGAATTACCATATAAACAATAGGGAAATCCCTAAAAATAAATAGGGAAAAAGATAGAAGAATATACCTTTTCCCAACTTATCTTTGTTACAAACAAAAAAACAAAAAAATGAGAAGATTGAAACAAACATTATTAGCGTTAACCATTTGTACTTTAGTCATCAGTTGCAGTTTGACTACTAGTAGCACTATTATGAAAGTACAGAGAGGGATGTCCCAAGAAGAAGTCAGCCATTTACTTGGGAAACCCGATTTCCGTAGATTCGACAACGGCTCGGAACAATGGGAATATACCAAGACCAATATGTCCACAGCTGCAAACACGGTAATTATTATCGATTTTGTAGACGGAATGGTAACAAACATGGATTCTTTTGAGTCCAACATTACTCCGCCTCCAGTTGCAGTGTGTCCGCCAAATGAAATCATTACGGTAGTTCCACCCAACCACCCTGATCATTCTGGCCCGCACAGACCAAAACACAAAGCCATGAATCCACATGATTTTGAAAACCTCTATAAAAAAGTAAAAAACAAAGCATTTAAGGACGACCAAATGGAATTATTATCTGTAGGAGTTGTAAACAACTACTTCACCTGTAAACAAACTGCCCGACTCATGTCCATATTTACATGGGACGATGAAAAAATGAAAGTATTAAGAATGATTTCCAACCGCATTGTAGACCGTGAAAATGGAAAAGAAATCATCAAGACACTGGATTCTTTATTTAAACAAGATGATGCACGTAAAATATTGGGAATCACTAACCAATGGTAATTCAACCTAAACAACACACAAAAACATAAATATATGAGAAAATTCAAACAACTATTATTGCTTGTTATCAGTATAACACTTGTCAGCTGTCATACCACAGGAAGTATCAAACAGAAAGCATGGAAAGTACAGCAGGGAATGACAACAGAAGAAATAGGCCAACTTCTTGGAAAACCCGATTTCCGACGTTTCGATGGTTCTTTGGAACAATGGGAATATCAGAGCGGAGGAATTGCAACGTCTTGCAAATTTCTAATTATCGAATTTCGAAACGGAAAGGTAACAAGCATGGATTCCTACAATGAAATAGCTAAAGAGACTTCAGTAGGAGACCTATATTCCAGCAAAATATCCCTCGATACCGTTGGTTCAATAGACGATAACGAATTTGAAAAGATATACAATGAAACAAAAAATTCCGTATTCAAAGATTCAACTCTGGAAAAAGCCATTATAAATAAAAAATTAAGTTGCGCACAATGCCTTAAACTTATGTCACTTTATACTTTTGATAATGACAAGTTAAAAATGTTACAAGTACTGAAAGACCATATAGCTGACACAACAAATTACGATAATATTGTCAACTCACTAGATTTCATTTCAAGTAAAAACAAGGCCAAAGAGATATTAGGAATACCCTAATACAGTAAAAGCAAACGTACCTGTTGCAATAAACCTAAAAAATATTGCAACAGGCACATCTGCTTTACCTCAATCTTCTATTCTGACAGCTGTGCCGCTTGCGGTTACCATCAGCATACTACCGCTGTCCCCCACAGTTTCATAATCCAAATCCACCCCAACTACAGCATTAGCTCCCAATAAAGCAGCCTGATCCTGCATTTCTCGTAACGCAGTATCTTTAGCCTGTCGAAGTACTTCTTCATAAGAACCGGAACGACCGCCTACAATGTCACGAATACTAGCAAAAAAATCACGAAACAGATTAGCACCGATAATAGTTTCACCTGTTACAATGCCATAATATTTGGTTATACGTTTTCCTTCGATAGTAGGTGTTGTTGTTGCTAACATAATCTTTCTCTTTTTTAATTATATATTCATTAGACGCACAAATAAAAAAAAAGTTGCAACTTTCTCCTTTTTTTATCGGTAACTATATTATTCTTCTCACATTCAACTCTGACAAGCAATAAGAAAACAAATAAATTTAAAACCAGATTTTAGAAAAGAAACATTGGGAGATTAAAAACAAAACATTACATTTGCAAGAAAACAAAGAGGAACGTATCATGAAACAAATCAAACTGGAAATAAACATAGAGGCTTGCCATTATGACGAACTAACAGAGAAGGACCGCAAACTGATAGACGCCGCGTGTGAAGCAACGAAAAGAAGCTATGCTCCTTACTCACATTTTGCTGTTGGAGCCGCCGCACTGTTGGAAAATGATATCGTCATTACCGGAACCAATCAAGAAAATGCAGCCTACCCATCTGGTCTTTGTGCAGAACGTACCACTTTGTTTTATGCCAATTCTCAATATCCGGATCAAGCAGTAAAAACACTCGCCATTGCTGCCCGCACAGAAAATGGTTTTCTTGACACACCTATTCCTCCTTGCGGAGCCTGTCGGCAAGTATTATTAGAAACTGAAAAACGATATGGAAAACCTATGCGGATACTGCTTTATAGTAAGACTGATATTTATATATTAGAAAACGTAAGCGGACTTTTACCTTTATCGTTTGATGGAAATTATCTGAAATGATACCTACCATCCGTCTGCACAGCCAACAGTTAATAAATCCGGTTTTCAATAATCCGAAAGATCTTGTATCATGGATGGGAGGCATTCAAGCGCAAGATTACACCATGTCCAAATGGGCTATTGGTATCCGGCTAAAGGCAGGAAATCTGCAAACAGTCAATGAGGCACTGGCAAAAGGAGATATATTGCGCATTCATGTCATGCGTCCTACTTGGCATTATGTAGCTGCAGAAGATATACGCTGGATGCTGAAGCTTTCATCCCGACGCATCATTACTGCCAATGACTCTTTTGCCAAGTCCAGAGGACAAGACATTTCAGTTGACATTTACAACAAAGCAAACCGATTATTGGAAAAGGCACTAGCAGGACACAATCATCTGACCAAGCAAGAAATTGACAACATATTTAAAGAAGGAGGGCTGGAAACCAATGAAAGATTATCCAACCGTTTCCTGATTCACGCTGAAGCTGAAGGACTTATTTGCAGCGGAGCAGATAAAAATAATAAAATCACCTTCGCACTTTTGGATGAGCGTGTTCCTCCAATACAAGAATTACATAAAGAAGAGGCGCTAGCTATCTTGGCACGCAAGTATTTTAGAAGCCACTCTCCTGCCAGTCTGAAAGACTTTGTATGGTGGTCCGGACTTTCGGTAACGGAAGCTAGACAAGGTATAGCCGCCATTGAACAAGAATTGCTTACTGACCGTTTCCTAGCACAAAAATTATATGTTCATCAGTCTTATAAAGAAGAAAAAACAACCGACATATTGCATATTCTTCCTTCATACGATGAATACCTAATCAGCTACAAAGACCGTACTGATGTATTGAACAAAGAATACCAACACAAAGCATTCAATTCTTTCGGGATATTCCGTCCGGTTATTCTGTACAACGGGCAAATAGTTGGAAATTGGAATAAAGTCATACAAAAACAAACAACACATATAGAAATGAACTGGTTCAAGAAAAATACAAAGATCAAAAGAGAATTACTTTCCCTAGCGGAGAGAAAATACCTTACTTTTTTCTCCGAACTGTAAGAAAATTGTAAATGGATTATTTCTGCGTCATCACATTTTAAAAATAATCCATTACATTTACATTATTCAGTATTGCAATATAAAACTCTCAGCCACTTTCAAGAAACGTTCATGACCTTTTTCATTCAAATGTGCAGTATCTGTATTATTCTTGCTGTTCTGAAAATATATTTTTCTAAAATGATCATTACTTGCATAAATTCCTCCTTTTCGGGCGCTGTCAAAAATAGGAATACTATAATTTCCACAAACCTCAATCATAGCATCCACCACTTTCTCAGCATCACTTCCTGCAAAATTTTTACAGTTCCATCGGGTAAAGAAAAAAATCTTAGCTGTGGGATACTTTTCAATAAGCCCTTCACACAGCATTGCCAGCCTCTCTTTAAATACATCAATACCGCCAATTGAATCCAATTTAAAACCATCATTGTGCCCACCCACAACAATAACATAATCCAAATCATCCGGCATTTCCTTATATCTTACATACATCGCTTCCCCCCAACGCGGGCTACTATAAGCAATGCTGCTGCCGTTCTTGCCATAATTTAAATATTCCATACCATGTTTCTCGGCAAATTTATAATGCCAGGTATTCTTAACAGGTTCCTTATGATTCTTCACATAACTATCTCCAATAATTCCCAAACGTTTTCCTTTCAATTCATCAGTCCTGACGGTAACTCCTTTAATAATTTGTTCCAACTGCTTATATACCTGTTGTCCCAAATACTCTGCCGAATGAGCCGTGAAATGAAGTCTGTCATTTAACAATTCCGCGCCTGACATATCTATCAGGTGCATGTTCGGATCTTCAGCAGCCAATTGCTTCATCGCATTCTCCACTTCTCTGCTGAAATATTTATTACTTCGGGCAACAGTACCAAAAATAAAAGGCAAACGAGAATAATCCTTTCCGGTTTTTTCTGTCAGATGCATACGCACATAAGCCACCATTGTCTTCAAGTTACGGTAATAATCTTTACTTTTAGCATAATCACTTTCCCCCTGATGCCAAAGAAATGCATCTATCTGATAGCCATCCTTCAGGCGGGAAAGAGTCTTGTCTATACACATGTCTATCTCTTGAATGAAAGAAAGCAACAAGGAGTTTCCTCCATCAGAAGTTGGCTTAGCCTGTGCCAGCCATTCAGGCGCCGCAGACCAAAAACGTCCCTTGGAAGCATTATAATCAGGTGCTATGGAAGTTCCGCCAACAGCCCATTTCACCACATAAAATTTCTCCTGCAACAACTGCTCCAACCAATAATATGTCACTGCATCAAAAGCCCACATATTATTTTTTCCGCTACGTTTGGCACGAGGCCAGAAAGGAATAAATTCTCCCTTTCCGTCATTCTGAGCTATCTGACAATAACGGTAGGCACCTTCGGCATACGTCAGTGTATCCGTAGCCAATGCTTTAATATATGCCGGCAAATCTTCATTAGGAGTTCGTCCATCGGTATTAGACTGTCCGGCAGTTATAATCACATGTACAGGATTGGAAGCCATCGTATTCAAGCCAACAGCTGCAAAAATCAAAATCAAAATTAAGTTTTTCATAAGTATCATTTCATGTTTTTAATGGACACAAAAATAATCCTAATTCTAATATAACGACATGGATTATCGTCCATTATCATAGATTTTTTGAACTCATTATGGTTCATACAGAATGAGAATTGCGGCTAAACCATAAAAAAAGAGCCACAGGAACAATGGCTCCCAATGACTCTTTCTTTTTCAGCTCATATTTATAATTTAATTATCTCCATACATACGCGCACGCATTTCTTTAATATGATCAGAAGTGATGTATTCATCGTATTCCATCATCTTGTCAATGATACCATTCGGGGTCAATTCAATAATACGGTTCGCCACCGTTTCAATAAATTCGTGGTCGTGGGAAGAGAACAGCACATTTCCCTTATAAGTCTTCAGATTATTATTGAAAGCCTGAATTGATTCCAAGTCCAAATGGTTGGTTGGAGTATCCAAAATCAGACAGTTCGCATTACGCAACTGCATACGGGCAATCATACAACGCATCTTCTCACCTCCGGAAAGCACATTCACTTTCTTCAATACTTCCTCTCCGGAAAACAACATACGCCCCAAGAAACCTTTCATATAGACTTCGTTACCTTCGCCAAACTGGCTCAGCCAATCTACCAAATTCAAATCACTTTCAAAGAAATCCGTATTATCCAAAGGCAAATAAGCCGTAGTAATAGTAACGCCCCACGCGAATTTACCAGCCTGCGGAGTACGATTTCCATTGATTATTTCAAAAAAAGCAGTCATGGCACGCGGATCACGGCTCAAAAAGACAATCTTATCTCCTTTTTCTACATTAAAATTCACATCATTGAACAATACCATACCGTCTTCAGTTTCCGCACGCAAGCCGGATACTTCCAAAATCTGATTGCCCGGTTCACGATCCGGAGTAAAGATGATACCGGGATATTTACGGGACGACGGCTTAATTTCATCTACATTCAGTTTTTCCAACATCTTCTTTCGGCTGGTTGTCTGCTTGCTCTTAGCCACATTGGCACTAAAACGACGGATAAATTCTTCCAACTCTTTCTTCTTCTCTTCAGCTTTAGCCTTCTGGTTCTGCTGCTGGCGAAGTGCCAACTGACTTGATTCATACCAGAAGCTATAGTTACCGGCAAACATATTCACTTTACCGAAATCAATATCTACAGTATGAGTACAAACAGAGTCCAAAAAGTGACGGTCATGACTTACCACCAACACCGTGTGCTCGAAATTAGAAAGATATTCCTCCAACCAAGTCACCGTATCCATATCCAAATCATTGGTAGGTTCATCCAACAACAAGTTATCAGGATTACCGTAAAGTGCCTGCGCCAACATGACACGCACCTTTTCCTTACCGCTCAGTTCCCCCATCAACATATAGTGCTTGTCTTCCTTTATGCCCAATCCGCTCAACAAAGAAGCAGCATCACTCTCGGCATTCCAACCATCCAGTTCGGCAAACTTCTCTTCCAATTCAGAAACTTTCAAGCCATCTTCATCTGTAAAATCAGTTTTCGCATACAGTTCTTCACGCTGTTTCATAATGTTCCACAACACAGTATGTCCCATCATAACCGTATCCATGACTGTATATTCATCCCACTTAAAGTGATCCTGGCTCAATACAGACAGACGTTCGCCCGGTCCTAATACCACTGAGCCCTTAGTCGGTTCCAGCTCACCTGAAATTGCTTTCAAGAAAGTAGATTTTCCGGCGCCGTTCGCACCGATAACCCCGTAAATATTACCATTGGTGAACTTCATATTTACGTCATTATACAACACTCTTTTACCAAATTGAATGGCCAAGTTCGAAACTGTAATCATCCTAATATACCTTATTTATATAATTATTCTATTTTGGAATTGCAAAGGTAGGCATTTTAATTCAGAAAAGTATGCCAGTGTGGCAGAAATTCCGTACTTTTGCAAAATTATTACTCTAAGAAAACAACTAGGCACGAAATTTGTTAGCAGTAAATTAACCTAAAAGACCTGACTGTTATGAGTAAAAATAAGAAAAACAAAAAGTTTAATAAGAATATGAACCCAACAGAGAAGAACCAACCTCAAGACGAGGAAGTTTTGAAAAATCAGGAAGCGGCAGAAGCTGCCATTGATGAAGAAACTCAGAAAGAAGCAACAGAAGAACTGAACGCTGAAGAGAAGGTGAACAAGGAATTGGCGGAAGCTCAGAAAACAATAGAAGAGCAGCATGACAAATACCTGCGTCTTTCAGCCGAATTTGACAATTACCGTAAACGCACCATGAAAGAGAAGGCCGAATTGATTAAAAATGGTGGAGAAAAGGCCATTACTGCCATTCTTCCTATTTTGGATGACTTGGAGCGTGCAGTAAAGACTTCAGAAACTTCGGATGATGTAAAAGCAATGCGTGAAGGAATTGAGTTGATCTACAACAAATTCCTGAAAGTATTGAACCAGGAAGGACTTCAGAAAATAGAGACTGACGGTGAGAACTTTGATACCGATTATCACGAAGCAATTGCATTAGTTCCAGCTCCTTCCGAAGAGAAGAAAGGAAAAATATTGGACTGTGTACAAACCGGTTATAAGCTGAATGACAAAGTAATACGCCACGCCAAAGTAGTTGTGGCTCAATAAACAGTATCATAAAACGACATGGCAAAAAGAGACTATTACGAAGTTCTGGAGGTGGACAAAACAGCCACCCTTGATGTTATAAAAAAAGCATACCGCAAAAAAGCAATACAATATCATCCGGACAAGAATCCGGGAGATAAAGAAGCGGAAGAAAAATTCAAGGAAGCTGCCGAAGCTTATGATGTGTTGAGCAACCCGGATAAACGCGCCCGTTACGACCAATTCGGACATGCAGGAATGAGTGGAGCTGCCGGTGGCGGTTTTGAAGGATTCGGACAAGGTATGTCCATGGATGATATTTTCTCTATGTTCGGTGACATCTTCGGTGGACATGGAGGAGGTTTCGGAGGCTTTGGAGGTTTCGGTGGTGGCGGACGTTCCGCACAACGCAAGTTCCGTGGTTCAGACCTCCGTGTAAAAGTAAAACTGAACTTAAAAGAGATTTCTACGGGAGTAGAAAAGAAATTCAAACTGAAAAAGTACGTAACATGTGACCATTGCCATGGTTCAGGAGCCGAAGGAGAAGGAGGAACGGAAACGTGTCCCACTTGTCATGGAACAGGAAGTATCACCCGCACCCAACAAAGCATTTTTGGAATGGTGCAATCACAAAGCGTATGTCCACAATGTAACGGAGAAGGGAAAATAATTAAGAACAAATGTAAAGCTTGTGCAGGAGAAGGTATTGTATACGGAGAAGAAGTCGTGGAAGTGAAAATTCCTGCCGGTGTGGCTGAAGGAATGCAACTTTCTGTCAATGGGAAAGGAAATGCGGGCAAACATAACGGTGTTCCCGGTGATTTGCTTGTTGTCATAGAAGAAGAATCCCATCCAGACCTAATACGCGATGAAAATGATTTGATTTACAATCTGTTACTAAGCGTTCCGACTGCTGCTTTAGGAGGCACTGTAGAAATACCAACTATTGATAGCAAAGTAAAAGTAAAAATTGAACCAGGCACCCAACCAGGTAAGGTCTTACGCCTAAGAGGTAAAGGATTGCCCAATGTCAATAGTTATGGTTACAGTAACGGTACAGGTGATTTATTAGTCAATGTAAGCGTATATATTCCAGAAACGTTGAATAAAGATGAAAAACAAGCACTAGAGAAAATGCAAGAATCGGATAACTTCAAACCGAATACAAGCATTAAAGAAAAAATATTCAAGAAGTTCAAAAACTTCTTCGATTAATTTTTATACTACAAAGTGTCACAGAAAGAATACCAGGTTTTATATCTGCCTGGCATTCTTTTGTGACACTTTGCGGTAAATAAAAACATTTGCCATGAATTACGAAGAAACATTGGATTATTTATATAATAGTGCCCCATTATTCCAACATATAGGAAAAGATGCATACAAGGCAGGGTTAGAAAACACTTATCTTTTAGACAAGTATTTCAACCATCCCCATCGCCAATTCCGAACCATTCATATAGCCGGGACCAATGGAAAAGGCTCTTGTTCACATACTTTAGCCGCCATTTTACAATCAGCCGGATACAAGACAGGACTTTACACTTCTCCACATCTGATAGATTTCCGTGAACGAATCCGCGTCAACGGAATTCCTGTATCCAAAGAATATGTCATAGACTTTGTAGAAAAACACCGTGCCTTTTTTGAACCTCTGCATCCTTCTTTCTTTGAACTGACTACTGCAATGGCTTTCCACTATTTTGCCCAAAGCCAAGTAGATGTAGCCATTATAGAAGTCGGCCTGGGAGGACGAATAGATTGTACAAACATCATCCGTCCGGATCTATGTGTCATAACCAATATCAGTTTCGACCATATACAATTCTTAGGTAACACATTAGCCAAAATAGCCACAGAGAAGGCCGGAATCATCAAAGAAAAGACCCCGGTAGTTATCGGTGAAACCACACCCGAAACCAAACCTATATTTACAACCCGTGCTAAAGAAGTAAACGCTCCTATCTACTTTGCAGAAGAAGAACAGTTATTACACTCCTCCAGCATAAATGAAAAAGGTAAACGAATATATCAAACAACCGACTACCTCAATCTGGAAGGCGAACTGGAAGGGCTTTGCCAACTTAAAAACACCAATACACTTTTATCTGCCATCCGCCTATTAAAACAAGCAGGTTATCAACTTACCGAAAGCAATATACGCAAAGGATTCTCACAAGTATGTGAACTCACCGGCCTGATGGGAAGATGGCAAAAATTAGAAAGTGAACCGACTTTAATATGCGATACAGGACATAATGTAGGAGGTATTTCGTATATCATAGAACAATTAGAACATCAGAAATATGAACGATTACACATTGTAATAGGTATGGTAAACGACAAGGATATCAGTGGAGTATTGTCCATGCTTCCTAAAAATGCCACCTATTATTTTACCAAAGCCAGCGTAAAGCGTGCTTTATCCGAAAAAGAATTACAAAGCTTAGCGATGCAATCCGGGCTGCACGGAGATACTTATCCTGATGTAGAAACAGCTGTAACAGCCGCTAAAGAAAAGGCTAACAAAAATGACTTTATTTTTGTTGGAGGAAGCAGCTTTATCGTTGCGGATTTATTAAAATTTCACGTTTAGTCCGTTCACTTTTATAGAAAAAGTTTGGGAATACCGAAGAAAATCTTTTTATTTGCATTAGTTTTATACATAAAATAAAAAGATTTTCAATAACATGATAAACACATCTACTTCCGATGAGAATTTATGCGGCCTGAAACGGGCCGATTTTCAGACAACAGTGAACGGGAAACAAACAGACCTCTTCATTCTGAAAAATGAAAACGGAGCTGAAATAGCTGTCACCAACTATGGTGGAGCAGTATTAGCTATTATGGTTCCGGACAAAAACGGTAAATATGCCAATGTCATTCAAGGACATGATAGTATAACCCATGTTATCAATAGCCACGAACCTTTCCTCAGTACTCTTATCGGTCGTTACGGAAACCGTATAGCAGGAGGCAAATTCATTTTAGAAGGGAAAGAATATTCACTGACTATCAACAATGGTCCCAACTCGCTGCATGGCGGTCCTACCGGATTTCATACCCGCATTTGGGATGCAGAACAGGAAACTCCCCAAAGCTTGAAATTGCATTATTTATCTGCTGATGGCGAAGAAGGATTTCCAGGAAATTTGGATATTCACGTAACGTACACTTTAAGTAATCAAAATGAATTCATCATTACTTACCACGCTACAACAGACAAAACAACATTGGTAAATCTTACTCACCACGGTTTTTTCAGCCTATCAGGCATTGCCAATCCTACGGCAACCGTTGATAACAACATCGTAACCATTAATGCTGATTTTTATACTCCGATAGATAATGTATCCATCCCTACAGGCGAAATTGCCAAAGTAGAAGGTACTCCTATGGATTTTCGTACTCCTCAAAGAGTAGACAGTAGAATCAATGACCCATTCGAACAGCTAGAATTCGGTGCCGGCTATGACCACTGCTATGTATTAAACAAACGTGAAGCAGGCACACTGAGTTTTGCAGCAAAATGTGTGGAGCCCGAAAGCGGTCGTAGCATGGAAGTATACACTACAGAGCCCGGTGTACAAGTTTATACTTCAAACTGGCACAATGGTTTCGAAGGTGCTCATGGAGCAACTTTCCCAGCAAGAAGTGCCATCTGTTTTGAAGCACAACATTTTCCTGATACGCCCAATAAAGGCCATTTCCCTTCTTGTGTTCTACATCCGGGGGAAACTTACAATCAAGTAACCATCTACAAATTCGGTGTAGAAAAATAATTTTATGAAATAACCTAATTAATAAACTTATAATTTTTTCAAAACCATGAATCAACAAAAACAGAACGGTAATATCATCGCTATCATTACAATGTTCTTCCTTTTCGCGATGATTTCCTTCGTTACTAATCTTGCTGCGCCTTTCGGCACAATATGGAAAAACCAATATGCAGGTGCCAATACCTTGGGTATGATGGGAAATATGATGAATTTCCTCGCATATCTGTTTATGGGGATTCCTTCAGGTAATATGCTTGTAAAAATCGGATATAAAAAAACAGCCCTCATTGCCATGGCAGTAGGTTTCATCGGTTTGTTTATCCAATATATTTCCAGTTTGTTCGGTGCAGATATAGACGTATTCAATTTAGGAGAATATGCCATTAAAATGAATTTTATCATCTATCTGCTTGGTGCCTTCGTCTGTGGTTTTTGTGTATGTATGCTGAACACTGTAGTTAACCCGATGCTAAATCTTTTAGGTGGTGGTGGTAACAAAGGTAACCAATTAATCCAAGCCGGTGGTGCTCTAAACTCATTGTCAGGTACTTTGACTCCGCTTTTCGTAGGTGCCTTGATTGGTTCTGTTACCCCTCAAACAGCTATGTCAGATGTAGCTCCTCTGCTTTTCATCGCAATGGGTGTATTCGTATCAGCGTTTATCGCTCTTTCATTCATCGCCATTCCAGAGCCTCATCTAAGAAAAGCAGGTCATGAAAAAGAGAAATTCTCTCATAGTCCTTGGAATTTCCGCCATACTGTATTAGGTGTAATCGGTATCTTTGTGTATGTAGGTATTGAAATCGGTATTCCAGGCACATTAAATTTCTATCTTGCCGACCCAACGGAAAAAGGTGCGGGCCTGCTTGCCAACGGTGCCGCTATCGGTGGTGCTATTGCTGCCATCTATTGGTTGCTCATGTTAGTGGGACGTTCTGCAAGTAGTGTCATCAGCGGTAAAGTAGCTACACGCACACAATTGATTGTTGTTTCCGCAACAGCTATCTGTTTTATATTAATCGCAATCTTCACTCCAAAAGAAATCACTGTCTCTATGCCGGGATATAGTGTAGAAAATGGATTCGAAATGGCCTCTGTACCTGTCAGTGCCCTATTTTTGGTACTTTGTGGTTTATGTACGTCCATTATGTGGGGAGGTATCTTCAACCTCGCTGTAGAAGGTTTAGGCAAATATACCGCACAAGCTTCAGGTATTTTTATGATGATGGTTGTCGGTGGCGGTATTTTCCCATTACTACAGCAATTCATTTCTGACGCTGTGGGATATATGGCCAGCTATTGGTTAATTATCGCTTTGCTTGCTTATCTGTTGTTCTATGGTTTGGTAGGATGCAAGAACGTAAACAAAGACATTCCTGTAGAATAATTATAAAAACATATAGTATTAACTTTAAACTATTAATATCATGGATATAGAATACGTAAGAAGTCGCTTCATCAAACATTTTGATGGCACAACAGGTTCAGTATATGCATCACCCGGACGTATAAACCTTATTGGAGAACATACCGACTATAACGGTGGTTTTGTCTTTCCCGGAGCAGTAGATAAAGGTATGATTGCTGAAATCAAACCTAATGGTACTGATAAGGTACGTGCTTATTCTATTGATCTAAAAGACTATGTAGAATTCGGCTTGAACGAAGAAGATGCTCCTAAAGCCAGTTGGGCAAGATATATTTTCGGCGTTTGCCGCGAAATGATCAAACGTGGTGTAGATGTGAAAGGTTTTGACACTGCTTTTGCGGGTGACGTACCTTTGGGTGCAGGTATGTCTTCATCTGCTGCATTGGAAAGTACGTATGCTTTTGCTATCAACGAACTTTTCGGTGACAACAAAATAGATAAATTTGAATTAGCCAAAGTAGGTCAGGCAACAGAACATAATTATTGTGGTGTAAATTGCGGTATTATGGATCAATTTGCATCTGTATTCGGAAAAGAAGGTAGTTTGATCCGTTTGGACTGTCGTTCATTGGAATATCAATACTTCCCGTTCAAACCGGAAGGTTACCGATTGGTATTGGTTGACTCGGTAGTCAAACACGAATTGGCTTCTTCTGCTTATAATAAACGTCGCCAAAGCTGCGAAGCTGCTGTAGCCGCCATCCAGAAAAAACATCCTCATGTAGAATTTTTACGTGATTGTACAATGGAAATGTTGCAGGAAGCAAAAGCCGAGATCAGTGAAGAAGACTATATGCGTGCAGAATACGTCATTGAAGAAATCCAACGTGTACTTGATGTTTGCGATGCTTTGGAAAGAGGTGATTACGAAACCGTAGGACAGAAGATGTATGAAACTCACTATGGCATGAGTAAATTGTATGAAGTAAGCTGTGAAGAACTTGACTTCTTGAATGATGTTGCTTTCGACTGCGGTGTCACCGGTTCACGTGTCATGGGTGGAGGTTTCGGTGGATGTACAATCAACCTAGTTAAAAATGAACTATACGAAACATTCATCACCACTGCCAAAGAAAGATTCAAAGAGAAGTTCGGAAGAAGTCCCAAAGTTTACGATGTAGTCATCAGTGACGGTTCTCGCAAGCTGGTATAAAAAAGATCTCAAATTCGCTAACATATGAAAAAACCGCTTTGGATTCAAAGCGGTTTTTTCTTCTTTATGCTATAAAAGTGTAGGAAATACACTTTTATGTTGCACAACATACTCTTTTCATATCCAATGTATTAGTAATAGTGTTACTTTTACACCCAAAATCATATACTCTATTACTAATTAGTACTTTTATATCATGAAAAGCATGAAAAGAACCTTTCTGGGAACCGGTATCGCACTGACCTTGTTAAGTGCTTGCGCTCCCAAACAATCTCAAGAAACACTTACAAAGTCCGGATTAAACCCCACTAATTATGAAACAATAGTGGATGGCGTAAAACCTGTTAAACTGTATACGCTAAAGAATGCAGCCGGAATGGAAGTATGCGTAACTAATTTTGGCGGACGTATTGTATCTATCATGGTCCCCGACAAAAATGGAAATCTAAAAGACGTAGTGCTGGGTTTTGACAGCATTGCTGACTACCAAAATATACCAAGCGACTTCGGTGCTTCTATCGGACGCTATGCCAACCGCATTAATAAAGGAGTCATCGTAATGGATGGAGAAACCATTCAATTACCCCAAAATAATTTTGGTCACTGCCTGCATGGAGGTCCTAAAGGATGGCAATACCAAGTTTATGAAGCAAACCAATTAAACGACAGTACTATGACACTGACTATGAAGTCACCGGATGGAGATGCCAATTTTCCGGGAAATGTAACCGCTACTGTTACTTATGCACTGACAAGAGACAATGCCATCGACATAAATTACGAAGCGACAACTGACAAAAAGACTGTTATCAATATGACCAACCACTCTTATTTCAACTTGAGTGGAAATCCTGCCAATCCGGCCACCGACCATATTCTTTATGTAAATGCAGACAGCATCACTCCCGTTGACAGCACATTCATGACCACTGGAGAAATGATGGCAGTAACAGAAACTCCGTTTGATTTCAATACTCCTAAAACCATTGCCCCCGATGTGACTAACTTTGAAAACGAACAAATAAAATTCGGTAACGGCTTCGACCATAATTGGGTACTTAACACGAAAGGCGATATCAACCAGCTGGCTGCCAAACTGACCAGCCCTACTAGTGGTATCACTTTGGAAGTATATACTAATGAACCGGGAATACAAGTTTATACAGGCAACTTTTTGGATGGAACCGTAAAAGGGAAAAAGGGAATTACTTATCCGCAACGCGCGTCTGTTTGTCTGGAAACACAGCACTATCCCGACAGCCCCAACAAATCACAATGGCCTTCTGTAATTCTGGAACCGGGACAGACCTATCACAGCCAATGTATCTTTAAATTCGGTGTTGAAAAATAATTGTTAAACTTTAAATATTTAATATCATGAATTGGAATTCACATGAATTCATCTGGCTGGACTGGACAATACTGGCAGTCGGCATTGTAGCTGTGATATGGGCGGTATGGCGCTCTGTACAAAAAGACAAACGCTCGCAACAAGGAGCAAGCAGTGAAGATTATCTATTTGGCAAAGGTGAGCCATGGTACATCATTGGTGCTGCTATCTTTGCAGCCAATATCGGTTCGGAACATCTGGTAGGTTTGGCAGGAACCGGTGCCAAATCCGGAGTAGGTATGGCACACTGGGAAATGCAAGGTTGGATGATTCTTCTTCTAGGATGGCTTTTTGTTCCATTCTACCAACTATTAAACAATAAAATGGGCAAAATCATTACCATGCCCGATTTCCTTAAATACCGTTATACCCCGCGTACCGGTTCATGGCTTTCTATCATCACACTGATAGCCTACATTCTTACTAAAGTTAGTGTAACCGCCTATACCGGAGGTATCTTTTTGGAATTCTTACTTGGACTTCCTTTTTGGTATGGGGCAATCGGACTTATTGTCCTGACCGGCATCTTCACCGTACTGAGTGGAATGAAAGGAGTAATGACCCTCTCAGCTATTCAAACCCCTATTTTAATCATCGGTTCTTTCTTGGTTCTTTTCCTGGGACTGTCAGCCTTGGGAGACGGTAATATTGCTACAGGATGGACAGAAATGATGGATCATGCGCGTAGCGCCATGAATGTAGGAGCAGACGGACACGCTTATGGTGCCAACCATATGTTTCACTGGACCGAAGCAGACCCGATGTATCAAGATTATCCTGGATTCTGGGTATTTATCGGAGCTTCCATCATCGGTTTCTGGTATTGGTGTACCGACCAGCATATCGTACAGCGTGTACTTGGACAGCGTAAAGGCGAAGATAATGATGTGGTAATGAAGCGTGCCCGCAGAGGTACTATTGCAGCCGGTTATTTTAAAATCCTGCCTGTCTTCATGTTTCTTATTCCGGGGATGGTAGCTGCCGCCTTGGCTGCAAAAGGTGAATTTGATATGTCAAATACAGATGCGGCTTTTGCTGTAATGGTAAAGGATGTTCTGCCTGCCGGTGTAAAAGGTATTGTAACTATCGGATTCATCTGCGCATTGGTTGCTTCACTGGCTGCTTTCTTTAATTCATGCGCCACACTTTTTACAGAAGACTTTTACAAGCCCATGTTTAAAAACAAAAGTGAAGCTACTTATGTTATGGTAGGACGTATCGCCACCGTAGTTGTAGTTATCCTCGGCATGGCATGGATTCCTGTAATGATGAGCCTCGGCAGCCTTTACGACTACCTGCAAGGCATACAGTCCCTCCTTGCACCTGCAATGGTAGCCGTATTTGCACTTGGTATATTCTCCAAGAAAATCACTCCGAAAGCCGGTGAAACAGCCATGATTGTAGGTTTCCTAATTGGTATGCTCCGTTTGCTGACTAATATCCTCACCAATACCGGAAAAGATGTGATGACCGGCTGGTTTTGGGAAAATACAACTTGGTTTTGGCAGACAAACTGGCTTATTTTTGAAATATGGCTACTTGTATTCCTCTTGTTGTTAATGGTTGTTGTATCATGCTTCACTCCGGCTCCAACCGCCAAACAAGTGGAAGCCATCACCTTTACCGGCAGTTACAAGGAACTTATCAGAAAGAGTTGGAACAAATGGGATGTTATTACCTCTTTAGGTGTAGTTCTGCTTTGTGCACTATTCTATGCTTATTTCTGGTAAACCATAAATTAAAGGCTGTATGCTTTGAATTATCTTGAAGAATACAGCCTGTTAATTTTAAACCGACGCTAAACCATGACCACCTATTATAACATAAACCCTAAATTCTATGTATCTGTAGACTGTATCATTTTCGGTTTTGACGAAGGAGAATTAAAACTGCTTCTACTAAAACGAAATTTTGAACCGGCTATGGGAAAATGGTCTTTGATGGGAGGATTCGTACAAGAAGACGAAAGTGTAGACGCTGCCGCCAAACGGGTATTGGCAGAACTGACCGGATTGGAAAATGTATATATGGAACAAGTAGGCACATTTGGCGACTTAGAGCGCGATCCGGGAGAACGAGTCATATCAGTAGCCTATTATGCTTTAGTCAATGTAAATGAATATGACAGGGAACTAGTGCAGCAGCACAATGCCCATTGGACAAAAATAGACGAACTGCCACAGCTCATTTTCGACCATCCGATCATGATTTCCAAAGCACGTGAACTGATGAAGCACAAAGCATCATACAATCCAATTGGTTTTAACCTGCTGCCCGAACTGTTTACCCTGACACAGTTGCAAAATCTATATGAGGCAATCTATGGCGAACCGATGGACAAGCGGAATTTCCGCAAGCGGGTAGCCGAAATGGATTTCATTGAAAAAACAGATTTGATAGACAAATCAGGTTCCCGACGAGGTGCTTATCTTTATAAATTTAATGATAAGGCCTACAGAAAAGATCCGAAATTTAAACTTTAAAATAATGTGCCGATGCAATAATTTGCCAATTGACAAATTAGCAGATTGCCACATTACCCAATTATTCATTATGTTAGAAAAATTAAAAGAAAAAGTATTCCGTGCCAATCTGGATTTGGTGAAACACGGACTAGTTATTTTTACATGGGGAAATGTTTCTGCCATCGATCGTGAAACAGGTCTGGTAGTAATCAAACCCAGTGGCGTATCATACGATGATATGAAAGCTGAAGACATGGTTGTAGTAGATCTGGACGGCAACGTGGTAGAAGGTTCTCTTCGTCCGTCTTCAGATACTCCCACCCATGTAGTTCTATATAAAGCATTCCCCGAAATAGGTGGAGTGGTACATACCCACTCCACCTATGCTACCGCCTGGGCACAAGCCGGAATGGATATCCCCAATATCGGAACGACTCATGCCGATTATTTCCATGACGCCATTCCTTGTACCGCAGATATGACTGAAGAGGAAGTAAAAGGTGCCTACGAACAGGAAACAGGCAATGTGATTGTGAAACGTTTCAAGAACCTGAACCCTGTACATACTCCGGGAGTACTAGTAAAAAATCATGGTCCTTTTGCATGGGGAAAAGATGCCAATGATGCTGTACATAATGCAGTAGTCATGGAACAGGTAGCCAAAATGGCAAGTATCGCTTTTGCCGCCAACCCTCATTTAACGATGAATTCTTTATTAATAGAAAAGCATTTCAGCCGCAAACACGGCCCCAATGCCTATTATGGACAGAAATAAGAAACAAAGAAATTAATAACCCTTTTAAAATATAACATTATGGAAAAAGCATTTGATCAGTATGAAGTATGGTTTGTAACAGGAGCACAGCTTCTGTACGGAGGTGACGCAGTTATAGCAGTAGACGCTCACTCCAATGAAATGGTAAACGGACTGAACGAATCAGGGAAACTTCCTGTAAAAGTAGTATATAAAGGAACAGCCAACTCTTCCAAAGAAGTGGAAGCAGTGTTCAAAGCAGCCAACAACGATGAAAAATGTATCGGTGTCATCACTTGGATGCACACTTTCTCCCCAGCTAAAATGTGGATTCACGGTCTGCAACAGTTAAAGAAACCACTGTTACATCTACACACTCAATTCAATAAGGAAATTCCTTGGGATACCATGGATATGGACTTCATGAATCTGAATCAATCCGCCCATGGTGACCGCGAATTCGGACATATCTGTACCCGTATGCGCATCCGCCGCAAAGTAGTGGTAGGTTACTGGAAAGACGAAGACACCCAGCACAAGATTGCCGTTTGGATGCGCGTTTGTGCAGGTTGGGCAGACTCTCAGGATATGCTGATCATCCGTTTCGGCGATCAGATGAATAATGTAGCTGTAACTGACGGTGATAAAGTGGAAGCAGAACAACGTATGGGGTATCACGTAGATTACTGTCCGGCAAGCGAACTGATGGAATACCATAAAAACATCAAGGATACAGATGTAGAGGCACTTGTAGCAACTTACTTCAACGAATACGACCACGATGCTTCATTAGAAGATAAATCAACCGAAGCTTATCAGAAAGTATGGAACGCTGCAAAAGCCGAATTAGCTCTTCGTGCCATCCTTAAAGCCAAAGGCGCCAAAGGATTCACTACTAATTTTGATGATTTGGGCCAAACAGACGGCAGCTACTTCGATCAGATACCGGGACTGGCTTCCCAGCGTCTGATGGCTGAAGGCTACGGATTCGGTGCGGAAGGTGACTGGAAATCAGCAGCTCTCTACCGTACCGTATGGGTGATGAACCAAGGACTTTCCAAAGGTTGTTCTTTCCTGGAAGATTACACATTGAACTTCGATGGTGCAAACAGTGCTATCCTGCAATCACATATGCTGGAAGTTTGTCCTCTTATCGCCGCTTCCAAACCACGTCTGGAAGTACACTTCCTAGGCATAGGTATTCGCAAGAGCCAGACAGCCCGTCTTGTATTCACTTCAAAAGTAGGCTCAGGTTGTACCGCCACTGTAGTAGACTTGGGTAACCGTTTCCGTCTGATCGTGAACGACGTAGAATGCATCGAGCCGAAACCGTTGCCCAAATTACCGGTTGCTTCCGCCCTGTGGATTCCGATGCCTAATTTCGAAGTAGGTGCAGGCGCATGGATCCTGGCAGGTGGAACACATCATTCTTGCTTCTCTTATGATCTGACAGCAGAATATTGGGAAGACTATGCTGAGATTGCAGGTATCGAAATGATCCGTATCGACAAAGATACTACCATCAGCAACTTCAAGAAAGAGCTTCGCATGAACGAAGTCTACTATATGCTGAACAAAGCACTTTGCTAATTCATCCATGAAGAGGGGATGTGTCAAGGCTAATAAGATTCTTGGCACATCCCACCTTATTTTATCATCATTATTGTTGTACCTTAAATTATAGGTTTTAATATGAAATCAGATGCAAAATCAACCATCGAAGCAGGAAAAGCTATTCTAGGCATAGAATTCGGATCAACACGAATCAAAGCTGTTTTGATTGACCAGGAAAACAAGCCCATTGCCCAGGGAAGCCATAGCTGGGAAAACCAACTGGTAGACGGACTGTGGACTTACAGTGTGGAAGCTATCTGGCATGGCCTGCAAGACTGCTATGCAGATCTCCGTTCCAACGTAAAAAAGCTATATGACACAGAAATAGAAACCTTGGCGGCAATCGGTGTCAGTGCCATGATGCATGGTTATATGGCATTCAATAAAGAAGAAGAAGAAATCCTTGTACCTTTCCGTACATGGAGAAATACCAATACCGGTCCGGCAGCCGCCGCTTTATCTGAATTATTCGTATATAACATTCCTCTGAGATGGAGCATTTCTCATTTATACCAAGCTATTTTAGACAATGAAGAACACGTAAGTAACATTGACTATCTGACCACCCTTGCAGGTTTCATTCATTGGCAAATTACAGGTCAGAAAGTCCTGGGCATAGGTGATGCATCAGGAATGCTTCCCATAGACCCGGCTACCAAGAATTATTCTGCCGAAATGATAGCCAAGTTCGACAAGTTGGTAGCTCCTAAAGGATACCCTTGGAAACTGACAGATATCCTGCCCAAAGTCTTACCCGCCGGCGAGAATGCAGGGTTCCTTACCCCGGAAGGTGCCAAGAGGCTGGACGTGTCGGGCCACTTGAAAGCAGGTGTACCTGTCTGCCCTCCGGAAGGAGATGCCGGAACCGGCATGGTAGCAACCAACGCTGTCAAGCAACGCACCGGGAATGTATCAGCAGGCACTTCCTCATTTTCCATGATTGTATTGGAAAAAGAGTTGTCCAAGCCATACGAAATGATTGACATGGTTACCACTCCCGACGGAAGCCTTGTAGCTATGGTACATTGCAACAACTGCACCTCCGACCTCAATGCCTGGATCAATCTGTTCAAAGAATACCAAGAACTGCTGGGTATACCCGTAGATATGAATGAATTATATGGAAAACTTTACAATCATGCCCTCGCAGGCGATGCAGATTGCGGTGGTCTTATTTCGTATAATTATATTTCAGGTGAACCCGTGACAGGACTTGCCGACGGAAGGCCATTGTTTGTACGTTCTGCAAATGACAAATTCAACCTCGCCAACTTTATGCGTACCCATTTATACGCTTCAGTCGGAGTTCTTAAGATAGGTAATGACATTCTTTTCAATGAAGAGAAAATCAAAGTAGACAGAATCACAGGACACGGCGGATTATTCAAAACGAAAGGTGTAGGCCAGAGAATACTTGCAGCAGCTATAAACTCCCCTATTTCCGTAATGGAAACTGCCGGTGAAGGTGGCGCATGGGGAATCGCCCTGCTAGGTTCTTACCTTGTCAACAATGAAAAGAAACAATCCCTGGCAGATTTTCTGGAAGACAAAGTATTCGCCGGTGATGCCGGTATTGAAATATCGCCAACAGCCGAAGATGTAGCCGGATTCAACACATATATCGAAAACTATAAGGCAGGACTGCCTGTTGAAGAAGCAGCGACCCGATTTAAGAAGTGAGTCAAACGGGCTTAAAAAAGAGCCTCTTTACATGTTGCGGTTTACACATAAAGAGTTATCTTTGCAGATATTAAATAAAATAGCAAAGATAAACCGACTCACTAATAGCATTCAAATTATAATATTATTTTAATATGAACGAAAAGAAACTTATGAACCGTGCAGCGGACAACATCCGTATTCTGGCTGCTTCGATGGTAGAGAAAGCTAATTCAGGACACCCGGGTGGAGCTATGGGTGGCGCTGATTTTGTAAACGTGCTTTTCTCTGAGTTTTTAGTTTACGATCCTGAAAATCCGCGTTGGGAAGGGCGTGACCGTTTCTTCCTTGATCCAGGCCACATGTCACCGATGCTGTATTCCACTTTGGCACTGACCGGCAAGTTCACCATGGAAGAACTGGCACAGTTCCGCCAATGGGGCAGTCCGACTCCGGGACACCCTGAAGTGGACATCATGCGCGGTATTGAAAATACTTCCGGCCCGTTAGGACAAGGACACACTTTTGCAGTAGGTGCTGCTATCGCTGCCAAATTTCTGAAAGCCCGTCTGGGTCATGTCATGGACCAGACCATCTATGCCTATATATCCGATGGGGGTATTCAAGAAGAGATTTCTCAGGGTGCAGGCCGTCTGGCAGGTCATTTGGGGCTGGACAACTTGATTATGTTTTATGATTCAAACGACATCCAGCTGTCTACCGCTACCGATGCTGTTACCAGCGAAGATGTTGCCAAGAAATACGAAGCATGGCACTGGAAAGTAATTACCATCGACGGTAATGATCCCGATGCAATCCGCACGGCTCTGACAGAAGCGAAAGCCGTAACCGGTCAGCCCACATTAATTATCGGTAAGACCATTATGGGTAAAGGCGCACGCAAAGCGGATGATTCCAGTTATGAACGTAACTGTGCCACCCACGGTGCTCCTTTGGGAGGTGATGCTTACATCAATACAATCAAAAACTTAGGCGGCGATCCAACCAATCCTTTCCAAATCTTCCCTGAAGTAAAAGAGTTGTATGCCAAACGTGCAGAGGAACTGAAAAAAATTGTTGCAGAAAAATATGCGGCTAAAGCTGAATGGACTAAAGCTAACCCCGAACTGGCTGCTAAATTGGAACTATGGTTCTCTGGCAAAGCTCCGAAAGTAAATTGGAATGTTATCGAACAAAAAGCCGGAGATGCTACACGCAGCGCTTCTGCCAAAGTTCTCGGTGTACTGGCTACAGAAGTAGAAAACATGATCGTTTCTTCTGCCGACCTGTCAAATTCAGACAAGACCGACGGGTTCTTGAAGAAAACACATGCATTCACAAAAGACGACTTCACCGGTGCATTTCTGCAGGCAGGTGTTTCCGAATTAACCATGGCTTGCTGCTGCCTGGGTATGGCACTTCACGGAGGTGTGATTGCTGCATGCGCTACCTTCTTCGTATTCTCAGACTACATGAAACCCGCCATACGTATGGCTGCCTTGATGGAACTTCCCGTCAAATTCATCTGGACACACGACGCATTCCGTGTAGGTGAAGACGGTCCTACTCACGAACCGGTAGAACAAGAAGCACAAATCCGCCTGATGGAAAAACTGAAAAACCACAAAGGACACAATTCTATGTTGGTACTCCGTCCGGCAGATGCGGAAGAAACCACTGTGGCATGGAAATTGGCCATGGAAAATACCAGCACCCCCACCGCACTGATCTTCTCCCGCCAGAATATCGCGAATCTGCCTGCAGGAAACGACTACTCACAGGCTGCCAAAGGCGCTTATATTGTTGCAGGCTCCGATGAAAATCCGGATGTAATCCTAGTCGCTTCAGGTTCCGAAGTTTCCACTTTGGAGGCAGGTGCAGAACTTCTCCGCAAGGATGGCATAAAAATACGTATCGTATCCGCTCCTTCTGAGGGATTGTTCCGCAGCCAAAGCAAGGAATACCAAAACAGTATCATTCCCACAGGGGCTAAAGTATTCGGTCTGACTGCCGGTCTTCCTGTAAACCTTGAAGGTTTGGTAGGTGCCAACGGTAAGGTATTCGGTCTGGAATCATTCGGATTCTCCGCTCCTTACAAAGTATTGGATGAAAAGCTGGGCTTTACCGCACAGAACGTGTATAACCAAGTAAAAGAAATGCTGGCATGAAAAAAGTAGGACTGGCATCCGATCATGCAGGATTTGAACTGAAAGAGTTTGTAAAGACATGGTTAACTGAAAAAGGCTATCCATGCAAAGATTTCGGTACATACAGTACAGAAAGCTGTGACTATGCAGATTATGCCCATCCGCTTGCACTGGCTATAGAAGCCGGAGAATGCGGACCCGGAGTGGCAATTTGCGGAAGCGGTGAAGGCATCAGCATGACATTGAACAAACATCAGGGTATCCGTGCGGCACTATGCTGGATGCCCGAGATAGCCCATCTGTCACGTCAGCACAATGACGCCAATGTTCTGGTAATGCCGGGACGATTCATTGACCATGAAATGGCCGAAAAAATATTGGATGAATTCTTTAACAGCGGCTTCGAAGGCGGACGTCACCAAAAGCGCATTGAAAAGATACCTGTAAAGTAAAATTCACGCAATAATAATAAAAGTAAAAAAAGAGAGGCATTATAGCTTCTCTTTTTTTTTATTCCTATCTTTGCTTAGATTAAAATATAAAATAAAAAATATTACTATGAAGAAGATTCTTTTTTTAATGCTCCTATGTCTGCCATTCATCGCTATGGCACAGACAGATCCCAAATATCTGGCGGGAGCGATAACTATGGATGACGGTAAAGTTTCTTTCAAAACAGAGATACAGGCACCGTCTTTAACGAAAGACCAGCTATATGGCACCATGCTGAAATGGGCCACAGAACGTTTCAAGCCCGAAGGCAAGTTCAATGCACGTGTTCTTTACACCAATGAAGATGAAGGAACCATTGCAGCAGGTGGCGAAGAATATCTGGTATTCTCCTCCTCTGCATTGTCATTGGACAGAACCAGAATTTATTATCAGTTGTTTATCACCTGCGAAAACGGAAAATGTGATATCGAAATGACCCGTATCCGTTATTGGTATGATGAAGCTCGTGACGGAGGAGAAAAATACAGTGCAGAGGAATGGATTGTAGACGATATGGCTTTAAACAAATCGAAGACCAAGCTGGCTCCCATCTGCGGCAAATTCAGAAGAGAGACTATTGACTTGAAAGACACACTGTTCAAATCCATCCAAGATACATTGGGCAACAAGGTCTTGAACAACTCACAAATTGCAGTTGCTCCTGCTCCGGGCGTGACAGCTACTCCGATATCAAATGCAACAACAATCGTTACCGCCACTCCGGTAACTCCCCCTGCCCAACCGGCTGTCATCGGTGGTTCTGAGGGTAATACCGAAATAAAAGCAGCCAATAATGCAACTCCCAGCAAAGAACAAAGCATAGATGACCAAATCAAGGCATCCTCACGTATGACAATTACTGCCGGAAACGATGAACAATTCGAAATCGGTAAAGAATGCTGGGGAGGTTTCGGCCAGTTATTCGGCAAAGAAGTAGCATTCTGCGTAATCGACCAAGCCAAATCAATGGGCAATATGCTGATGGATCAGAGCGATAATTATAAAATTTCGTTCTACAAGCAAGGTAATAGCGAGCCGTGGTTGATAGTAAACTGCAAGAAACTGATGAAACAGACCGTTACCGGTGAGGAAGCAAAAAAGATGAACCCCAGTAATGACGGTCAGAAGGCATATAATATGTATGTAGGTGAAGTAATAAAATAGTCTTTTCTCCCATATATTTATACCGTGACAGTTTATTCTGATAATACATAAAACTTTTTTTAGGGGGAGATAACCTGACAACTCCCCCTAAAAAACATACAAACGATCTACCATATACTTCCCCAAAAGCACCATGACAAATACCATTCAAACATGTCTCCCCTTTAAGAATAAATAACACCGTTCCTCTATCAACCGTTTCACTTGAAACCATTTCTATAATAATCAAACCATTAGAAGAAATCATTCTTCCATTTTTTCCCTATCTTTCTCTCCTTTTTTTAAATGTTTTTAGCAAGAAAGCCGTTTTTTCTGCTCCAATCTTCCCTTTCATAACAAATAAAGAGTATCTTTGTAAACAACAATGAGACAATCATGCCTTATGACGGAACAATTACAGGACATAAAGACACTTATCGAACAGGGTGATACGGAAAGAGCCATTCATGCGCTAACTAATTTCATCCGAAACGATGCGCACGTCAACGATGAACCCTATTACTTACTGGGTAACGCCTACCGCAAAATGGGAGACTGGCAACAAGCTTTGAACAATTATCTGGAAGCCATCGAGCGTAATCCGGAAAGTCCGGCCGTTTCCGCCCGTGACATGATTATGAATATTCTGAATTTCTATAACAAAGACATGTATAATCAATAATAACTAACCCATGGCAAAGATTAAAGGTGCTATTGTAGTAGACACAGAGCGTTGCAAAGGTTGCAATCTATGTGTAGTGGCATGTCCGCTGCATGTAATCGCGCTCAATGCCAAACAAGTGAATAAAAAAGGATACACATTCGCCCACCAGGTATTAGAAGATACCTGCAATGGTTGCGCATCATGTGCCACAGTCTGTCCGGACGGATGCATCACTGTGTATAAAGTAAAACAACAATAAATGTAACAAATATGGCAGAAGAAGTCGTTTTAATGAAGGGAAATGAAGCCATAGCCCACGCCGCTATCCGTATCGGAGTAGACGGTTACTTTGGCTATCCCATCACTCCCCAATCGGAAATATTGGAAACGCTGGCCGAAGAGAAACCTTGGGAAACTACCGGTATGGTGGTGTTGCAGGCAGAAAGTGAAGTCGCAGCAATCAACATGGTATATGGCGGTGCAGCGAGCGGTAAAATGGTAATGACCTCATCCTCCAGTCCCGGCGTCAGTTTAAAGCAGGAAGGCATCTCGTACATTGCCGGTGCCGAACTCCCCTGCCTGATTGTCAATGTCATGCGCGGAGGTCCCGGATTAGGAACCATCCAACCTAGTCAGGCCGACTATTTCCAAACAGTGAAAGGCGGCGGTCACGGAGACTATCGCCTCATAGCCCTGGCTCCTGCATCAGTACAGGAAATGGCAGATTTCGTAGGTATAGCTTTTGATCTGGCTTTCAAATACCGCAATCCCGCCATTATTCTGGCAGACGGCGTTATCGGACAGATGATGGAAAAAGTAGTATTGCCCGAACAGCGCACACGCCTGACAGATGAAGAAGTCATAGCCCGTTGTCCGTGGGCCACTACCGGCAGAACCCACCACCGTACTCCCAACATCATCACCTCATTGGAACTCGATCCTGCCGAGATGGAAAAACGTAATATCCATCTTCAGAAAAAATATGCAGAAATAGAAGAAAACGAAGTACGTTTCGAAGAACTTCACTGCGAAGATGCCGAATATTTGATCGTAGCTTTCGGTTCTTGTGCCCGCATTGCCCAAAAAGCAATGGAAATGGCTCGGGAAGAAGGCATCAAAGTTGGTTTGCTCCGTCCTATTACCCTATGGCCGTTCCCGTCGAAAGCTATTGCAGCACGCGCCGCACAGGTAAAAGGTATCCTCACTGTAGAATTGAACGCCGGACAAATGGTAGAAGATGTCCGTCTGGCCGTAGAATGCAAAGTGCCTGTAGAACACTTCGGACGTCTGGGTGGTATTGTTCCCGATCCGGATGAAGTAATCACTGCACTGAAAGAGAAACTAATAAAATAAGACCGTATGAATATCGATCTGATCAGAAACATATTGAACATACTTTTCATGGCACTGGCACTAGCGGCTGTCATCACTTACTTCATGGCAAGTGACTTCAAAGTATTCATCTATGTCTGTGCAGCAGCTATTTTTCTCAAGCTGATGGAATTCTTTATGCGGTTCATGTTATAAGCAATAGGAGGAGAAACTATGACAAAAGAAGAAATCATAAAACCCGAAAACCTGGTTTATAAGAAACCGACACTGATGAATGACAATCCGATGCATTACTGCCCCGGATGCAGCCACGGTGTGGTTCACAAGTTAATAGCCGAAGTTATTGAAGAAATGGGCATGGAAGATAAGGCAATCGGTGTGTCACCGGTAGGATGTGCCGTTTTTGCATACAACTATCTAGACATCGATTGGCAAGAAGCCGCCCACGGACGCGCACCAGCCGTAGCTACCGCCATCAAGCGTTTATGGCCCGGACGTCTGGTATTTACCTACCAGGGAGATGGTGACCTGGCATGTATCGGCACTGCCGAAACCATCCATGCTTTAAATCGTGGCGAAAACATTACTATCATCTTTATCAACAACGCCATTTATGGAATGACCGGTGGGCAAATGGCTCCTACCACGCTGGTTGGCATGAAGACAGCCACCTGCCCCTATGGTCGTGATGTAGCCATTCATGGCTATCCGCTGAAAATGACAGAAATTGCCGCCACTTTGGAAGGCACCGCCTACGTTACCCGCCAGGCCGTACATACGGTTCCTGCCATCCGCAAAGCAAAAAAGGCTATCCGCAAGGCATTCGAAAACTCAATGAATGGCAAAGGATCCAATTTGGTGGAAATTGTATCGACTTGTAATTCCGGTTGGAAAATGACTCCGCAAGCATCCAATGACTGGATGGTGGAACACATGTTCCCCTTCTATCCGCTGGGTGATTTGAAAGATAAAGAATAAAAAGACAGAAACCATGAAACAGGAAATCATTATAGCAGGATTCGGCGGTCAGGGTGTGCTATCCATGGGTAAGATACTTGCCTATTCCGGACTGATGGAAGACAAGGAAGTAACCTGGATGCCGGCATACGGTCCCGAACAACGGGGAGGAACCGCTAACGTAACGGTGATTGTCAGTGATGAACGCATCTCTTCACCCATTCTCAGCCAATATGACACAGCCATCATACTGAACCAACCCTCATTGGAAAAGTTTGAAGGCAAAATCAAACCGGGTGGTATCCTCATTTATGACGGATACGGAATCATCGAGCCTCCGACACGTAAGGACATACAAATCTATCGTATTGACGCAATGGATGCCGCCAACGAAAAAGGAATGGCAAAGACCTTCAATATGATTGTCTTAGGAGGCTTGCTGAAACTGCGTCCCGTAGTATCCATTGAAAGTGTAATAAAAGCTTTACGCAAAACATTACCCGAACGTCACCATCATCTGATACCGATGAATGAAGAAGCCATCCGAATCGGAATGGAGATTATTAAACCTCAGTAAGTTAAAATAACTCTAAACGAATAATAAAAGGAAGAACTTTCCATAGCGGAAAAGCTCTTCCTTTTATTTTTATATTGTATCTTTGCCGCCGTTATGAAAAGAATATTCTCTATTATTTTTTTATTATTCCTGTGCTTCCATACTTCCTTGATGGCACAGCGGACAATGAATACCCTGAACAATCAGTTCGGTTCCTCGGCAAACGGACTGGACAGAAACCAATATGACCGTAACGGAAACCCCATAGACACGACAGCCGTAGTAGATGCCAACACTATCCCCATCGGACTGTACTCATGGAAAGTGGACAGTCGTTTTGGCAATGTCACTTATATCCCCGTAGATACCTTGCAGCACGCTTTCCAGAACTCAAATGACATGGGCGGCTACACCGGACAATACAATTACTTGGGAAATTTGGGTTCCCCCCGCCTCTCACGCATCTTTTTTGACCGTCGGGATCCCAGCCAATACTTTTTCACCGACCCATACGACTTTTGCGTACAACGTCCGGAAGATGTCATATTCACCAATACATTTTCTCCATTCACGAACCTGAGCTATTACAAAGGAGGAGGCAGCCGTGACGGAGAAGAACGCTTCAAATCCTATTTTGCCATCAATGCAAACAAAAGACTGGGGTTTGGATTCTACATAGATTACCTGTATGGCCGGGGGCTTTACCAAGATCAGTCCACAGCCTTCTTCAACGGTGGCCTGTTCTCCAGCTACCGGGGAGACAAATATGACATGCATTTCATATTCAACAACGATAACTTGAAGATGGCAGAAAACGGAGGTATCACGGACGACCGGTATATCACCAACCCGCTGGATATGGCAGAAGGCAAAAAAGAATATTCCGCCAACGAAATCCCAACGCGACTGAGTCAGATATGGAATCACAACACCAGCTACCATGCCTTCCTGACACATCGTTACAACTTAGGGTTCTATAAAGAAAAACAGGACAGTGTGGATACGGACTCCGTAAAAATAACGCAGGTATTTGTTCCTGTCACAAGCTTCATACATACATTACAAGTGGACTTGAACAATCGCAAATACATCTCATACGATGACGCACAGAATCAGAAGTATTTTGAACATAACTATCTGGGGACCGACTCGATAGACAAGACGAAGCGCACATCCATCAAAAATACCATTGGCATTGCTTTACAAGAAGGATTCAACAAATGGGCGAAAGCCGGACTTACCGCCTTTTTAAGTTATGAATACCGAAACTTCGCCTTGACCGACACGACAAACATACCGGGACAGCGCATTATCAACAACTATAAGGAAAGTTCACTCTCCATTGGCGGCGAACTATCCAAAAAACAAGGAAAACTATTACATTACAATATTCTAGGAGAATTGGCCATAGCCGGTGAAGATGCAGGACAATTCAGCGTAGAAGGCAGAGGGGATCTGAATCTCCGTTTATTCGGAGATACGGTGAGACTGGATGTAAATGCATTCATCAAGAACCAGAACCCCGTATTCTATTTCAGGCATTTCCAATCCAAACATTACTGGTGGGACAACAACGATTTATCCAAAATAATGAGAACCCGCCTGGAAGGAAAACTAAGTCTGAACAGATGGGGAACCCAACTGCGTGCCGGAGTGGAAAATATAAAGAACTACACTTATCTGGCCAATGCCAGCATACCGGTAAAAGACAGTGAAGGAAATGTCACCGGTTTCAAGAACAATGCAGCCGTAAGACAGCACTCCGGCAATATACAAATATTCACAGCAATGTTGCAACAAAAATTGAAAGTAGGAATATTTCATCTCGACGGTGAAGTAGCCTATCAAAAATCAAGTGAGCAAGACATTCTGCCCTTACCGGAATTGTCGGCTTACGGCAACTTGTACATGAAATTCGGTCTCGCCAAAAAAGTACTCCAGATAGAAATGGGAGCAGATGTGCGCTATTTCAGTAAATATTACGCGCCAGACTACTCCCCCGTCATCGGACAATTCTATAACCAGAATCCTGATGACAAAATCGAGATAGGAGCTTTTCCGATAGTCAACGTCTATGCCAACCTGCATTTAAAACGTACCCGCTTCTTTATTATGATGTATCACGTCAATGCCGGTTCGGGAAAATCCAATTACTTCCTGGCGCCTCACTACCCAATCAATCCGCGAATGATAAAGTTCGGCCTTTCATGGAATTTCTTTGATTGACGGTCTATATGAGAAAATATCTGAAATACATTCTGATGGGTATCCTTGCAGTAACCCTATCCTCCATCTTCTTCAAAAAGAAAACGGAGGCTGAAACCAGTCTGCCCCGCGATTATGCAGAAATAGCGGCATCGGGAATCCTGCGTGCCGTTACCGAGTACAATTCTATCAGTTTTTATGCCGACGGCGACACCGTTTCCGGTTTCCACTACGAACTGCTCCATGCTTTTGCACACAGCAAAGGACTGAAACCGGAAATCACTCCTGAAATGAGCTTTTCCAAAAGACTGGAAGGCGTACAAAAAGGAACATACGATATATTGGCCAACAGCACGGTAGTTACCACAGAATACAAAGACTCCCTGTTGTTTACCCGCCCCATTATACTGAACAAACAAGTACTGGTACAGCGTAAACCCGAAAAAGAAAACGATAGTCTGTACATTCACAGCCAGTTGGAACTAGCCCGCAAGACCCTTCATCTAGTCAAAAACTCACCTGCCATCCTGCGCATACATAATTTAAGTAACGAAATAGGCGATACCATCTATATCAAAGAAGTGGAGAAATACGGACAAGAACAATTACTGGCCATGGTAGCACATGGTGACATAGACTATGCCGTATGCGACGAGAGCATTGCCAAAGCCTCCATCAATGATTTTCCACAATTGGATATAGAAACAGCCATCAGCTTCTCACAATTCTATTCATGGGGAGTAAGCAAACATTCTCCAATATTGCTTGACAGCCTGAATTCCTGGTTAAATGACTACGTCAAGACTCCTGCATTCAAACTGTTGCGCAAGAAATATTACAATAACTGATTTTTATCCGGCTGAAATTGCAAAATAGTCCTATCTTTGCAATATAAATTGTTATTATTTTAAGCGGAATGACAAAAAAGTTATTACCATGGTTAAATTAGACAAAGTAAAATGGGGCTTCATCGGTTGCGGAGAAGTGACCGAGAAGAAAAGCGGACCAGCCTTTGCCCTGATCGAAGGTTCAGAGGTAGTGGCCGTAATGAGCCGTGACAAAGAAAAAGCTCAATCATACGCCAAAAGACACAACATTCCCCGCTGGTACTCCGATCCGCAGCAGTTAATAGGAGATGAAGATGTCAATGCTATTTATATAGCCACTCCCCCCTCTTCTCATGCCACTTTTGCCATTATGTCCATGAAGGCAGGAAAGCCCGTATACATCGAGAAACCTATGGCGGCCAGCTATGAAGACTGTGCACGCATCAACCGCATATCACAGGAAACAGGAATTCCTTGTTTCGTAGCTTATTACAGACGCTATCTTCCTTATTTCCAAAAAGTACGCCAGATGGTAGAGGACGGAGAAATAGGCAATGTCATCAACATACAGATACGTTTCGCCCAGCCTCCACGCGCTTTGGATTACAACAGTACCAACCTTCCCTGGCGTGTACAACCTGATATTGCCGGCGGCGGTTATTTCTATGATCTGGCTCCTCACCAACTGGATTTGCTACAAGATATGTTCGGCTGCATTCTCGAAGCCCAAGGATACAAGAGCAACCGTGGCGGGTTATATCCGGCAGAAGATACGATAAGTGCCTGCTTCAAATTTGATTCCGGTCTGCCGGGATCAGGATCATGGTGTTTCGTTGCCCATGAATCGGCCAAGGAAGACCGTATAGAAATCATCGGAGACAAGGGAATGATCTGTTTCTCTGTTTTCACTTACGATCCCATCGCCCTGCATACTGAAAGAGGCCGCGAGGAGTTTCTTCCCGAAAATCCCCCTCATGTACAACTTCCGCTCATAAAAGCCGTAGTAGAACACTTGCAGGGAAAAGCTGTCTGTACCTGCGACGGCATCAGTGCGACACCCACCAACTGGGTAATGGACCGTATACTTGACAAACTCTGATTTCTGCCTATGGACATCCGTCAATTATGCCTGTTTTGTCTGTCTTTCCTTTCCGCCCTCGGTGTATATGCACAAGCGGAACAGAAGGACTCGACAGTACAGGACAACAAGGGTGTTCTCATTACATTGACCGATGGAATAGCGACAACTGTCCGTCATACCGGAAGAAAAATCAGGAAAGTGGGAAAAGAATTCAACGCGGTCGATACCACCTATATCTCGCCTAACCTCTACAATCTGGCTTTCATGCTGGAATCCAGCAGTTGGTACGAATACTATCGGTTAGGCAGTAAAGGAAACAACGGCGAACAAAGTTTGGGATTCTCCCCCAATGCCAGTTTCAAGCTGGGGGTCTATTTCGGATGGCGCTGGATATTTCTAGGATATTCTTTCGATGTAAAAGATATTTTCGGCGGACACAAGAACAAGGCAAAGAAAACCGAAATGGCACTGAATCTTTATAGTTCCAAATTTGGTGTGGATTTATATTACAGAAAGACAGGAAGCGATTTCAAGATACGTTCTTCCAGCGGATTTGATCTGAACACTCCCATTAAAAATCTGAATTTCAACGGATTGCAAAGTAAAATCAAAGGACTGAACGCCTATTGGATTTTCAATTATAAAAAATTCTCTTATCCGGCAGCCTATAGCCAGTCCACCAACCAGCGTAAAAGCGCGGGTTCCCTGATGGCGGGCTTTTCTTATTCCCAGCACAACATATCTTTTGATTACGAAAAGCTTCCCGGTGAAGTGAGAGCCCAACTGCATGATGCCCTGCTTTTCAAGAAAGTGAAATATTCTGATTACAGCATCAACGTGGGCTATGGCTATAACTGGGTATTTGCAAAAAACTGGGTTTCCAATCTTTCACTCTTACCGGCCATTGCCTATAAAAAATCAAAAATAGACGATACGCCTAACACCGACAATCATTGGATAAAGGATATCAATTTTGACCTGATAACACGTGCCGCCGTGGTCTATAATACCAACAAGTACTTTGTAGGTGCTTCACTGGTGATGCATACATACGATTATCGGAAAAGGAATTTCTCTCTCACTAATACATTCGGAACCGTTCGTGTATATGCAGGATTCAACTTCTGGAAAAGGAAAGAATTCCGCGATAAATAAAAAATATACCGGAAGCCTATAAAGTTCTTCCGGTATATCACAGGTTAATTATATTAGACTCACAATAAATTCTTAGAAGCGGGCGCCGACTGTCAGCAAGAGCTGATGCCGTTCATTGTCCACTTTAGTTGCCGGAAGATCTATATCGTCAAAAGCATAAAAGTTTGATTTATACATATCATATTTATATGCCAAATCCGCATAAATTACACTGCCACGGTATCCAAGACCAAACGTAAAGGTATTCTTAGACTCCGTATTATTAAAATCAGTACGCGTGCTATATAAAGACAAGGCACTATAAGCATCTTTGGAAAATGCAGCCGAAGAATAATTATACCCTGCACGAATGCTAAACTCAGGTATGATCCGCGTTTCCATTCCTATACGGAAAGTATGGACACCTTTCAGATAATTCTCAACGCTAGGCTGATCTCCCAATTCATAACCATCCACATCCTTCAGCTTACTGGAAGAATAATCCTGATATTCATATTCCGCACCTACTGCCACCGCACCCGCAAAAGTAGTACCCGCACTGACATTAAATTTCCACGGAGTAGTAAGATTATAATCATAGGTCAAATAATCATACTCCGGAGTTACCAGAAAATCACTCAATGTCTGGTTATAGGGTTTTTCATAAGCTAAAATATCAGAAGATAAAGTGGCATTATAGCTTTCTCTTAAATCATACCATGTAGGCGTGTGCACGGCAAATCCCAAACGGAAAGGAGAACTTTCTATAGGACGTACAATAACTCCCAACTTCAAATCCAGCCCAGTTCCTTCCAGCCTATAATAATTATCCAATGTATATCCCCCATTATCCGCACCCTTATCATCATTCAGATTCTCCGTATAAGAAGTATAACGGTCATAATTCACATCATAGACCCCCAAAGTGGCTCCTAAATAGACCCTATCTTCAATATTGAATGAAACATTAAAATCATATTGACTGATACCTCCAGTTTCCTTACTAAAGAAGTTATTGTTAAAACCATTCCACCCCCATGGAGCATGAATGTTTTTTTCAGGATCATTAAACCAGTCAACCACACCGGTTCTCACCCCCATTACTCCTAAAACAGGTAACTGGTTCCAATATTTGGTATAAGGATTCTTCGCATCCAGTATGTCATTAAACTCGCTTTCCGTCAATCCATATCGTTCCATTTCCTGAGCCAGCTGGAAGCTTTGTGACATATTATCCAACGCCCCTCCCATAGAGAAAAGGCGGTTGAAGTTTTTACTTTTATGGTAATTGAATCCGAAATTCACAAAACGCAAAGAAGTATTGTTGCCTATCTTATTGCTATAAACAAATCCAATCTGGTCAAATGAAGCGCGCGTTTTGTCTTCATTCATTGACACGCCACTAAAGTTACTCTTTGTCGAAGTATTATTAAAACCAAAAGAAACGGACACATCATTACTACGAAAAATGCCGATACCCGCAGGGTTGGAACTCATGACAGATATATCACCTCCCAAAGCTCCCATGGCACCACCCATACCAACAAATCGTGCTGTTCCATTCAAGTCATTCCCCAGCAACTTTTCCGCATCATAAGCATTTTGTGCGCTTGCCGTTGCCATTGCCAGCAACGTACAAGCGGTTACTATTACTTTATTTTTCATACATCAATTCTATTAAATACAACAGTCTGGTTTAATCTGCTACTTATCTGGTACGCGATCTGCCACCGCCACTTGAACGGGAAACACCGCCTCCGGAACTACGGGAAGCCCCACCGCCACTAGAAAAACTACTACGGGAAGAAGAAGTTCCACTACTACGGTAAGAGTTAGACGAACTATTACGGGAAGAACTGCTGCTACGGGAATATGAACTGCTGCGAGAGTTCGAAACGCCACTATTGTTACGATAGGCGCCACGGCTTGCAGCCCCTGTTCTCTGATAAGCAGATCCTGCTGCATTTCCCACACTTCTCCGGGTACTGCTTGGTCTGGTATAGGAAGAACCCCTTCCTTCTATCGGACGTGAATACGAATTACCCGGACGGACTCCTGCAGCCTGACTTGGTGAAAGAGTTGCTCCTGTACGGGTTCTGATAGCGCTTCTATTAGGACGAACCGAATTTACACCGTCAGATCCCGAAACCACTCTTCCTGATGAAGATCCGTTACGTGTTGCGGTACGATAGCTATTAGCACTATTACGGACATTTTGTCTGGAATTTCCTACATACGAATTACGACTATTCCTATCATAACTATTCACATAATTATTCCGGCTTGGGCGTGAAGAGCCATAGCTGTTGGTGTATCTTCCGGCATGTATTCCCGGATTACGTCTGCTTGAGCCATACCATCCATGACCGCCTCCCCAGTAGCCGCCGCCCCAACCGTGACCGGAATAATGCGGATAATAATGATGGTGGTGGTGATGATGGTAGCCCCAATAGCCACCCCAGTAGCCGCCACCCCAATAACCGGGATAGTACCAGCTATTGTAGTACCACGGCGAACTCCATCCCCAACTGAATCCCCAGCTGGCGCCATATGGATAATTCCAACGCCAATCCCACCACAAGCGGTTCGTGTAAGTGGGAAAAACGTATGCATACAATCCGTCATCATATACATTCCAATCCCATGAAGGCAAACCGTAAACCACATCCCAATAGAGCGGACTGCTTACCGGAATGGCGTAACGGGGATTGCGGAAACGGACGATACGCATCGCGTATTCATAATCGTCTTGAGAGCCCTCAAAACCATTAACCCATTCCCCTCTCTCATTCAAAGGTTTCTCCTCAATATACAAGGTATCATTCTCCATCGAGAAGTTATTATCTCGTGAAGTATAACGACGATTATACTCATCCACATCGCGCACTTTTCCTTTCACATCCTTCACCACCACTGTAGAACCGGGGGCTGCGTAAACGGTAGTCGTGTTCTGCTTCTGCGGAACCACCACTTTCACCTCTTGCTTAACCTCCTCTTTCTTTTCAGCTTTTTTCTTAGGGATGAAATAAAGGTCGTCATCAACGCTTTGTGACATTGCCCAATAAGGCAAGCACACCATCATAAGCGAAGCTAATACAATCTTTTTCATACTCGTACCTGTTTTATTTGTTATTCTATCTACTTTTTCTAGTGCAAAGATAGCCAGAGGTTTCAGTTCATAACAAAGAAAATCCCTATTAGTTGGTAGGGATTTCCCTATTTTAGTAACGGACTTCAACTATTTTATCTATTTCTGCACACACACGGAAAACAGAAGAACGTCCGTTCACATACGTTGATGGTAAACAAATCTGGTGGTAAAACAACTTTTTATAATAAGTTGCACCCACTTATACCCTCATGCCCTCACTAAAAGTCATAACCTACTCATTATTAAACCACTACCCACAGTGAGGGCATGTTAAAAAGTGAGAGCATTGCCCTCATGCCCTCACTCCTATTTTCTTGCACATATCATTTAAATCATTCATTCACAGTATAATACCCATTTATCGGCTTATAAACCGGTTGTTTGGGAAGTCCCACATTTTTCAGCTTTCCTTCCTCGCACAAGCGGTGTAAATGGCGGCTGGCCGTACTTTGTGTCATACTGCAAAGAAGCTGGAAACTTTTCCGCTGCACAAAATCATGAGTTGTGAAGAACTCCGTCAGCAATGCGTCAATTTCCTCATCGGTCAGTTTACTTGAATGAAACGAGAACCGGGTACGCTGCACCTTTACCTTTCCCACCTCATCCATCAATAATCGGTCGGGGCGGTAAACAATCCCCTTAAGCCTTACCTTTGTATTTTTACGTTTCGTCTTTTCGGTTACCGGCTCGGTGCTCACCAGATTGGGACGGAAAAAGCCGATGCCGTCCAGATGCACCTGCCTGCCTTCCGCCAATTCCTCGCCCATGGCGTGTGACAGCGCATTGAGCACGGCTATTACATCCGTTTCCGTCAATGTACAATATTTCTGTATACGGGCACGGAGCTGGGCCGTGCTTACTTTCCCATTCAGCCGGAGACGCGGATGCAACATATTCTCTTCCCCTTGTTGCTCAGAGGTTTTGGGATTCTCGTACCAATCAAATAGTATTGCCATACTGTTCTTTTTTTATTGATGAAAGTTCAATATCTGTTAATCACGGACGTGATTAAACTTAACTACCCTTGTGATTAATCTTAATCACCTTTGTGATCAGACTTAATCACAATGGTGAATAACCAATTACAAACATACAAAAATAAGAAAAGAAAAGGTAGAAAACAAATAAGAGACAGGGGAATATGCACTGAGACTAAGAATAAAAACACAGAAAAGAAAGGAAAAAGAAAAAGACGGCATTTAATCCGGAAAGCATTTGCAGAATCCGGAAAGAAACCTTATCTTTACTAAAAATATGCACACATAGACACTCGCAATACGCAGTCTTCTCCACACGACAGAACATCATCTTTTCCATGGGAGGTACATAAAACCAAAAAACATTCAAACGAAAGACAAATATGAAAATTACACTCATCAGAAAAGATGAAGAACAGGGGACAGAAGCCTTGTCACTATGCGATACGGACGCATTCTTCGAGAAAGTAAAGACAGAGAACAAAGCAGGGCATATATCGGAACTGCGTGAAATACTACCCCGGCTGGCAGGATCGTCCGCCCGCTACGTCCACATCGACAAACTGCCGCGTGTCTATCCTGCCGTAGAATATACCCGCAAACAAAAGGGTGAGAAACGTATGAAACATTACAACGGACTGGTGCAGCTGGAAGTGAACCGGCTCGCCGACCTGTATGAGGTGGAATATGTGAAACGCCAAGTAGAGCAACTGCCACAAACCTTTGCCGCTTTCTGCGGTTCAAGCGGACGGAGCGTAAAGATATGGGTACGCTTCGCACGCACTGACGGCAGCTTGCCCACTGCCACACAAGAAGTCCTCCTGTTTCATGCCCACGCCTATCGGCTGGCAGTGACATGTTACCAACCCATGCTTCCTTTCGGCATCACACTGAAGGAACCGGACCTGATGCAAAGCTGTCGCATGACCGTGGATGAACAACCTTACTATAACCCTTCGTCCGTCCCTTTCTGCATAGAGCAACCGCTTGCCCTGCCCGATGAGGAAACTTTCCGGCAACGGAAACAAAACAGCGAAAGCGCACCGGAACGAATGACACCCGGCTGCGAAAGTATGCAGATTTTTGCCCAGATGTACCAGTCGGCACGGAAAAGAGCATTGGCCGAGATGGAAAACTGGAAACGTGATGACGGGCTGGAACCTTTACTGCCCCATCTGGTAGAACAATGCTTCAAAACAGGCATCCCCGAAGAGGAAGCCGTACAGCGCACGCTGATGCACTATTTTCACGCAACGGACACAGAAACCATCCGTACAGCTTTTGGCAACGGATACCGGGAAATGAAAGGTTTCGGTAAGAAAAGCGGTTTCAGTAAAGAGCAGGAAGCCACCTTCCGGCTGGAGGAATTCTTGAAAAGACGGTATGAATTCCGCTTCAACACCGTGCTGGACGAGGTGGAATACCGTCAACGGGACTCCGTTCATTTCTATTTCAAGCCTTTAGATAAACGTACCCGCAACAGCATCTCCCTCTGCGCCTTAAAAGAAGGGCTGCAAGTGTGGGACCGGGATATAGACCGCTTTCTCACCTCCGATTTCGTTCCGCTTTACAATCCTGTAGAAGAATACTTGTGTGACCTTCCCCGATGGGACGGTACTGACCGCATCCGCGCACTTGCCCGGCTCGTTCCTTGCGGCAATCCGCATTGGGAAGAACTCTTTTACCGTTGGTTTCTAGGCATGGTGGCGCATTGGAGGGGGATGGACCGCCAGCATGGAAACAGCACTTCACCTTTACTTGTAGGTTCGCAAGGATTCCGGAAATCCACTTATTGCCGTATCTTGCTGCCACCCGAACTCCGTTTCGGCTATGCCGACAGCCTGGACTTCAGCAGCAAACAGGAAGCGGAGCGTGCCTTGGGACGATTTTTCCTTATCAACCTGGACGAATTCGACCAGATTACCGTAAATCAACAAGGCTTTCTGAAACATCTGTTACAAAAACCGACAGCCAATCTGCGCAAGCCTTACGGAACCAGCGTGCGCGAATTACGCCGCTATGCCTCATTCATCGGCACCAGCAATCAGAAGGATTTGCTCACCGACCCCACGGGAAGCCGTCGCTTTATCTGTATCGAAGTGACCGATCCCATTGATACCAATGTCACCATAGACTACCGCCAACTCTATGCGCAAGCCATGCATTTACTTTATAAGAACGAACGTTATTGGCTGAATGACGAAGATGAGGCCGTTTTACGACAAAGCAACAGCGAATTTGAGCAAATATCACCTTTGGAGCATTTATTCCATTGTAACTTTTCTTCTGCAACCAACGAAAAGGAGGGAGAATGGATGACTGCCATGGATATTTTTAATTATCTTCAAGAGAACACACGCGACAAACTGTCTATCAATAAAATAAATTGGTTTGGACGTATTCTCCGCAAACTGAACATTCCTAAAAAGACCAGTACCAGAGGTACCCTATATCATGTAACAAAGTTGAAATAATTTATTTTACCATAGGAAAGTATGAGGGCAATGCCCTCATACTCTTCTATGCTACCATCACAAATAACCTGTTCATTATAAACAAATTACCTCACGAATGAGGGCATGAGGGCATAATTGCATCTAACTTTGCAATGAGAGCACAAGTCTGAAACAAAAAGACGGAAGGTTTGTTTGTGAAAGTAATGAAAAGAAATTATCTTTGTCATCATCCTTAAACCAACAATCGTATGAAACCAGTGAAATTATTTTATCAGGAAAGATGCCCGTTCTGCAAAAAAGCACTGCGCTATATTGAAGAACTGAAAGCAGAATATCCTGAATTCCAACCTATAGAAATAGAAATGATAGAAGAAACCCAACATCCTGATATAGCCGACCAATACGACTATTATTACGTTCCCACGTTCTATGTGGACGGGGTGAAAGTGCATGAAGCGGGCATCTTCAAAAATGAGATGGAGGCATTGCTCCGTAAAGTGATAGAATAAACGAAAAGATATGAAATATTTAGAAGTAACCTTTACAACACATCCCTGTAATGAGACAGTGAATGATGTAGTGTCCGCATTGGCCGGAGAAATAGGATTTGAAAGTTTTGTAGAATGTGAAGGGGGAATACAGGCCTATATCCAGCAAACTCTCTTTGACGAGGAAGCACTGAAAGAAATGGTTGTGAACTTCCCTTTACCTGACACCCGGATAGAATACACCATAAAGGAAGCCGAAGACAAAAACTGGAATGAAGAATGGGAGAAAAACTTCTTTCAACCCATCGTCATAGGTGACCGTTGCTGCATTCACAGCACGTTCCACAAAGACACTCCGAAAACTGAGTATGAAATTCTGATTAACCCGCAAATGGCTTTCGGCACAGGGCATCATGAAACGACCAGCTCTATAATCAGCGAGCTGTTAGAAGCCGACCTGAAAGGAAAATCAGTCCTGGATATGGGATGCGGCACTTCTATTCTTGCCATCCTTGCCTCCATGCGAGGAGCCAATCCTGTGACAGCCATCGACATTGACGACTGGTGCGTCAACAATTCAAAAGACAACATTGCACTGAACCATATCCATAACATTACAGTGGAACTGGGTGACGCCAATCTGCTGAAAGGGCGCAAAGCGTTTGATGTGATTATTGCCAACATTAACCGGAATATTCTTCTGGCAGACCTTCCCCATTATGCCGCCTGTATGCATCCGGGTTCGGAAATATTTATGAGTGGATTCTATATACAGGATATTCCTTTTATCCGCGAAAAAGCGGAGAGTCTGGGAATGGAGTTCGTACATCATCGGGAAAAGAACAACTGGGCAGCTGTGAAATTCATCATGAAATAATACCATTTTCAAGTATGGCAAAGACGCGATAAAGACGGAATTGCCACCAACCACGCAGGATATGCATTGATTTATTCGAGGACAAAAGAACGGATTTTCTCTCTTTTGTCCTTTTGTTCTTCTTCCCTGAAAATTAGAACCGGAATCAAGCGGTGACAAACGCACGTAGGACGCTGCATTTTATCCAAAGTGACCAAACGACCATACGGTATTATATTTATTATACAATCTCCTTTCCGAAAGGAGTAAGTGCCAAGCCCGCCAGCTTGAAATGTTGCAGTCCGAATGGAATGCCGATGACAGTGATGCAAAGCAACACCCCGAATGCCAGATGAGAGAGGCTGATCCAGATTCCACCTACAAGTATCCAGATGATATTCATCAACACACTGAGACATCCACCATCACCGGGACAACTGCGTATTTCCCGCCCAAAAGGACAAAGAGCCAGCATAGACAACTTCAAAGTCTGGAAACCGAAAGGAATGCCGACGATAGTAATCATCAGCAACAGGCTGGAAACAATATATTCCACGCAGATCAGAAATCCGCCGCAAATCAGCCAAATAATATTGAGCAGTAAGTTCATAAAGCAAATATAAGCAAAGTTTTCGGAACCTCAGGCACAGTTCCCTTATTTCTTTATGGTCATTAATTGCAATTCTTCCAACGAACCGTTGAAAATATTCAAATCCACTTTCTCACGAATACCCGGCAACGTACCCACATCCGTATGCTGCCAGAATTTCCACTCCCCCCTGTATTCCACCGAGTCTACATAATAATGAGCTATCCAGTAAGGATAAGAATTGAAGACCGAATCATTCAGATAACGCGTTTTAAACTTATAAGAAGTATAAAGAATAGGCTTCACTTTGTAGTGCTGTTCTATTTTGTCAAGCCACAGTTTAAGGTCACGACGGAGCTGATTCTCATCCTTTCCCCTCTTCTCAATATCGAGCACAGGAGGAAGATCACCTGAATCCAGCTTGACGGAATTGATAAAAAAATCGGCCTGACGGACAGGATCTGTCTTCGGATTGTAAAAATGATAAGCCCCACGGATAAACCCATGTGTTTTCGCCGAATCAAAATTGGAGCTAAAAGCCTTGTCCCCATAATCGCCTCCTTCCGAAGCTTTCATAAAGACAAAATGAATAGGAAATTTTCCCTGTCGGGTCTGGGTCAGCATTTTCCAGTCTATGTTTCCTTGATAATGGGAAACATCAATGCCATGCACATGAAAACCTGAGGGCATACATACACCGTATGCTTTAAAGCCATAGCAAGGCTTCCAACGGTAAGAGTAAGGACGGATAAAGAAATAAAAGAAAGCGGCAAGGAATAAAAAAGCAATAATCCCCGCAATGACATACCGAAGCCATGACGGCATCTCTCTTTGCGGTTTCTTTTTCGCCTTCCGCTGTGTGGTCCGGCGGACAGGTTTCGCGACTGCCTTTTTTTTAACAGGGGCAGGACGTGTGCTTTTCGCTCTTACCATTTTATCCTATTTAGCTGTTTTTACCTTACCTATTCCCACATACTATGCAATAAAACCCATCGGGAGAATGGTTTTACAATCAGCCCCGATGGGTTTCCTTTATGCTTTATAGAAATAAGAAAAAATTATTTTCCTTGTTCCAACTGCAATGTCTTGGTTGCCTGGTCACAAACTTCTGTAGGACCGAAGTACTGGATAGGACCCGGATATACATAGTCTGTTTCAATAGCCCAACGTTCACGCTGTGCGGCGAACGCCTTGAAAGGAGCACCGTCCAATTTTACCAACGCTTTCTGGATAACCGGTTTCATTTCACCGTGACGACGTTCCATGTTCATCATCATTGTGATAGGCACACCACCTGCAATCCATTCTTCGGCAGGAGCAGTAGTGTTACGTACAGAAGACATATAACCGGTCTTGCCGTTGGCAATCAACATAGAAGCGGTGTAACCCAACGAGTAGCAATAGTCAGCATCGAAGTTTGACGGAGCAGCGCAACGTCCTTCGTAACCGAAGAAGTGATGCTGAGCGGCAAATTTACCTACATACTTGCCTTCTTCCTTCCACTGAGCCAATTTAACGGCTACCATATCAGACAACAGCTTTTCTGTTTCAATCAGTGATACCTGTACGTTTCCGTGCGGGTCACGATCCAAAGTAAGCTGACGTGCAACGCCTTCGGGCAGAGAAGCATAGATTTCCGAGTTTTCCTTAGAAAGCTTGGAGATGATATATTCACGTTGGTGAGATTTCTTGATCAATGCGAACTCTGATGCGTTAGCAGCCAGGAAGTCGTTCAATTCAGCGATCAATCTCTTCATTGCGGGGATGAATTCGATCAAACCTTCAGGTATCAACACTGTACCGAAGTTATTGCCTTGTGCGGCACGGTTAGCCACCACCTGAGCAATGTAAGTAACCACATCATCCAATGACATGTTCTTCTCTTCCACTTCTTCTGAAACGATACATACGTTAGGTTGAACCTGCAAAGCACATTCCAAAGCGATATGAGAAGCCGAACGTCCCATCAGCTTGATAAAGTGCCAGTATTTGCGGGCAGAGTTACAGTCACGCTGAATGTTACCGATTACTTCAGAGTAAGTCTTACAAGCCGTATCAAAACCGAAAGAAGTTTCAATCATCTCGTTCTTCAAGTCACCGTCGATAGTCTTCGGACAACCGATAACCTGAACACCGCAGTTCTTCGCAGCATAGTATTCTGCCAATACACAAGCGTTTGTGTTTGAGTCATCACCACCGATAATTACCAATGCCTTGATGCCCAATTCCTTGATGATTTCCAGACCTTTATCAAACTGTTCTACCTTTTCCAGTTTGGTACGTCCCGAACCGATGATATCGAAACCACCGGTATTGCGGTATTCGTCGATAATATCGGAAGTCAGTTCCATATAATTATGGTCTACCAAACCACCGGGGCCCAGAATGAAACCATACAGTTTGCTGTCCTTGTTCAATGCTTTGATACCGTCGAACAAACCGGAAATAACATTGTGTCCGCCGGGAGCCTGTCCACCAGACAAGATGACACCTACGTTGATGGCAGGCATATTGACAGCTTCGCCTTCAACGAACTGAATCAACGGCATGCCGTAAGTGTTAGGGAACAAGGCTTTGATAGCTTCCTGGTCAGCAACTGACTGTGTAGGTTCACCTTCCTTTACTTTTACAGCGCCTTTCAACGCTTTAGGAAGTTTGGGCTGATAAGCAGCTCTGGCAATTTGTAATGCACTTTTAGTCATATTCTATTATTCTATTTAAAGGTGTATAATTTCATTTATAATTCACGTGCAAATTTCGTTCTTTTTTCGCAAATATGAAAACGTATACAAATAAAAATATTACCTTTACCGCGAATTTAGAATTATGTATTAACTTAAAACATTACATTTATGGCAAGTAGAAGAAATTTAAAGAAAAAAATAACCAATATAGCAAGTGATTTGTTTTTAGTCAGTTTGATGGAAGGTGTTAACCGTGAAGTAGTTTGCAACTCTGTACACAATGTGATCAAACTGATTATACGCATCAGTCACACTGAACCGGGTAACGTAAAAGGTTTCTACAAGAAACTGAATGAGGATTTGAACAAAGAAATAAAAGTGGTTGCAGACGAACTGGCTAAAGCTACAAAAGCATAAGATTTAAGGAATGAAAAAAGCTATTTGTGGTTTTATCTACTACAAACTATTGGGATGGAAGACTAAAGTATCCGTTCCCGATTATGACAAATATATTATCTGTGCCGCACCGCATACCACCAATTGGGATTTGTTCATAGGCAAACTGTTTATGGGAGCTATAGGTCGCGAAACCGGTTTTATGATGAAAAAAGACTGGTTCTTCTGGCCTCTAGGCCCTATTTTCCGCTGGATGGGAGGGATTCCCGTAGACCGTAGCCGCAAGACTTCATTGGTGGACCAGATGATTAAAATTGCCAAATCGAGTCAAAAATTCCATCTGGCTATCACTCCGGAAGGAACACGCAAAGCCAATCCCAATTGGAAGAAAGGGTTTTACTATATTGCGCAAGGGGCCGGTCTGCCTATTATTCTGGTAGCTATCGACTACGAGAAGAAATGCATCACAGCCGAAAAGGTAATACATCCCAGCGGTGACTTGGACAAGGATATGCGTGAAATCAAATTGTATTATAAGAATTTCAAAGGCAAATATCCTGAAAACTTCAGCATCGGAAAAGTAGAATAACCCTTCCGTTGTAGTTCTTCAGATATGAAAACACTGATTATGCGGATTGTATTTTCACCCGCATAATCAGTGTTATTTGTATCTATTCTCTTGCTATACTCTCATCCCCATCCTCAAAATTATTCTTCTCTATCTTCACATTCCGGGTGTGAAGCAAGCGGAAACGGGACTTGTTATGATGAAAAGCCGGATAATCCGTATTCTGGCGGATCACATTGTTTTTAAAGATCAATCCGTCAATGGATTTTGCAAAAAGGACAGGGCGGTCAAAAGTTTCAAAATAGTTATCTTCAATCACTACTCCTTTTTCTCCTTTTCCACCATGGAAATATTTTTTCTGATGCTCCAAATCGGGAATCTCCGGATAAATAGAGATAACAGCTTCCGTAAACTGGAACATATTAGTCAATGCGTTGATAAAACGATTGTTACGAATCAGCACATTCCGGCAAGCTCCCGTTTCAAACCAGCCGTTACAATCACCGCACAGCAATATGGCTGTTCCTGATGTATGATCAAACAGGTTACGCTCTACCACCGTTTTCAGGGGAGTGCTGAACAGCGTACCGCGTGCACGGTTGTTACGAATGACATTATCCGCAAAATAAACTTCCGGACACCAGGACAGGTTTTCAATGCCGAAACCTTCTTTATCCGTAATCTCCGCATCCAAAGGCTCGGCAAAAGTGATACGATATTCTTTTGCACCTTTCACCGTATCTTTGTCATTGGGCAGGATTTCCTTCACCCGGTTCTTTCCACCGGTCAGTTCCATGGTGGCGGAACGTACAAATTGTACTTCATCGCCATTCACGCCCCATTCGAATCCGTATGCTTGCGGATGCATGTATCGGGCAATCACCGTATGGTCATCAAGGCGTTGCTTGATTTTCAAATAAGTACCATGTACATTAATCGCATCATCCATCATTCCTTCATACAACCCGTTGCGAGAATCAATCTTCCCCCGGCAACTGGAGAAATGGGTAGCATCCGCCTGCGTGGTAAAGTAACGCGGATCCTTATCGCCACGAAGGCAAACGCTGAATTCATCCAACGTGATATTTTCACATAACTGGGCCAGCAGTCCCATACCTTCGGCATAATGCACTTTCACATTCTGCAAACGGGTGTCTTTATCATTGGACAAGAATATACCCGGAGCAGGACGATAATAAGTACGAAGAGCCACCACTGTCCCCGGTTTCAACCGGGCGTCTTTCCATTGAGGAGCATGGTAGACACGTGGAGAGATTTCCTTCAATCCTTCCATAGGACACCATAAGTCACTGGTGCGGTATACCAGACGCTTTGTCTTTTCTTCAAAAGCAATTCCTCCCTGGGGAGCACTGGACCAGCCTTCACCGTATGCTTCGAAAAAACCTTTCTCATTGATACGGCATTTCACCCATGCGGCAGGTTCAAAAGTAATTCCCTCCTCTCCGCTTTCCAATATCTTGACCTGAGCAATATGAGGAGTCTCAAAATCTATGCTGAAATTACGCAAAGTACAATTCTCTGAACGAAGCAGAGAAAGTGGAAGCATACGTCCATGAAAGATAAAATCGGCACCCTGTCCGTCCACCGTCAGCCCCTTCCAATCCTCCAAAGGGAAACCTACCGTTTTCGGATTGTCCTGATCATGATTGGAAATATAATACTCACGGACAGCCGCCCCTTCAGGATGGAAATCGTAACGTCCGGATTCAAAAAGCAGGGTGACCTTATCACCCAAAGCAACTTGAGACTTGATGTCTTGTAACGCCTTCTGCAATTTGGGTGAAAGATTCTCGTGTGTGTCCGGTACCAGACCATAATTTCGCATTTCGACTACCTTACTTCCGGCAAAAGCGGAAACAGCCAGCCATACGAAGCAGAAATTAAAGATAATTCGTTTCATTTAGGTTCATTATAGATTAGTTAGAATGACAAAACTAACAAAAATTCCTAACTTCGCAACCATAAATAAAGAAGAAAACAACATGAAAAAGATATTTTTGTCCTTCCTGCTGGTAATGGCAGGAATATCACACACTTTGGCACAAGGGTTAGATGGTAATGTGGAACAACGTCTAAAAGACTTTTTCACCCGGTACGAAACATCTTATGCCAACATAGGTAAATGTAAATTAGACCGTTATGAAGTAAATCATGACAAAAAAAGACTGAATGTATATGCCAGCCCCAGCTTCGGCTACCAACCGTTTACCCCCGAAAAGACAGAAGCTATCTACCGGTTACTTAGACAAAGCCTACCCGGTCCTGTAAATTATTACGATATAACCATCTATGCCGATGGCAAATCAATCGAAGACCTGATCCCCAACTATCTGAGGAAGAAACAGGACAAAAGCCGCTTATGGCAACGGACAGATTATAAAGGTGATCCATGGGTAAAAAATATTTCCCGCCCCTTTACTGCCGGCAAAGGACTGGAAGGCAGACACATCGCCCTTTGGCAAAGCCACGGAAAATATTATAAAAAGGACAAGGGATGTTGGGAATGGCAACGTCCCCGCCTGTTCTGTACCACAGAAGACTTGTTCACCCAATCATTCGTCATACCTTATATTATACCCATGCTGGAAAATGCGGGAGCCATAGTTTATACCCCTCGTGAACGTGACTGGCAACGCAATGAGGTGATTGTGGATAATGATACCCATCCCCAAGGTTGCATCTATCAGGAGATAAAAAGCCGGAAAGGTAAATGGAAAACCGCCCCCACCCCGGCATTCGCTCAAAAACGATTGGTTTACCGGGACGGACAAAATCCTTTTGAAGAAGGTACAGCCCGCTTTGCCTCCACCGAGAAAAAACCGGAAAAAGCCTTTGCACAATGGATTCCCCATATTCCCGAAACAGGAAAATATGCCGTCTATGTGACTTATCAGACTTTACCCGGAAGTGTGAGTGACGCTAAATATCTGGTTTTCCATAAAGGGGGTGTCACCGAATTTCTGGTCAACCAACAAATAGGGGGAGGAACCTGGGTTTATCTGGGCACTTTTGAATTCGACAAAGGAACCAACGATTACGGTATGGTGGTACTAAGTAATGAGAGCAGACAAAAAGGAGTGGTATGCGCCGATGCCGTCCGTTTTGGCGGAGGAATGGGAAACATATCGCGCGGTGGAAAAACCAGCGGCCTGCCCCGTTATCTGGAAGGGGCACGCTATGCCGCACAATGGTCGGGTTTTCCTTATTCGGTTTACAGTCCCAGCGAAGGTAAGAATGACTATACCGATGATATAAACGCCCGCAGCCGGATAATAAACTATCTCAGCGGAAATTCTGTGTACAATCCAAAGGAGAAGGGATTGGGCGTTCCTTTTGAAATGACCTTGGGAGTGCACAGCGATGCAGGTTTTTCCAAAGAAGATGATTTAATAGGCACGCTGGGTATCTATACCACCGATTATAATAATGGTGAACTGAACGCCGGTATCTCCCGTTATGCTTCCCGCGACTTGGCGGACATGGTACTGACCGGTCTGCAACAGGATATCTCCGCCCAATTCGGTATCCGGTGGCAACGCCGCAGCCTGTGGAACCGCAATTACAGCGAAACCCGTCTGCCTGCCGTTCCCTCGATGATTCTGGAACTCCTCTCCCACCAGAACTTCGCCGATTTGAAATTGGGGCACGATCCGCGTTTCAAGTTTACCGTAGGACGTTCTGTTTACAAATCCATACTAAAATACCTGAGTACCATGCATGGGACGGATTACGTAGTCCAACCTTTACCGGTAAATAACTTTGCCATTCACTCCGGAAGTAGGAAAAACACCTTCCAACTAACTTGGCAAGCGGTAGACGACCCGTTGGAACCGACTGCCAAAGCTCAACAATACATAGTCTATACCCGTCTGGGACATGGTGGATTTGACAATGGAACGTTAGTACGCGGTACTGAATATACCTTCGAAGCCGAACCGGGACTGGTATATAGTTTCAAAGTAACCGCAGTCAACAAGGGCGGAGAAAGTTTTCCTTCCGAAATCCTGTCAGCCTATCAGGCAAAGAAAAGTAAAGGAACAATCTTGATAGTCAACGGATTCGACCGTTTAAGCAGACCTGCTACCGTAGAATCTCCTTTCTTGCAAGGCTTTGACTTGAATACGGATCCGGGAATACCTTATATAAATACACCCGCCTTCTGCGGAACGCAACAAAGCTTCGACCGCAGCCGCATAGGACGGGAAACTAAAGACGGGCTGGGATATAGCGGCAGCGAACTGGAAGGAATGTTGATAGCCGGAAATACTTTCGATTATCCGTTCATTCATGGAAAAGCCATCCAGGCAGCCGGAGGATACTCTTTTGTATCGTGTAGTGATGAAGCCGTTGAAAATGGTTTTGTCCGGCTGGCAGATTACCCCATTACAGACCTGATATTCGGGGCCGACAGGCGTCCTTTCTCCCACACATTGCAACAGTTGCTCACAACCTATTGTCAAGGAGGCGGCAACCTGATGCTCAGCGGCTCGTATATAGGAAGCAACATGAACAGTCCCACAGCACTGAACTTCACCGAAAACATATTAAAATATAGTTTCGGAGGCAGCATGATAAATTCCACTTCGGGAGAAATATATGGAGCCAACACCCGTTTCAGTATTCCCCGCACTATCAACGAGCAAACATACGCCGTACCCGCTCCCGACTGTCTGACCCCGATAGCCCCTGCTTACTCCGCTTTTGTATATAATCCGGGCAGTTACAGTGCCGGTATCGCCTATAAAGGCAAATATCGGACTTTTGTCCTGGGTTTCCCCTTTGAAAGCATTCAGGGAGTGAAGGAAAGAGCACGGGTAATGAGTGCCATCCTGGGCTTCTTTGGCAGCAAGTGATATTTTTAAACGAAAATAAAAGGGCAAATAAGAGGTTATTTCATAAAAACGCCTAACTTTGTCCGTATAAACCATTAAAATAAAACGACTATGTACACTATACAGACTAATGCCTCCGGCACACGCAGCATGGAAATCTCAGAAGAGAACCTGCAAACTATTGAGAAATATGCTTTATTCCAGCATCTGATAGACAGCAACGGTATCGTGGACGAGTCGGTACTGGACAAACTGAAGCTGAATATCCGCTCACTGATAACCAGCGAGGAAGGAAACAATAAAGAGCTGCTCGACCTTTGTATTGATGTAATTTATCATAATAACATGAAAGCTTTCGGACTTCATCAACTCATTCTGCTTTATATCCAATGGGAGAAAGAGAAAAATAAAGATGAAGAAGAGATATAATAAACAATCTCTGTGTTCTCTGTAGCAAAACAAAAAAACAGTATTTATCATTGAAAGAATACAAACTTACAGACTGGTTGCCGACAACCAAGAAAGAAGTAGAGATGCGCGGATGGAATGAACTGGACGTAATCTTGTTCAGCGGTGACGCCTACGTAGATCATCCTTCATTTGGTCCGGCAGTAATTGGAAGATTATTAGAGGCGCAAGGTTTGAAAGTGGCCATTGTGCCTCAACCCAACTGGCGTGATGACCTGCGCGATTTTAAGAAGCTGGGACGTCCACGCCTCTTTTTCGGTGTGTCCGCCGGATGTATGGACAGCATGGTAAACAAATACACTGCCAACAAGCGTTTGCGCAGCGAGGATGCTTATACTCCCGACGGCCGCCACGACATGCGTCCCGAATATCCCAGCATCGTTTATACACAGATTTTAAAGAAAATCTATCCCGACGTACCTGTCATTCTGGGAGGTATAGAGGCATCTTTGCGCCGTGTCACCCATTATGACTACTGGCAGGACTGCCTGCGTAAATCAATCCTGATAGATTCCGGAGCCGATTTATTGATCTATGGAATGGGCGAGAAGCCGATTACGGAACTTTGCAAGAGAATGAAAGAAAGCAAAGACAGTCAGGACGGAGCCCATCTACCCTTACAAAAGGATATTCCCCACGATATACCACAAACGGCTTACCTTATCCGTAAGAAAGGATCAGTTCCGTCCGAGCACTCTGTAATTGAGTGTGTGAACGAAAAGCCAGATATCATCCTACACTCTCATGAAGCATGCCTGAAAGATAAAAAGAAACAAGCCGAAAACTTCCGCTTCATTGAAGAGGAAAGCAACAAGTACGAAGCCTCCCGCATCTTGCAAGATACAGGCAATGAAACAGTAGTAGTCAATCCGCCTTATCCTCCAATGAGCCAAGGCGAACTGGATCATTCTTTTGATTTGCCCTATACGCGTATGCCTCATCCTAAATATAAAGGAAAACGCATTCCCGCATTCGACATGATTAAATTCTCGGTCAATCTGCACCGTGGTTGTTTTGGCGGATGCGCCTTTTGTACCATTTCCGCCCATCAAGGGAAATTTATTGTAAGCCGAAGTAAAGAGAGTATCTTAAGAGAAGTGAGAGCCATAACTGAAATGCCTGATTTCAAAGGCTATCTGAGTGACTTGGGAGGACCTAGCGCCAACATGTATGCCATGCGTGGTAAAGATGAGAAAATTTGCCGGCGATGCAAACGGCCGTCATGTATCCATCCCAAAGTATGTCCCAATTTGAACACGGACCATCGCCCCTTATTGGATATTTATCATTCGGTAGACGCACTTCCCGGTATCAAGAAAAGCTTTATCGGAAGCGGTGTACGCTATGACCTGTTACAATATCAAAGCAAAGATCCGGCAGTAAACCGAAGTACGGCTGAATATACCCGCGAACTGATAGCCCATCATGTCAGCGGGCGCTTGAAAGTGGCTCCGGAACATACCAGCGACCAAGTGCTGCAAATCATGAGGAAACCTTCGTTTTCACAATTTTATGACTTCAAAAAGACTTTCGACAAAATAAATAAGGAGTTGAATATGCGGCAGCAGATTATACCTTATTTTATAAGCAGCCATCCCGGATGTACGGAAGAAGATATGGCAGAACTGGCAGTGATCACCAAGAAATTGGATTTCCATCTGGAACAAGTACAGGACTTTACTCCTACTCCGATGACTGTAGCCACTGAAACCTGGTACACAGGTTATCATCCATATACGTTGCAACCGGTATTTTCCGCTAAAACACCAAAAGAAAAACTGGCTCAACGGATGTTCTTTTTCTGGTATAAACCCGAAGAACGACGTGCTATCATCAATGAATTGCGCAAAATAGGACGCGCTGATCTGATAGATAAGCTGTATGGTAAATACAAAGCCTGAGTTTTAAATTCACCACAGATTATACAGATTTGATCTGTGGTGAAACTGTTTTTTAACGTCTTGTTTACCTTTCATCGTGTTTTGACGAAACACAGGAACAGGTACATGTGTTCCAAGTTACAGATATTTATTCCCCCCTAAACTTAATTAGAAAAGCACCGCAAATATTAATTGATAAAAATACGACCTATCCTATTGAATATCATTTATTTTTTGCTATCTTTGGGCAAAACCAACTTTTAAATCAATACTGCGTATGGAAACGTATCTATTCTGGATTGTGCCCATTGCCTCCCTCTTGGCATTGGTACTTGCATGGTATTTCTACAAACAAATGATGCTTGAAAGCGAAGGAACTCCGACGATGGAGAAAATCGCTTCTTATGTGCGCCAGGGCGCCATGTCCTATCTGAAACAACAATACAAGGTGGTAGGGCTGGTATTTCTGGGATTAGTTATTCTGTTTTCTATCATGGCATACGGCTTCAACTTACAAAATCCGTGGGTGCCCATTGCTTTTCTTACCGGCGGTTTCTTCTCCGGACTGTCCGGCTTTTTAGGAATGAAAACGGCTACATACGCTTCTGCACGTACCGCCAATGCCGCCCAACACTCCCTGAACAAAGGACTGCGTGTAGCTTTCCGTAGCGGAGCTGTTATGGGGTTGGTCGTTGTCGGCTTGGGACTACTCGATATTTCTTTCTGGTACATATTATTGGACTATTGCATTCCCACAGATGCCTTGAACCCTTCTGCTAAATTATGTGTCATCACAACCACCATGCTTACCTTTGGTATGGGAGCCAGCACACAAGCACTTTTCGCCCGTGTAGGAGGTGGAATCTATACCAAGGCAGCCGATGTAGGTGCCGACCTGGTAGGTAAAGTGGAAGCCGGTATTCCGGAAGATGATCCCCGCAACCCCGCAACCATTGCCGATAATGTGGGAGACAATGTAGGTGACGTAGCCGGAATGGGCGCCGATCTGTACGAATCCTATTGCGGCTCTATTCTGGCTACCGCCGCTTTAGGTGCTGCCGCTTTTATTGGCTCGGATGATACCGTGATGCAGTTTAAAGCGGTTATCGCACCTATGCTGATTGCGGCAGTGGGTATCGTTCTCTCTATCATCGGTATTTTTGCCGTCCGTACTAAAGAAAATGCAGGAATGAAGGAATTACTCGGATCATTGGCCACAGGAACCAATTTAAGTTCGGTACTGATTGTCGTTGCCACTTTCCTTATCCTTTGGGCATTAGGTTTGGAAAATTGGGTAAACATTTCCTTTGCTGTGGTAGTGGGATTAATAGTAGGTATCGTTATCGGCCGTTCCACCGAATATTATACTTCTCAATCGTATAAACCCACACAACGGTTGGCCGAAAGTGGAAAGACCGGTCCGGCCACCGTTATCATTTCCGGTATCGGACTAGGTATGGTTTCCACCACCATCCCTGTACTGGCAGTAGTAACCGGTATCATCTTGTCCTACTGGCTCGCTTCAGGATTTGATTTTGCCAATATTTCCATGGGATTGTATGGCATCGGTATCGCTGCCGTAGGTATGCTTTCGACATTAGGAATCACCTTGGCTACCGATGCTTACGGACCGATTGCAGACAATGCCGGCGGTAACGCTGAAATGAGCGGACTGGGCAAAGAAGTACGCAAACGTACTGACGCCCTCGACTCGTTAGGTAACACGACTGCCGCTACAGGCAAAGGTTTTGCCATCGGCTCCGCAGCTCTGACCGGCCTGGCCCTGCTGGCATCCTATGTAGAAGAAATCCGTATCGGATTAACCCGGTTGGGGCAAACCATTCTGGAATTACCAAACGGCATTACCGTAGATGTTCATAACGCCAGTTTCACTGACTATATGCTTTATTACGATGTAACCCTGATGAACCCCAAAGTGCTAAGCGGCATGTTTTTGGGCAGTATGATGGCATTCCTGTTCTGCGGTCTGACCATGAACGCCGTAGGCCGAGCAGCCGCTCACATGGTAGAGGAGGTGCGTCGCCAGTTCCGTGAAATAAAAGGGATTCTGACAGGAGAGGCAGAACCCGACTATGCCCGTTGCGTACAAATATCCACCAAAGGAGCACAACGTGAAATGGTATTCCCCTCTCTACTGGCTATCATTGCCCCTATCGCTACCGGACTGATTTTTGGTGTTCCCGGTGTTATCGGTCTGCTGATAGGTGGTTTGTCCTCGGGCTTCGTTCTTGCCATTTTTATGGCCAATGCGGGAGGCGCATGGGATAATGCGAAAAAATTTATAGAAGAAGGTAATTTCGGAGGTAAAGGAAGCGAAGTACACAAAGCAACGGTTACCGGTGACACAGTAGGTGACCCGTTTAAAGATACATCCGGACCCAGTTTGAACATTCTGATTAAACTGATGAGTATGGTCGCCATTGTAATGGCCGGACTGACAGTTGCTTGGAGTTTGTTCTGATAGAAAAACGGAAAGCCGCTTCGGAGGAGGCGGCTTTCTAATTTTAAAAAAGATTCTGATAAACTATTTTTAAAACTTCCCCAACACTTCCATCATTGCCGGACGACGTTTGTATTTTATCCGGAACTCTGCCACCAAGCTTTTCACAACAGCCTGTCCACCGTTTAGTTTACGTATGCAGGATAATACCCGTGCTATAAATTCATAATGCTCCCGTCCCAGATTCCGTTCAGCATAATCATTCAATAAAGAAGTATATATAGCAATCAATTTCTCAGAATGAGTGTCCTTCAAATAATGGGCATATTTCATCAATGCTTCCAACTGATTGTATCGGACTGACGACAGCAAAGAGAACAAGCTGTCATTATCCTTTTCTTTCACATAAATTTCAGCCTTATCATTTCCGACAAAAGAAAAATAGTCACTTAACTCGGCTTCTTTCATCATCCTATCCAGAAAACTTTTCCATTGTTCTTTCGGTACCAGAGTTTTAAGTTTGCTGTAATATATCAATTTATCACTACCCACCACAAACAACAGACGACATGTATCAATTACCTCAGAAACCCTATGGGTTATTTCATAAATATCCAATTTCATTTTCAGCCATTCACCCAGAGTGCCAGAATGCATTTCTCTTTCCGCTATTTCTATTCCGTCATTCAGCAAACAAATGGCTTCATCATATTGGCAACGGGCAATCAATTTATCAACCTCCATTCTTCGTATTTCAGTCAGATAAAGATATTGACGAATCGTATCATCCGCCTTTTGTTCTTCATTCTGTTCTAACAACAGATTGACCTTACGAATGACTAACTGATAGATATCACAGGTTCCCTTTCTTACTTCAAGAAGTTCATCAATCAATTCCAACGCTTTTTCTGCCGGTTGAATCGAAAGATTGATCTGCATCATCAATTCGTCTACATCATAAAGATCATATTCACGAAAAATAGATATTTCAGCAATCTCACGCAAGCCCTGAAGTATCTCCATCTTTTGTGCCTGAGTGGTTTTAGGATGTTCAATCACTTTCAGGAGCAAATCTCCTGCCTGTTCACAATAGTCAGAAGAAGAAATACCATCATCATACAAAAGTTCATCATCATAGTTTTCACCGATGGAACGAAGTACTTGAAGAGCTATGGCAATAGAATTATCCATAGCTTCCAAATTCAAAAAGAAATCCGCTTTCTCCAAAAAAGTGTCCATCTGATTGAAAATAGTTTTCCAGTCACGGTCGTAATTATCATAACGATTGTGATAACGAGACCTTTTATGGTAACCAGATCCTTTAAAAACTTTTTGAATTTCAATTCTGTAATCTTTTCCCTTTGATGACAAAGATAACTCCTTAGCTATGAAATGATTTGAAAGTGCCGTTTTAAATTCCAGATTCGTTGAAGCATACTCACAGATAAATTTCGAGAGTTCCTGCGGATCAATGAAAGACAACAGTTGCTGTATGTCTACCAAAGACGGACAAGGCTGCTTACCCACTTCTTTTATTTCCTCTAAAACAGGGGCTTCCTCCGCTTTGATTTTCATCTTCGAGAAAATACTATTACCCGCCTTTTTTCTATTGTCGCGAATTGCCAACAATGTCGCTACAACATGTTTGCAGATTTCTCCATCATACGGACAATCACAGTACCAGGATTCTATCTCGTTTCCATCCATAGATATCTCCACATTATAATCGTCTGTTCCTTCTACAGTCGCAGTCCATTCACCGGGTGAGATTTCTTCCAATTCGGAAACAGCGTCTGTTTCATAATACTCTTCCCCACGCATCCATATTTTATAGGGAACAAAGTCCTCAAAATTATCCAATGTAATCATGTACAATACTTCGGTATTTTTTATCGGTTCGAGTGTCCCATTGTCAAAGAACGCTCATAACATTCTGCATTCTCCAACAAACAGGTTTTGCTATTGATAGACTGTTCCATCAAAACAGCCACAGATTACCCGGATTCGCACAGGTTCAATCTTAAAGTTTTCAGCTTAAACACCCGTGTGAGCCCAAGTAACCTGTGGTAAAAAGACTTGTGATGCATTCATACCCACAAAGTCAAATTCATTACAGACTGTTCTTAGTCAAAACATTACAATTGAATTTATTCAATATCTCCACACATCTCTCCACATTAGACGGACGGATAACCACATGTGCCGTATCTCCTTGAGCAAAAGCATACATATATTCAATAAAGATATTCTCTGCTGCCAGATAGTCCAAAACTTTAGCCAAAGAACCTGCCACATTCGGGCAACTGATACATACCACATCGGTCAGCATCACGGCAAAATTCTCGGCACGAAGTACTTCCACCGCTTTTTCCACATCCGAAACAATCAGGCGAAGTATACCGAAATCAGTAGATTCCGCCATGCTGAACGCATGCATATTGATATCATACTTTGCCAATGTCTTGGTTACGTCATTTATTCTTCCGGTTTTGTTTTCCAGAAAAACAGATAATTGCTTGATTGTCATATCGCATACTTTTTTATTTTAAAATCCGATTGTCTATCACACGTTTACTCTTACCTTCACTACGGGCAATGCTATTAGGTTCCATCAGCTTCACTTCGGCACTGATGGAAAGGACACTTTTCAGTTTGTCGCTCAACGCTTTCTTCATGGCAAGCATACTTCCCATATCATCCGAGAAGAAGTCTTTGCGGACTTCCACTTGTACTTGCAAAGAGTCGAGATTATTCTTCCTATCCACCACCAGCATATACTGAGGTTCAAACTGAGGCATATCCAAAATAACACTTTCCACCTGAGAAGGGAAAACATTGATGCCACGGATAATAAGCATATCGTCACTACGGCCTACAATACCCGACATACGGATATTGGTTCTTCCACACGGACATTCACCCTCCATCAGGGAAGTCAAGTCCTTCGTACGATAACGCAATAACGGCATCCCCTCCTTTGTCAAGGTAGTAAACACCAATTCTCCCACTTCTCCATCCGGAAGACGTTCCAGCGTTTCAGGATTAATGATTTCAGGATAAAAATGATCCTCATTGATATGCGAACCATGTTGCTCCTGACATTCGTAGGAAACACCGGGTCCCATAATCTCACTTAATCCATAAATATTATACCCTTTCAATCCCAGCCGCTCTTCTATCTCCTTACGCATACTTTCCGTCCATGGCTCGGCTCCGAAAGCTCCGATACGGAGATTGATATCATTCTTGGTCAATCCCATACGTTCCACCACTTCTGCCAGATAAAGAGCGTATGAAGGAGTACAGGCAATCCCCGTTATACCCAAGTCGCGAATCAGACGGACATGCTTTTCCGTATTTCCTGTAGAAGCCGGGATAACAGTCGCCCCCAGATTCTCCACCCCATAATGTGCGCCCAACCCGCCTGTAAACAAGCCATAGCCATAACTGACAGAAAAGGTATCATTACGGGTAACCCCGTATGCTGAAAGACAACGTGACATCACTTCGGACCATACAGACAAGTCACGACGCGTATATCCCACAATGGTAGGATTCCCGGTTGTCCCCGAAGAAGCGTGCACACGTACAATTTCCGAAGCAGGAGCAGCCTGAAGACCGTATGGATAATTATCACGTAAATCCTGCTTGGTAGTAAAAGGAAGTTTTACGATATCTTCGATAGTCTGGATATCATCCGGAGACAAATCCATCTCCTGCATCTTGTTACGATAAAAAGGAACATTATGATAAACCAAGTTCACCAACTTGTTCAGACGTTTTCCCTGCAGAGCGCTCATCTCGTCCCGACTCATGCACTCTTTATTTTTATTCCAAATCATAATAAATAATTTTTCAATGTGCTAATCAGCCAATGTACTGGCGCACAAACCCACCGTATGGCAATCGGCACATTATCCTATTAGCACATTATTTTCAATGATCTTCATGAAAAGCTCTCATGCGTTCCTCCATCACCGGATAAAGTTCATCGCGCATCCGTGACGTACAGGCGCGGACACCTTCCTGCTCGCTACCGGTAGTAGAAAGCGAGATGCTGCTTACCCCATAATACAATAACTCCCGGAGCAATTCACCCCCTGTCATATTTCCGTAACCTATGGTAAAGAAGAAACCATCTCCCACCACCTGGGTAGCATCATAATCATATACGATATGGAAACCATTGTCGGTAAATATTTTCTTCATGCGTTCCGCACGACGGGCATATTCGCGGGTATCTTCCACAAAATTGATTTTACCTTCGGTAGACAGACGGAGCATTTCAGCGTATGCATACTGAGTGGAAGCCGTACATCCCGAAGTAATCATATAAAGAATGGAAGCAATCAGCGTAGGACCGAACACCCCTGCATCTTTATACCGTTCTGCCAAGGCAGGGAACTGGCGGTCGAACAGTTTGTCGCTGATACATGCCAATGCCATACGCTGTCCGGCATAACTGAATATCTTGGAAGAAGAAAGCATCAGAATATAATTATCCGTATATCTTGCCACAGTGGGCGGATAAGGCGGTTCGAAAGGATGCCCCATATCCCGACGGAAGTCCATGCAGAAATAAGCCAGATCTTCCATGACAATCACATCATACCGAGTTGCCAGTTCACCGATTATCTGCAATTCCTCCTCTTCCAGACAAATCCATGCCGGATTATTCGGATTAGAATAGATAATCGCTGCTATATCGCCTTTACTCAGGAAACTTTCCAATTTCTCACGCAAGGCCTGTCCCCGATAATGATAGATATCAAACTCTTCCCACTCCACGCCGATAATGCGAAGCTGGGATTTCTGAATAGGAAATCCGGGATCAATGAACAATACCTTGTCTTTCCCCGGAATACGCTGCGTACAGGCTATGAACGAGCCGAATGAACCCGCCACCGACCCGGTGGTAGGCACACAAGCGCGCGGAGAGATATCCAGATTCAAGAAAGCTTTTACAAAACGGGAAGCCTCCTTTTTCAACTCGGGCACTCCTGCGGCAGCCGGATATTGCGATCCGACTCCCCTGTCCAAAGCAGCTTTCTCCGCTTCAATCCCTATCTGATTGGCGGCAAGACCGGGAGATCCCTGATCCATGCGGATAAAAGGAATCCCCGTTTCCTTTTCCAGATACTGGGCTACCAACAACACATCACCGATAGTAGCCTGTGCAAGATTGGCGATGTGCAGTTCCTTCACCGCCTTCTCCACTAATTCTTCACTAAATATCTTCATGGCATTACCAGTTCTTTACCGCATTCAATCCTATATCAAAAGCCTTCTGATTCATTTCAACAATCTTCTCACCTTTTGCGGCAAACACACGCCCTATGCTTTCGCGCAACTGTTCCGGTGATACGATTTCAATATACTTCGCAGCCATGCCCAGCAGAATCACATTCGCGCATTTAGGCATACTGTTTTCTTTTGCCATATCCTCTATTTCCAACTTCACCACATGCGGAAGACTCTCCAAAGCCCTCATCAGATCCACTTCTTCAGGATAGTCGGGAATGTTCTTGAAAGGATTAGCGGAAGTAATCACCCAACCTTCTTCCTGCAAGTAAGGCAGATAACGCAACGCCTCCATCGGTTCCATGGAAATAATCAGATCCGCCTCACCCTGAGCGATCAGATCCGAATAAATCGTTTCGTCGGACAAACGCAGATTGGACTGTACATCTCCTCCGCGTTGGCTCATACCGTGTACCTCGGCCTGCTTCAAATTGATGCCTTCTGCCGTAGCAGCTTCTCCTATAATAGTAGCGATAGTCAGGATACCCTGTCCTCCTACGCCCGAAAGTATGATATCTTTTCTCATGCCTTATCTGCTTTTTTCTGTCTTAGTTTACGATTCAATGTCTGGATACACTCTCTGCGCGGAATAATGACAGACACCCCTTTATATTCTATTTCCTCACGAATGGTACGGGTGATTTCTTCCATATTCTTCGGCAACGGGACCACCACACGCACATGTTCGGGTTCCACTCCTAATCCCAGGCAGATCGCTTCGAATTTGTTCGTACCGGCAGAATCCTGTCCGCCGGTCATGGCGGTAGTCAGGTTATCCGAAATCACCACCGTGATATTGGCATGGTCATTCACCGCATCCAGCAGACCGGTCATACCGGAATGAGTGAAGGTAGAGTCACCGATAACAGCAATGGCCGGAAATACCCCTGCATCGGAAGCACCTTTGGCCATGGTTATGGAAGCACCCATATCCACACAACTGTCGATAGCACGGAACGGGGGCAACGCACCTAATGTATAGCAACCGATATCACCGAAAATGCGTGCATCCGGATATTCCGCAGCCACCTTGTTCAATGCATCATACACATCCCGATGACCACATCCCTGACACAATGCAGGCGGACGCGGCATCACCACCTGAGACTTGCCAAACGGACGTTTGATTCCCCATCCGATCGCCTCGCCCACATTATCCGGAGTCAATTCACCGGTACGCGGCAAAGTTTCCGTCAAGCGTCCCTTTACCTCATAGTCCGAGGAAAGTATCGCTTTTACCTGCTCTTCCACAAACGGCTGGCCATCTTCCACTACCAGAACATATCCGCAACGGTCTGCCATCGTCCTGATTTCTTCAGCCGGCAACGGATACTGCGAAACTTTCAATACCGGAATATGGCAACTGTCCGTATCCGCCTCCTTCACATAATTATAACCGATACCACAGGCTATCACTCCGAATTCATAATCATATTCGGGATTCAACCCTTCCAGATAATTATAAGGAGATTTGGAGGAAGCTTCTTCCAGCTTCTCCTGCTTTTTCACTAGATCCAGATATTGTTTACGCGCATTACCCGGCAGCAATACCCAGTGGGCACGTTCATGGTCAGGATTCAACTGATTTTCCTCACGGATATCGGCTACTTCCACACCGGCACGCGAATGTGCCAGACGGGTAACCACACGCATCAGCACCGGCAACTTCAGTTTTTCCGAGAGTGTATATGCGTAATCCATCATATCGTATGCTTCTTGTTGGGAAGACGGTTCCAGCATGGGAATCATAGCAAATTTTCCATAAAAACGTGAATCCTGCTCGTTCTGTGACGAGTGCATGGAAGGGTCATCGGCAGCCAGCACCACCAGACCACCGTTCACGCCGGTTATGGCAGAATTGACAAACGCATCGGCAGCCACGTTCATGCCTACATGTTTCATACATACCAAAGCACGTTTTCCTGCGTATGACATACCCAATGCAGCCTCCATGGCCGTTTTTTCATTGGTACACCAAGTGCTGTGCAATTTTCTTTCCTTTGCCAAAGGATTATTCTGGATAAACTCTGTGATTTCAGTGGACGGTGTACCCGGATAGGCATATACACCCGATATGCCGGCATGTATCGCTCCGAGGGCAATTGCCTCATCGCCCAACAATAATTTCTTTTCAGCCATTATCTATTATTTTGTTAATTGTTTCATATCAATGTAAAGGGGTCTGCATCATCCAATACCGGGAATTTCTTCCTGAAAGCCTGCAATGCCTCCATATCTATATCAGCCGATACCGCACTTTCCCTGCTCCACGGACATTCGGCTATCGTTTTTCCGTAGGGATCGATGATGGCGCTGCCACCCGAATATTCACAGGCAGGATCAACTCCCATGCGGTTCACTCCGGCCACATAGCACTGGTTCTCAATAGCCCGCGCCCGAAGCAGAGCGCTCCAGGCATCCACACGGGGAGTGGGCCAGCTTGCCACATAAAGTATCATGTCGTAATCCCCCAGGTTGCGTGACCAAACAGGGAAACGGAGGTCATAACATACCTCCAAAAGAATACGTACCCCACGGAAGTTCACCACCACACGCTCTGTGCCGGCAGTGAAACGCTTGTGTTCGCCCCCAAAGGTGAACAAATGTTTCTTATCATAATGCTGCACGGCTCCATCCGGATGGACAAAGTAAAAACGATTATAATAGTTTCCATTCTCACATACTGCTACACTGCCTGCAATAGCACAATTCCGCTCGGCTGCCTTACGCTTCATCCAGTGCAGGGTTTCACTGTCGGCGCTCTCCGCAATTCCTTCGGGTTGCGTACAAAAACCGGTGGAAAACATTTCGGGTAAAACAAACAGATCAGCATCCGGCAGACAGCTTATCGCTTCGTCCGCCCTTGCTATATTGGCCTGTGGATTGGCCCATTCTATATTTCTCTGTAGAATTGTTATTTTCATTGTTTTTCATATTATAAGATCCACAAAGGTAACAAATATAATAAGATAGCAAGCATTTTATTACTAACTATTTCCTTTCACTCCCTTTTTTCTTACATGTTTTCATAAATATCCCCTATTTATTCCTCATAAAAAAAGCAGCCCAGCAAGGACAAGCCTTGCTGGGCTGCACTAAATGCCTTATTTTTGTCTCAAACAGTAACGGTTATATGAAACCAATCTGTTGTATTCAAAGTTTTATCGTTTTCACCTTACCCGGAATAACCGTCAGCCGCACCGTCCCATCCCCCTCTATCTCCACTTTCTGGTATCTGGCCTCCACCACCACCTTACCATCCGGTGCCATCAGTCCCCATTGACAAGCATTCTCCTCGAATACACAATAACCGCCGACGGGAGGACAGATGTTCCTATAACAAGGAGGAACCACGATACGCTCACCCGACTTCAGCCCCCATTTCAGCCCCATCCGGAAAGGACGGACATCGCCTATCTCCTCCAGTCTCTTCCGCCTTTTCTCCTCCTCATTCCGTTTCAGCAACAGGTTCATTTCCTCCGCACGCCGCCCGGCCTCCTCCTTCAATCTCTTCACCGCAGAGTTAAAATCCTCCTCACCAACCTCAGGATTATTACAGGCGATATATCGTTTCCTCTTTCCTTTCTCCACATGATAATAACTCCCTTGCCCGTCCATCACCACGATGCTCCGGTCTGCCAGACGACCACAGCACCAATACACCTCCTCGTCATCCCCTTCCAGCAGACAAGCGAAAACATCGAACACGGTAGACCATACAGGATCCGCCAACTTGCAGGACTTCGGGACACGATAGTCCGGTATCTTCAGATAAAAGCCATAAAAACAGAGACTATCCTTATGCAACCCGCGCATGGAAGCATACGCCTTCCGTGTGCGGCTATGAAAGGTCTCTCCCACTTTCAGCAATTCCACGCTGCCGTAAGAGCACACCACCGGCTTCTCCCGATAAGTCCTGTCCGTTTTCAAGTCGATGTAAGCATCCGTACCATCATTGCCCGTAACGGCCAGAAGCTCCCCTTTCAGGAATCGCAACCTCCGGCAGCGGTCTATGATGATCTTCGGCTTTCCGTTATCGTCCACCACCCCTGTACGGCCATCTTCCAAACAAACCGCCGCCCGGTCCGCACAGGTGTCGAACACTTCCTTGTATCGAGGCATCACTGTCACTCTGTTTCTACGCCTCAGTCCCCACAATCCGCTACATCGGTCATGGAAAGCTTTCAGAACAGAGAGTGCATTCCGCCCCTCTTCCTGATCAGACAAATTCCGGTTCCTGATCGCATCCAGCAACTGTCCATGGGTCATCACCATTTCCCATTCTTCCTCCCGCCTGCCTTCCTCCAAGAGCGAACACGCCACGGACAGCCCGTTTTCCGCTCTTTTCCGAGAAAAGGTGTCACCCAGTATCCGCCCCTCGAACATCGCTTCCCAGTCCCGCTCACGGACGGGCAAACCGAATATCCGGTGCAACCCCACATTATCTATCAGCATACAGGATTCCTTATCACCCGATTTCCGTAATCCCCTCCCCACCTGTTGCAAGTATTTCGCCAGTGAAAGCGTGGGACGAGCCAGCTGCACGAACTCCACATCGGGACAGTCGAAGCCCTCGGAAAAGATATCCACATTGACCAGCACCCTGATCCTTCCCTGTCTGAAGCCCTCTACCAGTTCCCTACGCTCCGAAGCAGGCGTTTTGCTGTCGATAGCCACAGCCGACACTCCGTGTGCATTGTAACAGGCGGCTATCTGACGGGCATGGGCTATACTGACGGCATACACCATTCCTTTTTTCCCGGCGGCATACCTCTCGACGCTCTCGTACAACCGCCGGATGCTGACCTGACGGTTCAATACCTCATTCATTTCCTTCACCTGATAATCTCCGTCCACCCCACGTTTCTTCAACGAATTTATTATCTGTTGCTCCCTGCTGTCAGCACGGATAGACACGTAGTCGAAAGCAGACAGCCAGCCTTTCCCGATGAATTCCGCGATGCTCCACGAAGTTATCAGCGCATCAAACAAATCCGTGAAGCCCTTGCCGTTCAACCGGCAGGGGGTGGCGGTCATGCCCAGTTTCCTCGCCTCCGGATATCTCTTCCAAAGCTCCCTGTAAGTCTCCGCCAGTGCATGATGCGCCTCGTCAATGACAATCAATCCGGGAGCTTCCCCTATATTCTTCCAGTTACGGGACAACCACTGGATGGAGAATACCCGCACCCTTCCGGATTCTTCCGGCATACTGTCTTTCCCCGTCTTTCCGTTCTTTCCCGTTTTGTCCGGTTCTTTTCCCATTCCATACCGGGCTGCGGTTTCCTCTATCTGCTCCACCAGCTCCCTGCGATGCGCCACAATCCACACCCGCGTGCCGGTACCGATACCACAGAGAAACTCTTTCACCACCGCAGCCAGCAGATGTGTCTTTCCTGTGCCTGTAGGCATTTGTACCATGACACTCCGATGGAACTCCCACTCCTTAAAGAGCCTGAGCTTCATCTCCTGCTGGTAGTCACGAAGACCATCGTTCTTGCAATACATCATGGTGCGGATGCCGGTCGCCACCGGCAACAAAAGAGGGAAAGGCTGCATGCATCATCGCACACAGCCTATAGTGAATATTCTATCTTTATGAATTCATTTTTATCAGCGGCTTGCTAGTTGATATCGTAAATATTTGATATCGCAAACCGTTCCGCCACTGAATTTAATACGAAACCGATGACAGGGGCTATTTTTCTATGAGCCAGTCGCCCAACGTATGCTCCTCCGCATCAAAGCTGATGCCCACTTTCACCACAGGCAGTCCGCTGAGGGTAAAACGTTCGGGATAGTTTTTCAAATTTATCTGAGACATGGCGGCATCGGCATCCTTGCCTAGTTTCAATTCAATAACATACAACATGTCGGCAGTGCGCATCACCACGTCCACACGTCCCTTCGGGGTACGGACTTCCACATCCACATACATTCCGAAAAGAGAGAAGATGATGTAGAACAACTGCTGGTAATGCCCTTCATAATTCGTGTTATCGCAATAAGGAACGGTGGAGAGAAACTCCTGAAGCAGACGCAAGGCTCCATCCATATCGCCCAAGCGTATCGCACCATACATACGGCCTATGGTAGTAAGCCCCATATCGGTATTGTAAGCCAGATAGTTCGGCAACAGACTCTGCATCAGTCCCACCCGTATCTCCCTGTTCGGAATATCCAGCGTGTAAAGCTCAGTATATTTATCATAGTCCTTTATCGTGACATAGCCGCTCTGATAGAGCAAAGGCGTAATAGTTGTCATCCGCTCGGTAGGGGCATCAAAACTGGCAGCCATAGCCTGCATGCTGTGTCCCACTTCAGAGGGAAGAACATGGAACTTGCGCAGCATCTCTATCAGATAGGTGGGCGTGCCGCTGCCAAACCAATAAGAGTTTAACTTGCCATCTTCGAAAGCATTCAGCAGGCTGAACGGATTAAAAACATCTGGCGAAGGCCAGGTGAAATGATAGCCGTCATATTTCTCTTGCAGTTTCAGTAGGGTATCTTCTTTGCTCATCTCCTGCGAAAGGGCAAAGCGTTCTATATACCCGCCCATCTGTTCCAACATTTCCTCTTTAGTGATACCGCAAATGGCAGCGTAGGGCTCGTCCATGCTAATATTCTTGATATTGTTCAGCTCGCTGAAAATGCTGAGCTGGGAAAACTTGGTGATGCCGGTTAGGAACACAAAGCGCAGATAAGGGTCGCACGCCTTCAACGGACTGTAGAAATTACGCATCACATTACGCAGGACGGGGAGGTTCTCATCCTCGTGCACCACATCCAGCAAGGGTGCGTCATATTCGTCAATAAGGACTACCACCTGGCGGCCGGTCTGCTCATAGGCACGCATGATGAGTGTCTTCATCCTGTCATTGAGAGTGACCGCCCTTTCCGGCTTCCCGTATATTTTCTCATGTTCAAAGAGCTGCACATCCAGCATGCTTTCCAATGTTTCCTTGTCCACATGCTTGGCCAAGCTCATGTCAAAGTGAAGCACCGGGTATTCCGTCCACTCGGTTTCCAGCTTTTCGATGGCAAGTCCCTTGAAAAGGTCTTTCTTTCCGGTAAAATAGCAGTGTAGCGTAGAGGTCAGCAACGATTTTCCGAACCGTCGGGGGCGGCTCAGAAAATAATATTTGGAAGCACCGTATGCCATCCGGTAAACATATTCCGTCTTATCTATATAGAGATAATCCTTGTTGATGATTTCCTCAAAAGTCTGTATCCCTATCGGGCATCTCTTCAATGACTGTTGCTTCATGGCGCGCTACTTTTTCTGATTGTACTACAAAGGAACAAAATCTAACCGGAAAATCCTAACCGAATGCTCTTTTTTATTATTTCAGATGGACTTTAAAGACAAGACCTCCGGAGAAGTATTTCCCATTATTCAGCTCGGCTACAAGATTTACATAATCTTTCCAAAAACTATACTCAAAACCTACATTGCAAGTTCTTGCATCGTACTCCGCCATCAGGTTCAAGCCATTCGCTGCCTTGTTTATTATAGATGTTTCGGGAAAAGCAAAACGGAAGTTTGTGCCGAATGAAGGACGTTTATAATGCTCCATACCTTTGGCATTACCATATACAAATGCGACATGAACACCCCATTCACCTATGTTCTGTAAATTCAGATGTTTGGTTACAGCCAGATAATAGCGTGTAGCGTAATTATTGGAACCGCTTGTATTACCGGACACCAGTTCCCCACCGCCATGATCGGCATGAGAGGTGGGATCGTCCAGACCAAGGACTATTTGCGGAGTCCACTCCTTCCACCACCCTTCTTTCCAAAGGCGCAGACGCGCACTGAAAGCCCGGTCCTGATTCGTGAATTTTCCCCAAGACTGTTCCGGAAAATAAGCAGAGCCGTGATCCGCATGTACCAATGTACAGATATACGACACCTCCAGCCAGGGAAACATCGTTATGTTTATGTAATAATTGAAGGTATACCCCACCTCACGGCTACGAAAATGGGTGGATAATGGATGAGTATTCAAATAGTTTCCACCAAACAGGAACGTTTTATCACGCTGCATATCAGCCGTGGGAGCATGAAGCAGTCCGGTAGTTCCCAGCAATGCCTGGGCATCGGCCCATAAGGAAGCACTACACCAAAAAACAAGCAATAAGATTCTTTTCATCAAGCTACTCCTTACATATATTCCACATGAACAACAGATTGCCGATAATGTAACGTTTCCACATCCGGCGGGGTTCTTTCAACAACCGGTAACACCATTCCAAAGAATGCCTCTGCCACCAGGCGGGAGCACGCTTTACCGTTCCAGCATAAAAATCGAAAACGGCACCTATCGTTCCGCAATGGCAATGGATTTTTAATTCATTCCAATGCGTGTACGCCCATTTCTCCTGTTTGGGGGCAGTCATCCCTATCCAGAGCAAATCTGGATTTGCCTTGTTGATAGCTTCGACTATCGCCCGGTTATCCTCTTCCGAGAACTCCGGCTTATAGGGTGGCGAATAGGTTTCCACTTCGATGTGAGGGAAATCCACCGCTGCACGCCGTTTGATCAATGCCAGCACCTTTTCGCTGCTGCCCATGAAAAAACATTTTCCTCCCTTCCGATTCAGCTTGTTCATTTCAAATTCGAACAAATCCCAGCCGGCAATGCGCCCCGCAGGTCTGGATTTGGCATTCAGCCAACGACACGCCTTCACGATGCTTGCCCCGTCAGGGATCAACACATCCCCCCGCTGCAAAGCTTCGGCAAAGAACCTGTCTTTTTGGGCGGTGTTGTAGGAATGGGCGTTGATGGTATTGATCAGGAGTTTGCCTTCCGGCAAAACGGCCAACCCCTGGCGATTTTCCACCAGGAACAAATTTGTCAACTTCAATAACATGAATATGGCAGTTCTAAAATATTATATTATTTTTGTGGCCCAACAGCGAACGCCATGAGCCGATTAAAAGATTTTCCATCTATTCATGACCGCATCCACACCGGATACAGCAATGCTTTACACTCCCTTTACGAGATAGGCAGAAACCTGTCCGACAAGGAGCGGCAAGAAGTTATTGCCCGGGTCCGTGCGAAAGGATACCGGGTGGAGGAACTGGAATTTTACGAATATGCCCCGACAGACACCATGCGACATTTGTTTGTACGGATGGAAGGCGAAGCGGAAAGCATTCCTTATTTTATGCTGGACAAAGAATGCTGGAGTGAGATTGTGGATGCGCTACTGGTTGTTTACACATCGCCAAGTTAGGCTATGAAGTCTACATATAACAAGATTCTAAATTTCATGAAGCGGGAGCTCTGTCCTCATCTTTTTGATGATTGTCAACATGGAAGGAAGGTTATTTTTTACCACCTCAAAGACAACCGCTGCATCTAAATCAAAATAATGATGGGCAATAATATCCCTCATTCCCATGACACCCTTCCAATCTATTTCCGGATAATGAACAAGAAGATTTTTATTTGTCATTTTATCTACACCTTTAATGCCTTCACCAACAGCCATTAAAAGCATACAAGTACTTTCCAACCGTTCCATACCAGCCGGAGTAATCAAGTAATAATGGTACGAATCAATAGACTGGGAATTATTTAATATACGAATAATAGCCTGTTCTATTTTGCCCAACATGGCATCAACCATATCCTTCTTATGCATATATTCCTTCCTCCATTATATTTTGTTTCAGCAACTTGTCCATATCTTCACGCAATCTGACAATATCAACGGCACAACCAAACAAATGCTGAAGCTCGTCCTTTATATGGACCAGACAAAACATACTGGGAGTTTGCAATTCCACACATACATCCACATCACTATCTTCGGTTTGCTCGCCACGTGCAACCGAACCGAAGATTCCCATGCGCATAATGCCATACTTATGAGCATTCTCAACCATGTACTTACGCAATAATGCCATATATTCGGAAGTCGTTTTCATATCCATACATCATTCTTCGATAGCAAATATACGGATTCTTATTCTTTCAAACAAGAAAGTAATATAAGAATTGATAGTTCCTCCTCTTATTTACTAATGTCAGGATGAAAACAGATTTTGATTTAGTATGTCTCTCATTCTATTTTCAAATTTATCCAAAGTAAACTCCCGACAGAATTTCTCATGACCGGCACTTCCCATTTTAACTCTTAATTCCTCATCATCCAACAACTTCGCAATACAATCAGCCAACGAAACCGGATTCTGCTTTTCACAAATCAAGCCATTTTCTCCATCTTTCACAATATCGGGGATGCCACCTTCATTGGTGGAGATCACCGGCAATTTATATTCCATGGCTTCCAAATTAACAAGACCAAATGTTTCATAATAGGTTGGAAAAACAAAGATATCCGCCTGTCTAAAAAAGGCCTCTTTTTCTTCTCTTACTTTTCGACCAACATAAGTAACCAAATCACTTAGTTCCCTTTTGTTTACTTCTTCAAAAAACTGTACAGCATTTATTTCGGCTGTCTCACCACCTATAAACTGACAAACAAAAGTATACTCTTTCTCTTTTAATATTTTAAGCGCATCAAGCAATACTATTACTCCCTTACTTATTAATAAATTAGACAAAAAGAGCAAATGAGGGATAACGTTATTGCGTCTTGCTTCCATTTCTTCTTTACATGAGCTTGGTATACCATTCGGACAAATATACACATCTTCTCTTTTTACATACTTGGCTATATCTTTATAAAGATTCTCTGCCAACAGAATTACTTTCAGATTACTGAAAAAACGTTTATAGAGGAAGTTATAAATCCATTTGCTCTGATAAGCCGAAACTCCTTTATTGTGATAATGAGCTATAATCTTGCATCCCATACTTTTCAGCATCTGTACTACAATAAAGTCTTTAAAGAAAGCTTTTCCTCCGGCATTTGGAGTGATATAAACCAATTCGGGACGGATTTCTTTTACAACATGGGAAATATACCTTAGAAGCAATAAATACTTCAACAGTTTTTCTAGGCTTACGTGCCCGATATCAGACAGACTTCCTGCTGTAGCTAAATTTATACAAAAACAATCGAAAGAAGAATTTATCAACTCACTTTCCTGAATGTATTTCCCCATCATGGCTGCGCCGTGTATAGGCGGTGGAAGATGAAGAATGAAAAGAATACGAGGCTTCATTTTTCTATATTCTGAAAATTACACAATTATGATATAATAAAAGACTCTTTTCAATACCTGTGTCATGATACTCTGTTTTTTGTTTTAACTGATTGAACATACCGCTTTGCCATATTCCGGACTCCCAACGGTAACACGGCAAGCAATAGAATGGCATACTGCCCTATACAGGCAGGATTGTAACGAAGAGACTTCATCCCATACTTCCAACATTCTCTCTTCCGGTCGGCTCTGAAATACACAGAAGACTTCATTTTGAACCAAAGACCTATGTATTTGCGCAACGATGATTTATACATATAGCCAGCATCCTTACGCAACAAAGCTATCAGTTGTTGCTCCACATAATCACCGTCAAAAAAACGGGTAGGAGTTGAAGTCAGCTCCAGTTCTTCCCTCAGTATATACCATGCAAGGCACTTTTTGCTATAGGCTATCTCATACCGATACGCCAATCTGGCCCAAGTAATCAGATCCTCACCCGAAGTGATTCCCACAGGAAAACCTCCCACAGACTCCAGACAATCTTTCCTTATCACAACGGCTGAAGAACATACAGGAGGCTGCGAAAATGCCGCCACCCGGAAATAGTCCTTCAGAATGCCGTCCATGCCACAAAAATCCAAATGATTTACCCGGTTCGGCACTTTTGCTCCCGATGAATACACATAACTGTAGTTTACTGCAAATACTCCGCACTGAGGGTATTTTTGTATCAAATCATATTGCTCTTTTAAATAAGAAGGCTCCCACCTGTCATCCGCATCCAACAAGGCGATGTATTGTCCCACCGCCTGTCTGATACCTGCATTGCGGGCAGCGGACACTCCCTGGTTCTTCTGCGAAAACAACCGTATCCTGCTGTCTTTTATTCCCTTAACTATCTCCATACTCCCATCTGAGGAGCCGTCGTCCACCAATACAACTTCAAAATCAATAAAGGACTGCACCAGTACTGTTTCCAATGTACTGCGTATCTCTTTTTCCTTGTTGTAAACAGGAATCACTACTGAAAAAAACATAATTTATTTATTTTAATGAATACAAGAGCCTGTCCTTCTGGAATGCACCGTGCACTTCGCTCATCATACCCGTATCAAAGACAGCATCTTTTATCTTTTTTTTACAATAAGTCAACAATTCGGCAGCAAGCTATCCTTTATCACTGAAACCACCGCACGTGATGTATAATTTTTTCGAATAGAAACGTAGCCGTGCACCGCCAGATTCATACAAGCCGAAACATCAGACAAAACTTTGTCTAACAATACGGTATAATCACTATCCGACCGTGCCACCAACAAATCCACCCCATCTGTCAAATGAACGTCAAAACCCTTGAAGGCAAAATCCGAAAGGATACAAATCTTCTTCATGGCCAGTGCCTCCAATACTTTTATATTAGTACCCGCGCCACTATACACCGGCGACACCACCACAGAACACTTTCTATACATTTCCTTCAAATCGTCCACAAAGCCCAATACATGCACATGAGGATATGACTCCCATGCCTTACGCAAATGTTCCGGTGTCCCTTTCCCCACCACATAGAAATGCGCGTCCGGATGCTTCCGGCATACATTCTTCCATATATAGTTAATAAAATGGTCCACCCCCTGATAATTGGGAGGGAAAGCCATGAATCCGACAAACAGTATGTTTTTATTGCAACCGGACACATAATCCTGACTCTCAAGAATGGCAGGAATATTAGGCAAATATCGGCTGTTATCGGTGAGACAGTCTTGAGGATTGGCCGTATAATATAATCTGCATCGCTTCATGATTCGAGAGGCAACCCTCTTTATCCCCCAGCTTTTGTATCCGAAATAACCCCTTTTAATCCAAGAGTACGATGGGTTTTCCGCCATCTTGTGATAATTGTGCCAAGGTATATCGTCTATGTCAATCACTATATCCGCATAATCTTCAACACCACACATCACCGCTGTAGCCAAATAACGGAAAACAACGACATCGTATTTCCTGCGTTGAATCACTTCGCGATAAATGCGGCTGCACCGCCCGTTCTTCAGCGCTATTACATGCTGTCCAAACGGCACACAGCCTTTCAGTTTGGATAAAGCACCGGCTTCAAGATCTACATCATACATAAAGACATGGCTGTCCGTCACGGGTACATCCTTGTCATACAGATTAAAGAACAATACGTCCACATGTGCCGTCTGTTTCAGCGCATTAAACAAATGCCGGGTACGTTGATGCGCACCTGTTTTCTGCACATACGGGTTGTAAGTAGTTACAAACAATATATTTTTATCGTACATAAGGAGGTGAATCAAAAATTGAATAATAAGGAAATAAAGCCGCTGGAAAAAGGGAGCAAAGTCTGATGAACTTGTACACACAATACAAGACCAACAGCATAAATGCAATATATTTAAACCTGGTCTTCAAATAACATTCTGTTATAAAAGAAAAAGCAATAGGCAAGCCCCATATAAAACAACCACCCACCCTACCTAAATCGCCCAAACTTTCGGGTATCACCTGAGATATGCACGACATGAACAGATAGGCGTTTACTGAAACTCTATACAAAATATTTTCTTTCTGTATAGGGCTATAGTGCATCAGCACTAAAAATGAGACCGCCATGACATAAGACAGAGAGCCTGATACCACGCTTTCCAGTCCATAATCAAAATTAGAGTGCAGATAGTTTTGAGCTGCCACCTGAACGGACGAAATAGGAATCAGCGACGACAGCAGCAATATGATTTTACTTATAAGCGCTTCGTTTATCATAAAGGTGCATACCATATACAAGCCTATTTGCGAAAACAACCCGAGACGACAATGCAGTAGCCAATAAAAAGGGAGATAGATAATTGTTGCCTTATGAATGAGAAAAGCCAGAACCGTTACAAACAGGAAGGACTTGAAGTCTCTATGCACCAACGACGGAATCGTCCACATCAGAACGGTGACAGCCAGCTCCATCCTGACAGGAAAAAAGCTAGCGCACAATAGCAGCAAAGCAAACGTAACGACAGGCTTGGGCGTATACTTTATACTGAACCAATAATAAGTGTACAGAACAAACAGGTTAGTCACCAGCAAGAACAATGAATAATTACCAACAAAGCCTACCAGCACGTTGATAAGCGCATAAAGCGGCTCCAAAGTCTCATCCCCCCCATATCTGGAATAACTGAACACATTATCTATGTTCAAATATTGAAAATGCCACAAATATTGCGACCAGTCTGTGCCCGTATTCCACCTCAATCCACGGAACAGCGTAAACAGAAGTACATAGAAACCAAGAACAACTTTCTTTGCAGACAATGACTTCCTTACCGCATCATATAATATGCCCGGCAACAGCATGGAATAAAGTATAATATATATCAGCATTTCACTCAGCTCTAAGACTATGATTCAAAAAATCCTCAGACACCCGTCTGAACTGTTCAATTTTTCTATTTATCGCTTGCCAGTCAAGATGTTCCGTCTGTTCAGAGTCTATCATAAACATCTTATAAAGTGATCTTAGCCGTATATTCCCGCGTTTCTCATTACCGCAGAATACAAACGGTTTGTTGAAAAGAATGGAGAATGCCACTCCGTGGAAAGAGTCGGTTATCATCAAACGACACGTATATATGTTGTACAACCATTGCTCAACAGACACCTTTTCGGTATCTTTTAAGCCGACTGTCACAGAAGCCGACTCCAACTCCCTTTCTTTACACCGAATGATGTCTTCTATCCTTTTATTGGTGTCAAGTATGTAACAGAAAATTCTATTCTTCGCCGCATGCTCTACAGTCTCTTTTTCCGTTAGCGTCACATAGTCTTCCTTTTTCAGCAAGAACACCGGGTCAAGAACATGTTGCGCACGCGGCTCCGTCCACCCATATTCATCAAAAAGTGCTACCGACTGGGATTCCCTGACAGACACAGCACTGAATTTATTGTAAAATTTAGAATACCGCTGCACTTGCGCACTTCCCAACCGTTGTTCAGTTCCTAAAGATACCGCATAGGCTATTTTCTTTATGTGTTCATCATGAATAAATCCCAACATATAATTATTCAGCCCCAGCACACCTTTTACCATACCGTTCCTCCACACCTGATCGGAACCGACAACAACTGCTTGGAATTTATTTTCCCTGCATACCTGACCTATCTCTTTTACTCCATAGACAGCACGAGTATGGCTCACATAACGCTCATAAAACTTTTGCGCATTTATTTCCATCCGCTCGTCCTCCCTTTTCCTTTCCTGTTCTAAAAAAATGGAAGATTTAGAACCTAACAGTTTCATTAACAATCTTTTGGCATAACAATACGGCTTTTTATAAAAAGGCAGGCAGTACGAGTTTCGCAAGTTTATGTGCTTCACATCATGCCCCATCTCCCATAATACTCTTGCCAGAGCATACCGCTGTAAATTACCTCCATAATTATTGTCAAATGGAAGATTTAGTATCCCTACTCTCATAAAAGATAAATATATGTTTTAATTAAGCTATCATTCCATTTATTTAGTTCATGAGACTTACCGTGATTACGGAAACCCCTCTTACCATCTACTCCTCAAACTTCTCTTTCTCCCCCGCCAAATACTCCCACGAGTTCTCCGTCACCACATTCCACCACTCGCGTTTCACCGCCTCTATCTCCTCGTCCATTCCGCAATCGCCATAATTTTCCACCAAAGAATGCATGATAGTAGCATAAAAATTCAAATTGTCAGTTTACTTTTAAGAGCACTGTAATAGCTACGTTCCGTCATGTGGATAGATTTACAAAATTCTTTTACATTTACGCCACTGGCTTTTCTAAGAACCTTGATGCTCTCGGCCAACTTCTTTGTAGAAAACTCTCTGTCTTTCATTTTTTTCAGTTTAAACATTGTTAATAATACCATCTGTCTCATAATTGTCTGTCCACTGTGGACAGACGCGTCTATTTTTTCCTTTGTAACTTCACCGCCATTATTACTAAAACAAGCATACATGGCTATAAAAGCATTGAAACAAAGCGTTTCCATCAGCGAGACGCAGAAAATGATCCACCAGTGGAAAGCGAAAGGAATCACTGATTCCGCCACACTGAAACTGCTGGATCTCTATCTGGGACTGACACCCTACATGACTGCCGAAGGAATATATCCCATGCGCAACCTCTACCAAATCTGCCAGTCCATGAAAACCACGCATACCACCACCTTGCTGGAAAACATCAGGAAGTGCTGCTCATTCGGCCTCATCTGGAACGAAAACCGTACCCACCTGCTGGGATTCTACTCCCCCCTATGGTGCGACGGACTGAAAAATACCCCCGCACAAGCAGCCGGTTCTGTTGCCGAACTTACAGTTCCTGTTGCCAGTCCGGCAACTACAGCTGCAAATCAAGCAACTACGAATAATAGTGTATTATATAATATTAATAATATAATTCCTCCGGAGGATTCTCGTAAGGGAGATCCCGCCGGAAACGGAGCGCGGAAAGCGAAGAAAATGGAAGCGGATGCCGGAAAGACTCCTTCGGAAACGCCTGACGGCGAGAAAACTTCTCAGACTTTATCTCCTGCCACCGACTTCTTCCACCGGCTCAACACCACCCCCGAAGACAAGCAGCGGGTGCTGATACCGCTCATCAACCGCATAGCCACCAGTCACAACTACACCCGCCCAAGGGCATTGCAAACACTGGTAATCCTGGTGAACCAATTTCTCATTCCCCACTTCAATGCCGATCCCCGCTTCTCACGGAACTCGCACGCAGGAAGAATCATCTGGCTGCAAAACCTCATGAAGACGCGCCACGGACAGTCGTTGATGGAACAAGCCGTCGCCCGGCTGAGCAGCGAGCTGAGCAAAGACCTGGAGGAGAAACGTAGGAAACTCCGTGAATTCCGCCCCGTCTCACCCTTCGAGTGGAAGGACGCCGGCACGGATATCCGTTATTACGACGACCCCATAGACGGAAAAGTGGAGATACCGGAAAATGCGCCGCCACGACCTGTCGAAACCGCCATCTGGAACGTGCTGTCCAAAGAATGGATAGACACGGGAGATTAGTGGTTAGTGGTTTATGATTAGTGGGCTGCGCATTGGCTGCCCGGCATTTATTTTTTAATTTTTAATTCTCAATTTTTAATTCAAATGAAACCTTATTATTCTCTCTCCGACTTTCCCGACCGTAAGAATGCGGGAAAAAATTTCATTGCCCGGTGTCCCAAATGCGGTACCATGCATCTGTATATCTCAAAAGCCAAAGGGCTGTATCATTGCTTCTACGCCGGATGCGAATTCAATGGCATCCTGACTGATTATTGCAAAGACAAGCGTCCCATGTTCTCTTACCCCAAAGAAAAGTCGTCCGATCGAACCGGAACATACCCACCCCCCGGAACGCGCCACCTCACAGGCAACCTACCGGAATATCGAAATGCGACAGAAAACAGCGTGAACGAAGTCCCCATGCTGCCGGGCGATTACAAAATCCTATCCCCCGCCGTGTTGCAAAAAATCAAGCCGCTAGATGAATCGCCCGAGTGTACGGATCCTGACCAACTGGCAGCACGCCGTTATCTGGCCGATCAGGGCATCTCTCTCGCCACAGCCATCGCAACGCATATCGGCTGCCTGCGTCATTACTGCATCACCAAGAACAGTGAGGACAAACGCGAACAGGCTTCCTCCGTCTTTCCCTGCATCGCCTACGTGAACTACGTGGACGGACGTCCCGTTAATGCCAAGTACCGCTCATGCAGCCCCTCGCCATCCGCAAAAACCGTTACCGCTGCCAACGCCTCCGCAGTATCCGGAGAGATAGAAATTCCGGACGGAACAACGGAAGAATCTCCCGTAACCTACAGCAAATTCTGGAGTCAGGATTCGCCCACCAAACCATGCGCTCCCTACAACATAGACTGCATCAATCCGCTGTTGGTGGAGGAAGAGACCATTCCCCGACTCATTATCGTAGAAGGCGAAAAAGATGTGTTGGTACTGATGGAAGCAGGATACCGCCACGTCATCAGTGTGCCCTCGGGAGCGGCAAGCGACCTGGCGAAAAGCTTCGAGGCATTCACTTCCTGGCTGGACCAGGTGCAGGACATCGTGATCTGCGGTGACACCGACCTGCCCGGACGCACACTGGTGAAACATCTGTCCGACTACTTCGGAGCACGCTGCCTTTTCACCACCCTGCCCGGAGGATGCAAAGACATAGGCGATGTGATGAATCTTTACGGCACCGAAGTGGTGCAAAGCGTCATAGAAGATGCCTGTGCCTGCCACACCACCGATATCATCACTGTAGAACAACGCAGGGAAGAGGTAATGAATGTGCTGCACGGCAAATACGACCACGGCTACAGCGTGGGCTACGGCCCCTTGACCGACCGCGTTTTCCATCCCACCGACACAGGCGGCCTGATCATCATGACCGGTATGCCCAACAGCGGAAAAACGGATTTTCTGAACGACCTGACCAGCCGCATCATGCGCGACACGGAACGCTTTGTATGCTACCTCTCTTTCGAAGTTCCGGACAAGGACAAGCATATAGCACACCTGATACACCTGCTGCTGGGCAAAGCCAACACCACCGCCTATACCGACGAGCAGCTGACACCCTATATTGATTTTCTGAACACTCACATGATTCATCTGGATATGCACGAAGTGCCGCCCACTCCCGGAAACATTCTGCACCGGGCCGATCTGGTACGCCGCAGGCAGCCGTTGAAATATCTGGTGATAGACCCTTATCTTTTTGTAGAGGCGCAAAGCGGAAAAGGCGAGACCGAAACCCAAAGCATCAAGTCGATGCTGACCCGTTTCCAGTCGTGGGGGCGCGAGAACCATATCTGGGTAATCATCGTGGCTCATCCGCGCAGCCTGAAGAAAATAGACGGAAAGAACGCAATGGAGGACATCAACATGTACACCATATCCGGCAGTGCCAATTGGGCGAATCTGGCCGATTTCATCCTCTCCATCACCCGTATAAACGAACCCGACCGTGCCTTCACCCGCCTGGATGTGCTGAAAGTGCGCGACCAGGAACTGTGCCGCACAGGAACCGTGTACTACACCCGCCAGCCCTGCGGACGTTATGAAGAGCATGAGAGCGAAGAGGAATGTAGTAGTAACAATGGTTAATCCATACGGCGACGTCGCCTCACATATACGTCTGTGTGAGGCGATACATACGTATGCATAGGTCTGCACATACTGACGTGTAGAACCAAGCATACGGACGCCCGACTCCTACGGTCTTCCCAAATAATGGAAAATCAACCCCACTTGTACCGAATTGAAAATACGCTGTCTGTCCGCATATCCCGAATCGAGCAAAGCCTGATAAAGCGGCTTATGATGGTGTATCCAGGCAGAAAGGCGGTTCAATGCTGCCACAGGAGTGATATCGGGGGCATATCCCATGGCCAAATCCCGTTTGTAATAAGGCTTCACCGGCCATTCGCCCATATACGTTTCTTCTTCGTTCATTACATTCACTTTTTTAAAACGTTTCTATTATCCGTAAATATCCAGCTATTACAACTCCTTTGCAGCAAGCTTATTCACAGAGATTATCTATCAAAGCAAATGTAACAAAAACAACTCACATATAAAAATATATCAAAACCTTTAATTCACTTTATTTCATTCTCCGCCACAATGTGTCACACACCTTCATGTCTGTTTATTTCCCTTCATATCCACACCTTTCCGAAGTGTTATCTTTGTCATGTTCAATTCATATTAATCATTTAACAACAAAATCATTATGGCATTAAATTACAGTGTTTCATTACGTCCCAATCCGCTGGACAAGGATGCGGCTCCCAAAGCTTACGCCACCTCACAGATCAATGGCGAACTTACCTTGAAACAACTCAGCAAACGTGTTTCTTCACAGACTACCGTGAGTCGCGCCGATGTGGTGGCCGTTCTCACCGCTACTGTAGACAATCTGCTGGAAGCCCTTACCGAAGGCAAACAGGTGGATTTCGGTGAACTGGGCAAGTTCCGTCTCCAGATAGCCAGTATAGGAACGGAAAAACTGACGGATTTCACCGCCGCCCATATCACCGGAGTCAATATCCAATATGTTCCCGGAGAGGATTTAAAAACCATCTTCGGCGCACTGGAATTCCAACCTGTAGCCAGCCGTGCCGCACAGGCTGCCGCACTGCGTGCCGAAAAGGAAGGAAAAACCGTGGCAGACCTGCTGAAGAGCAAAAACGAGCCGGAAGTCTAAATCTTTAATGTATCACACTTAAAACTTTATCCTTTATGGAAAATCAGAAAAGAAAATCTACTTGGAGCACCATCCTGAAAGTTATCATTGCAGTGGCAACTGCTATAGGCAGCGTCATAGGTATACAAAGTTGTATTTAACCGGCCGGTATGCGCAAGATAACATTGATCATCATCCATTGTTCCGCCACCCCCGAGGGGCGGAACCTGGATTTCGAGACCTGCCGCCACGACCATATCCACCACCGCGGTTTCAAGGATATCGGTTACCATTTCTACATCACACGCGACGGCGGGATTCACCGCGGACGCTCGCTGGAGCGAATCGGAGCGCACTGCAAGAACCACAACCGGCATTCTGTCGGCATCTGTTATGAAGGGGGCCTGTCTGCCGGCGGCATACCCGCGGACACACGGACACTGGAACAGAAAGCGACCCTGCTGGCCTTGCTCCGGGAGTTGCGGGCTGTCCTGCCCGAAGCAATCATTGTAGGACATCGGGATTTGAATCCGCTGAAGGGATGCCCTTGCTTTGATGCGGTGAAAGAGTATGAGGGGCTGTGAAAACAGCTCCTTTCATACTTTAGCTATCTTTTTCAACTCGTCCACATTGCACTTATATTGATTCTTTTTCAGATACTCCAGCCATTCCTTCAACACAATCATCTCCGAAGCATTATCTAACGCTTTAAAAAGTTTTTTAAAGGCTGAATCATTCTTACTGGTTACAGACTTTGTTATAGACGTAAATTCTTTCAAACAAGAAGTATAACCATATTCTTCCATACTGATTCCTAATTCTTCCGCACATTTCAATAAAAATCCATCCATTGCAGGAGATACCATGATCAGATAATGAGATTTAGAACCATGTTTCTTAAGCCGTAATGAAGGAGTACGCGCTATCTCGGAAAACTCTTTCACATAACTCACCTGGCGTTTATCTTCATCTATAATTCCTACAGAAAAGGCGTTGGCAAACTTCTGTTGCATCGTCTTCACCACTGTATTGCAACCTTTTTGATGATTACACCCATCAGTTATTATCAAAGTTTCTACCAGATTTGTGTCAATATAACATTCCGGAATGATGAACAAGTCTTTCATTACTTCAAATATGTTTCTATATTAAAAAACAAATCCACCCCGCTCTCATACATTTCTTGCATTTCATCCTCCGTCGCACGTTGCACGGTAGTATTTCCCGACTTCATGTCCACGAAGTAGATGGCAACCTCATCATTCAATTGCTCCAGCAGAGCATTGATAATATAAGGGCTATGAGTCGTGATGAAGAACTGGTTGTCCGTCGAGTCTATAACACTTTGCACCACATTAGTGATATAAGGAGGATAAGTGTGCGCTTCAGGCTCCTCAAACAGCAATATGCTCCGCTTGTTGCTCAATATGGCAGCCTTATAAAATATCAGCCGCTGTAATGTATCTGCCAAAGAATGAAACGGTATCAAAAAGATTTCTCCATCACCACTTTCTTTCATCACCTTGATCTCCTGACTGCCCGCATCAAACACATACTTCAGACCGTATTCATGAAATATAGCGGAAAGTTCATCTTTCAATGCAGACAACAAGGAGACGGCAGTCATCAAGTTACCACCGGAAGGAGGCAATAAAAAGTTCTGCAAACTACTCTCCCTGGTAAAAGATGCCGGGAAAATATAATAACGGAAGGGATTATCCGAGGTGTCCGGTATATTTTTCTTCGTACATGTCAATGTACTTGAAAAAGGCAACGTTATTGCCTCTTCTGAAGCTGCATATTGCAAACTCACTTCAATGCCCCCCTGCGGAACCCACCTGAGTACAGCTTGCTTCCCGTCTGCCTGAATCTGTATGTCACTTTCAACATTACCGTTACAGAACAATTCCGAGATATTTTCCACCCTGACAAACTGTTGCAAATCCTTCTTTTTAAGATACTTCAAAAATGGAAGACAAAAGATGGATAAGGCTTCCAGCAAATTGCTCTTACCGACGTTAGGCTTGCCGATCAAAAGATTGATTCGCTTACAGTCTTCAAACCTGACATTCTTTGCTGATTTGAAGTTCTTGATCTGTATATTTTGAATGAATTGTGACATTGATGTCAATTCCCTTTTTAGTTTGTTTTCTATGCAAAGAAACAAATTTCATTCTGTTTTTCCTAATCACATGTCAGCTTTCTTTGGAATATGCGTCTACAAAGTTCCTTTATGGCTCTTAGTATTCTACGCCACAATGGAACGTGCAGCAAATCTTCCACAATATTCTTCACTGACTCCCCTTTCGCAAGCCGTTGGAAGAATTGCACACGTTTAGGATGTGGTCGGGTATATTCCTTGAAACCACCATTCAATGGCTGCACATCAGCCAATGAGGACAAACGTTTCTCCATAGAAAGCTTATCAAAAAAATGATGTCCACTAGTCGTGTTTACCAATACCAACCCCACCCCTTTATCATCATCAAAATCAGGCATCAAGCGGTCAATTCCCCAAAAATCAGCAATAGTCAAATCACTGTGACTCACCCCGTTCTTACACTTACATTCATAGCAAGAAGGACGCAGATAAATATCAGATAAGAAACCTCTCATAAAAGGATTTTCACGGTGTATATCGGACAACAAAACTGAATTTTTGTCCGCCTTAAAGGCGGAGCTTCCACGGACAACAAAACTGAATTTTTTCCAGCCGTGCAGTGTCTTATCTCTAAATTCTATACCCACTATCGTAGACATGACATTTAGAGAAGGAAAAACTGTATTTTTTCCAGCCGCCGCCCTACGGGCGGATTGTAAGTCATTCATTGTTTCTTTCAAATATCTCCGCCACACACCGGGACTCGGTACACCGTGACAAAGAAAATATACAGACAACAAATTAGGATAATCTTTCCGGAGATACTTATGAAGTCCTGCTATCTGGCAAGGAGTTCCCGAAAACAAAACATGACGCCCCTGCTTCAAAAAACGTTCAGCATCTGCAAACCCTGTTTCCACCCGTGCCTGCAAATATTTGCTTCCCATCATGGAACGAACCCCTTCCAACGTTTCCGAATAAGTTATCTTCACCTCATAATTCCCGTCAAAGACAGCACCAAACACCACACCGCCCCATGCCAGTACTTCACGGGCCAATGCTATAAACACGCCTCCCGAAGAACTGTGCATTCTATCCGATTCATTTTGATTTTTTACCGCCCAAACCTCCTGCGGAGGAACAGCCTTATCGCAATTCAGAAACGGACAAACTTTCTCGCACAAACCACAATCTATACAGTTATTTGTATCTATCCTAGGATAAAGAAAACCTTCTTCATCTTCATACAAAGATATACAATGCTTAGGGCACTTCTGCACACAAGCTGCACAACCGCAGCACTGCCGCTTATCCACTATATGTATCACAACAATTGTTTTTTGAGTTTTCCAACTACTTTTTCAACAAGCAAACAGGCCCAATTTAAAAAAGGATTGTCAAACCTTTTTTTTAGAAATGCAACCTTTTCAGGAATACACTCCGATTGATTCCAATATAAATACCCTTTGTCAAAAGTTTTTCTATCATTATGCTTCAGCCCCAACAACATCCTATCCCAAGAATACTTTTCATCTATCATCTTATTGTAAAACGATCTATCATCCTCCGGCATATCAATCGTGCCCAGCACATATCTCAGTATTCGAATATATTCATCAATAGCCCGATCTTTTTTTTCCAATGTATTATGACTATGAGAAATACTTTCGGAACGAATCACATAATACACCAAAGGAGTCTCAATAAATCCTCTATTAAATTTGTAATATACAGGAAGAAGCATCTGCCAGTTTGGTCCAATCCAAGAAGGATATATATACCTTTCAGGATTTACCTCATCAAACATGGACATTCGAATCATGTGGCACGCCGCAGTAAAAATGGAATTGGTCATCAACGCTTGAAAAAAATGATTACGATCAAACCGATTAGGATTATGATGGGACAGGACTCCTGTAACTTTAGTGATATCATTATCCTCTACCAGCCACGCGTCACTGGTGACAACAGCACAGTCCTTATGTGTTTCCAAATAACAAACCTTTCTTTCCACAGAATCAGAAATCAATATGTCATCGTATTCCGGCCAACACAAATAGTCACCTTTCACCCGTTTTAGGCCCTCATTCACAGCAGATGACACCCCACCATTCTCTTTATATACATATTCAAATGAAATACCTGCTTTTTGGAATTTTTCCTTATAAGACAAAACCACGTCCTTTGTTCCATCTGTTGAACCATCATCTATATAAATGTATTCCATGTTTGGATATGTCTGATTTAAGATTGAATCAAGAAGTCTACCGACAAAGGAAACCCCATTCCATCCAGGAGTTATCAAACTAACCAAAGGAAAATTATTTTTCTCCATAACGATATATCAAATTAAAATATTTATTCTTCATTATTTTAATAATCTTTCCTTTTTCATCCATATCCAATCCTGTAAGAAAGACAAACAATAATGCCACCACACAATATAGAAAACTAGATATCAAGAAACTATAAAAAGTTTCTTCGCTATAATTTGCATAATACCAATAACAAATAGGAAAACTGATTATAATAGTCAACCCGACAGGACATAATACATTCTTCAGATAATGAGAAATATTTAAAAACACTATTTTTTGAAGAAACAGCAATCTTAAAAACAAAAGGATGCTTTCTATAACAATACTTACCAACAAGGCACTATATGCCGGAAATTTGAACATAAACAAAACTGCTGCTATAGGAAGATTTAATAAAAGGAAAAAGCCCATTGTCAATTGATAATTCCTAATCTTTCCCGTAGCCTGCACGGAAATACTCAACACTCCGGAAAGAGAAACAATCAAAGAATTGGCTAAAACCAATCGGGTAAAAACAACAGTTTCCTGAGGATACTCCCCCAACCATAATTGCAATAAAAAAGGTAAATTGAATATAATAGGAATTGAAAGGACATACAGTATAAAGAAAGAAATTTTACTTCCTAAATAAATAAAAGAATGCATCTTGGAAAAATCACCTACAGAAAAGCTTTTTACTATTTGAGGATTCATAGCTGTTTGGAAATTGGCTACAAAATTGCGAATGATACCATCTATCTGATAAGCTATCCCTCTAGCAGCATTAACAATAGTAGAAAAAAACAAATTTATCAATACATTTATTCCCTGCATATTAGCTAATGTAGAAATACTTCCACATAAAGACCATCCTGCAAATTCTCCCACCTCTTTCAACTTAGACCAATCAATAGAATATCGAAATCTTGTTTCTTCATATCTACGGCAATACCACCAATATGCTAATCTTAATAGAACCGATGCAAGGGCAAGACATATCGCATAAATTATTAATTTGTCCTTCGATGTCAAAAACAACATAAGACAAACGATTATCTTCATTCCTCCCTCCAATAGACCCATCATGGAAAAAAGTTTCATATTTTCACGTGCAATGATTATTGAATTATAGGGAACGCTTATTATTGTGAACAGAGTTGACAAAAGAGAACATTGGTATACGATATTTGCAGCAAATATTCTATCGGGAGGTATATTCAATATAGAATTAACAAACCAAAGCCCTAATGTTTCCCCTAATAACAAAATAGCAAATGATATTACCAAATGTAACAGCTGTATTTGACAGAAAACATTCTGAAGTGCTACAATATCATTCCTTACTAATTCAAAGGCCAAAAAACGTTGAGTAGCATTGCCCATAGCACCATTTAAAAAGGAAAGCATGACAACAAATCCTGCTATCACATTATACAATCCAAAGTCAGATGCCCCCAATTCCTTAAATATAACGCGCGATGTAAATAAAGAAATCGCTAACAAAAACAACATCCGAAAATAAAGCAGTAAAGTGTTTTTGGCTATACGTTTATTATTTAGTTGAGCATTTACAGATTCCATTATAAAAGCAATACTTGATTAGTAAATGGCCGGCTAGTACTCTATTTAGAGCAATTCCTTTTATATAAACACTTTTACAAATACCTAATTGAATAAAAATGTCCGCCATTGCTATTCTATCTTCTCGAACGGAAAAGCATGAAGATAGCTCACCGCCACCGTCATATTTCCGAAAGCGAACACCAGCCGGGTATTCCGGTGCAAACGCATGATGCACCCTTCCTTTCCCCGAAAAACGCCACCGGTAATACGAATTTTTTGCTTCTTCTGAAGATAGTCCTCCAAAGGACGGTTCATCAGTTCGATATTGTAAGGCATGGATTCGTACAGATAGATAAATTCCTCCATCTGGCTTTGAGGGATGACAGCCGCACGATGCGTGTTATAGTCCGTCACCAGATACTGGCGGGGAAGCATGGCAGACAGAATACGCTCCAACTGATCCAAGGGAGCACAGACAAACAGCCAGCCATTACCTGCAATTTCCTTCTCGTCCGTCAAAGTATTCAATTTTTGGGTGGAACCGGTAGCAAAAGCCTCTTTCACCACCCGGGCTGAGTCACGGCGGGCAGTATATTCCTCCTTGGTATAAGCACATTGCTCAAAACGTTTCCTATGATCGGCAGCTGTATAGGAAAACACTTTGAAACAGAAAAATTCCTCTTCTACACTCCCCGATAGAGTACGGAACCGGACAGCTTTCCTACCGCTGAATACACTGATATAGCGTTTCAGCTCTTTATTAGACAGATACAGATAGTACCAACTGAGTTCTGGGTATTCCTTTCCTATTCCCGCCAATGGCGTGACTCCTTCATTTGACCCCAGGTCTGAGCCGGAAGCGATTGAACTGCAGAGCAGTAACTTAGGCGCTTCGCTCGTTATGTTTTGATTGTCTGACGGGAGTACTTTTACAGATTCCGCATCGCTCTTTATTGCCATCAAAACATTACAATTTAAGTTCATAATCTTGAAATATAAGGCTCAGGCAAGCCCTTAAATTTCTTCTTTTTGGAGGGGTTCTCTTCATAAGAGAACCCCAATTTATCTTAACCAACTGATAATGTGGCACATAATATTCCTTAGAATTAAAACCTTTGCAAACAATAATCATTCTTAAGCCAATTTGAAGACACTTTTTCTAATGCGAAAACTTTCAGATTGAAGAATTATACGTATATTTGCAGCAAATTGGGGTTCTCTTATGAAGAGAGCCCCAATTTGCTGCAAATATTTAAAACAAGAAAATTTTGATTATCAGACTATTATATCATAGACCTACTTACCGAAATTTATTCTTCACATTCAGATTCCCGTAATATCATTTAAGATTGGATTTATTGGCAATTACAGACAAGTACCTTTCAATAAAACAATACATTAACAAAGTAAACACGATTTAGAATACACCCTTTAATTAAGACACTTCACTGTGTCCTGCACATATAAACAGCCGACCGTACTGTCATAAAAAAGAGGAAGCGTCCTCTTCTGAGATTACGCTTCCTCCATCCATACTAATTAAATCTTAACTTTGCAGCCTGAAGACTACAGGAACAGTGTATTTCACCCTCACTGCTTTTCCTCTTTGCTTGCCGGGCTTCCATTTTGGCATGGAACTGATCACGCGGATTGCTTCCTTGTCCAGATACGGATCCACACTCTTCACCACTACCGGATTCAGGATCTCTCCATGAACACCCACAACGAACTGCACCACTACCCTTCCTTGAACTCCCTGCTCGGCACTGACGGTAGGATATTTGATGTTTTCACTCAGATACCTCATCAAATCAGCATTACCGTTACGAAATACCGGCATCTCTTCCACCACCACAAATTCCACATTTTCATCCACTACTTCTTCGGGTACTTCAATAGGGGTCGGTATAATTACCGGAGCATCCATAGGGTCTGAAGCTGCAATATCGGTTTCTGTTTCCGTCGAGTTATTATCCACTATATTGAGCTCTTCCGGGTTGACGGCAGCCGGCGGAGGCGGTGGCGGCAGAGGTTTATCCTGATTATAGGTTACAGGAACTAATTCTTCAAAGAAATCCGGGTCACTGACTAAATCACTGATCGCGTAAGTTACATTACGTTCAGTCCATTCGAACGAAACAAACATAAACGACAGCGTCACAATGAGACCCATGAACAGCCAACGGGACTTACCCTTTTCAAGGTCGGCTCTTCGTGCTTTTTTCACTTCCATAACAAGTGTTTTTTAAATTAGACAATATGTGAGTAAAAATCTCAGTGTCCGCTTTTAAACTGGAAGTAAGATAGTAAAAATATAGATAAGTTAAAAGAAAAAGGAGTGTCTTATATTATTTTTTAATATAAAACACCCCAAATTCAATTCCGTTAAACAATTAATTAAAAATCAGCTGTTTATTTAGTTAATATTCAATTTTACGTTAACATATCCTGCTTACTCTACGGCAATGCCGGTTTCCGCCAATACAGACATCTTTTATCACAAACTCACCATCTCCTGCAGAATACCTACCGCCGTCTCTACCGTTTCCACATTCTTGACTACCATACTACGCTTGCCGTTCTGCTCACGCAAATTGCAGTAACGCGGATTCTTGCTCATGTAATCAATCACCTTGCCAAAAGCCGCACTTTGATAATAAGGACTTTCCTGATTACTGATAAAGAACAAAGTCATTCGTCCGGCTTTCAAGAATACTTTTTCCACCCCCAACCGTTTAGCCAATCTGCGCAAAGGTACGATACGCAGAAGTTCCAGCCCTTCGGGAGGAACCTTTCCGAAACGGTCCTCCAACCGTGCCTTGAAAGCGAGCAGGTCCTTATCCAATTCCAATCCGTCCAGTTCACGATAAAGCAACATACGTTCGCTGCTGCTGGGGATATACTCATTGGGGAAAAGCAATTCCAAATCACTTTCCACCTGACATTCATCCACAAAGTTCTCGCCACTGATTTTCTCTTCTCCCGCTGCCTGCAACTCCTCTGCATAAAGATCGGCAAACTCATCCTCTTTCAACTCTTTCACCGCTTCGGCCAGTATCTTCTGATAAGTTTCATAACCCAAATCGGCAATGAAGCCACTCTGCTCCGCCCCCAGCATATTTCCTGCTCCACGGATATCCAAATCCTGCATGGCTATATGGATACCGCTGCCCAAATCACTGAAATTCTCAATGGCTTGAAGACGGCGCTTTGCCTCGGGAGTCAGTGAAGTCAATGGAGGCGCCAACAAATAACAGAATGCTTTTTTATTGCTTCTTCCCACACGTCCACGCATCTGGTGCAAATCACTCAATCCAAAATTCTGCGCCTGGTTGATGATAATCGTATTGGCATTCGGTATATCAATACCACTCTCGATAATGGTGGTTGCCAGCAGCACATCATAATCATAGTTCACAAAGTCGAAAATAATCTTCTCCAGCTTTTCGGGCTCCATCTGTCCATGACCTATGCAGACACGGCAATCGGGTATATTCCGCTTGATCATGGATTCCAATTCTACCAGATTCTGTATGCGGTTATTGACAAAGAACACCTGTCCGTTACGGCTCATTTCAAAATTGATCGCTTCCGTTATGATATCTTCATTAAAGGTATGCACCTCTGTCTGAATGGGATAACGGTTGGGAGGCGGAGTCTGAATAACAGAAAGATCACGGGCGCCCATTAACGAGAACTGCAAAGTACGGGGGATGGGGGTAGCGGTCATAGTAAGTGTATCCACATTCACTTTCATCTGACGCAACTTCTCTTTCACACTAACTCCGAACTTCTGTTCCTCATCAATGATCAGCAATCCTAAATCTTTGAACTTAACGCTTTTACCGATGATTTTATGTGTACCGACCAAAATATTTATTTTTCCATCCGCCAGTTCCTTCACTATTTTGGAAACATCTTTCGCACTGCGGGCACGGCTCAAATAATCCACCTTACATGGAAAATCTTTCAACCGTTCGCTGAAAGTCTGAAAGTGCTGATAGGCCAGCACCGTAGTGGGAACCAGCACAGCCACCTGTTTGTTATCAGCCACAGCCTTGAAAGCAGCACGAATAGCCACTTCAGTCTTTCCGAAACCCACATCACCACACACCAGACGGTCCATAGGACGGTCGCTCTCCATATCGGCTTTGGCATCCTGAGTCGCCTTCAACTGGTCGGGGGTATCCTCATAAATAAAGCTCGCCTCTAATTCATGTTGCATAAAACTGTCGGGACTATACGAGAATCCTTTTTCCTGTTTACGTTGCGAATACAGTCTGATCAGGTCACGGGCTATATCTTTGATTTTGCTCTTGGTACGCTCTTTCATTTTTTCCCACGCACCGGTCCCCAATTTGTTCAGGCGGGGAGTTTCTCCCTCCTTCCCTTTATACTTGGATATTTTATGCAGGGAATGAATGGAAACAAATACCACATCCTCATTCTGATAAATAAGTTTAATCACTTCCTGGGTAGTATTTCCATTCGGAATGCGTACCAATCCGCCAAAACGGCCTACACCATGATCTATATGTACCACAAAGTCACCCGGCTCAAACTGGCTCAACTCTTTTAAGGTCAATGCCACCTTACCGCTACGCGCCTTGTCACTACGAAGATTGTATTTATGGAAACGATCAAAAATCTGATGGTCTGTAAAAAAGCAGCTTTTCAATACATTATCTGTAAAGCCCTCATGTAAAGTCTTGTTGACCGGAATGAACGTAATATGATCGCCACGCTCCTCAAAGATATCTTTCAGACGCTTTGCCTGCTTCTCACTATCGGTACATATATATAAGGTGTAACCTCGTTTCTGATAATCAGTGAATGAAGTGCTTACCAAATCAAAATTCTTATGAAAAATAGGCTGGACCGTCGTATCGAAAGCCAACGTTGCCTGTGGAGTTCCTGTAGGTTTGTTACCAAATTCAATCCGTTTGAAATCCAAAGCCCGTACTGTAAATTCCGCCCCGTCTATCAGCTTCAGTTCCAAATTCATCAGTTCCGTCTTCTCTCCCTCGTATGCGGCAAGCGCCTGAGGAGAGAGTGCCTCCTCCCGTACTACCTGTATTCTTTCACGTACCCAAAGAAAGTCTTTCATTGCCAGAACTGTTTCCCGAGGAATGAATTCAAAGAAAGACACCCCGCTCTTGTCGGCGGCATTCGTCAGCTCGGGCACGATGGCAATGCTCTGTTTCTTCTCTTTCGAAAGCTGGTTTTCCACTTCAAAAGTACGGATGCTGTCTACCTCGTCACCAAAAAAGTCAATACGGTAAGGATACTCGGAAGCAAAAGAGAAGACGTCAATAATACTACCGCGTACAGCATATTGCCCCGGTTCATAAACATAATCCACATGCTCGAATCCGTAACCGGCCAGCACTTCCGTGATAAACTCTGTGTCCACATGCTCACCCACACCAAGTTTTAACGTCTTGTCCATCAGTACCTCTTGTGATACCACTTTCTCCGCCAACGCTTCGGGATAAGTCACCACACATAGCGGATCGCCTTTCTGTAAACGGCTCAACACTTCCGTACGCAGGATCTCATTGGCTGCATCTTTCTGCCCATATTTAACAGCCCGACGATACGAGGATGGAAAGAACAAAATATGCTCATCACCGTTCACCTGTGTCAGGTCATGATAAAAGTAACCCGCTTCCTCCAAGTCACCCAGTACAAATACAAATGTCTGTTTATTCTCTCTAAGAAAGGAGGAAACAAATAAAGCTGCCGCAGAAGCATGTAATCCTCCCAGGAAAATAGTCCTCACTGAGGAATCTTCCAATAACGCAGCCAGTCCCTTAGTGTTAGGATGACCGGCATAAATACGTTGCAATTCCGAAATATCCATATCTTTTTTTAAGATGGGGACAAAATTAAAGAAATATCTGATTACTTCCTCCTTTTTTTGCCAACTATTCAAGATTTTCCTATTTTTGTACGCTAATATATAACCCCATGGAAACAAAAGCAATAAACACAAAATTGAAAGGACACGCACGTGTAGATGTAGCTGATGTGCTACGCGGACTGGCAGTGATGGGAATCATCATCCTGCACTCTATCGAACATTTTAATTTCTACTCATTTCCCGATACAGCCAGACAAAGTGCGTGGCTGAACTTCTCGGACAAAGCCATTTGGAACGGGTTATTCTTCATGTTCGGCGGAAAAGCATACGCCATATTCGCTTTACTTTTCGGTTTTAGCTTTTTTATTCAAGATGACAACCAACGCCTACGGGGCAATGATTTCCGTCTACGTTTTTGTTGGCGGTTAATTCTTCTTTTCCTGATAGGTAATATCAATGCCAGTTTTTTCACAGCGGAAGTGCTGGTCCTTTATTCTTTAGTAGGTTTCATCCTGCCACTGACTTGCCGGCTGAAAGACAAATGGATATTTGCATTGGCATGTCTGCTATTGATCCAGCCATTGCCGCTTTATTATGTAATACGTGCCTGTCTCGATCCGGAATTTGTTACTCCGGCCATCCCCACCCGCAGCTTCTGGAATGCAACTTTTGCAGTGCAAAGCAATGGTAATTTTCTGGAAACCATCCGTGTCAATTTATGGGAAGGACAGTTGGCAAGCCTTGCCTGGGCCTGGGATCACGGACGGGTATTCCAAACAGCCGCCCTTTTCCTGCTCGGTATGCTGATAGGGCGCAAGGAACTTTTTTTGAAAGAGCACTTGAAGGTATGGAACAAGGTACTTGCAGGCTCACTCGTCGCATTTTTCCCTTTATATGGATTGGGCAATATGCTACCGGACTTTATCACAAATAAATCCATTCTGACCCCTCTTTCACTAATCATCACCTCGCTTTCCAATTTTGCATTTATGCTGATTCTGGTATCCGGTGTCGTCTTCGCTTTTTACAAGACAAACTTACACGACGGATTAATGAAAATAACGCCATACGGAAAGATGAGCCTTACCAATTATATTACTCAAAGTATAGTAGGTTCCATGTTATACTACAACTGGGGATTTGCATTGCACAATCAGTTTGGTATCACAGCCAGCTGCCTGGCAGGAATAGTTTTCTTCATCTTGCAATTCTCTTTCTGCCGCTGGTGGATGAATCACCACTCTCACGGCCCGATGGAATATATATGGAAACGGGCAACCTGGCTGAAATAAGCCAAGAACCGAAGTCTGCCCGCATTTGTTTATAAAAGACATACAAATAGAACTTTAAAATATGCGCGAAGAAATCATAAAACTATTAGACCAATATCGGTTAAAAGAAGCATTATCCCAAATGACAGGATATGCCACCCATACTTCCGACTGGCAATTAAAGAATGAGCTAGAAGCCCTGCAAACGTCATACGACCTGATGCTGCAATATACTTCAAAAGGGATGAAAGATCCCAATAAGGTGGAAATATACCATAAAATGTTACGCACGGCATACGAACTGGCCGACCGTATCCATATAGCCGTACAGGCAACACAAAATTACGGAGCCTATTATGACACAATGCGCACTTTTGTCCAAAGCCCTCCTCACAGCTATGCCGAATTACAAATGCAACTGGAGGCGTATACAGAAGATATGGCTACAGCACCATTGATATATACCACCGAGGCCAAAAGAAATGAAGAAATGGATGCCATGAGAAAACGTCACGAAACAGCTGTAGACGAATTATTTGAAAAAATATGGGTATCCACCCGGTGGAGTGAATCGGAATATGCTGAAGCGCAAACTTTGTTCAACTCACTATTGATCCAAGTCAACGACCTTTCCATAATGGTCAGCGCCGTTACCATGAGCCTGCTACAAATATTCGACATCCGCAAGTTCATGTTTCTATTGAACGCCTATACCCATCAGGATACCATGCTGAATCAGCGGGCTATTGCAGGGATCGCACTAACATGCTACTATTATGAAAAGCGTATCCTTCAATACCCTGAAGCCGTGTCGCGCATAAATGAACTGAATGAAAATTCCGAGTTCATCAAAAACCTGCATCATATCCAGATTCAATTATTGCAATCTTCCCGTGAAACCCGAAAGATAGACAAGAAGATGCGTGAAGAAATCATTCCCGAAATGATGAAAAATCCCAAACTTAATTTGGAAGGACTGGATGAAGATGCCGAAGATCATAATCCGGAATGGGAAGAATGGATTGACCGTTCAGGCATTACCGATAAATTGCGCGAATTAGGTGAACTGCAAATGTCCGGGGCAGATGTGTATATGAGTACCTTTTCACAGCTGAAACAATTCCCGTTTTTCCGCAAAATTTCTCACTGGTTCTATCCTTTTGATCCCCAATATCAGGATATCGCCAAATTATCTCTCGGAAATGACGAACAAAAAATCTCTCTGCTCAACATTTTGATGAATTCGGATGTATTCTGCAATTCCGACAAATACTCTTTTTGTTTTACCATGTTACAAATGCCGGAAAGCCAAAGGAATCTCATGCAGCAACAATTGAACGGACAACATGAAGCTTCTGAAGAACTGAAAGAACGTTTAAAAGAGATGTCACAATCAAAAGCCCGCGCTGAATTCGTGAGCCGGCAATACATTCATGACCTCTACCGTTTCTTCAAATTATGGTCAAGAAGACATGAAATACATGACATTTTTGAGGACACTCTGGACTTATGGAATAAAGAAGCATTGTCTCAAGCCTTGTTACACAAAGAGTATATCAACAAACTGGCAGATTACCTATTCACACACGACGACTTGGCAGAAGCCGGAATTCTCTATGATAAATCAATTGAATTATACAATCGTAAAAATGCCGAATTATGGCAGAAAGCAGGTTTCATTTATCAGAAAATCGGTTCCTATAAAAAAGCGATAGATTATTACCTGCAATCAGATCTGCTGATCCCTGATAATACATGGAATAACCGCCATTTGGCACAATGTTATAGAAAAGAGGGAAACTACCCAAAAGCTTTGGAATATTATAACAAGGTGGAACAGGCACAGCCCGACAGTCTGAATCTGGCACTACAAATAGGACAATGCCTGATGGCACTGGAACGATACGATGAAGCACTGGCTTATTTCTTCAAAGTGGAGTATCTGGATAAAAAGCCACAGAATGCCCGACGCGCCATCGGATGGTGTTCCTTCATTACCGGCAACCATCAACAAGCCAAGAAATATTACGACTTGCTGATATCCGAGCCCAAGCCCATTATGGAAGACTGGATGAATGCAGGACATGTGTATTATATCCTGAATGAAACAGAAAAATCAATAGAATATTATCGCAAAGCCCAGGAACTATGCGACAGTCATGATGAGTTTGTCCGCCTTTACCAAATAGATAAGAAAGACTTGATAAAGCAAGGCGCCAATGAAGTAGACTTGTTTATACTTCCCGATGAATTAATTTAAAGGATTATAAGATAAATCTATTCGGGATAGAAGTTTGGTATAATTATATAAAACTTCTATCCTGACCGGATTCTCATCATCCAGACGATAATTGGCATGCACATTATAAGTGCTTAAACCATGATTCATACAATATCCGATATCATTAGGTAAGGCTGTTCTATTCCTCAACTGCCCAAGATTCAATAAAAAATAGAAGAAACTATCCACCCCATCATAATCAATCACATAAGCCTGTAAATTCAGATTCGCCTGATAGTTGATGTTATTATCATAATTATAATAAGTATGACAACTGGACACACTATCATTTGCCTCAGTAAAAACAGTCATCACCTCCTTCAACCGTCCCAACTGATCAAAAACATATTTTCCTTGCACTTTCTTCAAGAAACGATAATCGGAAGTAGCACGATAATCAGAATTGATAAAAATAGTATCTCCTTTATAATCATAGACAGTCTGTTTATCAGCTTCATAAACCTCTTCTCCTACCTTCAACATACAACGGGCCCTACTCTCCCTCGCCTTGCCTTTTCCTATTTGAAACGTAACATTGCAAAGCTTATTGCCGGTATTCAAACAATCCATCTGTCCGATGGTTATCTGGTCGCCCTCATACCTTACCGGGGTATCCCCATACTTTATAATTTTACCATCACGATCATATTCCAATTTCAAAACTTGTTCTTCCTCTCCCGTTAAATCGGTGACCTTAGTCACATATGTGTCAGCTTTTTTTTCTTTACAACCATCAGCAACAAACAAGAGAACTAACAAAGAAATATATTTTACAAACAACTTTATTTTCATAAGTCAAGTATCATCTCTATGCAAATAAAATAAAAAATATTAGAACTAAGTACAATTTGGAGCTTTTTAACTCAACTTCTTTACCCCCACTCTGTTTTAAACAGCAATTATAATAAGAAAGAAATATGGAATGGGTTATACATCTTTTGAGACAGCATTCAGAACTGGCGATTTTTCTGACAATCGCCGCAGGCTTCTGGATTGGAAAAATGAAAATAAAACAATTCAGTTTGGGAATCGTCACCAGTGTATTGCTAGTAGGGGTATTAGTGGGACAGCTTAACATTACAATAGAAGAACCGGTGAAATCCGTGTTTTTTCTTTTATTCCTTTTTGCTATCGGATACAAAGTGGGACCACAATTCTTTCGCGGACTGAAAAAAGATGGTTTACCTCAAGTAGGATTCGCCGCGCTCATGTGTATAGGTTGTTTGATTATCACTTGGTTATTAGCTATCTTAATGGGATATAATGCCGGTGAAGCAGCCGGGTTACTGGCCGGAGCACAAACTATCTCTGCCGTCATAGGAGTAGCAGAAGATACCATAAACGGACTCAACATATCCTCTTCCCAAAAAAGTGATATGATTAATATCATTCCCGTGGCATATGCTGTAACTTACATTTTCGGTACGGCAGGCTCTGCCTGGGTCCTCTCTTCTTTAGGTCCTAAAATGTTGGGAGGATTAGAAAAAGTGAAAGCCGCTTGCAAAGAGTTGGAAACCCGGATGGGTACCAGTGAAGCAGACGAGCCCGGATTTGAACAGGCCCGCCGTCCGGTAGTTTTTCGTGCTTACCGCATAGAGAACGATTGGTTTGGCAACGGCAAGACTGTTGACCAGCTAGAATCCTATTTTATTTCACAAGGGAAAAGATTGTTTGTTGAAAGAATGCGACATGGAGCTTCCATTGTCAATGATATTATTCCCGGACAATTATTACAAAAAGGGGACGAAGTGGTACTGAGCGGAAGAAGAGAATTCGCCATTGGTGAAGAAGACTGGATTGGAGAAGAAATCGTCGATCCCCAACTGCTTGACTTCCCTGTGGAAGTACTCCCTGTCATGATACACAAAAAGCCATATTCCAACCAAAAATTGGACTTCATACGCCGTCAAAGCTTTATGCATGGCGTCAGTATACGCCGTATCAAACGGGCAGGCATTGATATCCCTGTTTTTGCACAAACCACTATCGACTGCGGAGATACTTTGGAATTGGTCGGCCTGAAAAAAGAGGTGGAATCTGCTGCAAAAGAACTAGGATACATAGACCGCCCCACCAATGCCACCGATATGATATTTGTAGGACTCGGCATTTTACTGGGAGGTATCATCGGAGCACTTGCAATCCATATCGGCGGAGTACCTATTAGCCTGAGCACTAGTGGAGGAGCCTTGATAGCCGGATTAGTATTTGGCTGGTGGCGCAGCAAACGCCCTACCTTCGGACAAATACCGGAATCCTCTTTATGGGTGCTGAATAATGTAGGCTTGAATATGTTCATCGCCGTAGTCGGCATTTCTGCAGGACCCAGTTTTGTACAAGGACTAAAAGAAGTAGGTCCTATGTTGTTTATCATAGGTGCGTTGGCCACCTCCTTGCCTCTATTATTAGGGCTGATTCTAGCCAAATATGTATTCAAGTTCCATCCCGCCCTCTCTTTGGGGTGCACGGCAGGAGCCCGTACTACCACTGCTGCATTGGGCGCCATACAAGAAGCAGTAGGCAGCGAAACACCTTCTTTAGGATACACCGTGACCTACGCCGTAGGAAATACACTACTCATCATATGGGGAGTGGTCATTGTATTATTAATCAACTAAAAAACTAAACTCATACATTATGGAATATTTAAGTGATAAAAGCAGCGTTGCCCGAATGGACAAGAATTTGGAAAAGATCAGTCCCTTCGAATTAAAAAACCGTTTGATTGAAATGGCAGATGAAAGTGTGAAGAAAATGGCGCACGTCATGCTGAATGCAGGCAGAGGTAATCCCAACTGGATTGCAACGGAGGCTCGTGAAGCATTCTTTGCCTTGGGCGGTTTTGGCATTGAAGAGTGTCGCCGGGTCATGGACATGCCCGAAGGCATTGCCGGTATTCCTCAAAAAACAGGCATAGCCCAACGTTTTGAGGAGTACCTGAAAAAGCATGAAGGAAATGCGGGGACAGATCTATTGAAACGTACCTATAATTATATGCTGATGGAACATGCAGCCGATCCGGACGAACTGGTACACGAATGGACCGAAAGTATTGTAGGCGACCAATATCCTATGCCTGACCGCATCTTGAAATATACAGAAATTCTAGTACAGGATTACCTGAATCAGGAAATGTGCAACGGGCAACCCCCGCAAGGTAAATTCGATTTATTCGCCACCGAAGGCGGAACAGCAGGGATGTGCTATGTATTCGACTCGCTGGAAGAAAATTTCCTGCTACACAAAGGAGATAGTATAGCATTGATGGTTCCTATCTTTACACCCTATATAGAGATACCCGAATTGACACGTTACGATTATGATGTGCTCAATATTCCTGCAAGTACTCTAAATGAAGAAGGACTTCATACCTGGCAATACAAAGTGGAAGATATCAATAAACTGCGAGACACGAAATACAAAGCCTTGTTTATTGTCAATCCAAGCAATCCACCCAGTTATCAGTTGAACAAAGAATGCGTAGATGCCCTGAAAGACGTAGTAACACGCTGGAATCCCAATCTGATGATTATAACAGATGATGTATATGGTACTTTTGTTCCCGGCTTCCGCAGCCTGATGGCTGATTTGCCACAGAACACAATTTGTGTCTACTCTTTCTCCAAATATTTCGGAGCGACCGGTTGGCGCCTTGCTGTAATTGCCTTACATGAGAAAAATGTATTCGACAGAATGATTGCCAATCTGCCCCGCAAACGAAAAAGCGAACTAACCAAACGGTATGGCAGCTTGAGTATGCAAGTAGAAAACATGAAATTCATTGACCGTATGGTAGCAGACAGCCGTCAAGTAGCCTTGAACCATACAGCAGGATTGTCTTTGCCACAACAAATGCAGATGTCACTCTTTGCTTCTTTTTCATTGCTGGACAAAGAAAATACATATCGTCATGCCATGCTTAATTTAATCCATACCCGTCTGAAAGCATTATGGGACAACACAGGATTCATTCTCCCCGACGATCCACTAAGGGCCGGTTATTATTCAGAAATAGACATGCTGGTATGGGCCAAGAAATTTTACGGAGATGAATTTGTACAACATCTGCAGACAACTTATAATCCATTGGACGTAGTATTCCGCCTTGCCAATGAAACAGGCCTGGTCGTATTGAATGGTGGTGGATTCGACGGACCCGAATGGAGTGTACGTGTATCACTTGCCAACCTGAACGAGAAAGATTATATCAAAATCGGACTCAGTATCCGCAGAATTCTGAATGAATATGCTGACAAATGGAAATCTGAAAAGAAATAAAAAATTAAGAACGTCCGCCGTGAAGTCTGCTTGACCTAACCGGCGGATTTCTTTTTTATATAAAGGTTTTTTGGATTATTTATTCCAAACCTTATCCCTACTTTAAAATAAAATCCCTAGCTTTGCAGATCGAAAAAGGAATTAGATTATGAAGCATATACGGAGCACTTTTTTTCTTCTAACCACTTTATTTATAATGGCTTCATGTGGCGAAGACCGCAGTGGGGAATACTATGCATTAATTGGAGAGAATGTATGGATAGAACAAATAATGAAAGAGCATTATTTGTGGTATGACAGTATTCCGGCAATAAAGGAAACGGACTATTTTGCCGAACCGGAAGACTTCCTGCAAAAATTGGTTTATACCAAGGCACAAAACGGAAAAGGAGACCCGTATTCGTATATAGAAATAAAGGACGCTTCCGATGCGGCACGTTCCTACCTGCAACGTACTTCTACTTACGGATTTGATTTTGAATTAATGACCGATCCCACCGGAATCTCATCACACGTATTTGCCCGTATTTTATTCGTACTGCCCAATTCACCGGCCTCAGAAGCCGGATTGGAACGAGGGAACTGGATATCAGCCATTGGCAAAGAAGAACTGACCAACAATAATTACGGATATCTGATGGAAGGCGGCAATACAACTTTCGCCAGAGAAAGCTTGGTTTTTGATGAGGAAGGCAATTCCAGCTGGATTGCAACAGATACAGTCAAAGTAGCGGCATCACGCCCCGTAGAATTGAATCCGTTCTATATAGATACAGTATATGAAGTATCCGAAAAAAAAATAGCCTATATGGTCTACAATGAATTCAGTACAGGCCCCAATAACCAGGCAACAGATACAGAATACAGGGAACAGATGAAACAGATATTCGCCCGGTTCAAGGGACAGTCACCCGATGCTTTTATTCTGGACTTACGCTACAATCCCGGTGGTTATTTGAGTTGTGCCACAGATTTAGGAAGTTATCTGGCACCTGCGGCAGATCTAGGGAAAGTATTTTGCACAACTTTGTATAATGACATCAGTGACCCGCAAAAAATAGATTTCCCTCTCAATACAGGACTTGCTTCCGAAAACTTGAACTTAAGCAAGCTCTACGTACTGACAAGCAAATTTACTGCATCGGCCTCAGAAGCAGTCATAAATTGTCTCCGTCCATATATAGGTACAGAAAATGTAGTGGTAATAGGTGAAACGACTGTTGGCAAAAATGTAGCCATGGAACCATACCAAGATGAGCGTTACAACTTTATTTTATGGCCGGTTGTGGCATACGTTCTCAACTCGGCAGGACAAGCCAACTATGTAAATGGAATCACTCCCGATTTCACATTGAGCGAACGTAATCTCATCTCCCCTCTCTACCCACTGGGAGACACCAAAGAGTATTTATTGAAGAACACTATAGCTTATATTACGACAGGAAGTATGCCCGACCTGCCACAAACAGAAGAACAAGTATCAAAAGGAAAAATTATCTATAACTCACTGATTCGAAGAAGTATGAACGGCATACGGCTACGGTAGTCCGATTTATCCAGATACAACGCCCTATTTATTAAAGACCGTGTTTAATGCATTTTAAACATAGTCTTGTTTTTTCTGAAAAGAGAACTTATTAAAAACAAAACGGGCATAACAAATGTTATGTACCCAAATAACCATTAAAAACCTGACTTAACAATGAAAAAAGTATTTATTGCAGCAGCTTTGGCTGCCATGATTGTTTCCTGTGGCTCTAAAGGAAACAAAAGTGCTGAAATAATAGCCGAAAGTGAAAGTGACTCTATTTTCGCTGTGAACGACAGCACACTGGGTGAATTACAAACATATAGCTATGAAGGTATTCTGCCAGCTGCCGATGCCGAAGGTATCAACTATCAACTGACACTTCAGGAGGCAGGCCAAGACTCACTGGGCACGTACAATCTGACGACCACTTATTTAGGAACAAAAGATGGTAACCAGGCATTTACCGACAGTGGTACAGTTGTAACTATTATTGGAATTCCTAATGACAGCACCGCTATCGTTTATCAATTAATTTCCGCTACTCCGGGACACGAAAAGACAAACTTTCTGGCAGAGGGTGACAGTGCACTGACAATGATTGGCAAGGACTTCAAGAAAGCTGTTTCTAAACTAAATTACACTTTAAAAAAGAAACTCTAATTAACCTGGCTGCAAAAAAATTCACTAAAGAACAGACTGTTAGTGAACAAAAACATAAGCTGGCCGTTGTATGAGAGAAACTAGACGAAAAACAATTAGTATTAACTTAAACAAAAACTTGACATGAAAAAATTAATTCCTATCCTACTGGCGGTCTTTGCCTTGGTATCTTGCGAGAAAGACCCGGACATGGACAAATTGGACAATGAGTATCTGGTATTCACCAGTCATGACACTAGTACTAAGTTCAATGACTTCAGTACTTATTATATCCCCGACAGCATCCTGATCATCGGTGACAAGAAAGACCCTGAATACTGGAAGGACGAGAATGCACAGATCATCATCAATGCATTCAAGACTAAGATGAACGCTGCCGGCTACACCGCAGCTAATAAAGACGAAGCCGACCTCGGCCTACAGGTAAGCTACGTAGCAAGTACTTATTATTTCCACGGTTACTATAATGACGGACCCTGGTGGGGCTATTATCCCGGTTATTGGTATCCCGGCTACTGGGGCGGCAATTGGGGAGGTGGATGGTACTATCCCTATCCTATCACTTACAGCTATAGCACCGGTTCATTGCTGGCCGACATGATTAATTTAAAAAATGCTCCGGAAGGACAAAAAGAAAAATTAACTGTTGTCTGGAATGCATACATCAGCGGGTTGCTGGGCGGAAGTGGCAGTTTGAATGTAAACCGTACAACTACTGCCATCAACCAGACATTCACTCAGAGTCCTTATCTGAAAAAATAAATGTAAGTGAAACAAGTATTCATTTAAAATAAAAAGGAAATATGAAAACTATAAAATATTTAACTCTCAGACTGATGGCGGTAGCCGCTATCGCCATAGCCTTTGCCCTGCCGGCAAAAGCACAGGTAACTCCGTTTACCTATTTCAATGTAGACTGGCAGTTCAACGCTCCTATCAGCAATAACTTTGCAAACAAAGCAAGCGGTTGGGGTATGAACTTCGAAGGTGGATATTATGTACTGCCGGATTTGTCAATCGGTGCCTTTATCAATTATCATACCAATAATGAGTATATTTCACGTCAGACACTACCAATCAGCAACTCGGCAGCCCTGACAACCGACCAGCAACATTCCGTATTTCAGTTGCCTTTCGGTTTCGCAACACACTATCGCTTCAGTGACGGTGCATGCCAACCTTATATCGGATTGAAGCTGGGTGCCAACTATACCAAAATGTCCAGTGACTTTTACATTTACGAAGTGAAAGACAACACTTGGGGTTTCTATGTATCACCAGAAGTCGGTGTGAATATCTACCCCTGGACAAACAGTATCGGCTTCCATCTGGCAGCATTCTACAGCTACTCTACCAACAAGGGAACCGTATTTAACTATGATATGGATAAATTAAACAATTTCGGTTTCCGCCTTGGTGTGGCATTCTAAAGATTTCTAAACTATTCTGTTAAATAGGGGGATTATCCGTGCGCCAAGCAGGGGTAATCCTCTTTTTTTAATTAATAAAATTAAATTCTGACGGGAGTGTTAATATAATAGTTACTTTTGTATGATATTTATTCAGCTAATACAAAAAATGTATGGAGAAATCCGATAGTATTATTATTATACCCACCTATAACGAAAAGGAAAATATAGAGAACATTATCCGGGCTGTATTCGGACTGGAAAAGTTCTTCCACATATTGATTATTGAAGATAACTCACCAGACGGCACGGCAACCATTGTCCGTAAACTGCAAACAGAATTCCCCGACCGTCTTTTCATGATTGAGCGTAAAGGTAAATTAGGACTGGGTACTGCTTACATTGCCGGATTCAAATGGGCGATAGAGCATCAATATGATTTTGTATTTGAAATGGATGCTGACTTCAGTCATAATCCGAATGACCTGCCAAGGCTGTATAACAAATGTGCCGTTGAAGGCTATGATGTAGCTATCGGTTCACGCTATGTCAGTGGTGTGAATGTAGTGAACTGGCCGATGGGGCGTGTGCTGATGTCCTACTTCGCCTCCAAATATGTACGGATTATCACAGGGTTACCCATACATGATACTACCGCCGGATTTAAATGCTATCGCCGTGAAGTCTTGGAAACAATCGGTCTGGATGGCATCCGTTTTAAAGGATATGCATTCCAGATTGAGATGAAGTTCACTGCTTACAAGTGCGGATTCAAGATAGCCGAAGTTCCTGTGATTTTTGTCAATCGCGAATTAGGTACTTCAAAAATGAACGGAAGTATCTTCGGTGAAGCTGTATTAGGAGTCATTCAATTAAAACTGGGTAGCTGGTTCCGCAAATACCCGCAAAAGAAAACAGTATGAAACGTACATGGATAAAGAATGCACGGATTGTGAATGAAGGCAAGATTTTTCACGGTTCGATAGTGATTGAGAATGAAGTCATAGCTGAAGTGCTGGCAGAAGAAACAGTTCCCTCCCAGCCTTGTGGAGAAATAATAGATGCGAAAGGCTATTATCTGATGCCGGGAGTAATAGACGATCATGTACACTTCCGTGACCCGGGACTGACTCATAAAGCCGACATACATACTGAAAGCACAGCGGCGGCAGCAGGTGGCGTCACCAGTTTTATGGACATGCCCAACACCACTCCGCAAACTACGACCCTGGAAGCTTTGAATGCCAAGTTTGCGGATGCGGCAACCAAAAGCATCGTAAACTATTCATTCTATTTCGGAGCAACCAATACGAATGCGGATGTACTCCCCACACTAGATAAAAGCCGGGTATGCGGTGTTAAATTATTTATGGGAGCCAGCACGGGAAATATGTTGGTAGACCGCATGGAAGTACTTAGAAAAGTATTTGCCAATGCAGGTATGCTGATTGCAGCACATTGTGAAGAACAATCTATAATCAGTGCCAATACAACAGCCTTCAAAGAAAAATATGGAGAAGATCCTGATATAAAATACCATCCGCAGATACGTAGTGCGGAAGCATGTGCATATTCTTCCTCACTGGCCATCCGGCTGGCAAAAGAAAACAATGCCCGCCTGCACATCCTGCACATCAGCACCGCACAAGAACTGGATTTGCTTGAAGACAAACCCCTGAGTGAAAAAAAGATTACGGCGGAAGCTTGCGTGTCACATCTATACTTCTATGACAAAGATTATGAAACATTGAAAGGACGTATCAAGTGCAATCCGTCCATCAAAACTTCAGAAGACCGGAATGCTTTACGCAAAGCATTGTCTACCAATCTGATAGATGTAATAGGTACCGACCATGCCCCTCACTTACTGAAAGAAAAGGAAGGGGGAGCATTGAAAGCCGTATCGGGTATGCCGATGATACAGTTTTCATTAGTAGCTATCATGGAATTAGTACGCGAAGGCATATTAAGCATAGAGCAACTGGTTCAGAAAATGTGCCATGCACCGGCCGAACTTTATCATATTGAAAGACGAGGCTACATCCGCCCCGGTTATCAAGCCGACCTCGTATTGGTAAATCCGGATCATGAATGGACTGTAACTGCCGACTGCGTTTTAAGCAAATGCGGATGGACTCCGATGGAAGGACAGAAATTCCACACACGGGTAGAAAAAACATTCGTCAATGGTGATCTGGTTTACAGTGACAACAAGGTAGACCAAAGTCATCGCGGACAAGAATTAAGGTTTAAAAGATGATTGTAAATTACAAGATTCACGAAGTAAGCGAATACATTAACTGGATTTATTTTTTCCATGCATGGGGCTTTCAACCCAAGTTTGCCGCCATTGCGGACATACATGGATGTGATTCATGCCGGGCCATGTGGCTCACCGGTTTTGCGGAAGAAGACCGTCCGAAAGCCAGTGAAGCCATGCAGCTTTTCAAAGAGGCAAATCGGATGTTGAATGAACTGGATGCAGCGTATCAGACCCACGGAGTGGTCAATATCATGGATGCCAATGCCGACGGAGATGATCTGCTGCTGAACAGCAAGCGTTTTCCGCTTTTGCGTCAACAAACAGCAAAATTGAAAGAAGATGACCCGTTTTTATGTCTGAGTGACTTTGTGCGTCCATTATCATCGGGTATCACAGACAAAGTAGGAGCATTCGCCACTACGGTAGATGCAGAAATGGAGCGGCTCTATGCAGAAGACGATTACAAACGTATGTTAGTGCAAACATTGTCCGACAGACTGGCGGAAGCTACTGCCGAAAAACTGCACGAAGATGTACGCAAAAAACTTTGGGGATATGCACCTGATGAAAACCTAAGCGTAAAAGACCTGCATAATGAAAAATATCAAGGGATACGTCCTGCCGTAGGTTATCCTTCCTTGCCCGACCAATCCGTCAATTTCCTATTAGACGAGTTGCTGGATATGAAGCAAATAGGAATTTCATTGACCGAGAATGGTATGATGAAGCCCCATGCCTCTGTATGCGGACTCATGTTTGCCCATCCGGCTTCCCGCTATTTCTCCATCGGAAAAATAGGTGAAGACCAATTGGCAGATTACGCCGCCCGCCGGGGCATGAGTATAGAAGAAACTAAAAAGTTTCTCGCCGCCAATCTATAAAAAACGAATAAATTATGATGCTGATAAAGTTATTTCTGTTTTTTCTACTGCTACTGATATTGCCCGATATGTATATATACAAGGCATATATACGCCGTGTTTCCCAAAAATGGACACATTGGGCTTATTGGCTTCCCAGTCTGTTTCTTTTATTGGGAATGACATTAGTCTTTTCTATACATGAGCCACGTCCGGATTCCATGCAGCGACTTAGCAATTTCTTATTGATTTTTCTTTGTTTCTCCGTACCCAAGGCACTTTTCGTCATTGTTATCCTGTTTATGAAGCTCCTATATATCATCTCCGGCAAAAAACTGTATGGAGGATATGTAGCAGGAGGATTGGCTTTAGCCTCGTTAATATATGTAATATATGGAGCAACCGAAGGAAAACAGCATTTTCAAATCAGGGAGGTAACCATCAGTTCCGATGAACTTCCCAGCGGCTTTGACGGCTACCGCATTGTACAAATATCTGATATCCATTCCGGCAGCTGGACTGGCAACGGTGCTGCTTTACAGAAGGCTGTAAACCTTATTAATGCACAACATGCCGACCTGGTACTTTTTACAGGTGACCTGGTCAATAACGTGGCAACGGAATTGGACGAATTTATCCCTATTCTAGAACAGATAAAAGGAAAAGACGGAGTGTATTCCGTTTTAGGCAACCATGACTATTCCCCTTATATAAAATGGGAAACGGAAGAAGCTCAAGAAGCCAACCTGAACAGCTTGAAATCCAAACAGGCTGCCATGGGATGGAAAATACTCAATAACGATCATGTCATTCTACATCATCATGGAGACAGTATAGCCCTGGCAGGTGTAGAGAACAGCGGAAATCCCCCATTTCCCAATTATGGAGATCTGCAGAAAGCATTAAAAGGAACGGAAGGAATGTATAAAATATTAATGAGCCATGACCCCACTCATTGGCACAGAGAAGTCTTGCCGGAAAGTGATGTACAGCTAATGCTTTCAGGCCACACCCATGAAATGCAGTTCAGCCTGTTTGGCTTCTCTCCTGCTAAATTCGTATATCCCGAACACAACGGTTTATACCAGGAAGGAAAACAATCCTTGTTTGTCAATATTGGTTTGGGCTACCTGATGTTCCCTATGCGCCTTGGAGCATGGCCGGAAATTACAGTAATCACGTTACATAAAATATAAAATAGTTTTTCTATCTTTGTACAACTAAAATTCAGACAAATGAAAGTACTATATATTTTATACCAACTATTCATAGCACTTCCCATTTTGCTGGTATTAACCATACTTACAGCAATAGTTACCATTATTGGTTCATGGATAGGCAATCCGCATTTTTGGGGATATTATCCGGGAAAAATATGGTCACAGCTTTTCTGCTATGTATTACTTATTCCTGTCAAGGTAGTAGGACATCCGGAAGTACTTAAAAAAACATCCTATGTGTTTGTAGCCAATCATCAAGGCTCTTTCGATATCTTCCTGATTTATGGTTTTCTGGGACGAAACTTTAAATGGATGATGAAAAAAAGTCTGCGCAAAATGCCTTTCGTCGGCAAAGCCTGTGAAGCTGCCGGACATATATTCGTTGATAAATCCGGTCCCAAGAAGGTAATAGAAACCATAGAACATGCCCGTCACGTACTACAGGATGGAACTTCTCTAGTGGTATTTCCCGAAGGTGCACGTACTTTTACCGGGCACATGGGATATTTTAAGAAAGGTGCTTTCCAACTGGCAGATGATTTGCAACTTCCCGTAGTACCACTCACTATTATCGGCTCCTTTAATATTCTTCCCCGTACCGGCGGTTTTGTATCCTGGCATCCTATGACATTAGTCGTACATAAGCCCATTTATCCGCAAAGCCAGGGAATGGAAAACATCAAAGCAACCATGGAAGAGGCTTACAGGGAAATTGAGAAAGACTTACCTGAAAAATATCAAGGAAAAATAGACAATCCAGACCAAGACAGATAAAAAAGGCTCCTCATTAATGGGGAGCTTTTAATTTTTCCATATTCGAACGGGCTACTGTCACATAATCCTTTACCAAGGAGTTGTTTTTAAATCGGTCAGGAGCCTCCTCTATAATTTCCTCAATCAAGGGAGTCATGACAGGATAAGGAAAATTGCTGCACAACATAATGAAAACACCCGGTCCCAATACATTATCATAATTCTTCTGGATAAACTCCTTAGCCAATGCATTCATTTCAGCAGCCAGTTTCTCACGTTCTCTCGTTATCTCACGTTGAATTTCATCCGGTGCTTTTCCATCCATAATCATACGGCTCTCCTGACGCTCCAACTCGTATGCCCTGTCATCCAAAGAAGTCTTTTTTCCCACAAAATCATACAGACGATCATTCAACGGAGTTCCGGTAACTACAATACGGGCATTATCAATACTGATGGATATTTTCCCTTTTTCAATGACAAAAGGCATGATGCTCTCATCATCCATATACAAGGATGCCATTGAAGTAGAATCGGTTATACCTTCCATCTTGAACATTCCATGAATTACCTCTGCCGAATCAATACTCAGCATCCGGTCTCCACTAGGAACTTTTACAAATAGCATTTTCCCATCCAGACGAGAAACAGAAGAACTACCTTCTATCTTATACTCACTGGCACATGAAGTAAAAGCCAATAAAGATACCACAGAGAAAAAAAGTTTATTCATGCTTATCTACGCCCCATTACTATTTTTCGCATACAAAGGTACAATCTATAATTTAGTGACAAAAATATTTTATTAAAATTTAAAACTAAATAGAAGATTATTACCGAGAAGGCAATTTATAGTGCAAAGTTCCCTCTTTTTTTCTATTTTTGTAACCGATATAAGGATAAAGAAATAACAATTAGTACACAACATGAAAAAATTCAAACTTTTATTGCTCGCATTGATGTGTGTAGCATTCTTGCCGTCGAAGGCAGACGAAGGTATGTGGCTGTTGCAACTGATGCAAGAGCAGCATTTGGCAGACCGCATGAAAGCACAAGGCTTACTGCTGGAAGCAGACGACATTTATAACCCGAACCGCGTTTCATTAAAAGATGCAGTAGGCATTTTCGGAGGAGGATGTACCGGTGAAATCATCTCACCGGACGGACTGATCCTGACCAACCACCACTGTGGCTACGGAGCGATACAGCAACATAGCTCGGTAGAACATGACTACCTGACTGACGGTTTTTGGGCAAAAAGCCGCAAAGAAGAGCTACCGACTCCGGGATTGAAGTTCAAATTTGTAGAACGCATTGTCGATGTCACAGATAAAGTAAACAATAAAGTAAAATCAGGCGAAGTAAAAGAAGAGGAAACCTTTGAATACGACTTCCTGAAAAAACTGGCCGACGAGGAACTGAAAGCCAGTGACCTGAACGGAAAAGCGGGTATCAGCGCACAAGCTCTGCCTTTCTATGCAGGCAATAAATTCTATCTGATTTATCTGAAAACCTACAGCGACGTACGCATGGTTGCCGCTCCGCCTTCATCCATCGGTAAATTCGGTGGTGAAACAGACAACTGGATGTGGCCCCGCCATACTTGCGACTTTTCCGTCTTCCGCATTTATGCGGATGCCAACGGCGAACCGGCAGAATATAATGAAAACAATGTTCCTCTGAAAGCCAAAAAGCATCTGGCTATCTCACTGAAAGGTATTAACGAGGGTGACTATGCCATGATTATGGGATTCCCCGGAAGCACCAACCGCTATCTGACTCAAAGTGAAGTGAAACAACGGATGCATTCCACCAACGAACCCCGTATCCGCATACGTGGTGTGCGTCAGGATGTACTGAAGAAAGAAATGGCTGCCAGTGACAAAGTACGTATCCAATACGCCAGCAAATATGCAGGTTCCAGCAACTATTGGAAAAACTCTATCGGCATGAATAAAGCCATTATCGACAATAAGGTATTGGAAACAAAAGCAGAACAGGAAGCCAAGTTCGCAGCATTTGCTAAAGCCAAAGGCAACACTGATTATGAAAAAGTAGTCAGCGAAATTGATGCCGCCATCGAAAAGAGTAATCCTATTCTTTATAACTACACCTGTTTCCGTGAAGTCTTTCAAGGAGGTATAGAATTCGGCACTCCTTATCTGATTCTGGACAAGCTGAAAGACGCAATCAAAAATAAAGATAAAGAAGCGATTAATAAAAATATTGAAACGCTGAAAAAAGTATATGCCGATATACATAACAAAGACTACGATCACGAAGTAGACCGCAAAGTGGCCAAAGCTCTGTTGCCCCTGTATGCCGAAATGGTTCCTGCCAATGCTTTACCTGCCTTCTATACTACCATCCAGAAGGATTTTAAAGGTAACTATGACGCATACGTAGACCATTGTTATGACAATTCCATCTTCTCCAACGAAGCGAATTTCAATAAATTCATCAAGAAACCTACCGTGAAAGCCATAGAAAAAGATCCTATGACTGCATACGTACGGGCTAAATATGACTTGATGGACAAGCTGGGAAACGAACTGGCTGAATCGATGAAAGGCATGGATTTATTACACAAAACTTATGTACGCGGTCTGTGTGAAATGTATTCACCGGAACCCAAAGCTCCGGATGCCAACTTCACCATCCGTCTGACATACGGCAATGTGAAATCATACAATCCCAAAGACGGCGTACACTATAAATACTACACTACGCTGAAAGGTGTCATGGAAAAAGAGGATCCTACCAATCCGGAATTTGTTGTTCCCGCCAAACTGAAAGAATTGTATGAAACAAAAGATTTCGGACGTTATGCATTGCCCAACGGTGATATGCCTGCTTGTTTCCTGACTACCAATGATATTACCGGCGGTAATTCAGGTTCTCCCGTCATCAACGGTAACGGCGAACTCATCGGTGCCGCTTTTGACGGCAACTGGGAATCACTGAGTGGTGACATTAATTTCGACAACAACTTACAGCGTTGTATCGCAGTGGATATACGTTATGTATTATTCATCATCGACAAATTGGGCGGATGCAAACACCTGATTGACGAAATGACTATTGTTGAATAATGAAAAAGATACTATTACTCTCGCTATTTACTTTCACAACCCTTGCCGGCCATGCCGACGAGGGGATGTGGATGCTGACTGATCTGAAAGAACAGAATGCAGCCACCATGTATGATATGGGACTGGATATCAGCATTGATAAAGTATATTGTCCGGACAGCATCAGCCTGAAAGATGCTGTAGTGCATTTCGGAGGTGGTTGTACCGGTGAAATCATTTCTGCCGAAGGTCTTGTGCTGACCAATCATCATTGCGGTTACAGCTATATCCAGCAACACAGTTCGGTAGAACACGACTATCTGACTGACGGCTTCTGGGCTATGAGCCGCAAAGAAGAACTTCCCTGCAAGGGGCTGACTGTCACCTTCATAGACAGAATTCTGGACGTCACTCCTTATGTAAAGGAACAACTGGCCAAAGATGAGGACCCGGAAGGACTGAACTACCTGTCCCCCTCCTATCTGAGCAAAGTAGCCAAACGTTTTGCCGAACAAGAAAATATAGAGATCACTCCGTTCACCGCTTTGGAACTAAAGCCTTTCTACGGAGCCAACCGCTATTACTTGTTTATAAAGACCATCTATAAAGACGTCCGTATGGTAGGCGCTCCTCCTTCCTCCATCGGAAAGTTCGGAGCTGACACCGATAACTGGATGTGGCCCCGTCACTGTGGCGATTTCTCCATGTTCCGCATTTATGCAACACCCGACGGTAAACCTGCTGACTATAACGAAAGCAATGTACCCTTGAAGGTGAAAAAACATCTGACCATCAACCTGGGAGGAGTCAAAGAGGGAGACTTCACTTTCGTAATGGGATTTCCCGGACGCAACTGGCGATACATGATTTCGGACGAAGTGGAAGAACGTATGCAGACTACCAACTTCATGCGTAAGACCGTCCGCACCGTACGATTGAATAATCTGCTGGAAGAGATGCTGAAAAGTGATAAAGTACGCATCCAGTATGCCAGCAAATACGCCTCGTCAGCCAATTACTGGAAGAATGCTATCGGTATGAACGAAGGACTGGTTCAGCTGAAAGTACTTGATACGAAAAAGAAACAACAGGAAAAGCTTCTGGCTTACGGACGTGAGACGGGTACTGACGCCTACCAGAAAGCCTTCGATGCTATCCGGGAAATCGTGAGCAAACGCCGGGATGCCGTATATCATCAGCAAGCCATTTACGAAGTTTGCAAACTGGGAACGGAATTCTATAAGATTCCTTCCACAGACAAAGTCCTGCAAGCATTGAAAAAAGGATATAAAGTACCTCATGCTACTAAAGAAATCAATCCGCTGGATCATGCATTAAGCACACTGATCAAACAAGCCGATAAATTTTTCAATAAAGACTATAATCCCGAAATAGACCGTAAAGTTTCCAAAGCTTTGCTGAAAACTTACGCAGAATTAATTCCGGCCGAACAGCGCATCAGCATCTTTAAAGTAATAGACAAAGAATTCAAAGGAAACATTGACGCCTTTGTCGATGCTTGTTTTGATACATCCATCTTCCGAAGCCGTGAAGCCTTTGACAACTTTGTGGCAAAGCCGGATGCCAAGACATTGGAAAATGACCTGATGGTGCAATATGCCAAATCAGTAGACCAAGGTTATGCAGATACCGATGCAGCCATGAAAGCCGAAACCGATGCTTATAATCTGGCCCATAAAACCTGGGTAGAGGGTATGATGAAGCTGAAACAGCATGAAGGCACTCCTATTTATCCGGATGCCAACTCCACGTTACGTTTCACTTATGGTAAAGTAGGTTCATACAGCCCCAAAGACGGTATGGAATACAACTATTACACCACGTTGAAAGGAGTGATGGAAAAAGAGGATCCGAACAACTATGAATTCGTGGTTCCGGCCAAACTGAAGGACTTGTATAACAAGAAAGACTTCGGGCGCTATGCCATGAAAAATGGTGAAATGCCCATCTGTTTTGTTACAGGAACAGACAATACAGGAGGTAATTCCGGCTCCCCCGTTTTCAATAACAAAGGGGAATTGATCGGTACCGGCTTTGACCGCAACTACGAAGGACTGACCGGTGACATTGCTTACAATCCCCAGTTACAACGTGCAGCCTGTGTGGATATCCGCTATACCTTATTTATTATTGATAAGTTTGCAGGAGCGAAACACTTGGTAGATGAAATGACCATTGTGGAATAACAATACCGGACAACTATTTTTTAGAACGCGGACCACACGTAACAAGTGTCGTCCGCGTTCTCCTATTTTTCACAAGATAAGCCTCTATAAACGCGGACAAGAAATGACACTGGTTTCTTAACGTTTTTCCTTCTCCAACTCCTGCGGAATACGGAAAGCCGTATAAAGTTCCAGGACAGCGGCAATGGAAAGACAAACAATCCATTCGTTACGTTTCATGGTAAACATCAATACTCCTGTAAAGACCAGTGCGACAGCCCCGAAAATCTGCTGTCTACGCAAACGCTTGATGATAAAATTCCTTCCATCATAACGATTCCCCATGACCTGCACATAGCCGAACATCACAGCACCCAGCGTATACAGATAAGGCGCAAGCTCCCACCGGGTGATTTGCAACACCGCACCTGCCAGCAGCAGGACTGCCCCTGCCATCGAAATTATATTATAAGATTTACTCATTCTTCAAACACAAAAATATCCTCGTCGGGCTTCTTCATCAAATACTTCTCGCGTGCTATTTTCTCCAAAGCCTCAGGATTCGTGGTCAGTTCCTTCAGTTTCTCCGTATCTTCCTCATATTGCTTTCTATATTTCTCTATCTCACTATTCAGCGCGCTGATCTCACTGCGATGCTTTACCCGCTGAATCAAGCTGTTCTCATCCAGAAAACCAATAACTACAATAAAGATCAGCACCGTAATCATATACTTATGGCGCCGGATGTAGTTCCAAATAGTCAGCAATTTGCTCATACAAAGAATCCCTTTTTTGATTTTTGCAAAGATAGAAATATTTCAAGCAATCCTACCCATAAAAACGGATAATTTATGTACTTTTGCAGAACTCATATTAGAAAAAAGAACTCCGCTTATGGAAAATTATATCGTATCGGCACGAAAATATCGTCCCGCTACATTCGAATCGGTTGTGGGACAACGCGCGTTGACCATCACCTTAAAAAATGCTATTGCCACCGGCAAGCTGGCACATGCCTACCTGTTCTGCGGACCGCGTGGAGTGGGAAAAACAACGTGTGCACGTATCTTTGCCAAAACCATCAACTGCCAGACCCCCACTGCCGAAGGCGAAGCCTGCAATCAGTGTGAGTCTTGTCTGGCATTCAACGAACAGCGTTCTTACAACATACATGAGCTGGATGCCGCCAGCAACAACTCGGTAGAAGATATCCGTTCGCTGATTGAGCAGGTACGTATCCCGCCACAAATCGGCAAGTACAAGGTATATATCATTGATGAGGTCCACATGTTGTCGCAAGCCGCCTTCAATGCTTTTCTGAAAACATTGGAAGAACCGCCTCATCATGCCATCTTCATCCTTGCCACAACGGAAAAGCATAAGATACTGCCGACTATTCTGAGCCGTTGCCAGATTTATGACTTCAACCGCATCGGCATCAAAGACACTATCGACCATCTGCAATACGTTGCCAAACTGGAACATATCAACGCCGAACCCGAAGCCCTGACTGTCATCGCACAGAAAGCCGACGGTGGTATGCGCGACGCTCTTTCCATCTTCGACCAAGTAGTCAGCTTCACAGGTGGGAACATCACTTACAAAAGTGTGATTGAAAACCTGAATGTCTTGGATTACGAATATTATTTCAAGCTGACCGATTTGTTGCTTGAAAACAAAGTTCCCGAATCCATGCTGCTTTTTAACGACGTATTGAAAAAAGGATTTGACGGCAGTCATTTCATCACCGGACTATCCTCTCATTTCCGGGATTTGCTGGTGAGCAAGGACCCTTCCACCCTGCAATTGCTGGAAGTAGGCGCCGGTATCCGCGACCGCTATAAAGAACAAGCACAAAAATGCGACCAGAAATTCCTGTACCGTGCCATGAAGCTATGCAATGATTGTGACCTGAACTATCGTGCAAGCAAAAACAAACGTCTGCTGGTAGAACTGACACTGATTCAATGCGCCCAACTCACTCTGCCCGATGCCGACGATGCAAGTGGTGGGCGTGGCCCTAAGAAGATATTAAAACCCCTATTTACGCAGCAAGCGGCTTCCACAGACGCCACGCAGTCACAGCCTCAGGCTAAAACTGCCGCTGCACAGACCGCAGCAACTGCCGCTCCTCAGCTACAGGGTACAAGTACAGCCGGCAGTATGAACGCAAACCGTCCAAGCCCGCTGCCTCAGACCAGAGAAGAGAAAAAAATCCCGGTGTTCAAGGCGGGCTCACTCGGTATATCCCTGCGCCGTCCTTTGCACGAACAGCAAGCCGCGGAGAAGCAAGAAGCAAAAGCGGCAAGCACCGCTGTCCAAAACGATGCCACATACGAAGATTATATTTTCAATGAAAAAGATCTGGACTATTACTGGCGTGAATTTGCAGCCGCCCTGCCCAAAGAAGAGAAGGCTAACTCAGCACGAATGATGAACATGCATCCGCATTTGTTGAATGACACGACTTTTGAAGTGACAGTAGACAATGATATGGTAGAAAAATATATGGTACAATTGATACCATCGGTTCAGAATCACTTACGCGAACGTCTGCACAACCGGAAAATCACCATGACGGTACGTGTCAGTGCCCCTACCGAGAACATCCGTGCTTACAGCCACGTGGAACGTTTCCAGATGATGAGTAAGAAAAACCCGAATCTGCTGAAATTAAAAGAAGCACTGGGATTGGAGTTATCATAAAACCTATTAAAATAAAAAAACACCGGGAAATCCTTCAAATCCTTCATATTTACACAATACATTGTTTTTCAATGTGTTGTCGTGAAGGATTTTGAAAGGGATCCTTCATAAATGATTCATTGAGCGTAAGCTATACTTTTCCAGCCTTTGCGTCAATCAATTTATATCCATAATAATATCCCGATTAGATTGTTTTTACATCCATTATAAAATCAATCTGCCTGAACTATGGGTACTGTTTCTTATTCACCTTTTGTATTCACCACTTTCCGCATTATCATCCATACAGATAAGTGCTGGAAAAAGAAAAATTCTTGAATTGTTCAAATTCAAGAATCTACAACTTTAACTTTTCTACTTTTGCGGAGAGACAGGCTCTCGAACTTATACTTTCACAGAATATCATAAAACCGCAAACAACTGATAATCAAGTGTAAATTACAACATAGAGTAAAACTAAATGTTTCTAAATGTCTTTTGCTATCTCAATAATTGGGTGTATATTTGGGTGTAGAATTTCAAACGCACCCAATTATGAATATCAAGCGCAACATCATTTTTGCATTGGAGAGCCGGAAAAAGAACGGTGTGCCAATCGTAGAGAACGTACCCATCCGTATGCGTGTCATCTTTGCCAGCCAACGCATCGAGTTTACAACGGGCTACCGGATTGACGTAGCCAAATGGGATGCAGGCAAGCAGCGGGTAAAGAACGGATGTACCAACAAGCTAAAGCAGAGTGCAGCCGAAATCAATATGGACTTGCTGAAATACTATGCAGAAATCCAGAATATTTTCAAGGAATTTGAGGTGCAGGAGGTCATGCCAACGACCCAACAGTTGAAGGAAGCTTTCAACATGAGAATGAAAGACACCAGCGAAGAACAGCCGGAAGAAGCCCCTGTCAGCTTTTGGGAGATATTCGATGAGTTTGTAAAAGAGTGCGGTAACCAGAATAACTGGACGGCATCCACCTATGAGAAATTTGCAGCAGTGAGGAACCACCTCAAAGAGTTCAAGGAGGATGCAACGTTCAACTATTTCGACGAGTTTGGATTGAACGAATACGTCAACTTCCTGCGTGATACCAAGGATATGAGAAACAGCACCATCGGCAAGCAAATGGGATTCCTCAAATGGTTCTTGCGCTGGAGTTTCAAGAAAGGACATCATCAGAACATTGCATACGATACATTCAAACCGAAACTGAAAACCACCTCGAAAAAAGTAATCTTCCTGACTTGGGATGAACTGAACAAGCTGAAAGACTACCAGATACCCAAGGATAAGCAATACCTGGAACGTGTGCGTGATGTTTTCCTGTTCTGCTGCTTTACGAGTTTGCGGTATTCGGATGTTCGCAATCTGAAAAGAAGCGATGTGAAGTCTGACCACATCGAAATAACCACAGTCAAGACTGCCGACAGTCTAACGATTGAACTGAACAAATACAGCAAAGCCATACTGGACAAATACAAGGACATCCATTTCGAGAATTACATGGCTCTGCCCGTCATCAGCAACCAGAAGATGAACGATTACCTGAAAGAGCTGGGCGAACTGGCAGAAATCAACGAGCCTGTACGGGAAACCTACTACAAGGGAAATGAACGTATTGATGAAGTCACACCCAAGTACGCATTATTAAGCACCCATGCCGGAAGAAGGACTTTCATCTGCAATGCGCTGGCTCTCGGAATCCCTGCACAGGTGGTTATGAAATGGACGGGACACAGCGACTACAAGGCTATGAAACCCTACATTGACATAGCGGATGATATTAAGGCAAACGCCATGAACAAATTTAATCAACTATAAAAGTATCAAACAGTTTCATAGATAGTTGCCAATGACTATATTTGTAGAAATTATCATCACAATATGAGCAACAAGGAATCCAACATAGAAAAAACGAATTTTGATGCATTCATTCAAGCGGTCGGTTCAGAAATAGAACAGGCACAAGTAAGGCTGATTGTTGCAGCCAATGCACAAATGCTGTTCCATTACTGGAAGGTAGGCAATTACATCCTTTATCACCAGCAGCTGCACGGATGGGGAAGCAAAATCATCAAGCAGTTGGCAAAGGCTATCCGACTGCATTACCCTGAAAAGAAAGGCTATTCGGAACGTAACCTTACCTATATGTGTCAGTTTGCAAAAGCATATCCTTTAAGAGCGTTGCAAAGTTTCATAGAAACGGATGCAAGACTGTCTGTCCCGACCATACAGAGTGTGACCAATGAAGTATTGAAACTGAATGACAAGCAATTTACGCAGGAACTTACTGCGCAAATACAATCTATTGATTGTCAGATATTAACAATTACACAGGAGGTTCCTGCGCAAATTGAAGATGTGGGAAAAACCGTTTCTGCCATTTACAGGATGGGAATCAGGGAAATAGAAGAAGTTTTCTTGACCTCTCCTATAGCCAAAATAAACTGGACAAGCCAAATGACTATACTTGATAGTTCGCTACCTTTAGGTCTAAGCTACTGGTACATGAAGCAGTCCATAGAAATGGGATGGAGCAGCAATGTATTGAAATTACAGATTGACAGTGATTTGTATAGCCGACAAATCAGCAACAACAAGGTTAACAATTTCACGACCACACTTCCGGCTCCACAAAGCGACCTTGCCAATTATCTACTCAAAGACCCGTACATCTTTGATTTGGCAGGAGCCAAAGAAAAAGCAGACGAAAGGGATATTGAAGAACAGCTGGTGAAACACGTTACCCGCTACCTGTTGGAAATGGGCAACGGTTTTGCCTTCGTTGCCCGGCAGAAGCACTTCCAAGTAGGAAACAGCGATTTCTTTGCCGACTTGATTCTATATTCCATTCCGTTGCACGCATATATTGTCATAGAATTGAAAGCCACTCCTTTCAAGCCGGAATATGCCGGACAACTCAACTTTTACATCAACGTGGTGGATGATAAGTTGAGAGGGGAACACGACAACAAGACCATCGGTCTTTTGTTGTGCAGAGGGAAGGACGAAGTGGTTGCCCAGTATGCTCTTTCCGGCTATGACCAGCCCATCGGCATCAGCGATTACCAATTGAGCAAGGCGATTCCCGAGAAATTGAAATCAGCGTTGCCCAGCGTGGAAGAAGTGGAAGAAGAACTGGCTTCTTTCCTTGACAAAGCCCCCCAATAATAAGAGTATGCCATGCAGAAAACGATAACAACCCTCATTCCTCAATACGGGGAGCTGAACAGAATCTGCAAAGACTGGATTGTAAGCCATACTTTCTCTTTTGAAAAGCAGAAATTCACCGTTGATTTCTACTCGGAATGGAACGACATAACAGCTTTTGAACAAGCTATCCTTGAACTGGTACTTCATACACCGCCAGAGCCATGTACCCTACTGCTGAAAAGCCTGAAAAAGGAAGTCAGAGAATACACACGGCTTTATGAAGCTTACAGCCTTCCCCATGATGAGGTGATTATGCGTGTATGCAACCAATACGCAGACAGCTACAAGGAAGCCATCAGGGAAGAGATGGAAGTGGTGAACAGGCTGCGCAAACCGATGAACGAAGCCAACAACCGCTATGATTCCATCGGCTACCGAGAGCATACACCCGAAGAGGAAAAGCTGGCGGAAAGAGAATATGAGCGTTGCAAGGCTGAATATGAAAAGGAGAAAGCCCAGCTGGACCATCTTTATGAGCAGCAAACCCTTCTCCGGAAAGAAGCCCGGCAATACATGAAAAACCATTGCGATGACATCTACCTGCTTAGCGTACACTTCATGGGCATCCTGACCAAATATGTACCGGATGAAGAAAGCAAGCCGAACGAAGCAGACGAGCAGAACCGTACAGACAGCCAGCCGGAAACTGATACGGCAACCGCATCGGCTACGGCTACGACTGCCAGATTGCCTGAATATTTCAGCATGAAGCTGCTTTCCCTCATTCATGAAGTTTGTGCAGGGGAACAGTTTGAAGACATTACCGCACCGGATTTCTATGCCTGCATGAATCTGCATCCCTGCCAGTACGTACTGAAAATAAAGCCAAGGGAAAAGATACGGGTATGCTATCTGATTTCCCTGATGAGGGAGCAGTTGCCGGGGCAGGATAAGGACAAATGGAAGGAAGCCATCCTGAAACACCTGGATATTGATGAAGACTATTACAAGTCCAAGTACAGGGAACCCGTTTCCGATTTACCCAGTATTCCCAACCAAAAGTTCGCCAAGGAAATGGACGGAATATTCCGATAACCCGTGATATTCCAATATATTTTACGACATAACCACTTATACCACTCAAAATAATTTTTGAGTGGTATTTTTATTTCTTGATATTCAGCGATATAACAGAACAATCCGTATCTATCATCCACATACTTACCACTCAAAACCCTACCTAATTTTGCATCGTTCGAGAACAGAAGAAACAGCCTGTGCGCAGGGCTATTGTCAAACAAGTAATCATACGGACGATGAACAACCTCAAAGAACTGTTAATGAAACCCGTCTGGCAGATGACAGGCGAAGAGTTCCTTTTTCTAAGCAGACACGCTTCAGTACAGGCAGAAGTGCAAACCCAGCCGACCACCGACACGGAAAGAAAGTACGTGTACGGCATACTCGGCATAGCCAAGCTTTTCGGGTGCAGCCTGCCCACAGCCAACCGCATCAAGAAAAGCGGAAAGATAGACAAAGCCATTACCCAGATTGGACGCAAGATTATCGTGGATGCGGAACTGGCGCTGGAACTGGCTGGCAAGAAAACCGGAGGACGCAGATAAAGGAGGTGATTATGGACTATATAAAAGAAATATCACCCGAACAAGCCGTTATCCTCTGGCAGGAATCCCGGCTAAGTCTGTCAAGATGTTACGAGAAAGCCCCCGAAATTTTGAAAGTACACGGTTCTGTCATCGGGACGCTGGGCAATTTCAGCGCATCCATCGGCAAAGCCAAGAGCAAGAAGACCTTCAACGTATCGGCTATCGTAGCCGCTGCATTGAAGAACGGTACCGTGTTACGATATGCGGCTGAACTGCCCGAGGAAAAGCGGAAAGTGCTTTATATAGATACGGAGCAAAGCCCCTACCACTGCCTGAAAGTGATGAAGCGGATCCTGCGGATGGCAGGATTGCCCGACGACAGGGACAGCGGTTATCTGGAGTTTCTCGCTTTGAGAAAATACACCCCGGAACAGCGCATCAGCATTGTAGAACAGGCTATCTACCACTCACCGGATATTGGGCTGGTCATCATAGACGGCATCCGGGATATGGTGTACGACATCAACAGCCCCGGTGAATCCACCCGCATCATATCCAAGCTGATGCAGTGGACGGACGACAGGCAGATTCATATCCATACGATACTGCATCAGAACAAGGGGGATGAGAACGCAAGAGGGCACATCGGTACGGAACTGAACAACAAGGCAGAAACAGTCCTGCTGGTGGAAAAGGACAAGGGGAACAGCGACATCAGCCATGTTTCCGCCATGCACATCCGGGCGATGGACTTCGAGCCTTTTGCATTCCGCATCAACGACAGAGCCCTGCCCGAACTTGCGGAAGGTTACAAGCCAGAAGCAAGGAAGCCGGGAAGACCCTCGGTGGAAAAGTTTGACCCTTACAAGGATATTTCAGAACCGCAGCACCGTGCCGCACTGGAAGCCGCTTTTGCACTGAAAGAGGAATACGGCTACAAGGAGCTGGAAGATACCTTAATCAAGACTTATCTGGCAGAGGGGGTTAGGCTGAATCACCAGAATGCAGTGGCGCTTATCACCATGCTGCGCAACAAACGGATGATAGTGCAGGAAAACGGCAGGAAGTATTCCTTCAAGCCCGATTACCACTATTAGCCGACAATCCCGAAAATCGCTTCACTTTATTCCCGTATCCTATATATACGACAATTTAGTGAAGTGATTTCAGAAACAGACTAATCGCTTCACTTTATTCCGGGGGTCTATATATTAGGAGTTTAGTGAAGTGATTGTACTGACCGCATACTTTTAAGAGTTGCGGGCAAAAAGAGAAATAATCAAAGCACTCACTAAAAACGATTTCCTTATGAACATCGAGACTGCAAAACAAATCAATCTGGCTGACTACCTGCACAGCCTGGGTTATTCACCCGTCAAACAGCAGGGTATCAACCTTTGGTACAAATCTCCCTTGAGGGAAGAAACAGAGGCTTCCTTCAAAGTGAACACCGAGCGCAACCAGTGGTACGACTTCGGTTTAGGGAAAGGGGGCGGTATCATTGAACTGGCTGCACACCTGTATGCTACCGACCATGTACCTTACCTGCTGGAGCGGATTGCGGAACAGACACCGCATGTACACCCGGTATCTTTCTCTTTTGGCAAGCAGGACTCTTTCGGTCCGAGCTTCCAACAGCTGGAGATAGTACCGCTATCGTCTCCTGCCCTGCTTTCCTACTTAGAAGGTAGAGGAATAGATTTGGAGCTGGCAAAAAGAGAATGTAGTGAAGCCCGTTACACCCACAACGGCAAGCGTTACTTTGCCATTGCCTTCCCTAACGGTTCGGGTGGGTTTGAGGTTCGTAACTCCTATTTCAAGGGCTGCATCGCCCCCAAGGAAATCTCCCACATCAGACAGGCGGGAAAAGCGAGGAATACCTGCTATGTGTTCGAGGGGTTCATGGACTACCTCTCCTTTTTGACATTGAGACAAGAGAGCTGCCCGAATTATCCGGAATTGGACGGGCAGGACTACATCGTATTGAACTCCGTATCGAATGTAAACAAGGCTCTCTATCCGTTGGGCAATTACGAGCGCATCCACTGCTTTTTTGACAACGACCATGCAGGACTGGAAGCACTCCGGCAAATCCGCATGGAATACGGCAGAGAGCGGTACATCCGGGACGCTTCGCAGATTTACAGAGGATGCAAGGACTTGAACGAATACTTACAGAAACAGATTGAAAGAAAAAGGCAGCTCCAGTCCGCCAAAGGGGTGCGCAGCCAATCACCGGAAAAGAAGAACGGCTTCCAGTTATAGCCCACTATAACTACACGCTTCGCTTTCGTAGTTGTGGGCTCTCCCGAGGGGATTAGGGCTTTGCCCTAATGACCCACTCAGGGCGTTTCACCCCTGAGAACCCCGAGCAAAGAGTGACCCTCTCTTTGCAATCTCCGCTTATGGGTTACCCCTAAGAACCCCTCTGCGAAAGCGAGCAAAGTAAATCAATTGTAAACAAAGGAAAGAAGCTATGGCAACAAAATCAAGCATACATATCAAGCCTTGCAACATCGCATCGAGCGAGGCACACAACCGAAGGACTGCCGAGTATATGCGTAATATCGGGGAGTCCAGAATCTATGTCGTTCCCGAACTTTCCACCGATAACGAACAGTGGATAAATCCCGACTTCGGCACTCCCGAACTGCGAACTCATTATGACAATATCAAGCAAATGGTCAAGGAAAAGACCGGACGTGCCATGCAGGAAAAGGAAAGGGAACGCAAGGGAAAGAATGGAAAGATTATCAAGGTGGCGGGATGCTCACCCATCCGTGAAGGAGTATTGCTTATCAGACCGGACACCACACTGGCTGATGTACGCAAATTCGGTGAAGAGTGCCAAAGACGCTGGGGCATCACTCCGCTACAGATTTTCCTGCATAAAGACGAAGGGCATTGGCTGAACGGTCAGCCGGAAGCAGAAGACAAGGAGAGCTTCCAAGTCGGTAACAGATGGTTCAAACCAAATTATCATGCTCATGTCGTATTCGACTGGATGAACCATGAAACTGGAAAGAGCCGAAAGCTCAATGACGAGGATATGGCAACCATGCAGACCCTTGCTTCCGATATTCTCCTGATGGAACGTGGACAGGCAAAAGCTGTCACAGGTAAAGAGCATCTGGAACGAAATGATTTCATCATTGAGAAGCAGAAAGCCGAACTGCAACGTATAGAGGAAACCAAGCGACACAAGGAACAACAAGTAAGCCTTGCCGAACAGGAACTCAAACAGGTAAAAGCAGAGATACGCACGGACAAACTAAAGAAAACAGCCACCAATGCTGCTACCGCCATAGCAAGCGGTGTAGGTTCTCTTTTCGGAAGCGGTAAGCTGAAAGAACTGGAACATCACATCGAGCAGCTACATCAGGAAATTACCAAACGGGACAAAGCTACTGATGAATTAAAAATTCAGATACAACAAATACAGGAACAGCATAGCAGACAAATTCGTAATCTTCAAAGAATACATAATCAAGAACTTGAAGCCAAAGACAAGGAAATATCACGATTGAGCACCTTGCTTGAAAAAGCCCACAAATGGTTTCCCATGTTCAAAGAGATGTTGAGAATGGAAAAATTATGCGCTGTTATCGGGTTTACCAAAGACATGATAGAAAACCTCTTGACAAAGAAAGAATCCATACAATGTAGTGGCAAAATTTATTCCGAAGAACACAGGTGGAAATTTGACATCAAGAATGATATTTTTAGGGTTGAGAAACATCCGATGGATAGTGGTAAGCTTATGCTGACCATAAACCGACAACCCATAGTACAATGGTTTAAGGAACAATGGGAAAAGTTACAGCAGAATCTACGTAACTCGGTGCAGAGAGAGCAAAAATCCAGAGGATTTAGAATATAGAATAGCCTATTATTAATAAAATCAAGTATCTATGCATCCAAACAGATTGTTTTTATTACAGAATCAAAATCCTAAGAATTTATAAAAAATGAAGCCTAAAGAAGTTTTGGAAAAATGGATAGATTGCTTTAACAAAGCAGATGCTTATCATATAGCAGAGCTGTATGCTACTAATGCAGTAAATCATCAAGTCGCAAACGAACCAATAATAGGTAAAGAATCAATCTACAAAATGTTTGTGAATGAATTTGCCACTGCTAAAATGGTTTGTATGGTGGAAAATATTTTTGAAGATGGCGAATGGGCTATCATGGAATGGAAAGACTCTCTTGGACTTCGTGGATGCGGATTTTTTCATGTAAAAGATAACAAAATCGTCTTTCAAAGAGGGTATTGGGATAAACTTTCATTCTTGAAGCAACACAATCTTCCAATTGAATAAGTACTATCAGAATACGGACTGGGAAATTGAAATACCCAGTCCGAGTTATATAATGAATTTTACTTGTTAAACTATTTAAAGTCAGTTGGATAACAAACCATACCTTTCACATTCTCAGTAGCTCCAGGTATTAATTCAGCCACCATGCAATATTCATGAGAGACTTCGAAAGGAAATTCAATTCCTAAATCGATAGCCTTGCGATAGCCAAATCGAGGATAATACTCTTTATGCCCCAATACGACTGCTGTGCCGTAACCCAAAAGTGCTGCCCTCTGATGGGCTTACTGAATCAACATCCCCCCCCCAATTCCCTTACGCTGGAATTCCGGCAAGACTGCCAATGGAGCTACACTCAGGGATGTGACAGACTGGGTGTCACTGTCTATCTTTACTTCTGTAAGTAAGATATACCAGACAATTTGTTTTTCTGTCATTTTCTTGTTCTTATCTAATTGTTAGGCTCATTGTTGTTATACATTGTTTAATTATAGATAAATCGTGAATATCCTTCTCTCTTAAATCGTAGCCCGAATGGAATACTTGTTGCCCTTTTGCAGAAATGCAAGGGATGCTTCTGCCTTCAAAGACTGCTGTTCCAAAATAGTCCGGTTGAAATTCATACCAGCCTCCATCCAAGTCGGCTTGTTTGGAAGTGCCGTCCGCATTCAAGACAAAAGGATGGATATCAATATAGCCTAATTCTTTGCTATACAGTTCCACACGGGTGGGCAACCAATTTGTTTCAATTTGATATCCTCTCTCCTGCAAAAGATCAAGGAGTTGGTCTGTATAATTGGCATCAAAATCAATGTCAATATCTCTATGCAAGCGGGTTTGCTGTCCGTACAAGACATCCACTCCCCAGCCTCCATCCAACCAAAACTGCATGTCCAGGCTTTCCAACAAGTCCAAAACTTGAAATAACTCTGTAATCGTAGTGTGTTCTTTCTTTGTCATATAATAATTCTTTAATAAATAATACTATGCGTAATTATCCAACTGCTTGATTGAAGAAATAAAATTTGCACCCACTCCAATCAGAAAGATAACCCATCCGCTGATCATAAAGACGGATGTGATACCCCATGCTTCCACCCAATATCCTGAAGCTACGATACCCAGCATTGATGGAAAGGTACTCAAACTAAAGATGAGAGAAAAAGTCCGTCCAAGCATGTCCGAAGCCAAGTTCTGCTGAATAATAGCGATGAAAAGCGCATGGTAAATGGAATAGGCTATGCCTCCTGTAAATGTTAGGCAAACAAAACCTATAAATGCGCTTGATGGTAAATAACTGGCGCTAATCAGATACAATCCCAATATCACATAAGCCGTATGCATCACTAATGTTTGCTTGCTTTTCAAAGCCTTACAGGCAAGTACTAAACCGCCCAACAATGCCCCTGAGCCCCAACCCATTTCCACAACTCCCATTTGCAAAATGTTTCCGTTGAAATGCAGAAGCGTCATAAAAGGAAATAACGTAAAAACAGGCATAAGGACAAAAGTCACCAGCGTAAAGCATACGAATAAAGGCAAAATGCCCATTGTACGCCGCAAGGTATGCCAACATTCCGTCAGTTCTTTTTTGAAATCTGGAAGAACTTTCGTTTTTTGAAGAGAAGGAATCTGGACACAAAGTAAGGTCAGACAAGCAGCAACAGCTCCGATCACATCTATGAGCAGAATATACTGTATGGGAAGCCAAACAACGAGGCTTGCCCCTACAACGGGAGCTATCACCTCACTGAAGGATTGAATGGAATGGTACAAACCTGATACCCTGACAAGATGGTGCTTGGGAACCAGTAGAGGGATGCTTGCCTGTAAAGCAGGTGCATGAAACGTACTGCCTATTGAACGACAAGCAGTCAATAGATAAAAAAAAGAAAGGTCTTTATAACCCTTGGTTATCACAATAAAAAGACATAGGGTACAGAACGCGATGAACAAGTCCGAATAAAACATCGTTTTCTTTCGATTCCATCTGTCAACATAGACCCCGGCAAACAAGCCTAATACAAATTGTGGTAAAAATCCAGCTAAAATAGCCAGAGATAAAGCTGTCGGGGATTTAAATTCGTTGCTAATCCAAAAAATAATGGAGAAGCCAACAATCGTACTTGTTAAAATAGATATGAGTTGGCCTATTCCTATCACGGCCAAAGTTGATTTCCAATGATTCATTGTGCTAATATTTCATGCGTTTATAGATAAGTACTTTCGTACATTAAGCAAAACGAAATTCTATCCACACAAAAAACTTGTATTATAATCCACTCCTGACGTTGGAATACAATAACAAATACTTTCAGGACGATGTAAAGTCCTGAAAAATCAAACTGAATGGATAGATAAATATTAGTCTTTTCTCATCGGATTCTTTTAATATCGCTACTCTTTTATTATGTAGTGGTTGTATTATCTTAAATAAAACAAAAACACCGACTTTACATTCTTGGGTGTAAAACTGGGTGTTTGTTTTGCAATCTGCTGATTTTCAGCGTTTGTTGCGGAGAGACAGGGATTCGAACCCCGGATACCCTTTTGGGGTATACACGCTTTCCAGGCGTGCCTCTTCAACCACTCGAGCACCTCTCCTTTTTTCGGAGTGCAAAAATAGAACAAATTTTCAAAACCAGCAAATATTTGAGTCCACAATCTATCTATTCATTCCAAGAGATACATCTATAAATCGTGATTACGCATCCGATACTCCGCCAATTCCTCATACTTAGTACCCGGACGGCCGTAATTACAATACGGATAAATGGAAATACCACCGCGCGGAGTAAAAATGCCCGTCACCTCAATATATTTAGGATCCATCAGCTTAATCAAATCTTTCATGATGATATTCACGCAATCTTCATGAAAATCGCCATGATTACGGAAACTAAACAAATACAGCTTCAAGCTCTTGCTCTCCACCATTTTCACATCAGGCAGGTAGGAGATACGGATTTCCGCAAAATCGGGCTGTCCTGTAATAGGACACAAACTGGTAAATTCGGGACAGTTAAAACGTACCCAATAGTCGTTTCCGGGATGTTTGTTCACAAAGGACTCCAACACTTCGGGAGCATAATCTTGCCTGTACTCGGTCTTCGACCCGAGAAGGGTCAATTCATCTTTTCTTTCCATTAAAATCTGTTTTTTTCATATTCATGTTTTCTCTTTCATACCTTGGAATAGAAATTCTCTCCCTGTCAAGTACATCGTTTCACTGAAGTGATGAAACTGTACCACTTGAGTGATGAAACTTCTTCACTTCAGTGATAAAATTTGCTCACTAAAGTGAAACGATATACCCGGCAAGAAAGGAACACCTTTCATACAAAGAGAAAACACCTTCGTTTATCCTAGCATTTCTCTCTTTCCGCCTTTATCTCCAGATACTTTTCCAATCCTTCACGACGGAGCTTACAGGCCGGGCAATGACCGCAGCCATCCCCCTGTACGCCATTATAGCAAGTCAGCGTTTCATGCCGGATCAAATCGAGCACGCCCAATTCGTCCGCCAACGCCCATGTTTCCGCTTTATCAATCCACATCAACGGAGTGTGAAGCACGAACTGCTCGTCCATGGCAAGGTTCAATGTCACATTCAGCGACTTGATAAAAGCATCCCGGCAATCGGGATAACCGCTGAAGTCTGTCTGTGACACACCGGTCACGATATGATTGATTCCCAATTCGCGTGCATAGACAGCCGCAATGCTCAGAAAGAACAAATTCCGCCCCGGCACAAACGTATTAGGGAAACTATCGGCAGGCTTCACCTCATCCATCGTTATCGTAGTATCTGTCAGCGAATTTTTACCCAGGTTGCCTATAAAGGAAACATCCATCGCTTTAAACTCCACCCCTGCCTTTCCGGCAATAGCACGGGCCAGCTCCACTTCCTTCACATGCTTTTGTCCATAGATAAAGCTTAAAGCATACACTTTGCGGAAATGTTTTTTTGCCCAAAACAGGCAAGTGGTTGAGTCCTGCCCTCCGCTGAACACAACCAATGCGTCACTTTTATTCATTGTTGACAATTTTTCAATTTACTAATACGCCAATGTGCCAATTGCCGCGCTATGTGGATATGCTGCGCCATATACCGCATGGTAATTGGCTAACCGGCACACTGACACATCAGCATCTTATTAAAGTTCTTTGATTTTCAATACATTGTATGAGATATGCTCATCAAAGACATCACTGCCATCCACCTTCTTGATGTAATTTACCACACGGATGGTAACGGGCAGGATAATAATTTCATAGAGTGTCTTGAGCACTGCCTGAATAACCATCATCTTTATCAGTTCACCGACAGGCATCAAACCTCCAAAGGCAACAGGAAAGAAAATCATGGAATCGGCACTCTCACCCACCAAAGTAGAAGTGATGGCACGAAGTGAAAAGTTCTTTCCTCCCGAAGCCAGCTTCATTTTACTCATGACATAGGCATTGAGAAAAGAGCCGACCAAGAAAGCGGTCAGACTGGCTACAGCGATGCGGGGCGCCATGCCGAAAACGAAGTTGAAGCCCTCCTCTCCTTCCCAAAACGGAGCTGCGGGCATCAGAATGGCAAGCTGCGCCAAAGCTACCACCATGAAATTCATGGCAAAGCCCATCCAAATGATAAGACGTGCCTTGCGGAAGCCCCATACTTCGGCTATACAATCATTGATAATGTAAGAGATAGGAAATACAACCAGTCCGGCAGTTGCCGTAATTTTCCAGATCTGGACAACTTTGGTTTCCAATAAATTTGCTGCGACAAGACATACACAAAACAGTATGCCAAGCAACATGAACGATACAGATACAGTATTATTATTCTTCATTTCTCCTGTTTTTTACGTGGTGTTCTAGAATACACGACCGCTATTCACGGCATCATACGTCTATTTTTTAATTCGGGGTGCAAAGATAGAAATTATTTCCGAGTTAACCGGATATAACTGCATTAAATATTCTTATCAAGAAGAAACAGCCTCATCAAATAATTACCTTTTCTATAGCCAAACAGTATGGAACAATGAAAGATGAAGCGTCACAAACAGGTGGGTATCAGTGAAAACGATTTTAGGGGCAGATTGAATCCACCCCTAAAAGACAGGATAAAAAATCCTTTATTCAAACAAAGCAATCGTCTTCTTTATAATTTCGATACACTCCTTTAATTGTTCCTCTGTAATCACCAATGGCGGAGCAAAACGAATAATATTCGTATGTGTCGGTTTGGCCAGCAAACCGTTTTCGGCCAATTTCAAGCAAATCTCCCACGCCAAATCCTTCGTTTCATCATTATTGATTATCAACGCATTCAGCAATCCCTTGCCCCGGACAAAAGAAGCCACACGAGATGTTTCGCACAGTTTTCTCATCTCTTCCCGGAATATCAGTCCCAGCCTGTATGCCCTGTCCGCCAACTGTTCGTCCCGTACTACCTCCAGCGCCGTAACAGCCACTGCCGCAGCAATAGGATTTCCGCCAAAAGTGGAGCCATGTTGCCCCGGACGGATAACATCCATCACTTCATTGCATGATAATACCGCAGAAACAGGACAGGCCCCACCCGATAAAGCCTTTCCCAAAATCAGGATATCCGGATGAACATTCTCATAGTCACAAGCCAGCAATTTGCCTGTACGGGCAATGCCGGTCTGCACTTCATCGGCTATAAAAAGTACATTGTGGGCACGGCACAAGTCGTAACATTTTTTCAAATATCCCTCATCGGGTACATAAGCACCTGCCTCTCCCTGAATGGGCTCAACCAGGAATCCGGCCACATGAGGATGTTCGTCCAGCACTTTCGCCAATGCTTCGGCATCATTGTAGGGAATCACGACAAAGCCGGGGGTAAAAGGTCCGTAGTTATTGTAAGCGTCCGGATCAATGGAGAAAGAAACGATAGTGGTAGTACGCCCATGAAAATTATTCCGGCATACAACGATTTCCGCCGTATCCTTGGGAAGCTTTTTTACTTCATACGCCCATTTGCGGCAAAGCTTCAATGCGGTTTCTACTGCCTCGGCTCCCGTATTCATCGGTAAAACCTTGTCATATCCGAAATAACGGGTGACAAATTCTTCATACCGTCCCAACTGGCTGTTATAAAAAGCGCGTGAAGTCAAAGTCAGCTTTCGCGCCTGTTTTACCAACGTATCGATAATACGCGGATGACAATGTCCTTGGTTCACTGCCGAATAAGCGGAAAGGAAATCATAATATTTCTTTCCTTCCACATCCCATACAAACACACCTTCTCCCTTATCCAATACCACAGGAACAGGATGATAATTGTGTGCTCCATGTTTGTTCTCAAGCTCCATCAATTGAGCTGCCGATAATTTTGCATCCATAAGCTTTTTATCATTTAATGTTTTTCTTTCTTCAAGAATATTTCCGCCATCATGCAACGGGCACTTCCTCCTCCCAGCGTTTCAATGGTAGGGATGGGCATGGGAAGCAACGCGTTATACTTAGACAGCCGTTGTAACTGGCCTTCATCCAACGAATCGTAAGCACTTTGAGACATCACTAGAAACAATGCGCCTTTCCCGTTCTCCACCTGAAGCATATTTCCGGCAAAATGATGCATCTGTTCCTCGGAGATGGCAATGATTTCTTTCCCTGTCTGCCGCAAGACGTGACAAACCTGCTCACGCTCTTCCACGTCGTCGATGCTGTCCAGACAAACGACCGCATAATCTGTCGCCACACACATCATGACATTGGTATGATAAATGGGCAGACGTTGTCCGTTTACAGTCTGATAAGCATGAAAGGACACCGGACTAAAATTCTGCTCCTTGCAGAACCGACCAAATAAAGCTTCGTCCACCCGTTGCGACAAAGCCGCGTATGCATAACGGTTCACCCGGTCCAGAATGATTCCCCCGGTCCCCTCCAGGAACCGGTTTTCTTCTTCAAAACCTGTATAATCTACCTTCCGACGGATGCTGAACCCCTCCGACTCTATCCGCTGCAAGATATCCGCCCGTCTTTCCGCCCTGCGGTTTTCCGCAAACATAGGATACAGCACCACCGTTCCGTCGTCGTGAAAGGACACCCAGTTGTTCGGAAATATGGAATCCGGAGTATGAGGTATCGGGGTATCCTGCACCGCTATTACCTCTATGCCGTTTGCACGCAACTTATCCACCATGCCCCGAAATTCCTTCAAGGCACAAGCTTGTACTGTTTCACCTGCCGCAACTGTCCGCTGCTGGAAATAATTGTTGGCCGCTGTTTCTTCATTGAACCCGAAGGCCACGGGTTCCACCATCAAAATGTGGTTTGTTGTTTGTTTAGTCATTTTCTCGGATTAATGGTAAGGTGGAGCAGCGCAACAGTCCGCCCATCTTAGATATTTCATAATAAGGTACACGCTCTACCGTCATTCCCCATACCTCTTCCATAAAGGTATTCAGGCGGATAAAGTTCTTTTCAGAAACCACTACCTCAGGAGAGATGGAAAAGACATTCGTATTCATATAGTACATCTCTTCCCGCGTTATTTCAAATACATTCTCCCTGCCGAACAAATCGAGCAGAGTATGATAATCCTGAGGATACATAAATCCGTCCTTATAAATAATCGCATGCCCTTTCCCTACCGGCATAAAGGTACAATCCAGATGCAGAATCCCCGCACGTGGATCTGTATTATGTTTTTTCAGCTCCAAGGGGATGAATATCTTCCCCGGACAGATTTCTTTCAGAAAGGAAAAAGCATACCGGTTGGTACGTGCCGTCTTCATCTGCGGGTAATCGGGCTGGGTATAAAGGCCTACAAACACTATATTATTGTAAAGCACCACATCACCTCCCTCTACGTGCGCCTTTTCGGGAAGGTTGAAAATCTTGTTATAAGCTATCTGATTATAGACCACTTCGTAGGCTTCCTTCTCATCCTCCCGGTTGGGGATGATGTTGGAAACAATAATCTTGTCGTCAATCACAAATCCCACATCACGGGCAAACACCTGATTACAATTCTCCAGTGTCCACGGGCGATAGACCTGTACCCCATATTTCAACAATACGCTTTCAAAGCATCTCATCTCTTTGAAAATATCTTCTTCATGGGGGTATATGTTATGCAATACGGACTCGTATGACTTGGCGTCATAAGTTTCTTCCAGCGTGGGGACCTTCCCTATGGAACCGGGTTGTCCAAGCACCACAGCTTTCAATGTAGAAGTTTCATTCTTTACGTTAAGCTGCATAAATCTAATATATTTATGCAAATATAAGAAGTTTACTCAACTAAACAAATGAATTGCCCGAATAATTCTACCCTATTGATTTATCAATTATATTTGTAACCGAAAAAAGAAGGTAAGATGAAAAAACAAGAACTTTATAACAAGGTGATCGCTTATTTTCAAGAAGCGATGCCTGTTGCCGAAACCGAACTTCATTACAATAACCCATTCGAGTTATTGATAGCTGTTATCCTGAGTGCACAATGCACGGACAAACGGGTAAATATGATCACCCCTCCTCTTTACCGGGATTTCCCGACTCCTGAGGCATTGGCCGCTTCGACGCCGGAAGTGATTTATGAATACATACGGAGTGTAAGTTATCCCAACAACAAGGCAAAACACCTGGTGGGCATGGCGCAAATGCTGGTGAAAGATTTTCATAGCGAAGTACCGGGAACATTGGAAGAACTGGTCAAACTGCCGGGAGTGGGACGCAAGACAGCCAACGTCATCCAAAGTGTAGTATTCAATAAAGCGGCCATGGCGGTAGATACACATGTGTTCCGCGTGAGCCACCGCATCGGGCTGGTTCCTCAAACCTGCACCACACCGCTGGCTACCGAGAAATATCTGATGAAGTATATTCCGAAGGAGATTGTGCCCACCGCACATCATTGGCTTATTTTACACGGAAGATATGTTTGTGTGGCACGGACACCGAAATGTTCGGAATGCGGGTTGAACGGATTGTGCCGGTATTCGTTGAAGCCGGCTTTATAAACAAATTTTCATTCCATCGTATGCAAAATGCACATGCGGCGGCAATAACCGTTCAGCATCAGCATGTAATCCTATATGATGACTCATGTGAATAAAATAGGTTTCCCCGGCTCCTATTCTTTGTGCATTGTCCAAAGCCTCCTTCAAATTCTGGTGGGTATGGTGAGGCTGAGGACGCAATGCATTCATTACCAACACATCCAGTCCTTGCAGCAAATCATATTCAGCCCCAGGCATCGTCAACATATCGGTAATCCATGCCATCCGGCCGATACGGTATCCCAAAATGGGCAGTTTGCCGTGCATTACCCGAAGAGGTGTCACCTCTACTTTGTTTCCTTCGGGATTGCCGATAATAAAAGGAGAATCGGGAACAATTTCCTCTAATGTAATACGGGGAACTCCCGGATAAAGATGTTCGGCAAAACAATAAGGAATACGCTGGCGTAAACGCTCTGCCGTATATTGTTCGGCATAAACCGGCACATCGCGAAAACGACAGAAAGGACGCAAATCATCCAAGCCTCCTACATGGTCATAGTGTTCGTGAGTAATCAAAACGCCGTCCAACGGCTTGAAATCGTTCAACCGTATCATCTGTTCACGGAAATCGGGACCGCAATCTATTAGAATCCGGAGCCCTTCCGTTTCTACCAGTCCCGAACAACGCAAACGGTTGTCCCGGGGATCGCTGCTGGTGCATACCGGACATTTGCACCCTATTTCGGGTACTCCCGTAGACGTTCCGCTGCCTAGTATTGTAATCTTCATATCATACCTTATATAAAATTCACTTCGGGAGAGATAGCCACCCCGAACTTTTGAAGCACAGACTCCTGTATCCGTCTGGCAAGAGCAATCACTTCATCTCCCGTAGCGCCCCCACAGTTCACCAAGACCAATGCCTGTTTAGAATGAACACCCGCGCGTCCTATTTGTTTGCCTTTCCAGCCGCAACGGTCTATCATCCATGCAGCAGGAATCTTCACCCTATTGCCATCCACCTCATAATGTGGCATATCAGGATACTGTTGCTGTACTATTTCAAACTGCCTGCGTGGAACAATCGGATTCATAAAGAAACTTCCGGCATTTCCCTGCACCCGGGGATCGGGCAACTTGGCTTCACGCACGGCAATAATCACCTTCCTTACATTCTCCAATGCCACCTCACCTCCTCGCTTTTCCAATTCGCCACGCACATTTCCATACTCCAGATTAAAAACCGGCTGTTTACTTAAACGATAGGTGACGTAAGTCACTATATATTTACCTTTCAAATCTTTCTTGAAAATGCTTTCACGATAAGCATAACGGCATTCCTCTTTGGTAAAAATCCGTTTCCTGCCGGTTTCCACCTCGACGGTTTCCACACTTACAATCAAATCTTTTGCCTCAACACCATACGCACCGATATTCTGAACGGCAGAAGCACCCACTTCACCGGGAATCAATGACAGATTTTCAGCACCATACCAACTGTTTTTCACGGTATATGCCACAAAATCATCCCACACCTCACCGGCTCCTGCCCTTACCTCTATTTCCTGTTCGTTTTCAGCAACCACCTCATACCCCCGGATAGCCGAATGCAGGACAGTTCCCGCATAATCACCTTTAAAAAGCAGATTGCTTCCTCCGCCAATATGCAACCAGTTACCGGCCATCAGTTTTTTATCCGACAAGATGGATTGCAGCTCTGTCACCGATTCATATTCCACAAACAAAGATGCCTTCACATCCATACCAAATGTATTATGAGGCAACAGAGAGTAGTCTTTTATTTCCTTCATTTACAATCAAATCAATCGCTCAGATCCTCAAACTGCATCAGTTTCCACAGACCGTGGCGCCGTTCAAAATAGAGCGTATTATTAAATCCATTGCCAAAACCTTTCATTTCAATCACCTTCGTATTGGAATGCACATTCTCGTTCTGGCCATAGTTTACATTAGTCAGATTCTCACGAGGCAATACAGGCTGGAATGCGAACCATTGCCCGGCCTCCAAAGTCGTTTCCAGTATCTGAAACTCGTCTTCGGGATCAGCGGTCACAAACTTCAACGGTTCGTGCAAACGAGACAACTGGAAAACAGAATCATTGGCAAAACGTTCATAAAACTCAAAGAAGTCCTCCTTACCGGTATCCTCTCTCGGCATATCCGCAAAATCTATGGCTTCCAGTTTCCACAGCCCCTTCAGCCGCTCAAAATAGTACCGCTTGATTTTTCCCTTCTTCAAGTAAATCCATTCTATCTTGACACTGGTTAGACCCGTATCTTTCTCCATTTCCATGTCTTCCGCCTTATCGAACAGAACTGTATAGGCATCCTGCCGGCTGAATAAAGGATCGTGTTTCCATTGCTCCTTTTCAATGTGCTCTTTCTTTTCCATTGTATAATACGGCAAAGGGAACACGATGCGTGACAATTGTAATTTTTCATCACTGGCAAAATTGTAGAAAAAGTCGGCAAAACTTTCGTCGGCCGTAGCGGGAACCATTGGTTCTTCCTCTACCACAGCCATCGCTTCTGTTGTGTCCGGGGTTGCAGTCAGCGAATCAATCTCCTCAGTAAGCGTCTCGAAGGGGTCCATTTTCTTTTTCCCACCTCCACAGGAGCTTATCAGCATAAGCAGACAAACTCCGATTATAAGTTTTCTCATTTTCTATATTTAGAAAAAATCGATGCAAAAATATCGTTTTTTTTAGTTTTCAGCAAAATATATGGGTTTAATTCGCTAACTTTGCGGTCATTAAAAAATAAAGAAGAAACTATGTTAGCTAAAATAGAACAATTACTTCAGGAAATTGAAGGCTTGCAAGCAGCCAATGCGGAAGAATTGGAAGCCTTGCGCATTAAATATCTTAGCAAAAAAGGAGCGATTAATGAGTTGATGGCAGACTTCCGCAACGTACCTGCCGAGCAGAAAAAAGAGGTGGGTATGAAACTGAACGAGCTGAAGAACAAGGCTCAGGAGCGTATCGCCTCATTGAAAGAAGCTTTCGAAACCCAAGATAACAGCGCAGCCGAAATGGATCTTACCCGTACGGCTTATCCCATCGAACTGGGAACACGTCACCCGCTGAGCATTGTAAAGAATGAAATCATTGATATATTCCATCGGCTGGGCTTCAGTATTGCCGACGGTCCCGAAATAGAAGACGACTTGCACGTATTCACTGCCATGAATTTTGCCGAAGACCATCCTGCACGTGATATGCAAGATACTTTCTTCATCGAAGCCAATCAGGAAGATGTGAAAAAGAACATCGTACTTCGCACTCACACCTCTTCCGTACAGGCAAGAGCTATGGAACATTCGCAACCTCCTATCCGCATCATCTGTCCGGGACGTGTATACCGCAATGAAGCGATCAGTTATCGTGCCCATGCATTCTTCCATCAAGTGGAAGCACTCTACATTGACAAGAATGTATCATTCACTGATTTGAAGCAGGTATTGCTGTTGTTTGCCAAAGAAATGTTCGGCGAAGATACTCAAATCCGTCTGCGTCCGTCCTATTTCCCGTTCACCGAACCAAGTGCCGAAATGGATATCAGTTGTAATATTTGCGGCGGAAAAGGTTGTCCGTTCTGTAAAGGCACAGGCTGGGTGGAAATTCTGGGATGTGGTATGGTGGATCCGAATGTATTGGAAGCCAACGGCATTGACAGCAAAGTTTACTCAGGCTATGCGCTAGGTATGGGTATTGAACGCATTACCAACTTGAAATATCGTGTAAACGACTTACGATTATTCTCTGAAAACGATACCCGCTTCCTGAAAGAATTCGAAGCAGCCAATTAATAATGTATCAATGTGACCATGTGCTGATATGCCAATTGCCATGCGGAATAGAACGCGGTCAATTGGCATATTAACATATTGCCACATTAGCATATTGATACATTGACATATTAGCACATTATTGCTTATGAAGGACAAGCTGATTACCAAAAATTATATAGAAATACTGGCAGCCAATTTTCTATTATTCTTTGGATTCTGGTTACTGATGCCTGTATTGCCTTTCTATCTGGCAGAAGTTTTCGACGCCAACAAAACAACCATAGGGGCCATACTTTCCTGTTACACCATTGCCGCCCTGTGCATACGCCCCTTTTCCGGCTATCTGTTAGATACATTTGCCCGCAAACCACTTTATCTGTTGGCTTATTTCACTTTTACCGCCATCTTCGGAGGATATCTCATTGCAGGAACACTCACCTTATTTATTTTATTCCGCATTATACACGGAGTATCATTCGGCATGGTGACAGTCAGCGGAAATACCATTGTCATTGATATCATGCCTTCTTCACGCCGTGGGGAAGGATTAGGATATTATGGGCTGGCAAACAATATAGCCATGTCCATCGGACCGATGACCGGACTCTTCCTGCATGATGCAGGAGCAGACTATACGCTTATCTTCTGTTGCTCATTAGGTTCCTGCCTGATAGGATTTCTATGCGCCTCATTGGTAAAGACCACCTACAAACCTCCTGTAAAACGAGAACCGATATCATTGGACCGCTTTATTTTGCTTAAAGGAATACCGGCAGGTTTCAGTCTGTTATTACTATCCATCCCTTATGGCATGACCACCAATTACGTTGCAATGTATGCCAAGCAAATAGGTATCCAGGCATCCACCGGTTTCTTCTTCACCTTCATGGCATTAGGAATGGCAGTTTCCCGTCTTTTCTCCGGACGCCTGGTAGACCGGGGAATGGTTACTCAAGTTATTGAAGCCGGTCTGTATCTAGTCTGCTTCTGTTTCTTCGGTTTGAGTTCATGCGGATGGCTGACAACATGGAGTCTGCAATGGACCACTTATTTTCTGTTCACCATAGCTCTTTTACTAGGTATTGGGTTTGGAACCATGTTCCCCGCCTATAACACGCTGTTTGTGAACTTGGCCCCCAACAACCAGCGTGGTACGGCAACCAGTACCTACTTGACTTCGTGGGATGTAGGTATAGGCGCCGGCATGTTATTGGGCGGATATATAGCAGAAATAGCCACCTTCAAGATGGCCTATCTATTCGGAGCCGCACTCACTGTTATTTCGTTATTTTATTTTAGAAGCAAAGTGGCTCCCCACTTCCACCGACATAAGTTGCGCTAATCCTTATATGTCAGTACCATGATATGGGAAAGCCGGTCGTTCACAACCGACAATTGGGTTGAAAGAATAAACGAATGGAATAAAGGAGCATTCTCCAACAGAAATGCCGGCAAATAAGGCTCGAAACGTTCCGGGTTGCGGGAAATCTTGTTCATGTCCGCCACAAGCATAAAGGCTGCATCACGTGAAAGATTAGCTACACATTCATTGAACAATGTCCTGCTATTTCTTTCGTAGGCCTCTTCCATATAATTTGCCATGGAATCTTTATCAGCAGAAATAATCAAACTATCTTCCCTTATATCCGGAATATTCTTCAATTTTTCGGCCATCTGGTTCACACAGCCGCATGAATCAGGCATAAAAGTATCTCCGGTGAGGTACACCACATCACTGTTCATGTGAAAGTCAAACTCACTCCAACAGCCACTGTTATCCTGCAAGAAAGGCATAGACGGCGTACGTCCGTATAAAGTCAGGAAGTTATGCGTTTTCTTTTTCTGCATCGCTTTGGCAAACACGGGATCATTACTCAATGCTTTCTCTTCATCCTCACGCGCATCAATCACTTTCTCTATCAAACTCTTCTGATAACTCACCACATAGAATCCCGCCTCGCTATAGACAGCTAGAAAATCATTATTGCCCAATGGATAGACTGCTATAGTTTTTCCTCTGTATTTCTCTTTTTTAGGTGAAAAACTTCCCGGAGTTCTCTCTAACAACATATCTCCCAATGTTTCCTTATCATCAGCCCCCATACGGAAATATACCACCTGGTCACGCGGAGTACCCGGAGAATGGAAACTGACCACCACCCGGCTCATCTTACTGCTCAGACCATGAGCAGTGTTAGTGGTATATTCGTTCAAACCTCCCAACACATAATTAAACAAACCGGGAAACTGGAAATTACCCAGTTCTTCAGAATAGTTCAATTGAGGAAATTCATTCAGAAAATAATTAATATTATCACTCTCCAACACACCGATGCAATCAGCCGGTACAAGTGAGAAGAGATTGATCTCACGACTCTTATCCGTCAGGCTTAACTTAGCAAAGCCGTAAAAGCCCACAGCCGTACAAAACAATACCACTGATAGCACCATACCCAACTTGGCAACTGTCCGCAATCTCATACCCTACCTATATTTATATTTTTTTTGCAAATATAGCAAATTATTTAAGGAAACAAACAAAAATCTTCAAAATTCCACCTTCTTTCTTATTATCCGTAAATGGTTCCGGTAGAAAATTCCAACGCTCCCCATTTAATCATAGCGTTAAATAACCTAACAAAAGAATAAGAGGATAGTTCTTCCGGCCGGATATCTTTTTCTTTTATAATTCCGTTGTCAATCAATGCTGTACGGCAAGTCCCTCTCAACAAAGGTAATTTAGGTGTGAACCAATCCTTACCATCAAACAAGGCAATATTAGCTATGGAAGTATCGGTCAGCAGTCCGCGTCTGACAATTAAAATATCATCCCGTTCTCCACGGCAGGCAAAAAGCCGGTTTAAAGCTTCCCTGTCTGTACTTTTATAAGTATAATCTATATCATCCGAATAAACCAACTGCAAAGAATGTACCGGACGCATCTGATAGGCTTCATAACTAATTTCTTTTATTCCACCTCCATCATAAATCACCCTACATTTCATTCCGTTCATCTCCGGTGTCAATTTCAGGTATTCACCTAATTCTATGCCGGCACAGTCCGGCCAGAAATGATGAAGGGTATTGTTCAGTCTTTCATTATGATAAGACAAATTACACGCTTTTCCTTGTTCTATCCGTATAGTTTCAATAAATGGGTACATAAATCTTCTGTATCATTTCATTATATTCACTTTGTAAATCACTCTTTGAAGTAATTCCTCCCCCCGCCTTATAATAAAGATTCTCTCCTTCCTGTTCTAAAAAACGGATCATCACCGCACTGTCTAAAGTCCTGCCGTCACAATAACCCATTATGCCCGTATAAAATCCACGCTCATAATTTTCCGCTTCTTCAATAATATCCATCGTCTTGGATTTGGGCGCTCCGGTTATGGAACCGGCTGGTAACAAACGAAATATAATATCTCCTATATGCGACGGGTAATCATCGGGCAAGACACCACATATTTCGGAGCTTGTCTGAAAGATAGGTCCCTTATTGGTTTCAAGCCGGTCACAATAACGATAGCGGACAACCCTGACCTGTTCCGCCACCATACTCAAATCATTACGAATCAAATCTACAATGGTAGCATGTTCGGCAGTTTCCTTAGGATCATCCATCAACAGTTTTTCCGCATTAGGTAAGGTAGCGTCAATCGTTCCTTTCATGGGGAAAGATTTTATCTCGCCATCTTCTATACGAACAAAAATTTCGGGTGAGAAACAGACCAGTTTATCTTTCAACCAAAGTCTATAAAGCGCTTTGGAGTACCGGAACACATCCTCCAAAGTAAGATTAGTACTGACAGGAACCTTGCAAGTCAAATTAGCGAGATAGCTGTTACCTGCCAGAATATTCCGTTTTACGATTTCAAAAGCCTGCCGGTAGTCTGTCAAAGACATTGGAACAAAGTTCCAGTCTATCTGCCCACTGTAACTTTCTGTTACAGTATCCACATTTTTCACTCCATTAAAGTTATAACGGCAACGGGTAGAATCAATCCGACTTATTTCCTCTATCAAGGAACACTGCTGTTTATAATCTATAATAAAAAGGAAAGGCTTCCGGCTACCCGCCAGCTCATTCATACGTTTTATAGCTTCCGGTCTTTTATATTGTTGCATTTTTAGCTGTTAAATTATCTTGTAACAATCATTTTTCAAGGGGAACAAAGTTAAGAATTTAAAGTAAACTGTTATCTTAACATAGAGAAATTCTTTCTTTTACTTGTTTTATTCAATCAACAACGTTTTGGAGAAAGACCTACCTATTTTCCATTTCCATAATACCCCCCCTAAAAAACAAATGATACCTACTCATCGCGAGCAAGTATCATTCAAATTAAAATCTAAATTCTCTACGAGAATAAGGTGACCTCGCCTTAAATCTGAACACAAGCATCCAACGAGACCACCAAAAAGTATTGTACGCTTACAATACCTATGCGTTTTATTTATAATATTTATTATAGATCAATATCTCATCCTCTGATTATATTGCAAAGGTAAACTTTTAACTTATCCGACAGACAATATGTTCTTCAAAAGGAAAACATTAAAGAAATACAGGTCACACATTAGATTTATTTAAAAAATAAATACAATACAGAACATCACTACCTATAATAAAACCATATCATTCCTTCAAAAAAAACCATATTCCATAAAAGAAAAAACAGTAGACCGGACATTCCCAGCCTACTGCTTTATGAGTTAAAAAACACAATTCTTTATTTTGCTCCGTTTACAAACTTTTCGACGGTATTATAAAGATCATCTCCACGCAACTCCTTCGCTACAATTTTACCTTCCGGATCTACTAAAATTATATGTGGGAAACCGACAATACAGTATGATTCCAACACATCCTTCACGTCGTCTTTCTGCAACAGAACCTGATTCCAATAGCTCTTGTCTTCTTCAATAGCCTTTTTCCAATCTTCCTCACGACGGTCTGTAGACACACCATAAATAGTAAATCCTTTATCTTTGAAAGCATTGTACGTCTTCAACAGATAAGGAGTTTCCTTACGACACCAACTACAACCGGCAAACCAGAAATCGACTAGAACATATTTACCCTTGAAATCGTTCAAACTGACAGAATTCCCTTTCAAATCAATTCCTGTTATAGCAGGAGCAACGCTACCGGTAGCACACCTAGCAAATTTATCCAAACCTTCTTGCATTTTTACATATATACCACTTTGCCTGGACGCCTCATCAAAACTGCCTATGAAGTTACGTGCCTCATCAATCTCCTCAACTGTATTAAAAGTATGATTTTGGAAGCGATAAGTATAATAAAGATACAAACCGAAGTATGAGCCTTTATTTTTAGCAATTTCCCCATTTATCAGTTTACGGGTCTGTTCCGAGGCACTCTCATAATAAGGACTGGAAACCTCCCGGATACGCTCCATTTCCTCACGATCCCCTTTTTCACGAGCCTCATAGAACATATGATCCAAAGAATCGAGAACCATACGATTACCTGCTATATATTTCGCTTCTTGCAAGGCTTCGTATTGCTCCTGCAATGCAGACCCTGTAGCATGTAAACTCAGTTGGTCATACTTATCCTTACCCAAGGTAAGCTGCATGGATTTGGGTTCCAAAAACAAATTAGCATATTGCTGTAAATACTCTCCACGCTCCATATTCTGCAAAGAGAAACAATAAAGACCGGCTTGTATAGAATCAGTGGGATAAGCAAACCTACCATCGGTAACAGCAATAGATTTAATCAGTTTCACACTACCATAATGCTCATTGTCCACTTGATATAAATAGATAGAATCAGCCTGGATTCCATCAAGACTACCCTCTAAAGACACAGACTTAGACTCATTGCAAGCATTTAACATGCATAAAGAAACGCCTAATAATAGATATTTTTTATAAATCATAAATTTACTATTTATTAAGAACAGAATCAATCAAAGTACCAATCTCTTCACTTGACGGACGTGGAGCGTATGCATTCACAATATTGAAATCCTTGTCAATCAAAATAAAACGAGGAATATACATGATAGCCCAACTTTCTTTTAAAGCAACATCATTGGAATGATATTGAGTCAATTCTTTCTTATGTCCATCCAAGTACCTTAACCAAGGTTTCGTTGTAGTATCTGTAGAAACCGGAAGAAAAACAATATCCTTACCCGCATATTTCTTACCTAAAGCCTCAAATGCCGGAGATTCCTGAATGCAAGGCCCACACCAGGTCGCCCATAAATCAATATAAATCACCTTACCCTTAAAATCTGCAAGATGCTTCACATTACCCTCCACATCCAACATCTCAAAATCAATGGCAGGTTGTCCGGGAAGCAACTTGGAAGCTTGAACAATCTTTCCTTCAATTTCTGTTGCAAAATCAGCATTCTTCACTGTTTGCAAAAATGCCTTCGCCTCGTTCACAGTCTGTTCTGAAGCTTCATTTCTCAGATTATCGACTATTTTAGCACAAGCATATAATTCCGTAGTACGCGCAGGAATGGAAATATCCTTAAACCAAAGAGAAGCCAATGTAGAATCTTCCTGATAAGACAAAACATCGCGCACCACAGCTACATTCAGCATATCTTCATTCACAATCTCCTTATATAGCGGAGTTACATCCTGAGTTAATGAAACATTAAATTCATTCCATTTAGCCCGCATCTCTTCTTCATTCTTCACTCCGGCAAACATCCTTGAATAACTTGCATAACAGATATAACTATTGATAACATCTGCTTTGATCCGTGCTGTTTCCAGCTTTTTAAATGCATCAGACACATTACTCAACGTATCCAATGTATGCATACGTATAGCGGCCAAGCTGTCAACCAACGCTTTAGTGGATACAAAATCTCCACGCAAGTTACCACCGGCTTCCAGATAAGAACCACCTTTCGGAAAAAGACGGAACTTCATGTAATTATTGGCTTCGGCTCCAATTCCCGAGAATTCCGCTTCTGTATTTGTCTGAGTTACTTTGATAGTCATGTCATCTCCTGGAGTAAGATACAATGTGTTGCGGCTGATAGTATAATATGTCGGCTCTTTAAGTACAAAAGTAGTATCAAAATAACCGGCAGCATCCGTTTTCAACAAAATATCCCGGCTGTCACCTAGCATAGATGCTGCTCCGTCAAATCTCATACGCACATTCTGGCTACCCATATCAAGCAACTGGCCTTTCAAATGAACCGTATTCGCCAATTCTTGCTTAGTTCCACTGTTACAGGAACCCAGGCAACAGCATAATGCTGCTGTTGCCATCATAATCGTTAGTTTTTTCATTAAAATATCTTTTATCTTATGTTAGGAATCATATCAGGATTAAAACGAAGCACAGAGGGTGGAATAGGCAAAATATATTTAGGACTATTGGGCTCCAATCTGTACTCTACACCATTCACCTCATGCACAATAGTCTTTGCGAATTCAGGTTCACGATTCAAACGTTTCAAGTCAATCAAGCGGGTACAGCCAAGCATAGGCATTTCCCGTCTTCTTTCCTCCAAGACTTTTACCAATGCATCCTTGTTATCACTTGCAACCAAAGGTACATTATCAATAATACGACTATCACGCAAGGTGTTAATATATTCCATAGCTTTGTCTTTACTACCTATACGAGCTTCACACTCTGCTGCTATCAGATACATTTCCGGGGTAGACATAGCCATGTTGGCATAAATATAAGGTGCCCAAAGAGGATAATCCAAATCTATCCCCCCTAAATATTTCGTAAAATACAACAGATAACGCTGATCCTTTTCCTGATCATACAAGGAGGCCAATTCTTCAGAAGCATATGCAGTAGCACTAAATCCAAAAGTCCAGGGGGCCAAACGAATATAAATATTTTCTGGGTTCTCATCTCCATCCGGAACATCAATCCTACCAATATATTTATCACGATCCACTACTTTATACGGGAAAAGACTCATCAAAGTTGAATTATTCTGTAATGAGATCACCGCATTCTCCAAAGCTTTTTTGTAATCTCCCATATAAAGATACATACGTGCCAACATCCCATACCCCACCGGCTTAGATGCACGATAGGCATTCAACACCGGTTTTTCCGGTAAATTAGGAGCAGCCTCATCCAGATCCGCCTTAATTTGATCATATACTTCCTGCACTGTAGCGCGCTGCAAATTTGTTTTATTGATATTTTTATCCAACATCAATGGAACGCCAGGATCTGTAGCAGCAGTCGACGGGTCGTAATGGTTAGCATAAGCATTAACCAAAGTCAAATACTCAAAAGCACGCCCAACCAATGCTTCAGCCCTCAATTGCTTTTTATGTTCTTCAGTATCTTGAGTAGCCCCCATTATATCATCAATAACTACGTTATAATAATAAATACGATTATAAGAGTATTCCCAAAGACCGTCACTCTCTCCTTCTCCAAAGATTTCACTATTAAACGCATATAAATGCTGGTTCGGCAACTCCAGAGAAACAAATCCTCCAGTCATATCATCTTCATAAGGCATGAAAACATCATCTGTCATAAAGTTAGGATATGATTCAGAAGCCTTTAGCAATTGAGCATAATTCAATAAACGTTCATAGTCTTCACTCTTTTCCGGAATTACAATCCCTTTAGGTTGTATATCCAAATAATCATCACATGACATTACAGGTAACGCCAAACATGCACAAAGTAAAAATTTATATAATTTCATATTTATCTATTCAATCGTTTAAAAATTAAGAGACAAACCAATTGTATAAGTAGTAGGATTCGGAAGAGTCAATGCTCCCCATCCATATCCCGATGTAGTATACGCTTCCGGATCAATATCTCCGTTAGCAGCCCACCACCACACATTACTAATTTGACAAGTCACAGCAGCCGATTCTATAAAATATTTCCTCAACCAATTCTTTGGCAAATTGTAACTCAGTGAGATATCTCTCAATTTAATATAATCTGCCTTTTTTACATGGATGTCTGCCGAATACCATGTCTGCGCATCTGTATAATAAATATTCCTATTAAAAGACGGAGCTACTCCCGGAATATTTTCATCCCCCGGTTTCCTCCAATGGTTTAAAGCCTTACGAGTAAGATTCGCACTTGGTGCACCACCCATATATCCAGCTACAACATCACGTAACACATGCCCGCCATAATATACAAACATAAATGAAAAATCAAAATCACGATAAGAGAAGAAATTTTTCAATGATGCCGTATACTTTGGAGTACGAGTTCCAGAATATACCATATCATCAATAGAACTTACTTTTGAAACTTTTTCTCCTTCTTTATTATACACCAACACATTCCCATTTGTCGGATCAAGTCCTGCATAACGATAACTAAAGACACTATTAATAGGATAACCAACAGCTGCCACATTATATGCACTATAATAAAAAACCGTTTCTTTTGTACCTTCTAAATTTGTCAATTCATTTTTATTATAACTAAACATTAAATTTGTTCCCCAAGTAAAATTCTTATTTTGAATATTTACACTCTGTAATGACAATTCTACACCTCTATTAAACATCGAGCCATAATTTTGCAATAGACTTGCCCAACCCAAAGTCGGATCTGCATTACGATTTCCTAATAAATCCGTAGTTTTCTTATAATAATAATCAATACTACCGCTTAAACGAGAATTGAATGCAGAAAAATCAATCCCGACATTGGTAGAAGCCGTTTTCTCCCAACGAAGTTGAGAGTTGGGTGGATTCTGTATATACGAACCAAAATCTCCAACCCATTCATTATATCCGCTATCAACCACAGTCATATACGGTCCTGCATCCTTAGGAACATTACCACCCACACCATAAGTCATACGCAAATTCAAACGATTCAACCACATACAATCTTCCATAAAAGGCTCATTAGCTATCTGCCAACTACCACCAACGGACCACAACGGACGATACTGATATTTAGGATCAGTACCGAACAGATTAGATTGATCGATACGAATACTTCCAGTTAATGAATAACGTTCGTCAAAGGTATATGAACCATTAGCATAAAAAGAAACATATCGGTCTTCTGTATGAGTCAATGCATTATATTCACCATAGACCCAATTAAACGACCCCAACAAAGCTTCAGTACCATTAATAGGAGACATTGCTAACGGATTTATAGGTTTTACTCCTAAGCTATTATCATCATATCCCATATAATAATTCTGCGCACCAGTACGACGCACCAACCGACGTTCAGCACCGCCCAACGCAGATATAGCATGTTTTCCAAATATACGATTAAAGTTCACTTGAGCACGCATTGTATATGAATAAGATTCATAACGGCTTTCATCCAATTGACCACCTTTAGGAACATTCAGTGTAAGGCTTCCTGTTGCCGCATCATATTGAGCTGCATCATTTATCATATTACGCACTGTATATGACATATTACTATATAAAGTACGATTTTTATCATAAGTACCTTCTGTCTGATATTTTAGATCAATATTAAGGCCTTCCAGAAGTTTAAATTTCAATCCTGCATGCAAACGATAATAATTGGAATTATTATGATAGCTTTCTTCTGCACGATTCTTTATCGGACTATATGTTTCATCCATCAAACCTATACTTTGCAAACGTTGCAATTCATAATCTGATTTAGTACGTTGAAAATTAAGTGGATTACCCTGTAAATCCCTTAACATATAATAACTAGGATAACTACTCATCAAGCTGCTATAACTACCTGCTCCATTATCACCCTTTGAACGATAAAAGCTTCCTGTAACTCCAAAATCAGCCGATAACCAATCAAAAAAATCCACATCATCTTTTAGGCTAAATCCTATACGATCTTTACTTTGATACTTTTGATTACCATAATCACCCATATAATTAACAGTAGCCATGTATCTATTTTTATTAGAACCACCAGAAATAGCTAAATTATGTTGATGAACAATACCTACACGCGCAAATTCATCTTCTATTTGTTTACGATTATCATTTGTACGATAAGGTAACAGAGCATCTGCCAATTGACTATCTGTCAGCTGACCTCGTTCATGCTGATACAATAAGTCAACTACCGGATTTACAGCTTGACGCTTATTCAAATTCTCATAAGCCGTATGATAATAATCAAACCCTTCAATCTGCATATCTACCAGCTCGGAACTACTCATCAAATTCAAATAATCAAAATCCGGTTTTGGAGACAACTTAATACTACCATTATAACTTACTTTAGTTTTACCTTCCTGTCCGCGTTTAGTTGTAATAACAATTACACCATTAGCTGCACGGGCACCATAAATAGAACTTGCAGCAGCATCTTTCAATACCGTTATATTTTGTACATCTGTCGGATTTATTGATGCTAAATCACCTTCATAAGGCATACCATCAACTACATACAATGGCTTTGTATTTCCCATATAAGTAGTAATACCACGAATAACAACATCATTACTGTTACTGGAAGTTTTATTTATACCCGCTACCAGTCCTTCAATACGTGACAACACATCCGTTTCCAGTTTACCCTTCGTGCTTTTCTCTGAAATCACAGAATAAGATCCTGTTGCCCGTTCTTTGGACAAAGTCTGATAGCCAGTTACTACAACATCAGCCAATGCAGTGGCATTAGTTTCCATTTTCACATTCACAACTTTCTTACCAGCTTGTACCTTGACTACTTTATCTGCCATTCCAACAAAAGTAAATGACACTAAATCACCAGGAGTAACCTGCAAACTATACCGACCGTCTATATCGGTTACAGTACCCTGACTTGTACCTCCAATCATAATGGTAGCCCCAATAATACTTTCTCCGGTTTCATCCGTAACTACACCTGTCATATAAAAAGGCTCATGTTTTCCGGTTGTTTTCTCAGCCTTTGAAGGTAAAATAAGAATTAAATTTCTTTTTACTTCATATCGTAACGAAGTCTGTTTACAAAAATCGTCCAAAACTGCATTCAAAGGAGTTTCGGTATAAGATAAACTTACCCGTTTTCCTGAATCAATATTTTCTTCATCGTAAACAAAATGGATCTTTGCTTCCCTTTGCAGTTGATCCAAGGCTGTTCTGATTAAAACATTGTTTACATTGATAGTCACCTTAGTATCCGTTTGGGCAAACGCTTCGCCCACCGAACAACAAAACACTATCAATGCAACAAAGCATTTCACCATGAGGCCTTTGCGACAGATAGTTTCGCTCAAAAGTTTTGTACTCATAATTGTTTGTTGATTTATTATTTAAAAAAGTCAATTCTCTCCTATCATTTTGCTTTCTCATTCATGTTTATCTTCAATGTAAATCGTTTCTCCTTCGCGAGTAAAATGTACATTAGACACTCTCTCAATCACTTCAATAGCAAAATTCAACTCTTCATCCCTGAAAATGATACCTGCAAATCTTTTATCTTTCAAAGATTCATTTTTAAAATAGATATCTACATTATACCACCGTGACAGTTGGGCAACAATTTCAGACAAAGACGTATTACGAAACTCATAATTTCCTTTCGCCCAGGAAGTAAATAGATAAGCAGGCACATCACGTGTCACTATATCATCATTATTCGGTTCAATAACCGCTTGTTGGTCAGGATTTAACACAACCGAAACTTTAGTTGTACTTACTTTGATACGCCCTTCTGCAAGAGTCGTATATACCTTATAATCAGGATAAGCAGATATATTAAAACTTGTACCAAGTACCTCCACCGAATGTCTGTTTGTATGAACTATAAAGGGGTGCTTAGCATCTTTCGCCACTTCAAAAAAAGCTTCCCCTTCTAGGAAAACTTCTCTTTTTTCTCCAATGAAAGAAGTTGGATAACGCAAAAGACTTTCAGCATTCATCCATATCCTTGTTCCATCCGATAAAATCAACTGATATTCCCCTCCTCTTGGAATAGCCAATGTATTAATCTGAGGAGTTGAAGAAACCTCTTCCACTTTTCTATAAGTCAATAATTGATTAGCATTATTATTGATTACAGTAGAATTTGCATTAGAAATCGTACCCTTTTTAACAGACAGATCCACTTTTTCTCCATTCTCTAAAGTAAGGATAGCCTTGCGGCTGCCTGTTTCCGGAAATGAAACCACAGCAGCCACTACGGCCTCCTTGTTTTGTGTGTTATTGTGAAGAGAGAATATGTGACTGACTCCTAAAATAAGAAAAAGAAAAGCTGCCGAAGCTGCAACACAATATAAACTGAGACGGTGATTCTTTCTTTTTTGAAGCTTATATTGCAGGTTTTCCCATGAACGTTCATGATCATATTGACAACGAAATTCTTCTTTTCGCTGCGCTATATAATATTCAAAAGACTTTTTGTTCTTTTTTGGATTCTCTTTGTTCATTGATTACTTTCTCTTAATAAAAGAGAGTCCAAATTAATAAATGGGTGACAGAAAAAGAAGAAAAATTTAATTTTAGTAAAACAGTGAGTGCAGATTGTATTCTTTTCTTAATTGTTTCAATGCTCTTGTCAGATGAGTTTTTAGGGTATTCACAGAAATATGAAGTTCCTCAGCAGCTTCTTTATATTTCTTATTTTCCATAATGACAGCTCTCACCACTTGTAATTCCTGATGAGGTAATTTTTGTAGTTTTTCCAATAATAACTTATTTCGTTCCTCTTGCTCCTCTTCATCTATAGACTCTTCAGGAATACCCATATCAATGCCTGAGAGTTCTTCCATAGACAACATGTTGTTTTTCTGCAAAGCATTGATGGCCGCATTCCGCACAGACAAATAAAGATAATAACGAAGATTCTGATTTATTTTCAAATAATATTTCTTCTCCCAAAAATAGATAAAGAAATCCTGCACAATATCTTCAGCCATCTCAAAAGAATCAGTCAGCTGCACCGCATATATACATAATTTCATGTGATAAGCATCAAATAATAAACGAAAAGCCTCCTTAGGAGATGTCTGGAACAACTCCAAGATATACTTATCCTTTTCGCTATTATCTTTCAAATTTATCATCATGATAATACACTAATAGACATAAAAACTGAAAAAGGTTCTATAAATCATTAGATTTACAGAACCTTTCATAGGTGAAGGGGTGACTAGTGGGATTCGAACCCACGACATTCAGAACCACAATCTGACGCTCTAACCGACTGAACTATAGTCACCATGTTAGGCTTTCCTTTCGAAAGCGATGCAAAGGTACTGCTTTTTTTTATATCTGCAAACTTTTTGAGGAAAAATTATTCAAAAAAATACTCTTTTATGCCTCCATTCGATTTTCCTAATAAATTTTCAGTTCCTTTCAAGAAACGTTTCATCACATTAAGTTCCTCATTATTAATGGATTTATTAATAAAAGTAACAGGATATAATTCAAAGTTCTTTTTTTTACTTAAAACAGGTCTTGAAGTCCAAACCAATGCATATTCACAATCCGCTAAACGGGTTATTCGAAAAATCCGTTGCAACTTCAATCTTACCATAGCTCCTCCATCCGTTTTTTCTTTCGACATATTTGAGATAAAATTACCTAATGAATAAACAATGACATGCCGGGCAGGAGTCCGGGGGTCTTTTACAATTTCCATAGGCTGGAGTACATGCGGATGCGAACCTATTACATGATCAACTCCTTGTTCAATCAACCAGTTAGCCAATTCACACTCCGATCGTTCAGGGAACGAACAATATTCCACTCCCCAATGCATACAGGCTATAATAACATCAGGAAGTTTTCTGCGTGCATCAAGAATATCTTTTTTTATTTGTTCCCGATTAATATAATTCACCACATTCGGAGCATCAGTCTTCAAGCCATTCGTTCCATAAGTATAGTTCAACAATACAATTCTAAAACCATTCTTCTCAATCAATAACGGGTAGTTCTTATGACGTTCTTCCGGGTTCCTATAGGTTCCAGCATGATGTATTTTCAAAGAATCCAACATCAGAATAGTACGTTCCAACCCCAACTTCCCCTTATCCAGACAATGATTGTTAGCGGTCAGCAATACATCAAATCCGGCTTCCTTTATAGCATGAAGATATTCGTCCGGAGCACTGAACGCCGGATACCCTCTATAAGGCTTTCCTCCCAATGTCACCTCTAAGTTCCCTATAGCCATATCCGCCTCACTTATTTCTTTCTTCACATGACGGAAGCAATCATTATAATTATACCCGTCTCCTTGCCTGGCTGCATCAATTTGAGCCTGATGTTGCATCAAATCACCGACAAACAACAAAGAGATCCGATCTTGCGCCGATAGCGACAAACCAAACCATAGCAAAAAAAGAATGAAGATCTGTTTCATCTATTCTAACATTAAAGGGTACAAGATAGGAAAAAATTCGTAAAGAACAAAGTTCTACACTAATTTACAGTTTTCATACGCTTGAATTCCGTAGGAGCAACCCCGAACTGTGCCAACAGGCTTCACTATCCTGCACCCGTTCTGAAACAGCAGTACCATCGTTTTTTTCAAGCGAATAATACAAATAAAAAATTAGAAAGAGGGTCTACAAGCGTTTGCAACAAATCTTTATATATCACACACATGCCTTATTGATGACAATGACCCCAACAGAAACCACGTCAGCAAGCATGCCAACCGCCAGTCCAAAAGACAAGGACATTTAAAAAAAAGACCAAGACGTTTTTAAAAAAGACGGCGGCCTTTTAAAAAAAGCTCGTCATCTTTTTTAAAAATGACCTGATCTTTTTTACCACAGCCGGAATCCGCCATATTCCATAAAGGTACAAATCCTCCATGCGCACTTCTTACAAAAAAAACCTAAAAATAGCCTACTTTACATCAAAACGGAATATCCTATAAAAAGTATATATATAACTGCATTCAAGCATTTTATGCAAAATTCAGCTTCACAATACAGTGAGGGCATAAGAGCATAAGTGAGAGCAATATTTTTTACCCTCACCATCTAAATCTTTTATAATAAACCTATTATACATGCAGTGAGGGCATGAGGGCATAAATGTCCCGAACTTCCCAGCGAGAAAGACCTATACATCAAGGACACTCCCGAAAGTATGATTACTCCGAAGAACAAAATAATCTTTTAAGAGCGAAAATCCTTCCTTATGATTTTACAGGTAAGTCCGAAAAGCAGGCATAACTTTTGTTCATGAAAACAAGTGTGTCAAAAGCAGGTCAGCTTATCCTGTAAGCATTACCAAACTTTTGACACATTCTTTTTTTATCCATCAAGCTTCGCAAAGCATGTGGCACTTATTTGTAAATGGCCTTTTTTCCAGCCAGCAACGTATTCTTCATTAAAGATACAATAGTCATAGGTCCCACACCACCCGGAACGGGAGTGATATAAGAACATTTGGGAGCCACTTCATCAAATTTCACATCTCCGGTCAGTTTGAATCCGGATTTCTTTGTGGCATCCGGCACACGGGTAGTACCCACGTCAATAACCACCGCACCTTCTTTCACCATCTCAGCCTTCACAAAATTCGGCTGACCCAGTGCAGCAATGATAATGTCAGCTTCCTGACATTCTTTTACCAAATCCTTGCTGCGGCTGTGACAAACAGTTACAGTGGCATCACCCGGATAAGCTTTCTGCATCATCAGGCTCGCCATAGGCTTACCCACAATATTGCTACGGCCCAATACTACACACTTCTTTCCCTGTGTTTCAATATGGTAACGTTTCAGCAATTCCAGAATACCATTAGGCGTAGCGGATACATAGCAAGGAAGGCCAATGGACATACGTCCTACATTGATAGGATGGAAACCATCCACATCTTTACGATAGTCAATGGTTTCAATCACTTTCTGCTCGGAAATATGCTTCGGTAAGGGAAGTTGTACGATAAAACCATCCACGTCAGCATCCTCATTCAGTTCTCTGACCTTTGCCAGTAATTCTTCTTCCGTCACATCTGCTTCATAACGGATCAGACTGGATTTGAAACCACATACTTCACAGGCCTTTACTTTAGCCGCCACGTATGTCTCACTTCCCCCGTCGTGTCCAACGAGGATTGCAGCTAAATGGGGACGCTTGCCACCTTTAGCCACGATTCCGGCAACTTCCGCAGCAATCTCCTGCTTCACCAGTTCCGAAATAGCTTTTCCATCAATTAGTTGCATACTATTTATTTATAAATAATCCATTGAGCAACAAATGTAGCATAAATCAGCCACGTTGCATAATAAAAAAAGGAGAAAGTTCCGCACTTTCTCCCTACCTGTTTATTTAAACCTTACTTTTTAAGTTTCGGCATCATCTTACCCATCTTGCTACCGGTCACCATCTTCATCATCTTGCGGGTCTGGTCAAACTGCTTCAGCAGACGGTTTACCTCCTGAATGCTGGTTCCACTGCCTTTGGCTATACGCGTACGACGTGTTCCGTTCAGGATTTCGGGATTTGTACGTTCCTGCGGAGTCATGGAATAAATAATCGCCTCAATACTCTTGAATGCATTATCATCGATATCAATGTCTTTAATCGCTTTACCCACACCCGGAATCATGGAAGCCAACTCTTTCAGGTTACCCATCTTCTTTATCTGATGAATCTGGCTCAAAAAGTCATTGAAGTCGAACTGGTTTTTGGCAATCTTTTTCTGAAGACGCTTTGCCTCTTCCTCGTCATATTGCTCCTGCGCACGTTCTACCAAAGACACGATATCACCCATACCGAGAATACGGTCTGCCATACGTGCAGGATGGAACTGGTCGATAGCATCCAACTTTTCGCCGGTACCCACAAACTTGATAGGCTTATTCACAACGGTACGAATAGAAAGAGCGGCACCGCCACGGGTATCACCATCCAACTTGGTCAGCACAACACCGTTAAAGTCCAGACGTTCATTAAATTCACGGGCTGTGTTCACCGCATCCTGACCGGTCATTGAATCGACAACGAACAATGTTTCATCCGGATTGACCGCTTTCTTAATCGCCTCAATCTCATTCATCATCTGTTCGTCGATAGCCAGACGACCGGCTGTATCGACAATAACCAAATCATAACCTTTCGCTTTTGCTTCATGAATAGCGTTCAATGCAATCTGCACCGGATTCTTGCTGTCCAATTCACTATATACAGGAACCTCGATTTGTTCTCCCAATACTCTTAACTGTTCGATAGCAGCGGGACGATAAACGTCACAAGCCACCAACAGCGGCTTACGGTTCTTCTTGGTTTTCAGCATACGGGCCAGTTTACCGGAGAAAGTAGTCTTACCGGAACCTTGCAGACCTGACATCAGGATAACCGCCGGACGACCTTCCAACACCAATTCGGCAGTCTCACCGCCCATCAATGCAGTCAGTTCATCATGTACAATCTTTACCATCAACTGGCTGGGCTTCACAGCCGTAAGCACATTCTGCCCCAAAGCTTTTTCTTTTACAGTATCAGTAAAGCCTTTGGCGACCTTATAGTTCACGTCAGCATCCAACAAAGCTTTACGCACATCCTTCAATGTTTCCGCTACATTAATCTCGGTGATTTTTCCCTCACCTTTCAGAATCTTAAAAGACCGTTCCAGTCTCTCACTTAAATTATCGAACATATATCTTTAATTATAAATTACGAATTATGATTGCCTGTCCTTCTTTACTAACCTTCAGAATAACAACAGGGTGCAAAAATACAAAAAACTTATGAACCTTATATCTTTTTATTCTGCCATTTTGCTTTTTTCAAATAAATAATGCTGCTAAGCAGTAACAAACTATAGTACACCACCTCTATAGAAAAACAAACAGAAACCGGTGCTTTCACCACCATGCCTATCCATAGAATGTAAAGGGCGTAGAATACCAAAGTCCCCATTTCAAGTATCAGAGCAGCCTGCGTATTTCCAGTTCCCGAAATGGCATTGAAATAAATATTCGCCACTGATGCAATAATCATCGCTCCGGCAATGACATACAACGAAGGCACAGACTCTACCAGCAACGCCGGTTCGTTGGTGTAAACCGAAAGCATGGCATGAGGAAAAAGCACCACCACCGCCACACAGACCACCATAATGAGAAACGACATCTGGGCTATACGCCAAATCAAACGCATGACATGGGTTATCCCCCCCGCACCAATCAGATTGCTGACCAATGAATTGGTAGTAGTAGACAATGCCTGAACCGGAATGAGCATCACAATATAGATACTACGCACGATATTGGCAATCGCCAGCTCGCGTTGACCCAACCGTTCTATCGCGATGAAAAAGACAAACCAAGTAGCCATGGCCAAAAAATATTGTATCATGGTAAAACACGAAATACTCAGAATTTTTCCCAATAAAGAAAAGTCAATCTTCTGCCAGTGATTCAAGCCGAATTTCTTAAAATCCACCTTTGCGTAGGTATAAATCAAGAAAAAAGCCAATGAAGCGGCTTCAGCCATCACCGAAGCGACAGCTGCTCCTTTAATCCCCATCTCCGGCATTCCAAACTTACCGAAAATCAAAATATAATCCAACAGCACATTCACCAATGCCATAACCACTGCATTCATTGTCAGCACCTTAGTACGTGTAATACCAATATACAGCGCACGGAACATCACGTTGACAAAGGCGAAGAAAAAGCCCCAAATACGCCAGTTGAGAAATTCCATGGTAGCATCAAAAATGGAATCAGATGAAATGAGCAAGCGGACAATGGATGGGGCCAAAAGATGTGTCAGCCCAAACATGAGCATCGCCAATCCCAGCAAGAATGTCCCTCCCTGTATCATTACGGGACCCACATCTTTGTAACGTCCTTCTCCATTACGACGAGCAATCAAGATTTGTGAACCGACACTAAAACCGAAAGCAATAGTGAAGACACAGATATAAAACAATCCACCCATGGCGGAAGCTCCCAACTCGACTTCTCCTACCCTGCCTAGGAAAGCAGTATCTGTCACATTGATAATGTTTTGCGCCAATAATCCGAGAAAAATCGGATAACTTACGTTCCATATTTCTTTGTTGGTATACATATATTTTTTTTGCATTGAGTAAAAGAGTTGCAAAGATACTACATTCTTTTCAATCCGGTGTTCTGAATGGAGTGAAGAAACCGTAAACAGACCAGGAATTTACTTAGCGGACAGGCGTGCCGGAACAAATATATCACAAAAGCATCAGCACGCTCCTTCATTCCACAGTTCCTACCAATCAATCACACAAATAAAAAAAGGATATTCATCATCCAAGTAAATAGTTTCTATTGAAACAGTTGATTTTTCAATAGACGACACAAATAATTGCACAAAAGGTTTGCCCGTGTGTTATTTTATCCTACCTTTGCGCCCGCAAACAAAAAATCAAGTAATAAATGAAGAAACTATTATTAATTAGTGCAGCGACACTAATCGTTTCAAATTCAACTTTCGCAGGAGGTATTTTAACCAATACAAATCAACATGCAGCTTTTCTCCGTATGCTATCCCGTGGTGCTACAACAGAAATAGACGGTGCTTTATCTAATCCTGCCGGCCTGGCTTTCTTGCCCAAAGACGGATTCCATGTAGGATTGAGCATTCAGAGCGCTTATCAGACTAGAAATATTGATGCCAGTTTTATGACATACAATGGCGTTAGCGCCACAGGTCCTACTGTTGCAGACAAGCCTTTTGAAAAATATTACGAAGGAACAGCCGCCGCACCGGTTATCCCCAGCCTCTTCGCCGCATATAAAAAAGGTGAGTGGACAATTTCAGGATTCTTCGCCATCACTGCCGGAGGTGGAAAGGCGTCTTTTGATGACGGACTGCCTATGTTCGACGCCTCAGCTATGGCAGGTATTTTTCAAGAAGGTTTAAAAGCAGAAAAACCTACGGTTATAACTCCTGATATGTATGATATAACAAGTGCCATGGACGGTAAACAATATATTTATTCTTTGCAGCTGGGATTATCCTATAAAGCTACCGAATGGCTTTCCGTATTCGGTGGAGGTAGAATGAACTACTTTACCGGTGGCTACAAAGGCTTTCTGAACGCTATTGTAAAAGGAACAGACACAAACCTGTTGCCTCTTGCTCTAGACTGTGACCAAACCGGCTGGGGACTTACTCCTGTTATCGGTGTAGATGCTAAACTGGGTAAACTGAACATCGGTGCCAAATATGAATTCAAGACCAACTTGAATATCGAAAACAATACAAAGAATATAGAATATCCCCGGACTCCTGAAGGTGAAGCAATGATAGCTCCTTACAAACACGGTGTAAACACCCCCAATGACATCCCAGCCATGCTCTCTATCGCAGCCGCCTACGAATTCCTTCCGGTACTTCGCGCTTCTGTAGAATATCATTTTTATGATGACAAAAATGCAGGTATGGCAAACGGCAAACAAAAATATCTGACTAAAGGAACCAATGAATACTTGGCAGGTATTGAGTTTGATGTAACCAAGCAACTAACCCTCAGCTGTGGTGGACAAATCACTGACTACGGACTATCAGATAACTATCAATCAGATACCAGTTTTTCTTGTGATTCTTACTCTTTGGGAGTCGGAGCCAAAATAAAGATGAACAAACACCTCAATTTAAATGTTGGTTATATGTGGACTAACTATGAGGATTATACAAAAAAATCAACCAACTATAACGGAACCGGACTACCCGGAACAAATGTATATAGCCGTACCAACAAAGTGTTCGGTTTAAGTGCAGATTATAGTTTCTGATTCCTGTATATGAAATAAGAACAAGACCATGTCCAAATAACTGAGGCATGGTCTTGTTTTATAAAAAACTCCAAAGAAACTGATAATCCTTCAGCTGTACCCGTAACTGTTTCAGCGACCGGGTGATATGAAATTCTACAGTCTTTACAGAAATATCCAGCCGCAAAGCAATTTCCTTGTTCGGTAAATTTTTCATCCGGCTCAAAATAAACACCTCCCTGCTTGTAGGAGGCAATTCACTAATGGCTTCCTGCACCAAAGCTTGAATCTCATCACAAAACAATTTATCGGGATCACAAGCCTCCAAAGTCGAGATACGCAAAGCCAGTTCTTTCTGCCGCATATCTCCTATATGCTGCTCGGCACGCATACGTACCTCCAAGTGTTGCAAATGATTCAATGAACGATTTTTTATGGCAGTCAACAGCAACGCAGAAATATTGGTATCCTCCTGTAACTCATTCCGGTGCTCCCATACATTAGTAAAAGCCCCCATTACAATATCCTCAGCCTCTTCCCTGTTCCTGACATACGAGTAAGCAAACTGAACAAACTGTTGCTGACGTTTGCTAAACACCTCCGTCAGTTCTGACATAAAAACATTCTTCGTCTCTTTCATTTAACTAATTTTCTGTTTCCGTTTTTAGATCTTGACATAAATACCTTTCTTGTATAAAATATGAACAATACTCCAACAAAATAATACATACAACAAAGCATAGGCTAATGAACCGGGATAATTTCCCAACACCGGAACCAGTACCTTTTCATAAATAAAGACACTTGCCCCCGTAGCGCCCAATAGAATCCCCATTATTTCCGCAAACACATAAATAAACAAAGGGTTCACTCCGAACGACCGGAAAAAAACGCACCAACCTTGATAACCTTTTATATCAATGATCCAGATAAGCAGAGCCAAAAAGCTGGATGCCAATCCGCAGGTTGTAATGACAAAAGTAGGCGACCACACTTTCTTATTGATAGGGCAGCCGTAACTTAACAAAAAGCCGGCAAATGTGAGAATTGTACCCACCAAAAACAATCGTTGTATCTTCTCGTCATTATCTTTAGCAGAAAACAATAACTTTCCACAATAAAACCCTACCATTACATGGCACACCGCAGGAAGCGTACTCAATAGTCCTTCCGGATCAAACGCCATTCCACCATCATGGTACATGTGGGATGTACCCAATGCCCATACATCAAAACGGGCCACTATATTAGTGGCCGACAAGTTAAAGCCGTCTCCCATAGCCAATAAAAGAAAATAGACGGCCAAAGTCACCAAAATGATAGCGGGAAAATATTTATGCTTCACCGTTATAGCAACCAGACTAGTCACACCGTATCCTATAGCAAGCCGTTGCATGACTCCTAAATAACGCAACTCTTCAAAATTCAGATGATGTGTAAAAACCGATTTGGCCAGAAGATTCAAAAACAGACCGATACAAAAAATAACGACTGTACGTTTCACAATCTTCCGTAATGTAGCATGAGAATAAGTAAAATTATATTTCCGCAAAGAAATATAGGTGGATATTCCCATAATGAACATAAAAAAAGGAAAAACGAGATCGGTAGGGGTTAACCCGTTAAAGGCGGCATGTTCCAACGGAGTATACACATGCCCCCATGAACCGGGGTTATTTACAAGAATCATGCCTGCAATAGTGATGCCTCTCAAGATGTCAAGAGCAAGCAACCGTTTGGGGGTATTTGCTGTCATGCGTGTTAGATTAATAAATTGGTTAACTCGGACAAAGATAGCATTCTATTAGCAATAAAGAAACAAATCTGTGAAAAATATTTTTATATTGTAAACATATTAATCTCTCTGAAAAACATGTTTATTCCGTTTTTATTGCTATTTTTGTCCAAAAAGAATTTCTATACCCCCTTTATTTAAAAACTTAACACAGATTTATTATGAAGAAAAAGAGTCTGCCAGTATTTTTCGTTGGGTTATTAATGTGTGGATGCCAAATGAAAGAAGTAATCAATGAGTACAATGTAGTTCCATTGCCTGTTACCATGAGCGAGCAGCAGGGACGTTTTTACCTGAACAGTGATGTTCCTATCGTCGTTAACGCCTCACAAGAAGTGAAACACATTGCTTCCGGCCTGTCAACCACTCTCCTGGATATAGCCGGTCTCAAGCTGAAACCGACTGACGAGTTACATGAAAATGTACCCTCCATTGTTTTTGACAGCATTCCGGGGATGGAAAAAGAAGCCTACAAGTTATCGGTCACCCCTCAACTGATAAAAATTACCGCATCGGCGCCTAACGGCTTTTACTATGGATTACAAACCCTGTATCAACTGTTGCCGGTGGATGTCTATTGTAAAGAAAGAGCACGTAATGCCGAATGGAGTGTACCTTGCGTTGAAATAGAAGACGCCCCGACATTCCGCTATCGCGGAGCCATGCTGGATGTATGCCGCCATTTCGCATCTATAGATTATATCAAAAAATTCATAGATGTATTGGCTGCACATAAAATGAACACCTTCCACTGGCATCTTACAGACGACCAAGGCTGGAGAATTGAAATCAAAAAATACCCCAAACTGACTGAGATCGGCTCTCAACGTTCAGAAACCATGGTGGATTATTTCTATACCCATTACCCATTCAAATATGACGGCAAGCCCCACGGAGGTTTTTACACACAAGACGAAATAAAAGAAGTCATTGCATACGCTCAAAGCAAATATATCACTGTCATTCCGGAGATAGAGTTACCTGGACATGCCTTGGCCGCTATCGCTTCCTACCCTGAATTGTCCTGTACTCCGGACAGCACCTACGAAGTTTGCAAATTATGGGGTGTGTTTGACCAAGTATTCTGCCCTACCGACACCTTCTTCCAGTTTATGGAAGGAGTCATGGACGAAGTGGTGGAATTATTCCCAAGCTCTTATATACATATAGGTGGTGATGAATGTCCTAAAACAGCCTGGGAACAATGTGAACATTGTCAAAAACTGATACGTGAACTGGGATTGGAAAATGACATCACTCCCAATCCCGTAGACGGAAGAAAGCATACGAAAGAAGAGAAATTACAAAGTTATATCGTAAGCCGTGTGGAAAAATACCTGAACAGCAAAGGACGTAATATCATCGGTTGGGATGAAATACTGGAAGGAGGGCTTGCCCCCAACGCCACAGTGATGTCATGGCGTGGTGTGGAAGGCGGAATGACCGCAGCCAAAGCCGGACATGATGCTATTATGACTCCTAATCCTTACGCTTACCTTGACCATTACCAGGAAGAACCGGAAATAGCCCCTGTTACTATCGGTGGATACAACACACTGAAAAAGACATACAGCTATAATCCTGTACCGGCTGATGCAGACAGTTTGGTAAAACAGCACATCATTGGTGTACAGGCCAATTGCTGGGCAGAATATATGCCAACTGAGGATAACCGTGATTATCAAATCTTCCCACGCCTGATCGCTATATCCGAAACCGGCTGGACTCCGATGAAGAAAAAGAATTTTACTTCATTCTGCAACCGCATGGTTGAAGACTTCCAACGTCTGGAAGCAATGGGCGTAAAACCTTGCCTCAACTTCTTTGATGTAAATATCAACACCCGTGCCACCCAAGAAGGTGTACTGAATGTAGAGCTGGAAACATTCTATCCGGGAGCACAAATCTATTATACGACTCATGGTGAGCAACCATCCATACATGCCAACTTATACAATCATCCATTCCCATTGGACGGCACATACGACTTGAAAGCCGCTGCTTTCGTTAACGGCAAACAAATCGGTAAGGTTACTCATAAACAGCTTTACAAGAATTTAATCAGTGGAAAAAAATATGAAATCATGCCCGAACCCAAAGGTATGAAAGGTGATATTTTAGGAGAAAATGATATATTGGGCGCAGACACTGTGACTTTAGGACTGACCAATGGAAAACGTGGAAATAATGCCTCCTCCACCCCGTGGGTAGGTATCAGCCCAGACAATAATGACAAAGTTACTTTTATAGTAGACTTTGAGAAAGCCACTATCCGTAAAATCAGATTCGGTACATTGTATAATGCAGCAGGTGGAATATTGCCGGTGAGCAAAGCTGTAGTCTATGTTTCCTCTTTAGACAACAAATTCGAGAAAGTAGCCGAAAAAGAATTCACTTACGATATCAAAGAAAATACGTTCAGAGGCTTCGATGAAGAAATAGAATTTCCGGCACAAGAAGCGGTGAAGGTAAAAATAGAATTTACAAGCGGAGGTAAAATACGCAATGGAATTGATTGCTATAGCCCGCATGATAAAAGCGAGGTACCCAGCACAATAGCTTTGGACGAAATAGAAATCTATTAATTACCTATTTATATAAGGAGAATTGAATTCCATTGTAATCCGGCTCAAAACCTTGTTTTCTATTTTCTGATTGAAAACTTAGCCGGATGACAATGGAATTTCATTTTAAAAAGCACAACAAACTAAACAGGAAAAATGGTATAAAAATCTGTAATCCGGGTACAATCTTATTTTTTTCAACTCCATACTTTTGTACATAGAATTTATATTGAAAGACTTAAAATATGAACGCTATGAACAAAGTCATTTTACTTTTAATATTCAGTATTTTAACAACAACCAGTATGGCACAAAAAAAGATCAAACAGACAGCAGGACGCGACCAATTAGGAACATTCGCTCCTAAATTCGCAGAACTTAATGACGACATTCTTTTTGGAGAAGTGTGGAGCCGCACCGAGCAACTCGGTCTTCGTGACCGCAGTTTAGTCACAATCACCTCACTCATCAGTCAAGGAATAACGGACAGTTCGCTTACATTCCATCTCCAATCAGCCAAAAACAACGGTATTACGCGTACGGAAATTGCAGAGATCATCACTCACATCGGCTTCTATGCAGGATGGCCGAAAGCATGGGCGGCATTCCGTCTTGCCAAAGAAGTATGGAATGAAGATATCTCTTGTAAAGATAAAGATGAAAAAACAACGTTCCAACGCGAAATGATTTTTCCTATCGGAGAACCAAACACCGCTTATGCACAATATTTCACTGGTAACAGTTACCTCGCCCCTATCTCTCGTGAACAGGCAAGCATTTCCAATGTCACCTTTGAACCACGCTGCCGTAACAACTGGCACATCCACCATGCAACTCAAGGTGGCGGACAAATGCTTATCGGCATAGCCGGCCGTGGCTGGTATCAAGAGGAAGGTAAAGCAGCTGTTGAGATTCTTCCCGGCACAGTGATCCATATCCCTGCCAACGTAAAACATTGGCACGGTGCAGCCGCCAACAGTTGGTTCGCCCACCTTGCATTCGAACTTTCCGGAGAAAACACATCCAATGAATGGTTAGAACCCGTAACCGATGAAGAATACGACAAGATTCAAATGTTGCCTTGAATGAGGCAACAAAAATAATTTGTATCGGTGCAGACTTTATATGTAGAGGCGCACAATTCTTTTACCAAGACACACGTGCGATTTTCAAATAAATTATGTAATTTTGCCGACTGTTTATAACAACCCTTTAAAATATGAGAAAATATTTATTTTTATTCACATTTTTACTGCTATCGGCAAAAAGTTTTGCTCAAGACAAAGATTTCAATTACAAGTTCTACGGACAAATCCGCACCGACTTCTATTACAATAGTCGTGCCAATGAAGAAACTGTTGACGGGCTCTTCTATATGTATCCTAAAGATAAAGTGTACGATGCAACAGGTAAAGACCTGAATGCGACAGCTAATGGAAGCTTTTATACTTTATATACCCGTTTGGGAATAGATGTGCAAGGTCCCAAGTTGGGAAGAGCAAAAACCTCCGCAAAAGTAGAAATGGACTTCCGCGGATCAGGAACAACCTTCTCCACTGTACGTCTGCGCCATGCCTATTTAAACCTTGATTGGGGAAAACCGTCTTTACTGTTGGGACAAACCTGGCATCCGTTATATGGTGACGTTGCTCCACAAATTCTGAATCTGAATATGGGAGCTCCTTTCCAACCGTTCAGCCGTGCCCCACAAATACGATTCCGCTACAAAGCTGGTGATATACAACTGACAGGCGCGGCTATTTGGCAATCCCAATACCTGTCTCAAGGTCCTGATGGGAAAAGCCAGAAATACATAAAAGAAAGTTGTATACCCGAAATCTATATTGGTGCAGATTACAAAAGAAGCAACTGGCTAGTGGGAGCAGGCATTGAAATGATTTCATTAAAACCTCGTACTCAATCGGTAGTAGAAGATGAAGTTTACAAAGTGGATGAACGTGTCACTGCCCTGTCTTACGAAGTTCACATGAAATATACTTCTCCCCTATGGTATGTGGCAGCAAAAAGTATTTTGGGTTCCAATCTTACACAAGTATCCATGCTGGGCGGATACGGTGTAAAATCCACTGATGCCCGTACGGGAGAACAAGAGTATTCCCCCAACCGGAATTCTAGTTCATGGCTGAACATTGCATACGGTAAGAAATGGAAACCGGCTGTTTTTTTAGGTTATATGAAAAATTTAGGAACGAGTGACGAAATAAGTAAAATGTATGGTACAGGAACCAATGTAGACCAATTGGTAAGCACCAGCGCAGAACTAACCTATAATGTGCCTCACTGGAAATTGGGAGTTGAATACAATCTTACTTCCGCATGGTATGGTTCCATGAAAAGTTCTAACGGAAAAATTATTGATACTCATTCTGTTTCAAACAACAGACTGGTAGCAACAGTTTTGTTCATGTTCTGAAAAGTACAAAATAAAGAATATAAAAAAGGCAGCTTTCGAAAAGGCTGCCTTTTTTATATATAGCAGAAAATTAATTATTCACCTTTGATAGCTGCAACACCCGGAAGAATTTTTCCTTCAATTGCTTCCAACAAAGCACCGCCACCGGTAGAGATATAAGAAACCTGGTCAGCCATGCCGAACTTGTTGATACAAGCTACAGAGTCACCACCACCGATCAATGAGAATGCACCGTTCTTAGTTGCTTTTGCGATAGCTTCAGCGATAGCACGTGAACCGGCAGTAAAGTTATCGAATTCAAAAACACCGGCAGGACCGTTCCACAGAATAGTCTTGGCATCTTCAATAGCAGCAGCAAATGCTTTCTGAGTTTCAGGACCTGCATCCAAACCTTCCCATCCGTCAGGAATATTATTTGCAGGAACAACCTGAGTATGAGCATCGTTAGAGAATGCATCAGCAGCCACACAATCAGAGCCCAATACCAAATTCACACCTTTAGCTTTAGCCTTAGCAATGATATCAAGAGCCAAATCCAATTTGTCATCTTCTACGATAGAATTACCAATTTTTCCACCTTGAGCTTTTGCAAAAGTATAAGTCATACCACCGCAAAGAATCAAGTTATCCACTTTATCCATCAGGTTTTCAATGATACCAATCTTAGTAGACACCTTGGAACCACCCATAATAGCAGTGAACGGGCGCTTGATATCTTTCAGGATATTATCAACAGCTTGAACTTCTTTTTCCATCAAATACCCCAACATCTTGTTGTCCGCATCGAAATAGTCAGCGATAACGGCTGTAGAAGCATGTTTACGGTGAGCAGTACCGAATGCGTCATTGATATAGCAATCAGCATAAGAAGCCAAAGTCTTGGCAAATTCTTTCTGAGAAGCCTTCATCGCTTTCTTGGCATCTTCGTATGCAGGATCTTCTTTGTCAATGCCAACAGGCTTTCCTTCTTCTTCAGGATAGAAACGCAAATTTTCCAACAACAGGACTTCACCCGGTTTCAAAGCAGCTGCAGCATCACCGGCTTTCGCACAATCAGGAGCAAATTGAACAGGTACACCTAATTTTTCAGAAACAGCATCGACAATCTGGCTCAATGAATATTTAGCATTTACCTTACCTTTGGGTTTACCCATGTGTGACATGATAATCAAGCTGCCACCATCAGCCAACACTTTTTTCAGTGTAGGAAGAGCACCACGGATACGAGTATCATCAGTAATTTTACCATTTTCGTCCAAAGGTACATTGAAGTCCACACGGACAATTGCCTTTTTACCGGCAAAGTTGAATTTGTCAATTGTCATCATAATCTCTTATTTTTGTTTATAGTGTATAAATACAATCTCGCTTATTTTGGGTGTTGCAAAGTTACTAATATTTTTTATTAGCAGTGTGTCAGGGGGGTAATAATTTTACTTGAAATGAAAAAAGAGGATAAAAAGCACTTTTTTTGAGAAAATCGAAAAAAAAATCATTTTTCCACTAGGGTTGTTTCCAGCTATCCTGTTCTATATACAAAATGCAGAAAGAATGAAAACCGAATTGCTACATAAATATTTCAGAGGAGAAACCACCGAAAAAGAGGAAAACCAGATTGTGGAATGGGTAGAAAGCAGTGTAGAAAACAAGGAACACTTTCTAAAAGAGCGAATGCTGTTTGATGTAACCCTTTTTTCTGACGGTTCGAACATACAACGGAAACCGAAAGGGCATCTGTACCTGTACCCACTGATTGCCATTGCCGCCATGCTGGCTATTGTTTTTGTAATGGATTTGCCACATATGCATAAACCTAAACAACAATTGTCACAAACCATCCGTATTCCAGCAGGTCAACGTGCACAGATGGATCTTCCTGACGGTTCTGTAGTATGGTTGAATTCCCAAACCACACTAACTTATGATGAAGACTTCGGTAAAAAAGACCGTAAAGTCACGTTAGACGGAGAAGCCTATTTCGAGGTGGCACACAATAAGGAGATTCCTTTTTATGTGCAGACAGAAAACATAAAGGTGCAAGTCACCGGAACAAAATTCGATGTATGCTCCTATAAAGGTTCAAACAGCTTTATAGCCAGACTGATAGAAGGTTCCATCAACTTGCTTACCAACAATGCAAAAGAAGAAAAGCCAATTACCAGCCTGACAAAAGGAAAGTATTTCTCAATGGAAAACGGCAAATACAAAACGGGCGAAATGAGCAGTAACAATGCTTTGGCATGGATGCAAGGCATTTATTATTTCGATGATGTTCCGTTTAAAGAGTTACTGGACAAGATTGCTCTATATTATAATTATAAGATAACAGTGAAGAATCCTAAAATCTTAGAGAACTACCGCTGCACTGGTAAATTCAAAGATTTGGACGGCATAGAGCATATACTAAAAGTTATACAAAAAGACCATCCGTTTAAATACAATATTGATAACGAACATAACAAGATAACCATAGAATAAAATCACAATAGAAGTTTAACCTTAAAAAATGAACTGTTATGATTACATAAAAACCTTTGAAAAAAGAATCGGAAAGTACCCCCATACTCCCCGATTCGACAGCTAACAATTGACCTTAATCAAATTTATTAACTTAACACATTACAAAGATATGAGAAAAATTTCTTTGGAAGGGTACTTATGCCCAAAAAGTTTAGCTTTTAAACAAATATTACGAACTATGAAGATCACCTTAATTCTTCTGTTAACCACAGCATTCAGCGCATTCAGTATGGATGTACACTCTCAGAACGCCAAAGTCAGTCTGGATACCAACATCATGAAGGTAGCCCAATTGATTCCTGCCATCGAATCACAAACTAATTACCTGTTTGTCTATAGTAAGAAAAATGTAGATCTAAGCCGCAAGGTAAAAATCAACGCAAAAAATAAAGCCGTATCCGAAATTCTAGATGAAGTTTTTTCCGGAACTGGTATCACTTATGTTATGGAAGGTAAAAACATTGTTTTGACAAAAGAAAGCAATATAGCCCGTGAGGAAGTAAAACAGCAAAATACAATTACTGTTAAAGGTGCTATAACTGATATGCAAGGTGAAGCAATTATCGGTGCAAACATTATTCAACAAGGTACTACTAACGGTACAATTACCGATATTGACGGTAACTTTACGTTAGAAGTTCCGGCTGATGCACAACTGGTTATATCTTATATCGGTTATAAAAAAGTCATAATTCCAGTAAACGGAAAGACTAATTTTACCATTAAAATGGAAGATGATGCATTGAAACTGGAAACTGTTGTAGTAACCGCTATGGGTATTAAAAAGAAAGAAGCCTCTTTAACTTATTCCACTCAGCAACTGAATGGTGACGAACTGAATAAAGTAAAGGACGCTAATATGATCAATTCATTAGCCGGTAAATCTGCCGGTGTGCAAATAACAAAGAGTTCATCCGGTCTGGGAGGTTCGGCAAAAGTATCTATCCGTGGTGCACGTTCAGCATTCGCCAGTGGTAACAACCAACCGTTATATGTCATAGATGGCGTTCCTATGCTGAATATCACAACAGAATCAACAGCCACCGTTATGGGAGGTGAAAATGACGGGGTCAACCATGACTCTGGTGACGGTGTTTCCAACTTGAACCCTGATGATATTGAAAGTATGAGTATATTAAAAGGTGCATCTGCCGCTGCTCTCTATGGCTCCCAAGCTGCCAACGGTGTTATTTTAATTACTACAAAATCAGGGAAAGCCGGTATGTCAAGAGTTACATTCTCCTCTAACCTGACAGTAGACCATGCTGTCAGCCTGCCGGAATTTCAAAACAATTATGGACAAACTGCCGATGGTACCAGCAGTTGGGGCGACAAAGGAAATCTGACAGACTATGATAACGTAGGTAATTGGTTTGGCAATGGTATTACAGCCATCAACTCTTTAACCTTCCAAACAGGTAATGACAAAATGCAAACTTACTTTTCTTATGCCAATACCCGGGGGACAGGTATCGTGGACTCAAATAAGCTTCAAAAGCACAATATTACTTTCCGTGAAACAGCCAGTTTCTTTAATGATCGTTTAAAATTGGACGGAAATGCCAGTTTGATGACACAAACTATCCGTAATACTCCTGCCGGAGGTGGTTATTATCTGAATCCGCTGGTTGGCTTGTATTCTTTTCCCCGTGGTGCCGATCTGGCTCCCTACGCTGAAAACTTTGAAGTTTTCGATACTGACCGCAATATGAACTTACAGAATTGGTATACAAAAAATGAAGACGGCTCATTCAGCGAATGGGATCAGAATCCGTACTGGATAAAAAATCGTGTGACCAACAAGAGTAAACGTTACCGTGCATTAGCTTCTATCAGTGCAAATATAAAAGCAACTGACTGGTTAAGTATCCAGGCACGCGGGAATGTAGACTATGTAAGTGATAAGTTTGACAACAAGATGTATGCATCAACAGCAGCAAACATTGCCGGAAAAAATGATGAAACAGGGTTACCTAACGGACGCTATGTATGGTCGGATGAACAAAACTTCCAAGTATATGGTGATTTCATGGCCATGTTCAACAAAACCTTTGGTGATTTTTCCATCAATGCCGCATTAGGAACCAGCATTAACGTCAGCAAAGCCAATTCTTTAATGATCGACTCCAAAACAGCATCTTTATATCGTCCTAATGTATTTACCGTTTCCAATATCATATTCTCTTCAAAGGGATATATCAACCAAACAATTGATGCGAAACGTACTATACAATCTTTATTTGGTACAGCACAAGTGGGTTGGAAAGATGCTATTTATTTAGATATTACAGCGCGTAATGACTGGTCTTCCACCCTGGCAAACACAGAAAGTATGAAAAATGGATTTTTCTATCCGTCAGTAGGTTTGACTTGGATTATGAGCAACAGCATCAAACTACCGGAATGGATCAATTTTTCAAAATTCCGTGGTTCATTTGCACAGGTCGGCAATGACCTTCCCATCGGCATCACCAATTTAGCTGATATCATTCAATGTGGTGGAAGTATCCAAACAAACGATATAGAACAACGTGGTGATTTGAAACCGGAAATCAGTACTTCCATTGAATTCGGTACAGAATGGAAGTTTTTCAATAATCGCTTCGGAATTGACTTTACATGGTATCGTACAGATACAAAAAACCAACTGTTAAGAGTAGCCAATCCGGCTGGTTCACTTTATGCGTTCCGTTATATCAATGCAGGTAAAATTCGTAACACTGGTATCGAATTGACACTAGAGGGTACTCCTTTGATGAATGAAAATTTCCGTTGGAAAACCGCTGTAAACATGTCCATGAACAGAAACAAAGTTGTTTCCTTACACAAGGACTATAAATCATTCCGCTACGGTTCTGAAGGATTCTCCATGGCTTATGACATGTGGGTAAAAGAAGGTGGAAAACTGGGAGATATTTATGGAAACGGATTCGAAAGAGATGAAAATGGTAAGATTAAATTAAACGAGACAGGAAATCCAATCAAAGTTACAGGTAACAATACTTTACTAGGCAATGCTAATCCTGATGCTTTATTAGGATGGAGCAATACCTTTACTTACAAAGGATTTACTTTGTATTTCTTGATTGATGCACGTATCGGAGGAGATGTCATGTCATTGACACAAGCACATCTTGACGCAATGGGAGTCAGCAAAGAATCCGGAGAATCCCGTGATCGCGGTTATGTGGAATATGAAGGCATCCAATTCAAAGATGTTCCTAACTTCTATGGTACAGTCGGAGGACGTAACGGCATCTCAGAATACTATATGTATGATGCAACGAATGTACGCTTACGAGAATTGACACTAGGCTATTCATTCCCGGAAACCCTCCTTGCCAAAACCAAATTCATCAAAGGATTAGATCTCACATTGATTGCACGTAACTTATTCTTTTTGTACAAAGATGCTCCATTTGACCCGGATGCAACTTTATCAGTAGGTAATACTCTGCAGGGCGTTGATGTTTTCGGCATGCCGACTACACGTAATATTGGTTTCAACGTTAAATTTACATTCTAATTTTAAAACAAAGACATTATGAAAAGTTCAAAATATATTTCAATTTTATGCGTGGGAAGCCTTCTGAGTTTAGCCTCATGCACAGACGGATTCGAATCTGACAATAAAATCAACGGTAGTTTTGATGATACTGTAAAAGAATATGATTTCCAAAAATACACTACTAACTTTGAGACAATTCAAAAAGGTATTTATTTTAACTACGACTGGGGAGAAGGCACCACTTGGCCTTGGCAGACATTCCAAAACTTGAATCATGATATGTTCTCAGGATATTTTCATGATTTTGCCTCCAAATTCAGCGATAAAAATACAGTATATGCATTAGAGGCCGGATGGACAGCCAGTGCGTGGAATTATACTTATAATTATATATTTCCAGTAGCCCATAAATCAACATTAATTACACAAGATGAAGCCAAATACAAACATTTTTATGGTGCAACCCTTATTTTAAAAGTAGAAGCCATGCACCGTATAACTGATACTTATGGCCCTATTGTCTATTCTAAATTCGGAAAAAACGAAACAAACTCTGTTGATACCCAAGAAGAAGCTTATAAAGCATTCTTTGATGATCTGGATAAAGCTGTAGACGCATTGGATACTTATTTGAAAGAAGGCGGCAAAGAAGATGGCGTGAAAAGCATTAATATGTGCAATTGTCCTACAGCCAGCAGATGGATAAAATTTGCCAATTCATTACGTCTTCGTCTAGCTATGCGCGTATCTAATGTAAATAAGACACTTGCTACCAGTGAAGCCCGAAAAGCATTAGAAAACTCTTATGGTGTCATAGAATCTTCTGATGAAAACATACAAATCTCCGGTAAGGGGTATCAAAACCCGTTAGCAGGTGTTGCCGGTTGGGGAGAAACCTATATGGGAGCAACAATAGCTTCTGTCCTAAACGGTTATGAAGATCCACGCATCAGTATATATTATAATCCGGCGACATTGGCAGAGCATACAGAGGAATATCTAGGAGTACCTCAAGGAGTATATGCCAAGGACGGTGACCCCAATTATTACCAAAGCTATTCCTTTATCAACACCCAAACAATCACAGCATCCACACCCGCCGTTCTTCTGACAGCAGCAGAAACTTGGTTCTTACGTGCCGAAGCATCTTTACGAGGTATCAATCCGAAAAACGAAAGCGCAAAGCAATGTTATGAAACCGGTGTCCAAACTTCATTCAGCCAATGGGGTGCCGGAGATGCAAGCCTATATCTGACAAGTAAAGGTAAACCGACAGATTACATTAATTACGCAGCAGGCCCCGGAAAAGACATGAAAGCATTAATAACCACCACTCCCAATTTTGACGATGCAGTTAATCAAGAAGAACAACTTGAAAAAATTATCACTCAAAAATGGATTGCTTGCTGGCCAGAAGGCATGGAAGCATGGGCAGAACAGCGCCGTACCGGATATCCGAAATTATTCAAAGTACAAACCAACAACAGCAATGGTACAATTGATACAGACATCATGATTCGCCGCCTCCCCTTCTCACAAGATGATGCCAAAAAAGATCCTGAGCAGTATAAAAATCTGTGTACGGCTCTTGGTGGTGCAGACAATGGCGGTACACGGCTATGGTGGGACACAGGTAAAAACAACTTTTAATTCATATTTCAGTAACAACTATTATTTATAAGAGAGATTTTTAAATATTTCACTTAATCAAGGTATTAGCATAAGGCAAAAAGATTTCATAAGACGGGGAGCGTGATGTTTCCCGTCTTTTTCTGTTTTTCATACGGCATTCTATTTTATTTTTCTATCTTTGTTCAAGCTATGAAATAACATACCTATACAGCAAACTTTTTCCGGATATTCATCGTTTAACTGAAAAAAATATATGAAAAAGTTTCTAAGTAATACTATCGTACAACTGCTTATTGCCGTAATTATCGGACTGTTGGCAGGCTTTGTTGTTAATGACGCAGTGCTGGAAGTCGTTATCTGTATAAAGCACATCACGGGACAGATTATATTTTTCCTGGTTCCCCTTATTATTCTGGGATTCATAGCCCCCTCTATTGCCCATTTGCGCAGCAATGCATCAAAGATGCTTTTATTCGCTTTCAGCATAGCCTACCTATCATCTATCGGAGCCTCTTTTTTCGGAGCAGCCGTAGGTTACAATGTGATTCCTTTTCTGCATATAGCCGATGATGCCAATACACTGAAAGCATTGCCGGAAAATTTACTAAAAATAGATATTCCACCGGTCATGAATGTTATGACGGCCCTTGTACTGGCAGCTTTGATAGGACTTGCTACTGCTTGGGTTAAATCGGATGAAATATCAAAACTACTGGATACTTTTCAAAAGATGGTACTTGAATTGGTGAAAAGAGTACTGCTTCCCGTACTTCCCGTATTTATTGCCGCTAACTTCTGCATTCTTAGCTATCAGGGAGCTGTTACGAAGCAGTTACCGGTATTCCTCTCCGTATTGATAGTTGTTATTGTTTGTCATTTCATCTGGCTGTCATTGCTTTATTTCATTGCAGCTGTTTACTCAAGAAAAAATAGTTGGCAGGTATTGAAATACTATGGTCCTGCTTACCTCACAGCATTAGGTACAATGTCTTCAGCAGCTACGCTGGGAGTGGCGTTGGAATGTGCCCGCAAAAGCCCTATCCTTCGAAAAGAAATCAGTGATGTGACGATACCTTTATTCGCCAATATACACCTATGCGGCTCTATCCTGACAGAAACCGTATTTGTACTCACTGTATCCCAAATGCTTTATGGAAGTATGCCCAGTATATTACAAATTACTTTATTCATCCTGTTATTAGGATTATTCGCCATCGGTGCACCGGGAGTACCGGGGGGAACAGTACTTGCCTCTTTAGGGCTAATCATCTCTGTTCTTCACTTTAATGAAGCCGGAACGGCATTACTACTTACGATTTTTGCATTACAGGACAGTTTCGGAACAGCTTGTAATATTACCGGAGATGGGGCACTAACGCTTATTACAGATACTTTCGAAAAAAGATAGCTTCGAAGCCGAAGGCTTTTAAATAAAGGCTCTCTAATAACTATCTTTTTACTTAAGGGTTTTGTAAAGTTACTTTTTTTGATATTATTGCAAATATTCTCAACCCATACTAACCACAAATCAAAAATAGATACTATGAAACGAAAAACACTTAAAAGAAAAATTTCTATTGTTGGCATTTTGGTTTTTGTCAGTATGATAGTTTATTCATGTTGGCAAGATGAATGGTCCTCCAATGTAACTGATGAAGTTATTTTTGACAGCAATAAAGAATTGACCATTGCTAAAGCAGAACAATGGTATAATGCCACCAATTCCTCAGCTACTACAGTTAGATCCTTAAGTGCTGACGGGCGAATTCCAGCAAAGCCTAATTGGAACAAGGCTAAAGAAAGTAGAAAAGGAGATTTAGAGGTAGTCGAAACGACTCTAATGACAAGCGGTAGTACATTTTTTATGGATAACGAGACAAAAGAAAAATATGAACTACAAGATGATTTGGATAAAATATATAATGTAGCACGCATGGTAATATTGAAGAATCTAGAAACAGGTGAGATTTACAACTTCATCATGGTATTCATAGGTACTTATGATTATTTGATGCATACCACCTCTTTTGAAAACAATTCTTATTTACATCGTGAAGCTGATTTTGATGGAAAAGTTTTATTCTACAATTTCAATTATGGATTGGTAAATGGTTGGAAATATGAATCAGGGAAAATAACAGCCTCCATTTCTCCGGGAACAGAGGAAGGATACCGTATGAGTTTGCAAAGAGGAAGAGGACAATCCGTATGTAATACGGAAATAGACTGGATGGAAAAGCGGAATTGTCATAATGATATCGTTTGGGATCATGAACTGGGGCTGCCCGGCATCGATGTAATTTGCGACAAGTATTTACATCCTGAGTATCATGAAGTTTGCGTTTCATTGGATGATGACGAAATGGATGGCGGAGGTGGTGGATATAATCCTCCTTCAAATCCTCCTGAAACACCTCCTACTCCTTGTAAACGTGCTAAAACATTGTCGCAGGACGCAGCATTTAAATCGCGTATAAAAGATGTGTATAGAAAAACATTTTCCGCAGGCAATACTGTGGAGCAAGGCTTTATACAGACTTCAGACGGGCAAACTATTTTCCCGAACGTACAAGAATCAGGAAGTGCCAAATTCACAAATGATCAAATAGCAGGAAAAGAAATCATGGAATGGTACCATTCCCACCCTACAGGCTCTATGATTACTTCATGGGCAGATTTAAAGGCTTTAGCTATACGATACCAACAGGGATATGTGAAATCAGAGAATTTTACTTATGGAGTAGTTTCAGAGTTCGGATGTATGAGTATTATGATAACTTCTCCCACAGATTTTAATACTTTCGCTACCAAAGTTCGAAATGGTGAACTTTCCGAAAGTTGGAACGCTTATATAGTTGGTGCAAGCGGAGGGGGAGTTGATGAATGTATAGGTCAGTTGCTTAAATTTTTAGATCGCAATAACTCCGGTCTGTCAGTGATGTTTAGTTCGAATATTGATGAAAGCAATCCGACTTGGAATGCTCAGGAACTAGCTTCTAATGGGAAATCTGTAAATATGGAATGTAACCAATAAAAAGAAAAGTCATGAAAAGAATAGAATTTGTTTTGTGTTTGTTTTTTATCAGCACAGTTAGTTTTGCCCAAAAGGAAATTGCTCCAACAAAAAACTTGGATGCTTATATCGGGACTTGGATGTATCAGTCAAATGATACGATTTTTAAAATAGTTCTTAAAAAAGGATATGCAGAGGATCAACACATGATTATAAATGGTCTTATGGGAGGATATTTTCTATCAGTGAAGGGAATAATTGTAGAAAACTATTTTAGTATCAGAGATACTATTTGGCACTTGGACAAAAAAAAGGGAACTCAAGATTTTTCTATCTGGGCTTCAAACAATGCTACCAGTTTGGACTACATTGATCCTAATCGAGTCGGAGTTTTATTTTACGACCAACGGAAGAAGCACTTCGGCGGAAAAGGGATATTAGGCGGAAAAATACTTCTGCTTTCTTCCGATAAAATTCGTTGGCATCTGGATGAAAAATTAGGATTAGCCCTTGAAGAACCGGATGAATATACAGAACTGATAGGATTTTCTGTTCCTTCGGACGTGATAATGACTAAAGAGAAAGAACAATGATGTGAACAAAGACAACAAAATGTATCAAAAGCCAATGGAGAACCAACAGTAACCCCTGGCTTTTGGTACATTTATTTTCATAATCTTACAGCAAACTTGTTATTTCAAAACCTCATCCAGCTTTTGTTGCAAAGCCTCCCCTTCCAATCCTACAGCCAAGATCACCCCATTGGGGTCCAACAAGAAATTCATAGGAATCCAACGAATAGCATACTGCACGGCTGCATCCGATTTCCAGTCCTTCAAGTCTGAAACATGAGTCCATGCCAATTGATCTTTCTCAATAGCGGCCAACCAAGGTTCTTTCTTACGATCCAAAGAAACTCCTAAAATAGTAAAATTCTTATCCTTGTATTTATTCCAGGCAGCAACAATATTCGGATTTTCCTTGCGACAATCAGGACACCAGGAAGCCCAAAAATCAATCAGTACATATTTTCCTCTCAAACCGGATAATGTGACAGGATTACCGTCTACATCGGGCAATGTAAAATCCGGAGCCACAGCACCGACCTGAATATCTTCCATCCGCTTGATAAAGCCATCTATTTGACTGACATACATGGTTTCATCCAATGAAGCATCCAGTTTGGCACGCAATGCCTTCATTTCTTCCAAATTCAACTTATAAGCGAAATCCTTCACTATGAAATAAGGGGTAACAGCAGATGCCGGGTGAACAGCAACCAGACTATCTATGCTATATCCATCCTGACGAGTCAAAGGAGCATTTTGTGCATACAGATCATTAATGGCAGAACCTGTCACTGTCAGTATCTTTTCTGATTCATTCATCTTCAACTGCATCTTTTCGTTATCTAAAAAGAATACCAACGGACGTTTGCTATCCCTAAACGTAGTCAGCCCATAAGCCAATGGCTCAGTACAAACACCTTCAAATTTGAAAGTACCGTCAGTAATCACAGCCGAATCCACAGCTATGAACGATTTATCCTGATATTTTTTCAGATACACCATTCCATCTTTAACATCCGATATTTCTCCATTCAGAGTATATCCTTTTTTCTCTTCGCCACAGGACAGTACAGTCATAGCCAGTACACCAGCAAAAAGCACATTTACCATTCTTTTCATCTCTATCTTCCTTATTATTATAACTCGTCAAAAATAAATATTCCTATGCAATTATGCAAACTCCACCGTTCCTATTTGGAAATTAACTCTCCCTGAGTTACCTTTGTAACTTCAACTAACTATTATATAACCTATGAAAAAACTCCTATTTCTAGGCGCTCTCCTGTTGTCAACAGTATGTATGAACGCCCAAACTTCCGAATATTATCAGGAAGCAGCCAATCCTATTGCCACCAACCCCGCTTTATGGGCGAAAGTTACAGCTCCACAAATCAGCTGGGGAAGCACAGACATCCGCTATAAGAAAGAGGAACCGGCTCCCATCCATAGTGCGCAGAAAAGTATGAATCTTACTGCATGGAAAGGTGAGAAAATTTCAGCCCAACTGGTAGTATGGACTCCCAAATCGCTAAATGACTTGACTTTCATGGTCAGCGATTTAACCTCAGGCAGTGCAACCATCAGTAAAGAGAATATCCGAACAGGCTTTGTCCGTTACGTTATAACCGATGAACTGAACAAAGACGGTTTGGGCGCATGTGGCTATCGAAACAGTGCTGATTTTGACTCAACTTTAGTAGCAGATGTAATAGACCATATCACTCCTACTCTAACCCTTCCCGCCAACTCCACCCAAGGGGGATGGATCAGCGTAAACATCCCTCAGGGCACTAAAGCCGGGAAATACACAGGAACCGTCACAGTGAAAGCCGACGGTATCACCTTGTCTGAATTAAAACTGAACCTCCAAGTGAAGAACCGTACTCTGCCTCCTCCTTCCGAATGGACTTTCCATCTGGATTTATGGCAGAACCCTTATGCAGTATCCCGTTACTACAATGTGGAACCGTTCAGCAAAAAACATTTCGATTTGATGCGCCCATTGATGAAACTGTATGCCGATGCAGGTGGTAAGGTAATCACAGCCTCCATTATGCACAAGCCTTGGAACGGACAGACCTATGATGCTTTTGAAAGCATGGTCACTTGGTTGAAAAAAGCGGATGGAACCTGGTATTTTGACTATACCGTATTCGACAAGTGGGTGGAATTTATGATGGATCTTGGTGTCAAAAAACAAATCAGTTGCTATTCTATGGTTCCCTGGCGCCTTTCTTTCCAATATTTTGATCAGGCCAGCAACTCTTTCAAATTTCTGGACGCCAAACCGGGTGAAGTTGCTTATGAAGAATTTTGGATGAATATGCTGCAAGATTTCTCAAAGCATCTGAAAGCAAAAGGCTGGTTCGATATCACTCACATTGCGATGGACGAACGCCCGATGAAGGACATGCAGGAAACACTGAAAGTGATCCGTAAGGCTGATAAAGACTTTAAAGTTTCTTTGGCAGGAACTTATCACAAAGAACTATTGGATGATCTGAATGACTATTGTATCACCATTGCCGAGAAATTTACTCCCGAAGAGATTGAAGCGCGCCGGAAGGCAGGCAAAGTAACTACTTATTATACCTGCTGCACAGAGCCCCGCCCCAACACTTTCACTTTCAGCGAACCTGCCGAAGCTGAATGGCTGGCATGGCATAGTGCGAAAGAAAATCTGGACGGATATCTTCGTTGGGCTTTAAACAGCTGGGTGAAAAATCCCCTACAAGACAGCCGTTTCACAGCTTGGGCTGCCGGAGACACGTATATGATTTATCCGGGCGCCCGTTCATCCATCCGGCTGGAACGCCTGACAGAAGGAATACAATTTTTTGAGAAAGTACGCATTCTGAAAGAAGAATTTGAAGAAAAAGGCAATAAAGGAGCTATTAAGAATATAGACAAAACCTTGAAAATGTTTGATGAATCAAGCATGGATAAGATTTCTCCTACCACTGCCGTAAACAAAGCAAAAAAAGTTATCAACCGATACTAGAAAAAGGGAAAATACCTTTATTACATACATATATATATCGGACCACACATATGTATGTAATAAAGGTACTTCAAACTAAAAGCCGAACAGAATTAACTTGTGGGAAATAGGATGGATGAATCCCCGATAGCTTCAAAAGTAACTTAAGTGCATTGGGCAAGTAACTTAACTTACTTGACACTTTCACTTAACTTACTTGGCTCACGAAGTCAAGTTACTTTATTTGCCCTATATTTCTCAAATAAATTCTGTTCGGCTATATAAAATGGCAAGTTCTAGTTTTAACTTTATCCTCCCTTTCCTTTATACAAGTTTATTCTTCGGGTATATAAATGATTTCTCCATTATCCAATTCATAGGCAATACCCACCTTTTTTCCTTTCTTGCCGCTTTTGACATCCTGATCCTCAGAAGGGGTATAACGGTTAATCTTCTGCCCTTCCTTGGTTATGATTTCCATGTTTTCCTTACCCGGATTCTTCACCATCGTAAAATCTTCCTGACTAAACATTTCAGTCATATTATAACGGGTAACCAAGGCCACCATTAACGCTACAGCAAACACCATCGCCACATCAAACAGATTGCTGACCACGCTCATCGGGTCACTATCCTCCTCTTTTCTTAATAAATTACGTTTCATCTCAAGCTGTACGTTTTTCAGTGAGCAATTCAGAAAGGAATTCCAGATTAGTCATATCCTGTAAATACCAGCGTTGCTTCACCTGCTGGGTTATGAAACCGATAGCACTAGAAAACAGACCAACTACAGTCGTAGCAAAAGCGACCTGCATATTATACGCCATAGAAGCGATATCACCAGTAGAAAGTCCCACCAAAGCAGGTCCCATTGGAATCAATGTACCCATCAATCCAAGCATCGGTCCCATCTTGGTCAATGTTTTTGAAATAGCCAAATCCTTATCAGCAGTAATTTCAAAATCAGCCAACAGGCGCTGCACATGTGCCGGACGGTCTTTTGACTCCAACACCCGACGGATATACGCAATGACCAACGAGTTCGACTTCACAGGAAGTTTGCCTTCCAATTCGGGCAAAGTATCTATAGTCAGTGTATCAAGCTGTTGACGCAACAACGCATCCGTACGCCGAATAGCCAGATACTGCCCGAAAAAACTGCCTATCAATAATAGCGAACGGATGAAAAGAATAATAAGCAATACAACAACAGGGACTAAAAGTCCGTTCGAAATCCAAAACAGAATGTCTGATATAAGATTCATAATGTCAGTAAGTTTTAAATGTTTGTTTTTATTCGTCTATATTTATATATAACCAATCCAATGAGTCCTCCACCTGCCAGCATAATTATCAAGCCGGTCAATGCCCCCCAATCCACCTCGCTTACACCTGTTACGGCGGTACGACCATTTACAGTAGCAATAATTCCCAATATGGCGGTCAATGCATTAGTGAGGAACAATAGCTCCAACCGTAATTCCTTTTCCGGCAAAAGATAACGAAGAAACAATGTGCCTGCAGAAATCAATATCAATACACCTGCCGCCATACTCCATGCGACAAGAGAAAAGGAAACACCCGGAAAAGAGAAGATAAGATATACCAATCCGCTAAACAAGACAGGAAATATCAAAATCCCCGGAAACCAACGTAAAGCACGGTAAGCCCAAAGAGTACGTTTCTTAACAGGCCCTGTAGTAAGCACATGAACAGCCAACATACAAAAAGCCATCTGTAAGGCAACTTCCACTGTAAGCACCACCGAAGTGTCAAGCATCAATTGGACATTTGCCAACCAATCAGCAATCTGTGTCTTAGACTGCTGAATAGCATATGGCCACATCAGTCCCACAAAGAGGGTGGCTACAACAGCTATTGCTGCAACCGATCCTCGTTTACGAAATGTCTGTTTCATCATAAAATTGAAACAGACCAATATCATAAGAACAACTACAACTGTTTCCATAGCCTGTTATTCCTGCATTTTTTTACGGCGACAACGCACCAATACAATTAAAACAAGAACTGCAGCCACCACTACAACACAAACAACAGTATTGCTTACCGTATTCGTCTGTTGTTCCGTACCGACTGTATTCATCTCTTCTTTTTTCATCACCATACCCTTTTGCTCTTTTGAAGCAGCAACTTCACGTATCTGACTGATGTTTTCCTTATACCGGGATGCAGTCTGTGCATCCGTTTTAGAAGCTATGAACTGACGTAATTTAGCATTATCACAAACAAAACCAGAACAAGACGGTTTATATTTATTCACCAAATCGGTATGTAGTTTGGCAATATCCGCTATCTGTTGCCCGCTAGCCTGCCACATTCCTTTACGGATAGTTTCCATCATTACCGCAGTCATTTCTTCCAAAGCGGCAGGGTTCTGCTTTTCAAAATAATCCTGCACTCCCAAGTTAAATTTATCCTTTACATACACATCATATATCTCATTCCACATTTCCTTATCAACAGCCTGAGGTTTCATGACATTCCAACCATACGTATTTTGCACAATCTCAGCAAAAGTATTAGCTGCGCCGGCCTCCCCTTTCATTTTTTCCTTAATATAAGCAGGATTGAATATTGTGGTACGGCTCTCTATACCAATAGCTTCTTTCACCTCTTGCATACGGGCATTGTTACGGTTACGATAGTCGCTCAGATACGCATCAGGATCTTTACCGGTCACATTACGGACAGCAAGATTCATACCTCCCATAAACTCATACACATGATCCAGACTTAATGCACCCCATGTATTGCTTTGACGTGGCTGAATAACCGCATCCGTACGTGTCAAAGCAGCTTCCAAAGCAAATTGGCGAACAGTTTCCCAATTCTTTTCACTACCATAAAAAGCACCCATATTATTCAAATAAACATCGGCGATTTCCTTTTCACTTTCCCAACGGTCACCAGATTGCACCATACTTTGTATACCCGTACCATAATTACCATTCACTCCTCCGAACACACGGAAAGTAGACATTTCACGGGCCTCTTTTGGAGTCAGACCTTTTTCTATTAATACACGTTCAGCTTCCACAACACCTGCTGCTACTTGATTTTCAAATTGATCTTCTCTAGCATTGGCTGCCATCTCTACGGCACGATTAACAAGAAACAGACGTGAAGCGGCAATATCTCGCAGCTGCCCGCTAGTCTGCACTACCACATCAATACGAGGACGGCCTAATTCAGCAGAAGGAATCAGACGAAGATCCGTCACACGCCCAAACGTATCACGAACAGGCTCTACACCCAGCATATAAAGCACCTGTGCAATAGTAGCACCGCCGGTTTCTATAAATTCTCCACTCCATAATGTATAACTTACTTTACGAGGAACAGAGTCATTATGACGACGGCGATACATTTCGATAGTGTTGTCAGCCAATTGTTTTCCTTTTTCCCATGCAGATTCCGACGGAGTTTCTTCAGCATTGATAGCGAAAAGATTTCGTCCTGTAGGTAATGTATTAGGATTGGCGATGGGATCACCACCCGGTGAAGGCTGCGTATATCCTCCGTTCAACGCATTCACCATAGAGGTCAATTCTCTTTCCGGACTTTCCAAAAGAGCACTCTTATAATTGCCCACATTCTTCAAGGTACGTTCTACTTCCACGACAGCCAAAGCAAAATTCATCTCCTCTTTAGAATATTCTTTTTTCTTGGACATCATAGCTTTCATCATCGCTTCCATGCCTCCGAATTTATCACTATCCGCTTTTTCACGTTTTCCTCGAGAAGTTGTTTTCATTGTAACCGTATCTTTGGCCAGTGTATTCATACCTACAGCACGACTCTTGTACATTCCTGTTTCCATTTTCTTTAAAGCTTCAGGGCTTGCACCCATTTTTTTTGCAAGTTCCATAGCTTTCTCAGGATTCATACCTTTCGCTATTTCCTTCATTTTCTCTTTCATAGACCCGGATATGCTATTCCTTTTCGAACATCCGCTTTGGTCAGCCTGCATTATTCCACTGCTCATATCAGCATGTGTTTTAGCCTCAGCCGGAGCCTCTTCAGCTAATGCCATCATCATGGTCATCATGCCTTGAGGAGTATTACGGGATTTATTGATTTCATGTGCTTTAGCAAGTTCATCGGAAGTAATGCCAGTAATACGGCAAATCAATTCATCAGAAGCCAACGATGGATCAGCCAACAGACGAGTGACCAAATCACGTGCAGGTTCTAAATAACGCTGAGTAAAAAGAGTGCGATGTTTCTCTACCTGTCCGTCCGCACGATTACGTAGTTTATCTAATGCCAACAGACTATAGGCTATCGGCTCGGTAGCCATAGCATACACACTGGAAGTAATACGAATGGGTTCATAAGGAATCCCCATTGTATACAACTGACCTGTAATCTTCTCATTTGCCAGTTCCTCTGCAAAATTTTCTATACGCTGAATATCTTCCTCGGCATAAGGAACAGTAAGAAGACTATCCAATTCCAATTCACGATGGATGCCCAGTTTCACCGTGAGTTTCTTTACCGCCAATGAAGCACGGTTCAAAGCGTCTTTATTTCCGGTAGACAGTACAGCCTGCCCATCGGCCGGAAGTAAATTATTGTATGTTTTGACAGCCTCAGTCAGTTCACGATAAATGGTGCGGACACTACTTTCCATAAAAGGTGGAGTAAGATAAGATTGCAATCCCGCATACGAACGACGCTTAGCAATCATCCCTTCACCTACATTGCCGATGGAATAAATATAAAAATGAGGTAATGCACCTACCAGACGGTCGGACCAGTCATTGCTGCACAAAGCAACTTGTTTGCGCGGAGTGAACTCTAAACTGCCATGAGTACCGAAATGAATCAACGCATCAGCTTTAAATCCGAATTGTGTCCACAGATAAGAAGCAATATAAGTATGTGGAGGAGCTGCATTGGTTCCATGTACTACTTTAAATGCATTATCCCCACTACCGGCCGCATTCTGTGGCAAGAGCACCACATTTCCAAATTGCAAACGAGCTACTCCTAAACGGCCGTCGGAAGTAGTCATATATGCTCCGGGAAATTCACCATTGGCAGCTATTACTTCGGCATACATTTCAGGACGAATGGATTTCTTTATCCAACTCTCATATTGTTCTTTTGTTATGAGTTCGGGCTTGCCGGTTTCCATAAACCGATCAAAAGCTCCTTCGGCATACGAACCAAATACGGCTCCTTGAGATTGTATCATCTGTTCCAATTCTTTCGAAGAGGTAGGCAAACCGTCCACCTTGTAGCCCTCGCGTTTCATACGCTGCAACAAGTTATAAAGTGAAGGAACCACTTCCATACTACCCGCAGTCAGTGCATTCTGACCAGGACCTTTATAATAATAAATAGCAACGCGTTTCTCACTATTGGGTTTACGCTGCAGAGCAATATAGTTATTAACTGTTTCTACAAAAGTTTCCAAGCGTTCTGGAATAGCATAAGCGTGTTGCAAACCCTCCTCATCCTTATAATGTCCAAAAAGAGCGAACGGACGGATAGCTCCATCTATCTCGGGAGTAACAATACTTTGTGACATAAAGCCGCCATTCATCCCCATCTTGTCCCTCTCCCACTCCTCTACCAAGCGATTTACATTCAATGGAGAGAAAAGCGGTATATTCTGTTTCGCCAGATAATCTACAATAGGTTCACCCATACGTCCATGCGCCATATTGATAATAGCAGACGGACGGACAGAATCAATTCCATGGTTCTGAATAAAAGAACGCATGGAACGTATAGGATAAACCATATTGCCAGTTTCCTCCAATTTAGCAATAAGCCCGGAAGGTTCACCCATCGGACCGGTCACAATAATACGCGGAGCATTCTCTTTCCACAAGCCGTTATGTTGCAGAAAAGTATTGTATCCGGCTACCGTATTGAAACCCAACTCTTCGTCTTCGGGTTTCTTTGGATCCATGTGATAAAGCACATCATCGGCACGTTTCATTACGGCTTCCGGTTCAGACACAGAGAATAGTTTTTTATCAATATGCACACGCACATAATTCAGCATACTGCGATAGTTACGACGTCCTCCATTAGACAGATAATGTTTCAATATATCCGCTTGGATGGAATCCAATGAAATAATCTTGTTTGCAGGATTGGTAGCGGCAGTAGTCAATACCGGCAGACCACCATCGGCTGCCTTTTGTATTTGCGCACGTTGCTCTTCAGTAATCCTTAATCCCATGGCATTGATAAATACCATATCATAACCGGCCAATCGGTTCAGATCATCTGTGCTCAGTTCACTGATTTTAATAAATGAGTTGTCATTAGCTTTAGATATCTGCCCTAAACTGATTACCTGATAGTTGATGAAAGCCACTTTAGTTGCACTGAACCAAAGATTCCATACACCAAACAAAAGCAGCAAGATGACTGCTATCCCTCCGCCAATCAATAATTGTTTCTTCTTCATATCTTTATTTAAATCACATAGTTTATTTAGTATTAGCAGCCAAATTTCATTTGAACAATTGTTCTATATCCAATGACAAACCGGCTGAAAAAGTTGTTCCTTTAGTAGCAGGCGAATTATTATAATAACGGAAAGGGACATAATTAAACAGGTTGTCTACCGCCAAAGTCATATCAACACCTTTCCATACTTTCTGAGACAACGTAAGCTTCCACATTGTATACGCCGGATAGGTCACCTTCTCAGTTTCTTCATAAGAAGTGTTCGAAGTATATTCCTCCGTATTCACCTTGGACAGAAAGCGTCCGTTCAAAGCAACATTAAACGCATAGTTCTTCCAATGCTTGTCATACTCAAGACGGACAGTAGCCGTATGCGGGCGAGTACTTGAAATGACAGGTTGCCCTTTCTTTATATTCTCGTGTGTATAGGCGTAAGATAAACGTGCCGACAGTCCACAAGGATATTTGACGGAAGCATTTGCCTCGGCACCGGATATCCTGATATTTGATATATTGGTATATACCTGCCCTTTCAACGCCTCACTCCACGCCGTAGTGATACGATTATCAACTACATTATAGAAACCTGTCACCGTCAAATTATAACGACCTTTCATATATTCTGCCGAAAGAGAAAAATTATGGCTGGTTTCAGGCTTCAAGTCAGGATTACCATAAATCATAAAAATACTTGCCATATCAAAATTCATATACATTTCTTTCAAAGTAGGAGCTCGGAAACCACCAGCATAGGAACCTCTCAATGAACAGTTTCCTATTTTATACATCAGTCCTAATTTGGGAGAGAAATGATTAATATCGGAATCTGAATAATAATCAAAACGTAATCCTGTGATGACATTGAAATATTTCGTCGGGTTCCAGTCAAACTGTGCAAAGCCGTCCACTGTATACTGATGTTTACTTCCATTATTGGCAAACTGATAGGACATTAAATAATCACGCATATAATCACCACCCACGGTGAGAATATGCTTACCGACAAAAGTATGATTATAAAAAGTATGAACCGAATGTTGTACATTACTATAATCACGTACATCATTAGCATCTTGCGGCAAGTAGTCGCTCTTATCATACTGGTCGAAAGAATAAGCTATTTCCAGATCCTTATCTTTATCCAATACATAATTTCCTTTCACCCCACCACTGAAGTCTCGATAACGGTCTTTACTAGTCTGTGACTTCTCACGTTCACGAAAAAAATATCCGGCACGTGCCGTCAGTTTCAGATGGTCATTAGCAGTATAGACCAAACGTTCTTTGAAATTCCAAGTTTTATCACCATACACCTTTTTAAATGCCCAATCCTCCGTTTCCTCATTTGTTTTTCCATCTGCCAAATCTTTTTCATCTACTTGGGTATGCTGTACATTAGTCACACTATTGAATTTTCCAACATTGAAACCTATTGTTCCTCCATAACGCTGCTCATTATAAGCCCCGTAACGTCCATTGAGATTCACAGTCCAAGGCTCCGCAGGCACTTTACTTATGATGTTTACCACTCCTCCTACCGCATTCGAACCATAGAGTGAAGAAGCCGCACCTTTTACAATTTCAATACGCTCCACATTGCTCATATTCAATCGGTTGTAGTCTATATTATCCAAAGTCTCACCTGCCAGACGCTCACCATCAACCAGAAAAAGTACAGCATTTCCACCAAATCCTTGCATATTGAGAGAAACTTGCTGGTCCATGGAATAAGAGAATTCAATTCCCGGCAGTTCTGCCTGAAGTAAATCTCCAATATGGGTAGCATCTACTTTTTTTATTTCATCGGCAGTAATGACACGAGTTACAATGGGAACATCTTTCAGGAGTTTCGGAGTACGGGTTCCCGTTACAACTACAGTTTCCATATTTACAGCATCTTCTTTCAGTATAAAATCAACTTTACCTGTTTTACTGACAGACACTTTATGAGTCTGCGAGATATACCCCATGTATGAAACCTGTAGAGTATATTCTCTATTATCGGGTAATTTCAACATGTATTTTCCCTGTGTATCCGTAGTGGTTCCCAAAGTTACTTTTTCTTTTACGGAAACTGTTGCTCCCGTCAGAGGTTCTTTATTTTCATCAAATACAGTTCCCGAAATAATTCGTTGTGCTGATACTGATACCGCCATCAGCCAACACAGTATCAAGCACACGTTTCTGAGTAGTCTATGCATATCGTATGTCGGTTTACAATTCAAACGGATAAATATAATCAATAGTCATGAAGCCTTTTACACCACTAGCATTCATATAATTTGTGAGACGAACAGCCGCATAAGTTCCATCTTTCAGCTTTACCATATAAACCTTGTTTGAAAGAGTATAGGTAGGTGGCATATTACTTTTATCAACATTCAACCATTTGGATAGTTCTTCATTATAATAGGATTCCATATAAACAATATTACCATCCATCATACCTGACATATCAATGGCTATCTTAGCGGTAGTCCAAACATCCTCCACATAGGCTCCTTCGGGCATCGCATCCGCATTCCGTAAAGCAGAAAAACCTGTGAAACCGGTTTCCAATACTGCTCCAGCATTGGTTTTAACATCATAACGATGAACAGCAATATCCCATTCCTCCGGTTCTTTCTGTTCAGAATCCGTCACATTTACAGAATCTACTTTTTGTGTATGGAAATCGATAAAAGTCCAACGTCTATAATCAGTAGCATCAATATAAATAGTACCCGAATGGGTAGAAGGGTCTGTTCTTATAAAACCCAATTCATTACTATCCGAAGCAGCAGGACTATCATATATTCCTTCCAAAATACCATCACATGCCGAGAATGGCAAAAGCATCATTCCCAGTATGGTTATAATAGAGAGATATCTTTTCATGCTATTTAGTGCCTACAAAAGTCGCAGTAATAGCCATAGGCATGGCTCCCGGCTTTAGTGTAAAGATCAGATCAGCCTTTTCATCCTTAATCGTTCCTTGTAAACTTCCTGTATATTTTACAGAACCAACAGTTACATCAACAGCACTTTCCGGCAAAATATAAGTGACATTATCGGAGGTATGCACTTTAATTCCAGGTATAGCAATATCCGGCAATGACATCATTCCTTCACCAGCACCGCCAACTAGAAGAACTTGAACAGTTCCCCCTTCTTCCGCAGTAATTTTCACCTGACTGTCTGACGTTCCTTGATCATTTCCTGATACTGAGAGTGATAATGTTCCATTGTAAATACCAGCAACCTCCTGAGCCGGAATCACGGTATCTTCCTTTTTATCATCATTGTCACTACATGCTACTGCACACAATGCAATAGCCATCATCGCTAAAAAGTTTTTCAATTTCATAATACTTTAGTTTTATTGATTAATAGTTATTATTTTATGTTTTCAAATTTGTTGCAAAGTTACCCTTGCCACCAAGAGTACACAATACCTAAAAATTGGGGTTTTATTACTGATAATCATATACATCATAAAATACACGAGTACTTATTTTTAGGTATAAAGCCGAAAATTATCACCATTAATAGGTATTATCAGTATGTATTTCTATAACCAATTTTGTAAAAAAAGCAAGCATGATTAAATTGACACATCATGAAATGCCTGTGAACAAGACACTTCATCATAGAACAATAGAGATTCTGACAGTACTTACCCTACTTATAGGTAGTCCGTCATTCCTTATTTACTTCTATTGTTCCCACGACACAAATAATCCATTATGCCAATGGTTGCTTTGTACTTTGAACCATACTCCCGAAGATGGGGAATACTTATATAATCGATACTTAGTAATCAGTATCACATGAGCGGCCTTATATTCGGATTTTTATTTGTAATTTCCTTATTGTTCATTGCAATAAGAAAAAGATCCTTAGATTTATCTCCATTCCAAATCACTTATTTACATTCACTCATAAAAAAAATCAGCAAACATCTTCCACTTTATAAGCTACCATCCAAAGCATCCGGCCTTAAATACCTTATAATTTCATATGTTGATAAACTCTTTCTTAAACAGAAGATTCAATTTCATATTAGCAATGATTTAGTTGCATATTCCTCCTATAGCTTTAAAACATTTTAAATATCAAGTTATATTTGTCCGGGATAGATGTATCAAAACTTTTTTTATCTTAAAATGTTTATAATGTATGGAAATGCTATTTTTACTAAAGAATTTATACCGTGATCCTCTTGCGCTATCCAGATTCAGCCAATTCAGGTGTCTTCATATAAGTAAAGGAGAGATTATCCAAAACTTGAACGAAACCCATGAATTTCAAGTTTGTTTTGTTCTAAAAGGATCATTATGCCTATTCAGAGATCATATAGAATCCATGCCTCTGATGGCAATGCAGAATGAATTTTTCTTCATCAGCAGCCTGCATCAATGTAAAATCAAGGCAATGGATGAAGTACAACTTGTCATTCATGCATGTAATATTGTGGCTCCTTATCTACATAGCAGAACAATAGAGTATCTGCAAGATATATCCATCGAAGAAGTAAAACCGGTAGAAGTCCTTCCCATTTATCCGTTAATGCGTTCCTACTTAGATTTGCTGGTCGATTACATGAAAAATGGAACAGAAATTCCCGACTTACATCGAGCCAAAGAATATGAATTGTTCTCATTATTTAAAATTTGCTATAAGAAGAATGAAATTGCCTCCATTTTCCGTGATGCGCTATCTAACGACCTTCAATTCTTCGTATCCGTCATGACACATTACAAAGCTTGCAGAACAGCCAAAGAACTAGCTGTTTTATGTGGATATAATGATACTGTTTTCACACAGTTATTCAAAAAAAACTTCCATGGAGATACACCATATCAATGGTTACAAAAACAAACATCTTATGAAATTGAATTCAAATTAAAAAAAAGTACTTTACCCATCAAACAAATAATGCTGGACTATCATTTCAAGACTTTCTCCCATTTTACAACCTACTGTAAAAGAAATATCGGAGCTACTCCTAACGAAATACGTAAAAAAGGAGAAGAATCAAGAGATACACCTTCTCTTGAAACATATTCAGTTTCTGCAAACGATTAAACAAACATCCCGCATCCTAAAGATTATGAATATAGTTATCTCCATCATACACACTAAAGCTAATAATAAGTTTGTTTCCTGATCTCGGTATATGGATCTATTTTAAGAGTTTCTATACATCTATAATAACAAATATCACAAAACCTAATCATAATCCACCATCAATATATGGAAAACTTATCACATATACCCCTCTGTAAAATCATATAAAGCATCTACCATTTAAAACTATCCCAAAACGAACATTTAGAAAAATAGGAAACCTTTTTATGCAGATATAAAAGAAAGAACTGATTATATGCAAACAAATCTTTTAAATACGCAACTTCTTTTTAGTACCAAATATAGAACTTTGCATCCAAATAAAATGTGAATATTATTATAATGTAAATCGCACACAGCAGAATAACCTAAAATATAAAATTGCATGCCCCCCAACGATACAATATTCAATAAAGCAGAACGGAGTTTATCCAATATGTAACAACAAAGAACAATTCATTTTTAATAATTTACAGTCATGTATACAAAGAAGAAATGCAAAATTTATGTATTATCAGTGCTACTTTGCACATTTTTTTTCTCGTGCAGCAGTATTGATTTTGAATTACCCCAAGGTCCTCAGGGAACCAATGGCAAATCCGCTTATGAGATATGGAAAGAAGAAGTTGAAACCGGTCATATAAACTGGCCTTCCACCCAAGTTGATTTAGCAGACTTTTTAGTTTATATTAAAGGAGAAAAAGGAGACAAAGGAAAAGATGGAATGTCTGCATACGATCAATGGAAAATCCTGATCACCCAAGGTAATGTCACCAACCCTCATGACCCTTCGCTCATTTGGCCTTCTTCAAAAAATACAGAAGCCGATTTTTGGGATTTTCTTAGCGGAAGAGACGGAGAATCACCTCATATTGGCGAAAATGGGAATTGGTATATCGGCAATAAAGATACAAAAATCAAAGCTATCGGCAAAGATGGAAAGGATGGAATTAATGGCAAAGACGGATTTTCCGCCTATGAATTATGGAAACAATCTGTTGCTGGCGGCAATATAAATTGGCCCAAAGACCAAACAACAATGGAACATTTCTTTTTATATTTAAAAGGGAAAGATGGTGAAAATGGTATTACTCCACATGTTGGTGAAAATGGTAATTGGTATATTGGCAATCGTGATACAAATTTTCCGGCTCAAGGTCAAAAAGGAGAAAATGGTAAAGACGGAACATCCCCTTATATTGGTCCTAATGGAAACTGGTGGATCAATACATCCGATACAAAAATAAAAGCTCAAGGAGAAAAAGGAAGCGATGGATTAACCCCTTTCATTAAAGACGGATACTGGTGGATAGGCACATCCAATACAGGGATTGCAGTGCAAGGTCCCAAAGGAGAACAAGGTGATAAAGGAGCGGACGGACTTACCCCGGTGATAAAAAATGGGAACTGGTGGATAGGCACCACCGATACAGGAATAAAAGCTCAAGGAGAGAAAGGAGATGATGGCGTATCTCCCCATATAGGTAATAACGGAAATTGGTGGATAGGTACTACTGATACAAGAATAAAAGCTCAAGGAGAAAAAGGAGTTAACGGAGCATCTGCATACGAATTATGGGTAAATGACGTCAAAAATGATAAAATCAAAGACAAAAATAATTCAGCATGGTCCAAAGATAAAATTACAATGGCAGATTTTTACACTTACCTCAGTGGAACAAATGGTAACAATGGAAAATCCGCTTATGAACTATGGAAAGAAACTGTAGGAACAGGCAATATGAATGATCCTAAAAATCCAGGACAAAAATGGCCTTCTGACAAAGTTTCAGAATATGATTTTTTCAATTATTTAGCTGGTAAAGACGGAATAAACGGAAGCAATGGTTTATCAGCACATGAACTGTGGAAAAATGACTTAGCTAAATTTTGCGGTACAACAGATGCACTTATTGACCACAAAAATGGTGGAGTATGGGACTGTGAAAAAAATACGTTAAAGGATTTTTATGACTATCTACACGGGAAAGATGGCAAAGACGGAGAAGATGGCAAAGACGGCAAACCCGGAGAACCAGGAAAACCGGGAACAGAAGTTACCATCATTAAGGGTATACCTAATGTTATTGCACAATATTCTCAATCAGAATATGGTGAATATGTACGCACAACTGATGGAGGTGTACTCTATAAAGTATATGATGAAACTGGACAAATCGCACCAAAAGCTCAAGTAAAAGGCATGCCGGGTATCAATGCGGAAAAAACTTACATTACCAATGAAAACGGAGAGTTTATTGTACCTAAAGAAGATTTACCCGAAATACAAGACATAAACTTACGCTGGGGAACGGTAAAAGAAGTAACCCTAGCCGGAAAGTTGCCGCAAGAATCCGCTAAAAACACATATGTTCCTAATAGAGTACGCATGAGAATGATCCTCCGCGATAATTCAAATTCATTATACGATTATCAGTATCTATATTTCTATATACAACGAAAAGTTAATCCGGAAGACCAATGGCAAAATATCCCTTCTTATTTACCTAATAGTGGTTCAAGGAATTTAGACGCATATAGAGTCTCTGACAAAAATAATCCCAACAGTATTTTGTCAGATAAAAAACTATATTCAAGCCAAGGCTCTAGTTCAAATAATGGAGGATATTATTACTATATTTATACCTATCGGTTCATTCAAGAAAATCCCGGAAAATTCAAAAACAATCAATCTGAATATTGGGATGGAAGTGACGTTTATTACACTGTAAAAGCTAGAGAACCTTATTATGGAGAAACTTTCCAATGGAATGGTGTTTGTTTATTAGCTCCTTATCAAATGGGACCTACGCTAAAAACATTAAAATTAAAAATAATATCCAATGGAGAAGCACCCAGTTTCTCATCTGCTGAAGGTGAATTGGATTTTTCAAAAATAGACTTTACAAGAATTTACAAATCATCGACCACACGTGTCGTTAAAGAAAATGGAATGGACTATGTAGAACCGATAGCATATACTGAAGAAGAAGCCAGCAAACTTAAAATGGCATATATCACATTCAGATATACCTCAACAGCCGGCTCACAAGAAGCATCAAGTTCTAATAACAGATCTTCTGCAGAAGTTCCAACGTTCAAAGTATTCGCACCATTTTTAAATTCATCCATATACATTGACAGTGGCAACAGTTCATATTTCTATAGATATTATCAAGGTTATCTCCGAAAAGGAAAGGATGAAAAAACATTTATTATTGAAAACTATAGCAGCTCTTATGAGTTGCCCGAAGTACAAGTTATCTATGAAGAATAAAAATATGAAGAAAATATATATACATAAAATCCATCTCATACTATGCTTTACCTCAGTATTATGTTTCGGTTTACCTATAAATGCACAACAAAATGCAAAGAATGGAGCAGCCGATAATAATAAAAAAGCATGGGAAATAGGTATAGGCGCAACCGGACTTCAAATGACACGTTTTAATGTCATTAATTTCCATACTAATAATAAAGGCGGTTACACTGTAGGTACTAATAAAAAAGATTTTATTTTTGGAGGAAATCTATATTTTGCTCGTGAACTTAACTCTCATTTTTATCTAGATTTACAAGGAACATTAGACTACAGTTCCGATCCTGTCCGTAACGGTAAAGAATCAAGATGGCTAGGTATGGCAGGAATCGGTTTACAGTGGCGTCTAGGTGAATATCTCCATTCAAATTATATTGATCCTTTCCTACGGATGGGAGCCAACTATATGTACAAGAATTTTAAGATCAACTATAAGGGGATGGAAGAATTCAACAGTGAGGAGATGGGATGGAATCTATCAAATGATTATACTAAAGAAGGGAAAGATAAACAAAATCTTATCCCTATTTCATTGGGAATAGGCGTGAATATGTGGCTTAATGACAACATTGGCATAGGACTCCAAGGAGACTACCTCATCATGCCATACAAACATATAGCCAATTCATGGCAAGGAAGCATTCGATTGATGTGGCGCATTGGTGGTAAATCCCTAAAAGTCAAACCGGAAATTCAATATGTGGAAAAAATCATAGAAAAAGTTATAGAAAAACCTATAATCATGAAACAAATTGTAGAAACTCCAAGCCAGACCAATGTTTTATGTGATTTATTCAACAATATCTATTTTGAGTTTGATAAAACAGAAATAACTCCTAAAGCAGCTACTATCATTGATGAAATAGCTCAAATTATGCTGACAGACACAAGCAAAAAATATCTCATCACAGGATGTACTGATGCAAAAGGATCATCACAATACAATATGGATCTATCTCAAAAACGTGCAGACGCTGTAGTCAATGCACTTATAAAGAAAGGAGTTCCCAATAAAATGTTAAAAGCAAAAGGAGTGGGCGCAAAAATATCGTATGCATCTCAGAATGCTCCCAACGAAATACGAGAAGGAGATCGTAAAATTATAGTTCAAACCATTACAAATATGGATTATTGGAATTATATACCATAAAAAATTTCCCCTCTATCAAAACGGCATATATTCCTATATCGTGGAATATAGCCGTTTTGCATATTCCAAAGAAAAGTTCGAGCCATGTATACCCTCATGCCCTCACTGCATATATAACATGTTTATTATTAACGGTTTATGTAGTAAGGATAAAAAAATCGCTCTCATTCATGCTCTCATACTCTCACAATGTTTTGAAGTATATTTCCACATAAATTACTTGTTTTCAGCCACATACCATTTTCTTATAGATCGTTTCGACTTGATATAAAGTAGGGTGTTTTAGGCTTTTTCCCCGCAAAAAGTACGCATGAAAGGTCTGTACCTCCACAGAATGACGGTTTACGATGCATTGGTAACAATAAAAAAGACCAAGACGTTTTTAAAAAAGTTCCTGTTCTTTTTTAAAAACGTCGTCGTCTTTTTTGAAAAGTTCTTGATCTTTTTTGAGAGCATGAGGATATCACATATGTAAGCATAAGACCAGGTACACCGAATAGTACACCGAAAGAATGCTTTGATATGCTTATTTTTGCCATGCACCAAAAACAAAAAAATCCCCGTAAAGTATTAATTTACAGGGATTTTCTTTGTTTTGCAATTCTTTCCAGCGGAGAGACAGGGATTCGAACCCCGGGTACCTCGCAGTACAACGGTTTTCAAGACCGCCGCAATCGACCACTCTGCCACCTCTCCAAAACTTCCTTTCAGAAGTGCTTTTTGTTGAAAGCGTTGCAAAGGTACGACTTTATTTTAAATATGCAAGACTTTTGAACAAGAAAAATTAAAGGTTTTATTATATTTGCACTCTCAACCGAAAAAAAGCATATGAAACTAAAATGTCTTTTCTTACTGTTACTTTTGGGAATATCCTTTTGTGTACATGCACAAAAGCGCCCCGTCATCCTTGAGAAACAGTTGGAGATCATTAGGAAAGAACCTGATAACGGGGATGCATTAAAGTTTCTATGCCAATACTATTTAAATAAAGGAGATTATTCCAAAACCATCACTTACGCCGAGATTATGAAAAACGTAGCGGACAAGACTAAAAATCCTCTACTCCAACTCTATTCATATATCTACCAAGCACAAGCACAAATGATGAGCGGACGGGAAAAAATAGCCAAAAAAAACTTGAACCTTTCTCTTGAACTAGCAACCAAACTGAATAATGACTCCACCCTTTGTTCCGTCTATGGTAGTCTCGGACTCTACTCTGCAAATATTGAAACCGATTATTACCGTGCCATACGATGGCTTTATAAAGGTATCCAATTGGCACAACAAAATAATTTCCAACAACAATACGCTTTGCTTTTAGGCAATTTAGCAAACATCTATTACCTCAAAAAAGATACAGCCGGTATCAAATACGCATTAGAATGTTATGAATTAGGACACAGTATGCGTAATCCATACATCATTTATTCCGGTGCAGTAAATTCTGCCTATATGTATTTTTTAATGAAACAGAATGAGGAAGCAATGAAATATATACATGAAGCCGAAACATTGATGCTGGAAAATGATTTCTACGACCAAGCCCATACCTACAATCTCTTTGGCAATATATTATATGATATGGGTGAATATGCCCAGGCCTTGGAATATTACAAAAAAGCCATGAAGGACAAACAGGCGGCACAAACTTCCTCTATTGTCTATGCCCATTTGGGATATGCACGTATACTAATGCAGCAAAACAAACAACTAGAAGCTATTTTATTGTTAAAACAAGGAATAGCTATTTCTTATGCACGCGTCAACGCCATCCATCGCAATGAACTATACGAAAATCTGTCCACCTGCTATGAGCAATTGCACCAATATCATGACGCACTGAAATATTATAAAATATTCCGTTTGGAAAACGACAGTCTTTTCAACAAGGACAAAGAAAGAGATTTAAGTGAAATGCGATTCAAATACGACTCTGAGCGGCAGGAAAATTTGATAAAACAAAGCAAACTGGATGTAATGCAGAAAGAACAGCGTATACAACAACAGACATTTATTCTTATTATCATTGTGATTGTTCTAGGATTGCTTTATTACCTCTACCACCGTAAAAACAAACTTTATTTAAGTATAGTCAAGCAAAATCAAGAAGCAATCAAAAGAGAAACGGAACTGAATCGCCGTATAAAAGAATTGGAAACCAATGCCCCCTCCATGGTTTCTACTTCCGAAAAATATGCTTCCTCCTCACTCACCGACGAGAAAAGTTTAGAACTTTTCCGTACATTAGAGCGTATTATGAGAGAAGAAAAAATTTACAAAGACAATTTTATAACAAAAGACAAAGTAGCAGAAATATTAGGAACTAACCGTACTTATCTATCACGTATCATCAATGAACAATCCAAACTATCCTTCACTCATTATGTAAACCGTTTCCGTATTGAAGAAGCTATCCGTCTATTATCCGACCCCAATAACGAAACTCCGCTGAAAGCCATTTCTACAGAGCTGGGATTTAACTCCATTTCCACCTTTTATAACCTTTTCCAATCCTCAGTGGGAATGACTCCCTCCCAATATAGGAACAAAGTTATGGAACTTCAAAAAGAGCAATAGGTTATCTTTTTGCTCTTTTTTTTATTCTGAAAACAGCAATTGCCGATATTAATATAGGTATAAAGAGGCATATCTAAGATATTATCCCTTACTTTGCGGTATGAACATTAATCCAAATTTAAATAATACGTAATGAAAAAGAAGTTTTTTTTAAGTTGCCTCTTAATCGTTATGGCATTGCTTCCGGCAGTTGCCCAGATTCAAGATCCGGTACAATTCAAAACCGAGTTAAAGACGATTTCCGATACGGAAGCACAAATAGTATTCACTGGTAAGATTGATGCCGGATGGCACGTTTATTCCACTGATCTTCCTTCGGGAGGTCCTATCTCCGCTACTTTCAACGTAGACAAGATAGAAGGAGTAGAATTAGTAGGAAAGCTCACTCCACAAGGTAAAGAAATTGAAAACTTCGACAAGGTGTTTGAAATGAAATTACGTTACTTTGAGAACACTGCCATTTTCATTCAGAAACTAAAAATAACGGGCGCTACCTATATGATAGAAGGTTATATGGAATTCGGTGCCTGCAACGATGAAAACTGTCTGCCTCCTACTGAAGTTTCTTTCTCTTTCTCCGGAAAAGGAGTTGCCGCTGCCACTACAAGCAAGACTACTGAACCCGCAAAAACAGAAACAGCCATAACGGAAGTTCCTGTAGCGGAAACAGCTACTGCAACTACCGCAACAGATAGTGCTACAACTGCCGCCCTGATCGGCAATGACACTGCTGTCCAAGATTATTGGACTCCGGTTATCCAAGAGCTGAACGCATTTGGCGAAACGACATCACAACAAGACCGTTCATGGATTTACATCTTCTTTGCCGGGTTTATCGGTGGATTACTTGCCTTATTTACGCCCTGTGTATGGCCTATCATCCCAATGACGGTAAGTTTCTTTTTAAAACGTAGCAAAGACAAAAAGAAAGGAATCCGTGATGCATGGACATATGGTGCTTCTATCGTAGTGATCTATGTATTATTAGGTCTTGCCATAACCTTGATATTCGGTGCCAGTGCCTTGAATGCACTTTCCACAAATGCTATTTTTAACATATTCTTCTGCTTGATGCTAATTGTGTTTGCAGCCTCTTTCTTTGGAGCATTCGAACTTACTCTTCCTTCAAAATGGAGCAATGCAGTAGACAGTAAAGCGGAACAGACCAGTGGTTTGTTAAGTATCTTCCTGATGGCATTCACCCTATCTTTGGTTTCATTCTCATGCACAGGTCCTATCATCGGCTTTTTGTTGGTAGAAGTTTCCACTACAGGTAGTGTAGTTGCCCCTGCTATCGGCATGTTAGGTTTTGCTCTTGCATTAGCGTTGCCATTCACACTGTTTGCCATGTTCCCGTCTTGGCTGAAATCCATGCCTAAATCCGGTGGTTGGATGAATGTAATTAAAGTAGTATTAGGTTTCCTTGAGCTCGCATTTGCTTTGAAATTCCTGTCGGTTGCTGACTTGGCTTATGGATGGGGAATTCTAGACCGTGAAACATTCCTTGCTTTGTGGATTGTGATTTTCGCTTTGCTAGGCTTCTATTTGCTGGGTAAGATCAAATTCCCTCACGATGATGATGATGATAAAGTAGGTGTTGCCCGTTTTTTTATGGCTCTTATCTCACTTGCATTTGCTGTATATATGGTACCGGGCTTATGGGGTGCTCCTTTGAAAGCTGTCAGCGCATTTGCTCCTCCCATGAATACACAAGACTTCAACTTATACACCAATGAAGTACATGCGCAGTTTGATGACTACGATGCCGGTATGGAATATGCAAAACGTACCGGAAAACCGGTAATGCTTGACTTTACAGGTTACGGATGTGTAAATTGCCGTAAAATGGAAGCTGCTGTATGGACTGATCCGAAAGTAAACAAGTTGATGACTGAGGACTATGTACTGATTACATTGTTCGTTGATAACAAAACTCCATTGCCCGAACACATCAAAGTGATGGAGAACGGTAAGGAACGTACACTACGCACGATCGGTGATAAATGGAGTTACCTGCAACGCTCTAAATTCGGTGCCAATGCACAACCTTTCTATGTATTGATTGACAATGAGGGAAAACCATTGAATAAATCATATTCATATGATGAGGATATAGACAAATATGTTGATTTCCTCCAGACCGGATTACAAAACTATAAAAAATAACCAAAGTGTGTCAAAAGTCGAAGGAGTGTCAAAACTAAATAAACCTATCATTTTATTCTTTCAGAATATTTCTTCATTAAAGCATATTCTGAAAATCAACAAAAAGGAAAAGACAAACGAAACGATAGTTTTATTCGAGTTTTGACACACTTTCAAAAAGATTTTTGCAAGATCCCTTAATAATTATCTACTATGATCGCCAAACCAGAAAGAGAGCAAATCATTGCCCTTATAAATCGCGAGGTCGTTCCGGCTATCGGGTGCACAGAACCCATAGCCGTAGCCCTTTGTGTAGCAAAAGCAACAGAAACACTAGGTAAAAGACCTGAAAGGATTAAAGCTTTACTCAGCGCCAATATTCTTAAGAACGCCATGGGAGTAGGCATCCCGGGAACAGGAATGATTGGGCTACCTATCGCTATCGCCTTAGGGGCATTAATCGGAAAATCCGAATATCAATTGGAAGTCTTAAAAGACAGCACTCCTGACGCCGTAGCAGAGGGTAAAAAACTAATTGACTCACAAGCTATCTCTATCGGGCTGAAAGAGAATATAGAAGAAAAGTTATATATCGAAATTATCTGTGAAGCTGATGGTGATACAGCGACGGCCATTATTGCTTGCGGGCATACCAATTTTATATATGTGGCCCTAAACAACCAAGTTTTACTAAACAAACAAACTACCTCCACCTGCAATGAGGATGCAAAAAAACCGGAGTTGAACTTGCGGAAAGTGTACGATTTTGCCACCACCACACCATTGGATGAAATTCGTTTTATTCTTGAGACCAAACGTTTGAACAAAGCAGCGGCAGAACGTTCTTTCAAAGGAAACTACGGTCACGAATTAGGCAAGATTCTGAAAAGCAGCAAAAGCGAAGAACAAATATTGGGAAGTAATACATTTACCCACATCCTTTCTTATACCTCGGCAGCTTGCGATGCACGTATGGCGGGAGCTATGATTCCTGTCATGAGCAATTCAGGAAGTGGGAACCAAGGAATTACAGCTACTTTACCGGTAGTAGTCTATGCCGAAGACAACCATAAATCAGAAGAAGAATTGATCCGCGCACTGACACTTAGCCACCTGACAGCGATTTACATCAAACAAAGCTTGGGACGTCTGTCTGCACTATGCGGCTGTGTAGTGGCTGCAACAGGTTCCAGCTGTGGTATCACTTATTTGATGGGAGGCACTTACGAGCAAATCACTTTTGCCGTACAGAATATGATCGCTAACCTGACAGGTATGATTTGTGACGGAGCCAAGCCCAGTTGTGCTCTGAAATTAAGCAGCGGTGTTTCTACTGCTGTATTTTCAGCTATATTAGCGATGGAACATAAATGTGTATCTTCTGTAGAAGGTATCATTGACAATGATGTGGACCGCAGTATCCGCAACCTGACCAGAATTGGTTCACAAGGCATGAATGAAACCGATAAACTAGTATTGGATATTATGACCCACAAACAATGTGATTAAATATATATAAAGATAAGAGAGTTAAAAACGAATCAGACACGGCATTTTATACAATCCGTGTCTGATTTTATTTCTCACTCCACCAACATGTCTTTATATTGGGTATGCCGGGTAAAAAACATTTTTGCAAAAGAACAAGTAGGACGTATTTTAAGCCCTACAACCGAAGCATATCTCACAGCGGCCTCGGTCAAAGCCTGAGCTATTCCCTGCCCTTCCAACTGTGGGGGAACTATGGTATGAAGGATATCCAAAACTCTGTTCTTTTCATCATATTGCAAATAGGCGATTTGTCCCGATTCAAATACTTCGAAACGGTCTACTTTCTCGTCATGTATAACTGTATGTTCCATTCTATATTGGTTTTAATGTATGACTATTACTAATAAAAACAATAATAAAATGGAATTGTTTTTACTCATAGATGAAATCTGTTACAGAACGTATGTCTGTTGACGAAACTCCGATACACACTTTAAATGACACTATAAAATATTGAGAACTATCTGCCTTGTCTATATTGAAAAGCCGAAGGTAGTATACCAAATTCTTCCTTAAAATACCGACTGAAATATTTCGGATTATTAAAGCCCACCTGATAGGCTATTTCTGAAATATTCTGTTGACTTCCACGGAGTAATTGGGCAGCCCGCTGTAAACGAATCATACGAATAAACTCGATAGGAGTCTTACCGGTAATAGCCAATAACTTTTTATATAAATGAACGCGACTCATCCCTAATTCCTTGCTTAACTCTTCTACAGACAAATCACTGCGTGCAATATTGTCTTCTACATATTTCACAGCATGATTTATCAGTTTTTCATCCATCGAAGTTATGGCAGTCCCACTAGGTTTGAAATCAATATAAGCATGATTCCAAACCGTTTTCAACTTCTGTTCACTTTTTTCTTCAGGAACAGCAGTCACCATTTCCGGCAACTCCTCCGGTGGAATAATATGAGTTATCATCTCATTATCCTCACCCTCAATCAATTGAATCACCGTTGCTCTTTGTGGAGCAACGGCTGAGATTGTTTCTATGTTTTTTTCTTCTGCAATTTCTTCCGTATTACCAGATTCTAATCTTCGGATATCCTCCTCCAGTCCTTCTATTGTTATTATATGGTTTGGTTCTTCTTCCGATTCCTCCCCGGCATTAGACGCCATATAAAACTCCGGAATCTGAAGTGTGGAAATGTCTTCTACCGGCTTATCTGTAACTTGCACCTGTTCTATCTTCGTCGGTTTACTCTCGGAACGCTTTACCGGGATATGAATAACAAAAACACAACCGACAGGAGTATTATCCATTACGTTCACCGTGCCATCGTGAAGTGTGACAAAATCACGTACAATACTCAGACCACCTCCGCCATCTGAGATATTCATATCCGGATTATCCACTTGATAAAAACGTTCGAAAATGCGTTCTCTGTTTTCTTCTTTAATGCCGACACCTGTATCAGCCACTCTGATTTCCAGCATTTCCCGAGAATCCTGTCCTTCTACTAAACCGACAGACACATCAACTCGTCCACCATTGCAAGTAAATTTTAAAGCATTGGAAAGCAGATTCATCATCACTTCCCTCATTTTATCCCCATCAAACAACATATTCAACGAAGGAACTGCTGAATGAAAAATGAGAGAAATATCTTTCTTTTCAGACAAAGAGATAAAAGAATCACAAATCGTATGAATACAAGAGATGATATCATCATCAGACAGACTTAAATAATATCCATTCACATCAATTTTCCTAAAATCCAACAACTGATTTACAAGATTCAACAACCTTAATGCATTGCGTTGCACTATATTTAATTTATCCATCAGAGCAGCATCCGATTGATATTCCTTCATCAGCGTTTCCAACGGTGAGATAATAAGAGTGAGCGGAGTACGTAATTCGTGACCGACATGAGTGAAGAACTTCAATTTCATATCTGCCTTCTCCTGATTCCTCTCTATTTCTTGCTTTATTTGCTGTTTTTTAAATTTATCCCGTTCTCCACGCAGAATCCAATAGCGTCCCAATATCAATACAGCAACCAACAAAAGGCTATAAACAACATATGCCCAAACGGAACGCCAAAAAGGAGGATAGATAACAATTTTCAATGAAGCTTCTTCATCTCCACCATATCCGTCACTGTTGATTGCTTTCACCTTCAGCATATAAGTTCCGGGAGCTAGATTAGTATAAGTCACTTTGCCAAAGGCAGTAGTCATCCAACCCTCATTGAAACCTTCCAGTTTATAAGCATACTCCGTTTTTTCCGGCAAAATATAGTTATCAGAAGCAAATTGTACACTGAACATATTCTGTTCATAACTCAATTTTATCTGATCTACCTTGTTCAACACCTTATCCAAAATCACCCTGCCTTCATATTCCTCACCCACCCCTACTTCTTCATTGAACAAGAACAAACGGGTAAACATCACGCTGGGACGTTTTTTATTGTATTTTATATCATCCGGACGGAAGCGGTTAATACCATACAGCCCTCCCATAAGAATTTCTCCAGAAGACAATTTTTTAATGGAACGCAGGTTGAACCCACTATTTTGCAAACCATCTTTGTCATCATAAACACAACTATGAAAAATATAGCGCCCTGTTTTTAAATCTACTGCCGGTATGACATTAGTTATTCCACGTGCTGTAGTCACCCATATATTTTCATTACCATCTTCTACTATTCCAGAAATGATAGGGCTGGAAACTCCTTGCTCCACTCCTAATATAATCAGTTCATCCGTTTTGGGATTATAAACATTCAGCCCCTCACATGTACCAATCCATATCAATCCACGGCTATCCTCATACACCTGACTTATATTCTGATCTGAAAAATATTCCTTACCAGATTTAGTACCTTCCAGATTAACCACTTTTTTAGTTTCAATATCCAATTCCGAAAGTCCCTGAGCGGTACCAATCCACAAAGAGCCCTCTTTTCCCATACACAAAGAGGAAACATAATCGGATATCAAGCCGGCCGAAGTTGTATTATAAGTGGTGAACAAACCCGTCTTGGGATTCAAACTCTGCACTCCCCCACCCAATGTACCTATCCATATAATCCCCTGCTTATCTTCAGCCAAAGCCAATACATTATTATGAGCCAAAGAATTTTGCCGTTCCGATATGTTTTTTTTATAATGAATAATACGACCGTTATCATAACAAATCAAGCCTCCCCCAAAAGTACCAATCCAAAGTTTCCCATCACTGGCTTTCAAAATGCAAACAATGGCATCAGTAGTGAGTTTATCCATACCTTTCTGTGGAAAAGCAGCCCGGTTGCCAGTCACGGAATTCCAATATATGATACCGACATCGTTGGTACCCAGCCACACATACCCCTCTTTGTCTTCTTCAATGCAACTAATATCTCCTATATACTCTGCACCAAATTTAAAAGCACACTCATTAAAATAAGAAATTCCTTTTTTATAAGTCCCCACCCACATAGTTTCACTGGAATCCTCGTATAGAACCATTACTGTATTATTTTGCAAACTACGTTCATCACCTGCCTTGTTCCGCAACTGCCTCACTTCCCCTGTCTTCTTATCCAATATATCAATGCCATCCTGATCTGTTCCTATCCATATACGCCCCTGCTTATCCTGTGATACAGCACGGACCATGTTATGAGACCGACGCTTGATAATATTTGTCAGCCAAGACAGCCACTTTTCCTGTTCCGGATTATAAACCCATATTCCAAGCGGACTGTACATCCATATATCATTATCACGATCTACAAACAGAGTGAAAATTCCCTGCTTGTCAGTTCCCAATTCCCCAACCAAATCATCCTGCTGCCATTTAATCTCATTTGTCCGAGTATCCAAACAAACAAGTCTTCCGGTATTATATACCAACAAGATTCCCTTGCTACATTCTACAATGTCCGTAATATCACCTTCTGGCAACTGATGAGTATTAAACAAAAGCGGATACAGTAATTGAGATTCCGGAATGTACAAATAACAGCCTTTTCCTTTTATATAAAACCACATATTTTTATTATGGTCTATATATACTAATGCTGGAGTTCCGTCAATACCGACTTCACATAGCCATGCATGCACCTCCCTATCAAATGTTTCTGATTCCGAGTTGTAAATGACATAACCCACACCGGTAAGAATCCATAAATTTCCTTTATAATCTTCTTGTATGCTTTTGATATAATTATCAGGTAAAGAAGCCGGATCAGCATTATTACTACGAAACAAAGTCATCTGGCACCCGTCATACCGATTTAAACCGGAAGCTGTGGCAAACCACATAAAACCTTCGGAATCTTTAAATATATCAAGGACTTGATTGTTTGACAGACCATCTTTCACCTCCAAATGTTTAAACATGAATTCACTTGCATGCATCAGACTAGAAAAGCATAATAATGTAATGATCAAACATTTTTTTCTTATTCCCATAGATTTTAAAGGCTAATTATTTTTATTCCACTGCAAATGAAGCAAAAAGCTTGATAACAGACAAACTAATATCGGCTTTTTTATCATTCGATACCCACAATATGTTTCATTTTTCCTATTTTTGCAATTGAAATGAAAGCATTAACGGATACACAATACATACGACAGCTTGTCTCGGAGGGAGAACACTGTCATCAGGATTTCAAATTCGAGATTTCGGACGCACGCAAAATAGCCCGTAGCCTTTCCGCATTCGCCAATACCGAGGGCGGCAGGCTGTTAATAGGAGTAAAGGACAATGGCAAAATAGCAGGAGTCCGCTCTGACGAAGAAATATATATGATAGAAGCAGCAGCAACCATGTATTGCAAGCCCAAAGTAGAACTGGAAACGCAGACTTACAAGGTAGAAGGAAAGACTGTATTGGAAATACGTATTAACGAAACGGTTTCTAAACCTGTATATGCCCTAGATGAAACGAATAAGCCATGGGCCTATATCCGCATCAAAGACGAAAACATACTGGCCACTCCCGTCCATCTAAAGATGTGGCAACACAGCAAGAAACCTGAAGGAGCACTTGTAACATTTACCGAAAGAGAGCAACGGTTACTGGATGTCTTGAAAGAAAAAGAAAAACTTTCATTAAATCAATGTTGCAAACTTTGCAGGTTAAACCACAAGACAACTTGTGAACTATTAGCAGACTTTATCCGTTTTGGTCTAGTGGAACTTGTTTTCCATGGACATAAGTTCTATTTTAAATTAAACAAGGAATAAGTAAAATGGATATACTGACCCTATTAATCAGCAGAGTGAATGATGTGCTTTGGACTTATATTTTGATCATCATGCTGTTAGGATGTGCATTTTGGTTTACTTTTAAAACAAATTTCGTACAATTCCGCATGATAAGAGAAATGATACGTCTATTAGGTGATTCTACAGGCAAGACAGAAGGTCGCGAACACCATATTTCCTCTTTTCAAGCTTTTGCCGTTTCCATAGCTAGCCGCGTAGGAACAGGCAATTTGGCAGGAGTCGCCACCGCCATTACTTTGGGTGGTCCGGGTGCAGTTTTCTGGATGTGGGTAATTGCTCTTTTGGGGGCCAGCAGCGCTTTTATTGAGTCCACATTGGCCCAATTATATAAAGTACACGGACATAATTCTTTCGTTGGCGGGCCAGCTTATTACATGAAAAAAGGATTAAAACAGCCGTGGATGGGAGTTTTGTTTGCCTTTTTGCTTATCTTTACTTTTGGATTTGCTTTTAATTCAGTACAAAGCAATACCATTTGTGCCGCTTTCGAAGAAGCATTCAATATTCCTCCCAGCCTAATGGGAGTGATACTGACCTCGCTCACATTAATTATCATCTTCGGAGGCATTCAGCGTATTGCTAAAGTAAGTAGCATTATTGTTCCTGTCATGGCATTGGGATACATCTTTTTATCCCTTTTCATCGTAATTGTAAATGCAAAGCATTTGCCAGAAGTTATTGAATTGATTATAGCGAATGCCTTTGGCTGGGAACAGGCATTAAGCGGAGGTATAGGCATGGCATTAATGCAAGGAATCAAACGTGGATTATTCAGCAATGAGGCCGGTATGGGTTCCGCACCCAATGTAGCGGCAAGTGCCGATGTTACCCATCCTGTAAAACAAGGATTAATTCAGACATTGGGAGTTTTTACCGATACACTTGTCATATGTACCTGCACTGCTTTCATCATTCTTTTCAGCGGAGTGGCCTCCACAAAAGAAGCCAATGGAATAAAACTTACTCAAATGGCACTGAATAATGAAATAGGCAACATCGGGACTATTTATGTGGCGGTGGCAATTCTGTTTTTCGCCTATAGCAGCATTTTGGGAAATTATTATTACGGTGAAGCCAATGTACGTTACATAACTCATCGGAAATGGGCTATCCCCATTTATCGTATAGCAGTGGGAGGAATGGTTATGTTTGGGGCATTGGCCAGTCTGGAACTGGCATGGAGCCTGGCCGATATGGCAATGGGATTTATGACTATCTGTAACTTGATAGCCATTACTTTACTAGGGAAATATGCATTCCGTCTATTGGAAGACTATCGAATTCAGAAACGTAACGGGGTCAAAAATCCAGTTTTCACCAAAGACAGAATGAAAGATATTGAAAATGATTTGGAATGCTGGTAACACAAAGCAATACCCCCGGCATCAACCATTCAATAAAAATGATAAATAGTAAAACAAAAGGATTTTAATCAAAAATGTTTCAGTTTTTATCGCTATCTTTGCAGACAGGAAAACAATATAATTTAAGAACACAATGAGCATATTTTCAAAATTATTTGGTAAAAAACAGACAGAAGGAGAAGAAACAAGCCGCATAGGTGGTATGGAAGACTTCATGACACTAATCCGTGTATATTATCAGTCTGTAATGGCCTGCAACATAGGTATCACAAATATTAATTTTTTGCCAGACATGGCAGTTTTCAAACGCACCCTTAAAATACCGACCCAAAACAACAAGTTGGGAATTGCTGAGAAATCACGCTGCAAAAAGATGTTAGTAGAACTTTATGGTCTAAGTGATGATTTCTTTAAAGAAATTGACGGTTCTATAAAAAAGAATTGCAAGAATGTAAATGATGTCAAGACTTATCTTTTTATGTTCCAAGGATTCAGCAATGACTTGATGATGCTGATAGGTAATTTGATGCAATGGAAATTCCGTATGCCCAGCGTAATGAAAAAAATGTTACGTAACATGACCGAGAAAACAATTCATGATATCATGACCAAGACCGACTGGAAAGACGAAAGCGTACACAAGACCTGTGTTGCCATTCGTAAATACAAACAAGCCTTAGGATATTCTGAAAACTGGATGACGGAATATGTGTATAACATTGTATTACTGGCTAAAAAAGAACCAAAGCCAAAAGAATAATCATTAAAGATTTTATGAAATCCTTATTAAATATAGAAGAACATCCATTAGAGCCTTTTTTACCGATTAACGCCAAACTACTGATGTTAGGCAGTTTTCCCCCACAAAAGAAACGATGGAGCATGGAATTCTTTTATCCCAATCTGCAAAATGATATGTGGCGTATTTTTGGAATAATATTTTTCCAAAACAAAGACCACTTTCTGAATCCTGACAAAAAAGTATTTGACAAGGAACGTATTATTGATCTTTTGAACAAAAAAGGCATCGCACTTTATGATACCGCTTCAGCTGTTCGCCGTTTACAGGACAATGCCTCAGACAAATTTCTGGAAGTTGTAGAACAGACAGATATCAGTTTGCTACTGAAGCAGATTCCAATGTGCAAGGCCATTGTAACCACAGGACAAAAAGCAACGGATATTATTCGTGAACAAATAAAGGTAAAAGAACCCGTTGTAGGAACCAGTGAACCTTTCGAATTCGAAGACCGGACAATGCGATTATACAGAATGCCTTCGTCCAGCCGTGCCTACCCGTTGCCCATTGAAAAAAAATCAGCAATATACCGGGTCATGTTCAATGAGTTAGGCCTATTAAACGAATAATGAACAATATTTTTTCATAAATAGGTTTGTATATTCCAAATATTACACTACCTTTGCAGCCGCAAACACGGGAGTAGCTCAGTTGGTAGAGCACCGGTCTCCAAAACCGGGTGTCGGGAGTTCGAGCCTCTCCTCCCGTGCAAAAAAGATTATTCAATGCCACGCCATTGGATAATCTTTTTTTATATCTTCTACTTTCTTAAGGAATTTGCAAAAGTTTATGAGTTTGTAGGCTCAACCGCCACTCTGGATGTTGCAAAATGTAAGCAATCACTTCTTCTGTATTAGCACAAGAACAAGGCTGCAAAAAATAATGACTGGCAGACAAATCCAAATAAGCAGAAACATCTTGTCCCACATAAACCACTTTCACCTCATCTATACGATCTAGATTTATTTTCGCCCCTTCTTTAGGGGAACAAGTAACCCAATCTATATTTTCAGGCAGCAGACAAGTGCCGTTTGTCTCAATACAAACATACTTCCCTTCATGATGCAATGCATCAACTAACTTTTCATCAATCCACAATCCTGGCTCACCACCAGTCAGTATTACTACCTGGGTCGAATATTTTGCCACTTCCATCACAATATCCTCATCACTCATCAATGTACCTTCTTCATGCTGAGTATCGCAAAAAGGACATCTCAAATTGCACCCGGAAAAACGTACAAAAACGGCAGGTATTCCAGTATGATACCCCTCCCCCTGTAAGCTGTAAAATATTTCATTAATCCTTCTCATAGATAACGGTATTTCCTTCTGACTCGCGAACTTCAACCTTGAAACAAGTGGGAATTTGCTCACATACCCAGCGTGCAATATTTTCAGCTGTAGGATTAAAAGAAACAACCTCATTCAAATTCCGGTGATCCAAACGCCCCATCACCGTTTCCTTGATATGCGTGAAATCCACCACCATACCATCCTCGTTCAAAACCTCGGAACGACAATAAACGGTAATAATCCAATTGTGACCGTGCAAATTCTCACATTTACTTCTATACGACAGCTTCAAGCTATGGGAAGCTGAAATTTCCATTCGTTTAATTACTGTATACATAGCATTTAATTATAATAAGAAAGAACTCACACCTAATGTCACCTCGGTGCTACAGGACGCAAAGATACACCATAAAAAAGAATAATATAAAAAGGACACTGTATTTTTTTGTTTTTTGGTCTATATTTGCACCTATGAAAATACTATATACCATTGTAGGAACAACCTCACTCATACTAGGCATTATCGGCATATTTCTTCCTTTACTGCCTACCACCCCCTTTTTATTACTGACAGCCGCCATGTATTTCCGCAGTTCACCACGCTGGTATCATTGGCTCATCCAACAAAAATATTTAGGAAGCTACATCCGCAATTTCCGCGAGCATAAAGCAATACCTTTACATGCCAAAATCATTTCCGTATCATTAATATGGATTACCCTAAGCTATTGCGCCATCTGGACACTACCCTACATTTGGGCAAGAATCCTGTTTCTGATTATTGCAATCGGTACTACCTGGCACATCTTGTCCTATAAAACATTAAAACGATAGACAATCCTCAACAGACATATGTAATAGTAAAAAGATCATATTCGAACAGCACGGGAAAAACAGCTAATAAAGACGTTAAAAAAGTTTTTTAAACGACAAACGATAAATTTAGGACGAAATATTTTCGTGTTTGCTTCCAATCCTTTATATTTGTGTACAATTTTGGTATAAAATGACTGAAGAAGACAAAAAGCTATTAAATACTTTCGAGGCAAGACTGAGGCATTTTATGTATTTGCATGATGAATTGAAACATGAAAATGCACAGTTAAAGCAACTTCTCACTGAAAAAAACGAGGAGGTAAGACGATTGGAAAATAGCCGGAAAGAATTAGAAGTAAGGTATACCAATTTGAAAATGGCGAGGACAATCAGTATTCATGATAAAGACATCAATGATACAAAACAACGGTTGTCAAGGCTTGTGCGTGAGGTCGACAAATGCATCGCTTTATTAAACGAATAAAAAAAGTTGGACAATAAAACGATAGTATTATGGACGATATGATGAAGATACATCTACTGATTGACAACGAACGATACCCGATGACCATCCGTCGTGAAGATGAACAGTTATACAGGGACGCTGCCAAACAGATTGACAATAAACTAAACAAATACCGTAGTTATTACCCTGATTTCAGCCCCGCAAGGCATTGGGCAATGGCTGCGCTGGAGTTAGCTTTTGAAAATATTTCTATGAAAGACAGGAATAATACTGCACCTTATCAGGAAAAATTGAAGGAGCTGACCAAAGAGATAGAAAAACAAATCAGTAACAGAGAGTAATCGTTTAGAATTGAAGATATTCACGCACAGCTATACTGTTAAGAGAAGGGTTCTTAACAAATAGATTGTGCGTTTTTTATTTATATATAAATTAATAACAATGATAACAACGGTAATAATAGCAATTGTGTGTTTCGCTGTAGGTGGTGGCCTATCATACATGCTTTTCAGATATGGCCTGAAATCTAAGTATGACATCATCATCAAAGAGGCACAGACGGAAGCTGAAGTAATTAAAAAGAACAAGCTTTTGGAAGTAAAAGAAAAATTCCTGAACAAAAAAGCTGATCTGGAAAAAGAAGTCGCCCTACGTAACCAAAAGATTCAGCAAGCCGAAAATAAATTAAAACAACGCGAACTGATGTTGAACCAAAAACAGGAAGAGGTTCAACGCAAACGTACAGAAGCGGAAGCTATCAAAGAAAATCTAGAAGCTCAAATTGTCATCATAGACAAGAAAAAGGATGAACTGGATAAATTACAAATGCAAGAACGTGAAAAACTGGAAGCTCTTTCCGGTCTTTCTGCTGAGGAGGCCAAAGAACGCCTGATTGAATCTTTGAAAGAAGAAGCGAAAACACAGGCTGCTTCCTATATTAACGACATTATGGACGACGCCAAATTAACAGCTAATAAAGAAGCTAAACGTATCGTTATCCAGTCTATCCAACGAGTAGCCACAGAAACTGCTATCGAAAACTCTGTAACCGTATTCCATATTGAATCGGACGAAATAAAGGGACGCATCATCGGCCGTGAAGGGCGTAATATCCGGGCTTTAGAAGCAGCAACCGGTGTCGAAATCGTTGTAGATGACACACCCGAGGCTATTGTACTTTCAGCGTTTGACCCTGTACGCCGCGAAATTGCCCGCTTAGCATTACACCAACTGGTTACAGATGGACGTATCCACCCGGCACGCATTGAAGAAGTGGTAGCTAAAGTACGCAAACAGGTAGAAGAAGAAATTATTGAAACCGGTAAACGTACCACTATTGATTTAGGTATTCATGGTCTGCACCCTGAATTGATCCGTATTATCGGTAAGATGAAATATCGGTCCTCATACGGTCAGAACCTTCTACAACATGCTCGTGAAACAGCCAATCTTTGCGCTGTGATGGCTTCTGAACTAGGTTTGAATCCTAAAAAAGCAAAACGTGCTGGATTACTGCATGATATAGGTAAAGTACCTGATGAAGAACCGGAATTGCCGCACGCATTGTTAGGCATGAAGATAGCTGAAAAATATAAAGAGAAACCAGACATATGTAATGCTATCGGTGCTCACCATGACGAAACTGAAATGACTAGCCTGCTGGCTCCCATCGTACAGGTATGTGATGCCATTTCAGGCGCACGTCCAGGCGCTCGCCGTGAAATCGTAGAAGCTTATATCAAGCGTTTGAACGATCTAGAACAATTAGCCATGTCTTATCCAGGGGTAACAAAAACCTATGCTATCCAAGCTGGCCGCGAATTACGTGTGATTGTAGGTGCCGACAAGATTGACGACAAACAGACTGAAAGTTTATCCGGTGAAATTGCGAAAAAGATTCAAGACGAAATGACTTATCCGGGACAAGTGAAGATTACAGTCATCCGCGAAACACGTGCGGTAAGTTTCGCCAAATAAAAATCAGAAACAAGAAACTCAACTATAATCCCTCTTTTTCTTTAGAAGAAAGAGGGATTTTTCATTTTGTATTCCCACATTTTATCCACAGTCTGGACAAACTCAAGAAAAAAAATAAATTTCTAATTGCCAAGCAGTAAATCATCTAATCCTTCATTTAAATTATGTAGAACATAAAACAAGATCAAACTATGAGACTTAACAGTATGCTAGCCACAGTGCTTATTTTCCTTTGCTCTTTAGTAATTTCATCGTGCAGCAATGATGAACTTGCTCCCATCTCCTTAAAAAATAGAGAAACAGCAAATATAAAATTAAACTATCCTAATAATCAGACATACTCTTTTCCTTTGCAAGGGGGAGACGGGAATTATGAAATAAGCTGCGATAAACCGGAAATTATAGAAACCAAAATGATTTCTTCTTGCGACATATCCATAAAAGCATTAGCATTAGGTGAAGCGATTATTACTGTAAGAGATCAATCAGGAAACACACTTGACATTCATGTAATAGTAGACTATTACACCGATAATTACATTGTAAGCAAACAGGATATACTTCTTACAGGAGACTTAAAAGACTCTGAAAAACAAACAATTAAAGAAAAAGCATTAGCTACAATACCAGTAAAGACAGGAGGAGGATACAAATTTATCTACACGGATGCAGAAATTGCAAGAGGCAAAGTACTGGTTTTTCAAGAAAAGTTTGGAGACAAGGCTATAGAAGGTAGTTTTGAAAGAAAATCCAATGAAATAGAAAATGAGCAATGGGGTACAAGACATATCATCTCATTTGATCTAACTCTTCCAGAACAACCCAAAAGAACATTTATAATCTCTGAATATATACCTTCTTCCAGGACTTCCCCCATAGTCCTCATGGCTTTTTTTGAGGATTTAAAAAAGACATTCACTATAGATTATCCGACCGTCGAGCAAGTTTATACCGAGCAAGTATTAACTGTACCGTCACATTTATATTATTAATATATTATCTTTCTTTCCAAAAGGAAAGAGCATTCATTCTTGTTATATGCGGTAGGGACATTCATTAAATATTACAAAATCAGCCAACTAATTCATACACAAAGTATTGCGAATTAGTTGGCTTTTTTGTATCTTT